>Ga0190363_1001159_pt1 | contig 15641 bp, 25 predicted proteins | sample 48721867_MG_FD_161272 | JGI IMG/M metagenome (GOLD analysis project Ga0190363, IMG submission 161272) | Hydrothermal vent microbial mat bacterial communities from Southern Trench, Guaymas Basin, Mexico - 4872-18-6-7_MG | ecosystem: Environmental > Aquatic > Marine > Hydrothermal vents >... | reverse complement strand
TTAGTTGATATGCGGAGAGCAGGTTTATATGTGAGCGAGAGGTTGATGTGTGTGGGAGGGTGTGCTGTTTGGTAGCGGGTGTGGAGCTATTTGTAGCAAGCAAGAGTTAGGGTGTGTAGGAATAGCAAGGTAGAGGGGATAAAAAAAAGTTAGTTAGTCGCAAAAGCCGACAACTGTTATACCATTGGCACATAGCTCTTTTGCAACCTTCCTGAGGGTCTCTCTGTCGCCCTTGAGCTCCCAGTGGGGGTTTTCTAGGCTTTTTCTAACGAATTTAAAGCCCAAAGACTTAAGTAGTTGCCTATATGGGTACGTGTTGCCCCAAGCCTCAAGCCTCAGGTTTTCACCAAGCCTGCCCGCCACATACACTTTTATATCTCCCATCTTCATCACCTCCATTACTATGTAGCGCCTTAATGTATATAAGCTTTTCGATAACGGTTTAGCAAATGCTGTTTAGTAGCATATTAGTTTGGCTATGTTTATATAGGTTGTGAGCATATATACAAGCAATGGCTACTACTCGAAAAATTGCAAAATTTAGCGAAATTTATAAAAAAGCTGGTATAAGGATTTACGTTTGGCTTGTAGGGTTGATTGTGCTACTGCTGGTTGATGAATATGTAAAGGAGGGCTATTTATATAAGCTGAGCGATGCTACGCAGCTGTTTAGCCACGAGTTTTTTATAAACTGCTTGTTGGCTATTATATTAGCAAAAGTTCTGCATGATGGGCTAAAAAAAATTTGGGATTAAATGTGTATTACTGCCCACAAGTCTTCGAGGATCGGAGAGGTTTCGTATTCTATTTTCTTGGCGTGTTTCCAGATTCCCGCTTCTCCGTTTCTTATAAAAATCCTTTTAGGTAAGCCTGTCGAGTTCTCGAACTGTATTACAACGCTTTCAACGCTGTAGCCGAGTGTTACTTCTGTGCCTTCGTCGGTTGTCATGATCCACTTTCCGTTTTGCTTCCTCACTTCTCTAACCCACAACCTCATTTACCTTCACCTCCGTTATACTGTAAGGCTGTAATGTTTATAAGCTTTTCGATAATGCTATGCTTTTTGCTAATAGTGGTCATTTGGCTTTACTGTTTCGCTCTCGGAGCTTAGAGCTGTTCGTATGCTTCCTTTTTTTGTAGTATTGCAGCTAAGCTGCTCTTGCAAGCGTATTCAATCGCTTTGCATAAGTTATAGCTAATTACGTATGGTATCTTGCTCCTCAGGGCTTTTCTGTCTTTTGTTGGAGGCAGTTTCCACTTGCCATAGCAGAGCTCATGTTTACATTTAAATTTTGGAAAATTGCCCCAGAGGTATCTGCTGCCACATCTCTGTCTGTAATCGCCGAATAAGGGTTTAAAATACTTCACAGCGCCTCTGACGTTCTCAATCACCCAGAATTTCGGTTTAAGGGTGTCTATTATCTCTTTTGTCACATAGACCAGCTCCATGCCCTTGTTTATATCTGCTTCGTGCCAGGGCATTGAGTCTTTACTGAACTCGTCGCACGGTGGGGATGCGAGGATCACATCAAACCTTGCTGTTGGTTTTATTGGCAGAAAACGGACGTCAGCTTGGATGTTTGGCTTGAAAGAGCGCTCAATGTCTATTTTGACCACCTCGTGCCCTCTGTCTAGGAATGCCTGTGAGAATCCCCCCAACCCACTGAACAGGTCGAGGACTTTTAATTTTAAAACCATGCTCTCGCCTCACTCGTAAGCTTTTTTGTGTGGTATCAGCCTGAACATGCGCTGCTTTATTACCTTAAAATAGCGGTGAGAGTCTGGTAGTGTTTGTATAAGCTCTTTAGCTTTCGCTGTGTCCAGTATTTTCTTCTCTATCTCCTTGTTTACCACTTTGTACTCACCTACTATCTCGGCATCTTCTGTAACATCAGCTAAGAACTCTTTGAGCGTGTTCAAGGCTTCTTGCAGGCTCTTAAGCTCTACATCAAGCTTAGCGTATTCTTTTACTAGTGTTTCACGTGTAGCCGGTGTTATCAGGGCTACAGCTTCCGCATGTTCGTAAGCTCCGCATACTCTGTTTTCTTCGGTCAGCAGCATTCGCTTTAAACAGAGCATCTTTGTTTTTCCCATCACCGCATGCTTGCAGCTTTTGCAGGTCTTAGCTTCCACCTTTTCGATTTGCTTAACTTTTACTCTCCTCCCCATCTTTTACCACCTCCTTTAATTTTTCTCCGCAATAAACACAGTAAATGCGTATATATTCCAAAAAAATCCCATCAGCCTTAAATCTGAAGCTAAGCTCCGTTCTCAGGTCTTCTTTTGTTAGCTTACGCTTGCAGTTCGGGCATGTGTAGTATTTAGCGGGCTTGCTTACATCCATCGCTCCGACACCTCACTTAAAACCTCATTGGTTATATCCTCAGCGCCGTTATTGTCGATTTCGGGCTGCTCCTCTTGCTCTTCTTTACACAAGAGGTCAGTGAAGGTTGTATAACCGCTTATTAAGTCTTCCAAGTCGCTTTCGCTTATGTCTATCTGCAGGGTGCTAAGAACTGCGTAAATGTTGTTCAGGTGCTTATCGGCCTCGCATTCCGGCTTTTTCAACAATCTCTGCTTTTTGCATTCTTCGTTTAGCAGCTTGATGACCGCTCTGGCCACTTTCGGCTCTAAATACATCACCCTGTTGTTTTCATCGAAGTTTAGCCACTTATAGGCCTGAATTGGCTTGTAAATGAACTCCGCGTAAGCTATTCGCTCGATGAAGGGCGAGGCTTCCACGTCAGCTTTGTAAATAAGCTCTTTTAGCTTGTCTTTGTGGTTGATCGTGTCGAACGGATTGCTGAACTCGTTGAGCTCGTGTTGCTCGGTATTGCCTAGAAAGCAGAATGCAACGGTGTTAGTGTAGTCTTGCGCTCTGGAGCTTATGTCTCTCAGCCATAAGCCGTCGCTCATGCCAGTAAGCAGCACCTCGTAGCTCTCCTTAAAAATCTCTTTTCTCCTGCCTGCAATCTTGTCAAACTCGTCTATATACAGCGTGCTGTAAAAATAGCATAAGCCGTAGCGTCCACTTCGCCCATCGTAGATTAGCTTAGCCGGGGAAGGCAAAACGGTGTGGTAGCTTTCCGATAAGCCCCTTAAGATGGATGCGGTCTTGCTTTTGCCGTAGCGCGGGGGAGTGAAGGTTAAAACGTGGATTGGTTGGCCGAATGGCTTAAACAGCGGTAAGAACATCGGCAGCTTTGTGGCAAGGCTTTCCGCTGACGGTATGTAGCCTATCGAGTAAAGCAGCAAGTCGGTGGGTTGGTATTCGCTTAGTAGCTCTTTTGCTTTGTCGTAATCGTATGTAGCAGTGTATATGGCCTCTATCTCCGCAAAGTAAATAGCTCTGGTGTTTCCGATTGGGACTTTCTTTATAAGCCTCGATTTTACATATAGCTGCTGGTTTTGTGCTTCAGCTATGAAATCAAGCAGCTCGTCGGTCATATCTACAGCTATCGTGCCCGCTTTCGTTGAAAAATAGATTTTGTTATATTTATGGCTTAATTGCACGCCTTCAGGCTTAAATAAAATGTTTTGCTGCCTTCTGTAAGCTCTCTCAAGCTCTATGTCAAGGTAGGAGGGTAAAAGCATTTTTAACAGCTTTTCCTGCGCTTCCCTCGTGAATGCCGAGAACGTTAGGATATCGGAGTCATCTAATTGTTCAAAATAGCGGTTAAAGCTCACCAGCGGTAGCTTTTCCATGCTTTCGCCTCCTGTTTGAGAATATAAAATTTAGTTGTGTTTCTGAACCCTTCATTTTTCAAGTATCTGCTCGCAAAAACGAAATCTATGCACGTATGGACCTCAAAGCCATTTGGGATAAATAGCTCTCTGCTGTGGACCAGAACGTAGGGGATATTGTTGTTTTTGGCAACTTTGCACGCGTGACTTATCATCGCTTCAGGACTCGAGTCCTTTATCGTGTAATGCTCTCTTTTCTTGTGCTTGTGAGGGGTAAATGGAGGATCTACCACAACAACATCGTAGGTCCTTTCGAGCTCGTAAATGTCGAATAGGCTTTTTTGCTCGAATATATCAGGTGTTACTATCCATTTCAGCTGTTGTATGTCTATTCCGTGAAGGAACGATGGCTTTGAGTAAGCATAAAACCGCCCTTCACCGTATGTCAGGTCTAGTATTTTATGCGCATTAATGGACCTGAGCAATTGCGTTATTAGATAGGAAACAGGGTATTTTGCCGCTCTGCCACCTCTTTTCTGTATGTCTCTTTGATCTACTCTTCTCATTGCTCATCACCTACCACAGTAGGTATTTTATCAGCGTATAGCTTGCAAAAAATAGAGAGGTTAAGCCTACTGCCGCCATGACTTTATCTTTAAGCTCTGCGGCTACTGATAAAGATATAAAGCTGAATACTATCGCTGTTGCTATCGTAAAGCTTAGTGCTACTTTGTCCATGACTTCAACGGCTGTCATCGCTCTATCGCCTCACTGCGCTTCTATGCGCGGAGCTAAGATGTATTCAATCGTGAATCCGTCTTTTATCTCGAATGTAAGCCAGCACGGGTAGTCTGTGTTGAGCTTGATTCTTACAGTGCCCTCTGCGACTTTGCAGAACATTTTGAGATACTCTACGCTGAACTTAGCCTTTGCCTCTCCGCTGTTGGCTTCAATCAGCTTTGAGCTGTCTGCTGAATATACAATGCCCTCTACGTCACCCTTGGCGATAATCCTGAATTCCTCGCTTGTCTTCTCAAATATCGCTTCATCTGCGACTTTCTCTACTGCTGCAATCGCTTTCTTGAACTCTTTTGCGTCAATAACAACTTCTGCTGGCAAGTCAAGCTCCGGAATCTTCGGCTCTCTTCTTATGGCTGTGGGATCTATGACAGCAATTGTATAGGTCATGTTGCCCGATGTAACGGTCAGCTTTTCGTTAGTTATGGCAATATCGGCGTTATCTTTGTTGTTGAGACTCTTACACACGTCATAAAGCCTATTCAAGTCTACTCCGACGACTACGTCATCATCTGCGGTTTGGTAGGCCTCAAAAACCTCTGGCTCGACAGTAGCTATAACCATAGCTACGTTTGCAGGCTCAACAGCCCTGACGTGTAAGCCCTTATCGGTGAAATGCAGTCTCGCCTCGCTTACCAGAGCGTTCAGGCCTTTGAGCAGGGTTTTCAGGTCTTTGGCTGAGATAACGCATGTTGCTTTCACGATATCACCCCCTCAAGCTTTTTTACTCCTCGATCGCCTCCTCAAAGCCTTCTTTCTGCTCTACCTTCTTTCCCTTAGCTGTTTTAACGCTTAGCAGCTTGTCGATCTCCGATCTAAGCTGAAGCAGCTGCTCCTCGTTGAGGATTATCATCGGGTTGTTTCTGACCATGCGGTAGCTGTTCAAAAACATCAAAAAGCCCTTGTTGCCCTGCTTCAGCGTTATGGGCAGCTTTCTGCGTGCTCTCTCTGCCGTCTGCTCTCCGTTCTCCAATTTGCTCTCTATGTTGTCCATTCTCTCCTTCAGCTCTAATACCGTATCTACAAGCTTTTTCAACATACTTTCGGCATTCTCCTCGCTCATACTACCACCTCCAAAACTTTTTTTAACGGAAAAAGACGCGTGAATTTTATTTTGCTTATCCAAATATTCGATAGCTTTACGCAACGAGATAGCGTTAGGCAAAGCTTTGATGTGTATGTAGCCTCCCTGCTTACGTATAGGCTCTGTCTTTTCATATAGGCTGTCAGTTGAATAAATGATAATATGCGCATGTAAAGGCTCGTCGGTGATAGAATAGCTGATAATCTTCGCATCGCCGATAATCTTTTGTAAAAACTGTAAGGCTTTATGTAGGGGGAAGCTTGCGGTTTCCTCGACAGTGAGAAGGTAGCATTTGCGATTACTGGCAATTTTGGGATAGGACACAGCTTATTTTCTGCTGCAAACACTTTAAGGCTTTCGTTTGCTGCGTTTTGCAAGTAAAAGGTCATTGCCTGTCACCCTTCTTTTTTTTCTTGTCGCCTTTCCACCACCCTGCGAGAGTCCAACCCTTCTCGAAGCCTCTCTTTCTGCGATAATAAACGCCACAGCTGCAGTATTGCACATCAAAGCGGTCATCCACCTCAATCCGCTGTCCGCATCTCTTACAGATGATTATTTCGCTCATCGCTCATCAGCCCTCCTCTTCTTCGCTTATGTATTTACAAGCGCTTGCAAGCTTGGATAAGCAGTTTTTGCATACAAGCAAGCACTCTTCATTACAGTTCGAGTTTGCGCCTCTGAGAGACGTTAGGCAAAAGAGATCGTATAGCTCAAAGTCCTTTTTGCAGATTGCGCACTTCCTCACCGCCATAAGCTACCACCACGCTTTAAAGCTCAACAGGCTTATTTTCCGCCAGATCGGTGAACATAACCCTGTTGTTAAGCTTAGTTGCCAGAATCGGCTTTATTCCGTATTTTCTGGCTACTGAGAGCATTGCTCTAAGCTCATCTGCTGCTATGTAGTTGTTTTTCTTGCACTGTATGCCGTAAACGCTGCCGTTGCTGATAGCGACCAGATCAAACGCTCCCTTGCTGCCCGCTGACCTTATGACATAATACTTGCCTTCAAGCTTTTTGGCAACGTAGTTCTCAAAGCTTCTGCCCTTTTGGTAGGCCGTAGCCATTTCAATCCCTCTACTCCCCCTCCAGCTCTTCCACGTGCTTTTTGTACTGCACGGCCTTAAGCCCTAACGCATGCGCTTCATCGTGCACAAAGTAGCTCACCTTTTCGCTCCACATGCAGGCCAAATCGCTGAGCTCGATGATAAAGTCCGCTGCAAACTTCTTGTCTTCCCAGATGTCCAACCGCTTAAACAGCAGTTCTAAAGCTCTCAGGCTTTCCATCGCTTTCTTGCGTATTCTGTGCTTCAGCACTCTCTTGCTGTTGCCTGTGGGCTTCTCTACACCCGTCAGATACCTAAACTCCTTTTCCGACCACATTTTTATCACCAATAGTATTTACACCCTAAGCTATATAACGTTTACGCTGAAAGAAGTAACGTTAATAGAAAAAAATGGAATGAATATGCTTAAAGCTTAATGCTCTTTGCTATGTCGTAAACCCTTTTTTCTATATCATCAAGCTTGTTCTTCATCTCGGAAATCTGCTTTGATAAATAGCAGAGCTTGGCATCGTAAACAGCCATCTTTTTGCTAAAATGAATTATCTGCGTAAGCACAGACATAAAAAAGCCTACAAGCAGAATTACGGTCTGCACTGTGGTATTATCCAAGCTAATAGCTGTCATTGTACCACTTGCATAGAAATAAAAAATTGGAAAGCTTGTAAATCGCTGCTAAGCTTATGGAGTGGCCTCTACGACCTCAACGCCCCATCTGCCAGTCGTGCTGTCCTTCTTGATCTCAATGGCGCATGCAGCTGGATCAAGCTCGCTGTTGACCATCGAAGCGTTGACCATTGCCGCTAAGAGCGTGTTGTAGTTGGTCACTATGTTGGTCTCAATCCAGGTGTCATCATAGCCTGAATCTGTGGCGTAAACGACGTAGCTAAGGCACTCGTTGACCAGCGAGACGGCTGGAGTAACGAATTTCTTGTCAATGAAGAACTCCTTAAGCTCCGTTGTCGTTATCTCGTGGTCTATGGTGCTGTCAATCAGATCGGCAAGCAGCGAAGCCCTGCCCTGCAGAGCAAGCGTAAGCTTCGGCACAGCTCCAACTATCTTGTCCTTGTCGCCCACGACCCTCAGAATCACTTTCAGGTTGTTGAGGAATCTCGCAGCTGCTCCGTCCACACCGCTCTCGAAAGCTCCACCGCTCTCGAACGCAGCATCTCTGTTCGTCAGATAGTCCGATGCAGCCTTGGGCATCTTCACTTTTCTCTTGAGCAGAATCTTGTTCAGCCTCGGATGGCCAGAGCCGAGGAAGTCCGTGTAGCCTGCGTTGCCTCTGTCAACGATTACGCTGTTGTAATCGCTCTCATCGGAGATAACCCTCTGGAGATTTGCGAGAATCTTGCTCGCCTTGCCCTTGAAAGTCGTCTTCCAGTCGTTCTGGATCTCGCTTATCTCCGACGGAAGCTCTCCTTCCTGCAAAATCCCGAAATGCACCCTATATATCTCCGCCATTTGCACATCACCTCCTAAGCTTTTCTCAATAAGTAAAAGCGATAAACATATATAAATCAAATATTTTCATTTTCCATTGTGTATTTTATGACTAAATCGCGTATATACGGAGGGAGCTTGTATGCTTTTAAGCCCAGCCTCATCGCTTTATGGTAAACGGAATCCTCAGACCTACCTAAAAGTTTAGCTATATCACTTGCTGGCATACGCCCATAAAGAGCTTTCAGCAAAGCTATTTCTTTATCTGTCCAATCGAGGCTTTTAGTTAGACCGAGCTCTACCGCTTTGTTTCTCACCGCATTGTAGCTTCTGCCTAACAGTCTGGCTATTTCCTTTGGTGGCAATATGCCATAGTAGTCTATGAGATACTGTATTTCTTTATCTGTCCATCGCCTTTTGCTACGCTTGGGCTTCATAGCTTTTTGAGCAGCTTTTCAAGCTCGCTAACCCTCTTCTCAAGCTCTTCTACTCGCTGAGCTAACGGTTTTTCCAGCTCTTCACGCTTAATCTTCTTCTTTCGCTTAAATACAGCTATTTTATCCGCTTTCGTTCTCGGCATGTTTTAACCACCTCTCACCACGTTATAAATGCGTATCCTCTCACATAAGACACGAATTCGAATTTCCACTTTACTGAATATGCCGTTTCGGGCAAGAGCGTTTCCGTATCGGGCTGGATAGGATTCCACGTAGCTCCGTCATCAGTTGAGTAGTAAACAGCCGTAGCATCCGTATCAACCGTGATAAGCAGCTTGTCAACGCCTTCTGGGAAATCGAAGGTTACCGTGTAAAAGTCTCCCGTTGTAACAAGTGTTATGGTCTCAGCTTCTCCGAATTCTGCTGGATCGGTTAGCTTGTATGCTTTTATCCAGTCTACGTATATGTATCGGTTTGCGTCATACGCTCTGATTCTTACACGGTATGTTATGTCTGGGACTGTTGTGGATGACACAACGCTGTCACCCTCACACTCCCATTTTACCATTCCGTTTTCCAGTAGCAATATTTTATAAATATGCTCAATATTGCGTGGATCTCCGTTGTATAGTTGTGAGTCATATATAGTTCCTTGCTTGTTTATACTAATGCGAACACGTGATTCATCTTCCCAGCTCTCACCTTGAAATATTACTATATTGCTACCCGATATATCAACAGTTTGTTCGTCAATTATCTCCATTCCCACATAACCAGCTGTTGTAGTGTTTGTTATGCGCATTTTCACTTCTACTGCCATGTTTAAAGTTACTATCGCTTTTGAGACTATCCCGTCGTAATCGTTTGCTGCATCGCCTATTTTAGCCATTCCAGACTCAACGACAGCATCTACAACTTTGTCCCACTTCGCTGCATCGAATTCTGTCCCATCAAAGTCGTCAAAGAACTCAAAAACCTGTATTGGGTCTTCGTAGTCGCTCTTGGTCGCTGACGGGTTGCCGTAAGCGATGTAAAGCTCTGTCGTGCCCGCTGGGACTCTAACCCAAATTACAGCGTAGCTATTGGCGTAATCGAACTCCTCTACGTAAAAGTAAAGCTGCTCATAGCTTTGGTCAGCTAAGCGGATATCCGAGCCGTCGGACTTAACATCGTCCCAGAAATCCGATGCAACGCCTGTCTGCGCTCCGTAATCAGCTTTCAGTGTGCCATCTGCCGCATAAATCTGCATGGTGTTGGATTGGATTACAATTTTATATACAGCATACTCTGTGGGGGTGGTTGTCAGGCTTATTTTAATCGCCTCTGTCCACTGCCCTCCGCCGTCATTATCAAACGCTATGCCTGCTACAGGTGAAATAAGCGTGTTCTTAAAGCCACTCGGATATTCAGGCGTTACCACGTCAGCAATAATTGAGTAGAAGTCTTTTGTTTCTGCATTTAGCAACGCTTTATTCATCATTACGTTTAAAGCTATCGTAAGCATCTCCGTCTTGATTTTGCGGATTAGCGTTTCGTTGTAGGCTACTTTGTCTCGTAGCTCTGGAATATCGTCGGGAACATGCGTATGCGGTTGCGGTGGGAATTGTGTAGGTTTATCAGGGATTAAGCTCCAGAATGGCGAATTAAAGAAATCGCTTATTTCCGCTCTTAAATGCTCATGAACGTCCAAAATGTCCCAATTTTGATTAACCGCATCTCCCCAGCCTGTTTCTCCCACGTCAGGCTTATACAAGTTGCGATTTGGTGTATAGCTACCCATAAAGCATCACCTCAATCAACCCCATGCATCTATGCCCCATCGTATCACACCCCAACCTTTAACAATACCCATATATTTTGCAAACATAAAAGCGTTTTCCACTTTTTGCTCATAGTAGTCAAACACTTCAGGCTTGGCAGCTATTCGCATTATTGCAGCTATGCACTGAGCAGATAGGTAGGTTTCGCCATAGGGCAAAGCATAAGGCTTGTTTTCCCTTATAAGCTCTCCCAACGCTTTCCTGCACCAGAAAACGAACTCAAGCGTCCTGAAGTTGGCATTGCCGTATAAGTCGATATTATCAATTTTCCAGCCGGAAGCGGCCTTCAATTCCCTCGCTCTCTGAACTATATCTGCTAAAAAGCTCATGCTATCACCCTGTAAAAAAAATAGGTAAAAAATATTGAAACTAAGCTACGTTTGCCTGTTGTTGTTGTTATCTAGCGCTCTGTCAACTTCCTGCAGCGTTTTCAGGTTTACTATCGTGCTTACACCCTTCTCAAGCACTTTATAGCTGAAATACTGGCCAATTAAGTGCGTCAAAGCCCCTACAATTGCTACAAGTATGCCGATGCCAATCAGCGCCCAAACTCCGAGCCCTACAAGGTTTTGGATAACCGCTGGGCTATTGCTGATGGCTGTTTCATTTGCTTGCGCCGCAGCTACCCCTGTTGCCAGAAGCAAAGCGACAAATACAGTTTTCGCTACTTTTCCGCTTCCCAGCATTACAACCCTCATAAAATAAAAATGACATAAATGTATATAAAAATTACCACTTCCTGAAGCTCCTCAATCTATCCGTCAAAGCCCACTTGTGAACCATTTTGCCCCATCTCCTCGTTACCGATCCCTTTCTGCCGATGATGGCGACCACATTAACGTGCTTAATCCGCCCAAATAGCTCAGGCTTGCCAATGCTCTGCGCTTCATACCATTTGCGGCAATAGGAGCACAGCAAAAAGTGATACAGCTTTACTTTATGCCTCTCCTCAAGCCAGTTGGTGTAAACGGGTGTTAGCTCCTCATCCTTGGCTACAACGCCCCAGTGTCCCTTTCTTTTCTTTCTAAAGCGCTCTTTTCTGGTTTTGTTGGCCATAATGTAGCGTAAATACTCCAGCAGGTGATAGACGGGATTAGGACGCTCTACCATCTGAGAATTAAGCATTTCCTGATTTACTTCGGTCATAATATAAAAGTCTGCATTTTCGCCTTGTAAATACTTAAAGGTAAGAGGAGTAAGCCGTATAGCATAAATAGAGCCGTGTATTACGTCGGGATTGGTAGGGCAATAAAAGTAGTGAGCGAAAGCCTTAACCAAGCCACGGTTAGGCGTATCTGGCGTGATGAACATCATTCCCGCTTTGCTTAACATCGCCGTAGTAGCTACTAGGTCCTGAAGCTGCAGATAATAGTAGTCCGTCCACATCTTTTCGATCGCTGCAAGTAGCCTGTGCTCATCACTCCTTATAGCTTCAGCTCTCAGCTTGATAGCTCTCACAGTTTCAACCGTCCTCTGCGCTCTTACAAGCCTTAAAGCTGTCCTCTCCTGCTCCAATGCTTCCCTTCTCGCTCTCTCCCTGATCCTCGCCCTCTCTCTGCGCTCTCTGATAAGCTGATAAATGCTGTACGCTAAGCTAAGCACTCTATCTCTGAATTCACGCCTTTTCTTATGGGAGCGCCTTTGATGGTCTGCCATAAGCTCTTATCAGGGCGATTTAGGCGTATAGTCAAAGCCACACTTCCTGTAAGCTCTGAAATCCTCGTAAACCGCCAGAATCTTATCCTGCAAGTCGCTGACAAGGCTATTCACGTCAACACCGCTCTGCAGCTTGTTAATCACATCTAGACACGCACTCTCAAGGCTATCTATGTAGTTTTGTATCAGCGTGACAATATTGCTCAGCTGGTTGCTAAACTCTGTCAAATAATCGCTTATCGCTTCGCTCACCATTGTTTGAACCTCTGCAAAGCTATCTTGTAGCCCCTCATAGTCTGCTTCGATTTCAAGCAGAACAGCCTGATATTCTTCGTCCTCTTCGCTCAAAAGCCCAGCCAGAACCCTCTGCTCTAACGCGTTGCAGTCATCAATGCGGGTTACCACCCTCTCAAGCAGTATTTGAATCGACGTGGTTATATCGCTCTCCAATCTGCTGATAAAGCTCAGCGCATCGAACAGCAGCGTACTAATAACCTCTGCAACAAAATTAGCAAGTTCTCTCACGTGAGTGGACAGATAGCTGTTCAAAGTCTGGTATTCGCCAACCAATAAGCTTTCGTAGTTGTTCAGCAGGTTTTGTAGCTGCATATTAGCCCCATGCGTCAGATTCTCCATGATAAGCTGCGGACTCGCTGAGGTTGGCGCTAAAATGCTCACTACGTAATCCTCATCCGCCTTGTATATCCTCTGGCCTAACTGCATTGCGTGGGATGCATCTGGTGGCTGCGCTCCTTTCCACACGTTGAAAATCGTTTGTAAAGCTGCATTATAGTTGCTCTCAAAGGCTGAGCTTAACCCTTCGCTTATCATCTCAATAATGCTCTCTGAGCCTATTTCTTCACCCGCAGCCATTGATAGCTCCACCGCTCTGCGAACAACATCGTAATAAAGCTCCGCTATCTGAGCAGGCGTGAATGGGATAGCTTTCGGCGGTGATTCATCCACCAGCTGCTCCGGATTCTCGAAATTAGACAGCATATCGATGAACCACGCTCTGCCGATAGTATTATGCCACGTTTCCGTTTTAATCCATCTAAAGCCTCCCTTAACTAAATCCTCCAACCCTAACAGCTCCAAAACGTCTGTTACTATACCACCAACCGCACCAGCAGCAAGCGGAACACTTCCCATTTTATCACCCCCTAATTATTATGCTGACTTTTCCACGGCGATAAACAGGCCGGGTACACCCGTTAGCTCAGCGCCGATAATAACCAACTGACGCTTATTCGCTGGAATACTAAACCTCCTACCCCTGATTGAAATATCGACCTTAAAATCGAACGTATTTGTTGCGTCAATTATCATCTGCGCCGTAGTCTTTCTCGTGGCCGTTACATCGCTTACTTTGCATATTCTCAGCGTGGGATTATAGTATACATCCAAAACTACATTATAGCTGCCTATCACGCCCGAAAAGCCGTATTCAACGGCGTAAGCGTCAACGCTAAGTAGCTTTATCTCCTCTTCGCCAATAAACAAATCATCAAGCCCCTCATAGATAAATCTCGTAAATGTTATTTGCTCTACTTCAAAATCGCTCGCAAAATTTATATCTCGTTCAAACCCCTTGCTATCAACGCTATCTGCCATAAAGTAAGCCTTATAACTATCTTCCGCTATTTTTATAGCAGTAACTCTATCAGCATTAGACTTATCCACCACTAAAAGCACACCTATGCGCTCCATGTAGCTGCCGTACTCCTTAACTGCCTGCTCCAAAGCTGAAAGCTCCCCAGGTGTCAGCTTGAATTCAGGGAACTCAGGAATATCGTGAAGCTGACCATCCAAGCCGTCCCTCTCTATCAAAGCGTCAGCGTACTCGAATTCAGCCTGTTTTACGCCAATGCTGGAAGGAGAACCGCTTTTCTTCAACGCTGCGATTATGCTCTGCGTTAGCTCAATCTGTGCCGCCGATAATGCGCCGTTTATTTGCGTTATAGCACTGTTTATATTAGCTCTAACACCGTCCAGAATGCTTAACTTCCTGTTCAGAACGCCTACAGTCCTGTATTTGAGCAAATTTCTGCGTAAAGCTTTTAGATTATCTCTAACATCATCAAGCTCTGCCATATTTAATATAACCGCAATTTTTTATTTAAGCCTTTCTGCGTTATACAATAGCAAACACGGAAAAGCTTAAAGTAAAAAAAATGCGTAACAGCATACATGGTAAACCTGCTATTGCTATCCGCCCTAAAACGAAAACGATACGCAACAGGCTCAATTCCAAGGCTAATCCCACTTACCGCTGAAGTCTACGATTTTGAGACGTTAGCTAAGCTTAACGACTTCTGGCTATACGTAAATGACAAAAAACTCGAAACAGACAGCGGACAGATTAAAACAAGCTTAGTTATAAAAAAGCCCAACACCGTAAGATATTACGCTGTGCCTACACAAGCTATCCCATACTTCCATGTACCTGAAGATTACATAATAACAACAAAACGCATATCTACTGATACTTTTGCGATTAAGCTAACTGCCTACGATGAGCAAAATAACCCGCTGCAAAACGCTGATGTTACGGTCGAATACAACGGAAACGCTGAGAGCTACCAAACAGACGAAAACGGTTACGTGGAAATACTTGGCTTACCCAAAAAAACCGAGATAACGCTCACAATCGCCAAAGAAGACTACACGCAGAAAACCATTTTATTCGTCAAGTAAAATATCAGCCTAAAATCATTTTGCTGACTACCCTCTTGCTCCTCTCCAAAACAGCCTGACCGACTAGCGGAAAGTTCCAAGGCTGCTGCTGTATTAGCTCAGCTATTTTTTCATCCAACTCGGCGGTAGGCGTTGTGATTACACTAAACGTAAGCCCACCAATACACAAATCAGGCGTATCAACAATATCCGCCAAAACTCCAGCTACTTCAGCTTGAATGAGCAGAGACGGATCAGTAACCACATCAGCCACTATATAATCCTTGTATTCAGCCACCAAATCAGGAGTAAACCCACCGCTGCCGACATAAAAGATAAAGTTATTATTCGCATTATAATAATACTTCGAGCCAACCTGAACGATATTCCCCTTTGAGCCAATAGAGCTTAAAATATCGTTATCTAAGCGAATAAACAACGCTGAACCGCTTGCTACGAAAGCTGGATACACATAAGCTAAATCTCCAAGCTTCAAGCTGCCTCCGATAATCCCAGCGTTTTCTAAGGCTTCCATCGGGTAGTAAAAGCCATTCAGCAAAGCGACACACCACAAACGCCCATCTAAAGCTGTTTTTTTCATATAGCCAAAAAATCTATCGCTCTGGGCAATAACGACAACAGAATCAGTAGAACCGTTATAATATACATCTTCAGAATTAAAGACTATGCTGCCGATATTATAGCTTCCGCTGATTGAAGCCTCCCTCCTAAGCCACTCTCCCGTCACCTCGTCGTAAACATCGTGAAAGTAAATATCATCACACGCATTGTAGCCAAAACCCAAACCGCCAAACTGCAAGTACAAATACGCTTTAAACGGATCGCCAATCGTTGACCAATACGCATAGTTTGTTTTAGTATTAGCGTCACCAGCCCAATCGAAATTAACATCTAAACCCGCATTTCCAAACGCAGCCCCTACAACGCTCATTAGGTCGTCCTCATCGCTTATAGTAGCCAC
>Ga0190363_1001158_pt1 | contig 15647 bp, 10 predicted proteins | sample 48721867_MG_FD_161272 | JGI IMG/M metagenome (GOLD analysis project Ga0190363, IMG submission 161272) | Hydrothermal vent microbial mat bacterial communities from Southern Trench, Guaymas Basin, Mexico - 4872-18-6-7_MG | ecosystem: Environmental > Aquatic > Marine > Hydrothermal vents >... | reverse complement strand
TTCTGGCCCTTAGTCTAGGAGGAGTATTCAGCGGAGCTGTGCTGACTGAGGTCATATTCGCTTATCCCGGAGTCGGGATGTTGGCATACAGAGCAACATTCTCAGGCGATCTGAATACTCTAATGGCCGTGCTTATCCTATCTATTTTTGCCGTGGCAACATCCGTTTTCCTCTTAGACTTGCTTTACCCATTAATTGATCCCAGAATCAAGCACAGGTGAAAGATCATGTCCAAGCTGAAATACGGAAGAAGAATCATTAGCAACTTAATGGATATCTACAAAACCAGCTTTAAGTTCCGCTTTGGATTTACCGTCATATTCTTGATGTGCATTCTGGGCTTCATCCTACCGCTCTTCTCTCCTGTGAATCCCCGTGCATGGTACTCGGTGCCGAAGGAGCAGCCACCCTCCAGTAGATACCTGCTAGGCACAACCACTATGGGTAGAGACGTCTTCTGGGAGCTCTGCTCCTCTATAGGGAAATCCCTAACTATAGCTGTCATCACAGCCATGATAGCATCCCACGTAGGCCTACTTATAGGCTTGCTGGCCGGAATAAGAGGAGGTCTACTTGACAGGTTCCTAATGTTCTTAACAGACACGTTCATAATTATACCGGGATTCATACTGCTCGTGGTCGTAGTCACCGTGATGAAAAACTTCATCACTATACCTCTCATGGGAGCGATCATATCTATAGTCTCTTGGCCTTGGCCCGCAAGACAGGTTAGATCAATGGTTTTAAGCCTTAGGGAAAGAACATTCGTCTATACGGCGAGACTTTCAGGAATGAATACGTCAAAGATTCTTATATTCGAGTTGATGCCTCACCTTCTGGGTTGGCACTTAGTGAACTTCGCAAACACAATACTATTCTCCATAGGTACGGAGGGAAGCCTAGCAATATTCGGCTTGTCACTTCTAAGCGACAACACGCTGGGAGTAATGCTCTACTGGGCCATAAACTACTACGCCCTCTACAGGGGACTATGGTGGTGGATCTCAGCTCCAATAGCAACCTTAGTCCTAATATTCATATCCTTCTACCTCGTCTCAATAGGGTTAAGCGAGTATCTGCATAGAATGGTGAGGTGAAAATACGTGGACGTCGTGCTTAAAGCTGACGATCTAAGCGGAGGTTACCTACTAGTGCGGAAGGGATCCTCCGAAAAAAACGAAGTTTACGTTGATGCCGTAAGCGATGTCTCCTTGCAGCTGGAGAGAAACGAGATCTTTGGCATAGCCGGAGAGTCGGGATGTGGTAAATCCACGCTCTTGAAGATGATATATGGACTCTTGGAACCTCCACTAATACTAAGAGGCGGCTCCGTCACCTTCATAACTGTAGACGGAGAGATCCCCATAACATCCCTATCAGAGAATGATCTACGCAGAAGGGTCTGGTGGAAGAAAATCTCCTATATACCTCAGAGTTCTATGAACGTGCTGAACCCCACAGTGAGGATAAGGGATCACTTTATCGAGATGTTCACCTTCCACGCAAGGATGATGAAGAACGAAGCCTACGCGGAAGCCAGAAAATACATTGATCAAATGGGTCTCCCAAGGGATGTCCTCTCAGCCTTTCCACATCAACTAAGCGGGGGCATGAGACAGAGAGTCGTCATAGCTCTCTCACTACTCCTAAACCCAAACATAGTTCTCGCAGATGAGCCTACGTCAGCCCTCGATGTGATAAGCCAAAAGGTAGTTCTAACAATGCTTGAGGAAGCCCAAAAGGAACTAAAAAACACTCTAGTAATAGTCTCGCATGACTTGGGAATCCACGGAGTGATGACTCACAGGATGGGTATAATGTATGCGGGTAAAATCGTCGAGATAGGGAAGACAGAAGAAATATTTGAAGATCCACTGCATCCATACAGCGAGGCCCTGATAAAGTCGTTGCCAAAATTGGGAGATAAGAAGCAACGTACAGGATTAGGCGGGCATCCTCCTGATCTAAAGAAGCCGCCTTCGGGTTGCAGGTTTCACCCAAGATGCCCCTATGCCATGCCCATATGCAGTAGAACCCCTCCGAAAATGAAGATGATAAAGCCTGGTCGCTACGTAGCCTGCTGGAAAAACAGTATGGAAGAATAGAGCTATGAGTGAAGAAAACCTGCTTCAAGTAGAAGACGTAAGCAAGATCTATGGGTATGGCTTCTTGGGAAGAGTTAAGTTTCCAGCAGTCGATCATGTAACCCTCAGTATGGAGAATAAACCTAAAATATTCACGATAGCCGGCGAAAGCGGATGTGGAAAGACAACGCTTGCAAGGATGATGCTAGGTATGGTTAAACCGACGGCTGGCACGATACTGTATAGAGGAAAAAACGTCCACAATCTCAAATCCAGAGACAGAACGTGGTTCCTAAGGGAGGTCCAAGCAATATTCCAAGATCCCTTCGACACCTTCAATCCGCTCAAAAGAGTAGACACGTACCTTTACGAGACGGCGAGTAACTTGTTGAAACTGAAGAATGATGAGGAAATTCGTGGGAAGATAGAGGAAGCCTTAAGGTTTACTGGGCTTTCACTCGAAGAGATAGCAGGCAAGTATCCAAACGAGTTCTCCGGAGGACAAATTCAGAGAATCTCGATTGCAAGAGCACTTCTGCCAAAACCTAGGCTCATAGTAGCTGATGAACCAGTTTCCATGGTCGATGCATCAATAAGGATAAATATACTTAACATGTTCAAGGCTCTCTTGACCAAAACCGAGACATCCTTCATATATATAACCCACGACCTCGCCACAGCCTACTACATAAGCGACGAGATAGCGATAATGTATCGTGGAATGATAGTTGAGATTGGACCAGCAGAGAAGGTACTTCTGAAACGCCACCATCCCTATACACAAGCGCTCGTCAAGTCACTTCCAGAACCGGGAAAGAAGGAGGAGTGGAAAACAAGGATAAACGCTCCTGGAATGGAGATTAAAGAGTTCCTCTCTCCGGGATGCAAATATGCGGATATATGCCCACACAAAACCGAGAGGTGCGTGAAGGAGAAGCCTCCGCTCTTCGAGGCTGGCGACGTTAAAGTTGCATGCTGGCTCTACGAATAGTAAAGGCGATGAATCTTGAGAAGGATCAGTGGAACATACTATTTCTTAAGCCGCAGCTACACTAACGTTGCGCGGCTGTGGTTTTTTAGCGAGATGATAAGGTCTTTCATGACATCTGTGAACGGATACTTGCGTTGATGGAGAGGTATCCCGATTCGTCTACTGCCAGAGCAGTGCACAATACTATGAATGGCTAGAGAGTGTTGCTGGGAGATCGTCGGCGGAACATGGATTCGAGTTCGATGGCAACTTTCCTTCAGCCGAGTTTCTCGTCACACAGTTCCTTTACGGAAAGAGATATTTCAAGCAGAAGTTTAATGTCGATGTTAAGGTTGCTTTAGATGCTGGGCTCCTTTGGATATGGCTTGGACCCTGCTCCAAATAATGAAAAACCGGAATGAAATTCTTACTAGCGTAGAAGGTAAACTGGAACAATACTACACTTTTCCAGTACTTCTTCAGATGGGCAGCTCCAGAGGGTTCCTCGATAATAGCTCATCAGATGGTCTGAACATATGGTGAACCTGCAACAGAGGAGAGGGTAACTCAACAGATGTACATCCTAAGACTTTCGTCAAGGATTGAACGGTCTTCTCCTCCAGCAGCTCATATGTTAAATTCCTGCCTATAGGGAAAAATAGGAAAGGTAACGGGCAATAACCAGTGATTCAACGTATCTCTCAGCTGATACGTAAGACTTACCAACAGATTCTCCTACGCAAAAAATAACAGAGAAGAAGACAGAAAACTTAATTACTACGCAAAGCCGATTATAAAGCTCCATTATGGAACGGATGATTGAGTAGCTTATGGTGTAATGGTATGAATAAAATTGAATTCTCATTAGATGGATTATGGAGGCTTAAGGGTTTCTCCGATCTTAACGGTGAAGAAGAAGGCGCCTACAAGCCAGATTATCCGATTGAAGATTGGCTGACAGCAAAGGTTCCAGGAGTAGTTCATACCGACCTGATAGATAACGGCGTTATACCGGATCCATTCAAAGGATTGAATGAAGAAGCAGTCCGCTGGGTAGAAGATGCGGAATGGTGGTATCGAAGAGAATTCGAGGTCGCCCGAAACGTGCTGGAAAAAGAAATGATCGAGATACTCTTTAAGGGAATAGATACCTTCGCTTCCATATGGATAAATGGGAAGAAGATAGGCGAAACAAATAATATGTTCACTCCGTGGAGATTCGCTGTAAAAGAATTTTTAAAAGAAGGAAAGAATACAATCGTGGTTCAAATAAAGCCAGCCAAAAAGATCGCTGAAGAACTAGAGGATAAACATAAAAGTAAGTATGGCGTTCTCCACAGCGCCTTCTATACTGCAAGACCATACGTAAGGAAGGCTCAATACTCCTTCGGATGGGATTGGGGGCCAAAACTTCCAACTGCTGGCATATGGCGCAGCGTCAAGGTCATAGCTTATGATAAAGCTATACTGGGCTACATATCAGCGCTTCCACTTAAGATAGCAGATGCAAAAGCCGTATTAAAATTAACAGCTGAGGTCTATGCGTCTGAGAAGGTCGAAGCTGAGGTCAAATTTAAAATAGAAGGATATGGGCAGAGGATAGAAAAATGGGTGAATGTTGAAGCTGAACAGGAAAGAAATGATGTAGAATGCGAGGTTGAGATTCCAAAGCCTAAATTATGGTGGCCGAGAGGATATGGACCTCAAAACCTATACACATTAACAGCCGAGCTATACATTAAAGACCAGCTCCTCGACAGAAAAGAGGCAAAGATTGGCGTAAGAAGCGTAGAGCTAGTGCAAGAACCAGATGAAGAGGGAAAAACATTCATCTTCAAGATTAATGGAAAGCCTGTCTTCTGTAAAGGTGCGAACTGGATACCGGCAGATTCTTTTCTGCCAAGAGTATCTAAGCAACGTTACCGTAAGCTTCTAGAATTAGCTGCAGAAGCAGGGATGAACATGCTTAGAGTATGGGGAGGCGGAATCTACGAAGATGACGTATTCTACGAGATATGTGATGAGCTAGGCATTATGATATGGCAAGACTTTATGTATGCATGTGCCGAGTATCCCGAGGAGGAATGGTTTCTAAAAGAAGCCGAGAGGGAAGCTGAAGAAGTCGTGAGAAGACTTAGAAAGCATCCCTGCATAGTCCTCTGGTGTGGCAACAACGAGAACCAATGGATACATCGAATAGCATGGCGAGATAGAGAAAGGCTTCTAGGACTACCAATATATAATGAAATACTTCCCAAAGTATGCGGTAGATTAGACCCTACGAGACCCTATTGGCCAAGCAGTCCATATGGCGGTGATGATCCAAACAGTCCATCAGAAGGGGATAGGCATAACTGGGAAGTCTGGAGTCGATGGATGGACTATTCAGCATACCTGAAAGATAAAGGCCGCTTTATCAGCGAATTCGGATGGCAGGCTCCTCCGACCCTTGAACTTCTAAAAGAGTACATAGAGCCGGGAGACCTATATCCATACAGCAAAACCATGGAAGCCCATAATAAGCAGAAGGAAGGCCAAGAAAGGCTATACAGGTTCCTAGCAGCACATTATCCAGTTCCCGAAGGCATCAAAAGATTCACGCTTTACTGCCAGCTCAACCAAGCTGAGGCGTTAAAAACTGCCATAGAGCATTGGAGAACACGGATGTTTAAAACAAGCGGTTGCCTTATATGGCAGCTAGAAGACTGCTGGCCTGTGACTAGCTGGAGTTTAATAGATTACGGATTAAACCTGAAAGCCTCTTACTACTTTGTTAAACGAGCCTTCCAGCAAATAATATCCCCCCTCCTCATAAAGGATGGAAAAGCATACATCTATATTGTAAATGAGACTGGTGAAGAACTAAGGGCAAACCTAAGATTCAGCATCATAGACTTTTATGGCGAAACATACTATTCAGAAATCGTATCAGTCTCTGTTCCACCATACACATCAAAGCTAGTCATTGAGAGAAGCCTGGATAAGCTTCCATTATCAAGCGATAGAGTTTTATCAGTAGTTCTCGAAAAAGATGGAAACACAATATACGAAGACACAAAAACGGTTCAAGAGCCTAAACACTTAAAATTGCCTAAACCAAACATAAAGATTGAAACTCTAAAGTCGGATACGGCTAAATTTAAGGTTTCACTCAGCTCAGATGTTTATGCAAAGGCTATATGGATGAGACTTAATGAAGTAAAGGCTAAATTCAACGATAACTTCTTCGATATTCTGCCGAGAAAATCGAAGACTATTGAAGTTTCAACAGAGAAGGATCTGAACCTCTCCGAGTTTAAAAGCCTTCTCAAAATAGAAGCCTATCCATACAATTAGCGCCCTTTCTAAAAAAGGAAGAATGCTCCATTAAATCTATCAGAGAAAGATGCAAAAGTCGAATGGGAGGAGCTAACGGCTTTATGAAGCCAGAGTTGCAACAATTGCACCGATATATTAAGATGTGTGAGAGTAAGCAGATTCTCATAGGATCATCCTAGCCCACAGGCAGATAGAATTATTCTCTGCGGACCGTCCAGGTTCGATACCTTGTCGAGCGTATTCCATTCCTTCAGTTTCATGCAATATTACTGGCATGTCTATACATATGATAGCGATGAGCTTTCATATAATTCTTTCAAGCTTCTCTTCTTCAGTCACTAAGATTCCAAGTTTTTGCGGTGTTCTTCACGGTTCTGCATGAGACTCTGAGGACTCTTTAAATGTTTAGGCAGAGCCTCAACGTCCCATCTTCTCCTGTAGCCCTTAAGCTCTGCCCACTTCTTGTAACCTAAACGTTTATACTGGATTATGGTTCTCCTCTAGGATACCTTTGGAAAACAGAAAGATAACGGACAGCAACAAGGAATTTAATATACCTCTTAGCCGACACATAAGACCCGCCAACCGGTCTCTCACAAGATAAGACAGAAAAACTTAATTTACTCCACAAGTCAACAAAGATTAGGAAGGTTGAATGTTTTGACTGGGGTTAGAATAGGAGTAATCGGCGCCGGAAGCATCGCTTGGTCTGCGACTTTGATACGTGACCTCTCCATGACCAAGAACTTATGGGGTAGCACCGTTATACTTATGGATAAAAGTAGAGAGCGCTTAAACTTAATCTATAGATTTGCGAAGAGGTATGCCTCCGAGGTTAAGGCCGACCTAAGATTCGAGAAGACCCTGAATAGGAAGGAGGCGATAAGGGACGCGGATTTCGTGATAAACACTGCTATGGCTGGCGGACACCAATACTACGAGAAGATGAGGGCGATCTCCGAGAAGCATGGATATTACAGGGGCATCAACAGCGTAGAGTGGAACATGGTTTCAGACTATCACACCATATGGGGCTACTACCAGCTAAAACTCATGATGGACGTGGCCAAAGACATCGAAGATTACAGTCCAGATGCATGGCTGCTCTTACTCGCTAATCCAGTCTTCGAAGGCACCACGCTGCTCTCTAGGGAAACTAAAGTTAAGGTGATAGGACTCTGCCATGGACACCTAGGATACCAAGAGATGGCGGAGGTTCTGGGGCTCGACCTAAAAAATGTGGAGGTTGAATCCATAGGGTTCAACCACGTGATATGGATGACCCGATTCCGCTATGAGGGCGAAGATGCCTACCCGCTCTTGGACGAGTGGATAGAGAAGAAAGCGGAGAAATACTGGAGAGTATGGCGAAGAAAGCAGAAAAACCCGTTTGACATACAGATGTCTCCGGCAGCCATCGATATGTATAGATGGTACGGGCTTTTTCCGATAGGAGATTCTGTGAGGGGAGGAACATGGAAGTACCACTGGAACCTAAGAACCAAGAAGAGATGGTTTGGACCGACAGGAGGTCCAGACTCGGAAATCGGTTGGAAGATCTACTTAGAGATGCATAAAGAATGGCTCAGCCGTGCCGTCGAGGCCCTACGCGACGAGAAGACCCCGCTAACAAAGATTCTGCCTCCCAAGATGAGTCAAGAATCCGTCGTGCCAATAATAAACTCCATAGCGAACGACGAGAAAGGAACGTATCAAGTAAACATTCCTAATCAAGGAGTAATAAGCGGTATTCCAGATAATGTGGTAGTTGAGGTTCCAGCCGAAATAGACGGTAAAGGAATACATAGAATACCCGTCGAAAGCCTACCTAAAAGAATAATAAAGTACGTGATTTACCCGAGGATGATGAGGATGGAGTGGGCGCTTGAAGCTTTCATACAAGGTGGGAGAGACCACCTCTTCGACTGGCTGATCACTGATCCCAGAACCAAATCCACAAGGCAGGTGGAAAAAGTGATAGACGCAATATTATCGATCCCAGAAAATGGGGAGATGGCTAAACATTTCAGCTAATCCTCTCCACAAAGCTTCAAAAGCTATATTTTGCCTACTCCTAACATTTTTTCTGTTTCATCCAGCGATACTTAATGTCTGCTCTAAATACACAGTATATGTTTATGGCTTCTCCGAATCCCCAAGCACAGAGCTAATACTGCGACGTCTTTCCCAACTTGGCTACGGAACCATATTCTTAGATCTTAACGGATCTTCTCGCGACAAGTTTCTAGAAATTGTTGAAATGATTAGACTTTTAGGCGTGGAGGTTATTCCACCAGAGCAATGTATCCAATGCATGCTTCTACATTATAATTGGAGCGATATACTGGTGGCCTACGCATCTCCTCTCGCATGCTTCTTTCAAGATGGGAGACTTAAAGCTATAACTGTTGGAGTAACCGACCCTAAAATTCTAACCGAAGCATCCAATTTTAGAGGCGAATACGTTAAAGTCTTCTCCCTCAATGGTGAATATATCGTGAGCGGGGAGGATGCTAGAAGACTTGAAAACTTAATTCTCGAAGAAAAAACATTCACAAATATAACTTCAAGAATATTTTCATCCATAGTTCTGCTTGCACTCGCCGACTCGATAAATCCATGTACCTTCACAGTTTTCACAGCTCTGCTTCTCATATCTCTGCATTCGCTTGGGAGGATGAGGGTGGCTCTAACCGGCATATCATTCGTATTAGCAGTCTTCATATGTTATTATAGCTTGGGGCTGGGTTTGATCCAAGCCTTAACTGGAATTCCTTATGCTGACAAGGTTATAGCCATAGCTGGGCTGATCATAGGAGCCATCAGCATTGCTCGCGGTCTGAAACCGGAATTCAAGTCTCCAATCCCAAAAACCCTAAGAAAGCCTCTTGAAAAGTTCCTAGAGAAAGCATACTTCAGTCCAGTAGCCTCATTCATTCTTGGAGCACTTGCCAGCTTCGCGCTTCTTCCATGTAGCGGAGGACCCTACATAGTCGGTTTAGGGATCCTCTCAACCCTAAGAGAAAAATTTCAGGCATACCTTCTATTAGCCCTATATAACACCATATTCGTGGCGCCCCTTCTAATAATATTGCTTGCAGTTTTAGCCTCAAGGAGATACGTGAGGAAGGTAAAGATCCTTAGAGGAAGATGTCTTGGAACAATGGAATTCATAAGCGGACTGATCCTAATAATAATATGCCTACTCATACTCTTCTCTTCAATCTTCTGAAAAATACGCATACAGTCTCTTTCAGTATCCTTTATATATCCCTTCCCATCCATCTGCTAGAACATAAGAAAGTGTAAGATAGTTAATGCTTAATGGAACGGAAGGAATATTTCGTTGCGCCGTCATTTCCGTCATTTTTTCATGCTATGGCATATATTCCTAGTTAGGATACACGTTATAGAAATCGTATAGCTTGTTGTGTATACGGGTTTAAGCTCGTTGGAGGGCGCTCGTCAAATGGTTCTATCATGTCTGGGGAGGCTTATCTTTATTCGCGCCGTATCCACTCTCTATATCCCCCTCTATGCTTAGCTATGAACTTGAGGTATGGATCGACCCTAAAAATTTGGCGGGCCCGCTGGGATTTGAACCCAGGATCTCCGGCTTTCCCCTTAATGCTTAGAGGGCCGACGCGCTATCCAGGCTCCGCCTACACCCTATTCTCGGGTTGGGTAGTCTACGCCACGGGCCCATTCTCCATTAATTCCCTCATTCTGGAATATATACTTTAACAGTGCGGTTTTTCATCGTTTCGGTCTTTTTCTTCAAGCGGCAAGAATTTTTCCCAGTCCACCTTAAGCATTAGCACGAGTATGATTATTAGGAGTATGAAGGAGGCTATCGTTCCTATGTAGCCTCCCTCTTCCCCTAAAAGGCTCTCGATCATCCCGATTGAGAGATGGCCTCCATAGGCTAGGATTAGGCACATCAAAACTTTTCCGGCAAGGCATGGTATGAAGGTCTTCAAGAAGCTGTAGCGCATCATGCCTAGTGGTATGAATAATAAGTCATCTGGTAGGGGGGTCAAGGCGAAGACAAATATTGCAGCCGCCCCGTATCGATTAAAGACCCTCATGATACAATCTATTTTTCTCTTTCTCTCCTCGCTAAGAACCGCTCTGCCATAGTAGCCCATAAGATATCCAAAGAACTCTCCAATAGCTGATCCAGCTCCTCCTGAAAGCGCTATGAAAAGCGGATCGAACATATGCGTGGATCCAACGTAGAAGATCACAAGCGTGTACGGTACAGGGAAGACCACCGAAACTGATCCAATAAAGCTTATGATGAAGATTCCTAAGTAACCATACTGCAACGCTAAACTTTCAAGCCATTGACTTATGCTCTGCGACGATTCTCCCCACCGGATCCCTAAGATCAACAGTTCTTCGGACTCCTCTCAGCGTGGATACTTATCTTTTGTATTAAGCGTCTAAAAAGAGTATCTAAAGGCTTCTCAGATGCTTCAAGAAGCCTTAAATCTGCTCTAAGCTTTATCTATAGCTGGGATCTGAGGCGATATGACTCTCTCCCGTCTAGATGATTACTTCCCCAAAGATAATGAATCTGTTAAAACTGAACTGGAAGAAACCAGCGGTAAACAATCACATGAAGCTAAAAAGTTTAGAGAGGAGAGTAATGATCTTGAAGCCCAGGCTCCAAAGAACCTTCCACCTTCATACTTTATCTCAGCAACATACGATGGCGACGCGAATCTAGCATGCATAAAGCTATACGACCCTAGATCAAAGAGAATATACAAATGGTATGATAATACGGGGCATAAGCCATACTGTCTAACAAACTTGACACCCGAAGAAGTAAGGAAGATTCCAAGAGTCGCTGATCATCCAGGCTTTGAGGATGTGGAAACCGTTGAGAAATACGATGCCCTCCACGACAGAATGATTAAAGTGACGAAGATCATAGCAAAAGATCCGCTTTCGATCGGTGGGCGACCTAGAGGATGCATAAGAGACATAATCCCAGAAGATTACCCGAGGATCTTCGGATCTGAGAAAGAGCCTAAAGTATGGGAGGCTGCAATCAAATACTACGAGTGCTACATCTACGATAGAGAGCTCCTTCCCGGCATGCTGTATATGGTGAAGGATGGCGATCTGATCCCGGTTGTCGATGAAGAGGCTGAGAAGAATATAAAAGAGATACTTGAAACTGCGTTCAAAGATGAACCTAAAGATCTCCTCTCATATCTAGAGTCATGGATCAGACTTCTTGAATATCCAGCTGCGGATATGAAAAGGGTGGCACTTGATATTGAGGTTTATTCACCAATTGCCACGAGAGTTCCAGACGCTGAGGAGGCTCCATACCCGATTATATGTGCCTCACTCGTCGACTCAGAAGGTAAAAAGAGAGTTCTTCTTCTCAGAAGAGAAGACAGGAGAGGAGAAAGCGAAGAGGTAGATCTCCCCCCGAACGTTGATGTTGTATTCTTTAATGATGAAAAAGCCCTAGTATCGGAGATCTTTAAAGCCCTAGACGAGTATCCCTTTGTCATAACGTTTAACGGAGACGACTTTGACCTCAGATACCTCTATCACAGAGCACAGAGGATAGGATTCCAGAGGGAGGAAATCCCCATAGACCCAGGACGCAGAGTATACCTGCTAAGGAACAGCATTCACATAGATCTCTACAAGTTCTTCTATAATAGATCCATACAAGTCTATGCTTTCGCTCAGAAATATCGTAATGTAACTCTGGATGAAGTTGCATCGGCAATTCTCGGAAAGTCCAAGATTGAGATCTCAAAGCCGATATCTGAGCTCAGTTATTCTGAGCTTGCTAGGTACTGCCTAAACGACGCCGAGATAACCCTAGAATTAACTTCCTACAATGACGACTTGGTTATGAAGCTCCTTCTAGTCTTAACGCGCATAAGTAAGATGCCGATGGAGGATGTAAGCCGCCAAGGAGTCTCACGTTGGATCCGAAGTTTCATGCAATATGAGCATCGGAGAAAGAATATGCTGATCCCGAATCAAGAGGATATAATCGCAGTTAAGGGTAAAACCACGACTAAGGCAATAATCAAAGGAAAGAAGTATAAGGGTGCAATAGTAGTTCACCCGGTTCCCGGAGTGCACTTCAACGTAGCGGTCATGGACTTTCAAAGCCTATACCCCTCAATAATAAAGGTTTATAACCTCGGCTACCAGTCCATCCGATGTCCACATAAGGAATGTAGAAGAAACATCGTTCCAGGAACAGACCATTGGATATGCACTAGGCAGAGAGCTCTTGAAAGCGCTTTAATAGGATCACTTAGAGACCTCAGAGTCTACTGGTACAAACCTAGATCAAAGGACAAATCTCTCCCAGAAGCCAAGAGAAACTGGTACGACGTCATACAAAGAGCGCTGAAGGTTATACTCAACGCTTCCTACGGAGTCTTCGGGGCTGAAACATTCGATCTATACTGTCCCCCAGTAGCCGAAGCCACAGCCGCCATAGGAAGGGAGGTTATAACCCAAACTATTAGAAAAGCAGAAGAGCTCGGAATCCAGGTTCTCTACGGAGACACAGACAGTATCTTCCTTAAGAATCCATCCCCAGAGCAGATAAAGATGCTCGCGGAATGGGCTGAGAAGACCCTTGGCATGGAGCTCGACGTTGACAAAGTATATCGCTACGCCGTTTTAAGCTCCAGAAAGAAGAACTATTTAGGAGTCTTCGAAGACGGAAGCGTAGATGTTAAAGGATTAACAGGCAAGAAGAGGCATATCCCAAGATTCATCAAGAGATACTTCGACGAGTTAGAGAAGAGACTCGCCAAGGTTGAAAGCCCAGCAGAGTTCGAGGAGGCTAAGGAGGACATAAAGAAGATAGTTCAGGAATGCTACTACAAGCTTAAACGGCGCGAATGGGAAGACATAAACGACCTAGCCTTCGAAGTTGTTCTAGGTAAGTCTCCGGAAACATACACAAAGACAACTCCTCAACATGTTAAGGCAGCCCGCCTATTAGAGAAGAGAGGAGTCGAGATTAAGGCCGGAGATCTCATAAGATTTGTGAAGGTGACTAAGGATCCATACGTCAAACCCGTTGAGTTAGCGTCAGATGAGGAGATAGACGCTGATAAGTACATCGCATATTTACAATCCACCTTCGATCAGATACTTGATGCTCTGGGACTAGACTTCGAGAAAATAATCGGTTTAACCAGACTTGAACAGTTCATGTGATCTTATCTGCTAATTTTCAACACTAAACAAACCAGATTGTATTTCCTCATTTGAGAATTAGAAAAAATAAATAATGCGAATGGAGATTTCATCTAGATCATTATGAAGCCGAGAGTCGCCGTAACCAGATCTAAGAGCCACTACGATGGAGTATATAGAGCTCTCAAACTGATCGAGGATGAGATCGAAGAAGGTCTCAAAGGAAAGAAGAACGTGCTTGTAAAGCCGAATTTTGTATCAACAAGTAGACAGCTAGCAGCGACGCATGTAGACGCCGTAAAAGCCGTTTTAGACGTAATATCGAAGTATCATTCGGGAAAGATAATTATAGGCGAGGGACCTGCCGCCTCCCCCCTTATAAATGGTCTGAAAAACTTCGGCTATCTAGCGCTTCAAAGAGAGTACGATTTAGAATTCATAGACCTTAATGAGGATGACTATGTTGAGCTTGAAGGAGTCAACTCGAGAATGAAACCCATAAAGTTTAGAATGTCAAAGACGCTTCTTGAAAGTGATTATCGGGTTTCAGTCGCTCTCCCAAAGACTCACGATTCCGTCATCGTCACCCTTTCAATAAAAAATGTGGTTGTTGGAGGGCTTGTCGATGGAGAAAAATCAAAGATCCATCAGGGATGTAAGGCAATAAACCTTAACATAGCGATGTTAGCGAGACATGTAATGCCGAGCTTGGCGGTTATAGATGGCTTCGTGGGCATGGAGGGAAGAGGACCCGTCTCTGGAGACCCTGTTGAATTGAGAGTTGCAGCGGCAAGCACCCATCCGGTTTCTTTAGATGCTGTCATGTGCAAGATTATGGGTTTTGATCCTCTAGATATAGGCTACTTATATCACCTCAATACATGGGGAGTAGGCGTCGCAGAACTAGAAAAGATTCAGATAGTAGGCGAGTCTATAGAGAGCCTTGTTAGGAAGTTTAAGCCCCATCCAAACTACCGCAGAATGCTTGACTGGAAAGCTGAGAATCGACGTCCCGGTTTGCTAAGCCGTTTCCTCTGAACAATAGATTTTTAATCCCATGGATCTAATCAGCTTGATGACGCTCGACCGAGTTAACGCTAAGAACAGTGCATAGCCAATTATAGCGATGGCAACCAAGCTACTTACAGTTATGCTTATGATCATTGCAGCCCATGCTGGAAGGGAAAGCCCGATGATGCTAGGGGCTGGTAGAAATAGCCAAAGATATCCTCCAACGATCACTCCAACTATTATCGATCCGATAATGCATCCTAGAAGACAGCGTTTCCTCAATTTAAAGATCACGTACGTAGCTATCAGATTCGCTACTGAGCCGAAGATTACATCTATAGGGTTCACAACACTGAACGCCATCATTCCTCCAATTGCGTTTCCGACGAGACATCCAAGGGTTACTCCCCATATCACGGGCCATCCGAGCAATGCAGCGAGCGGAAGTAGACAGTCTGCCACCCGTAGCTGAACAGGCCCAAAGGAGATTGGTGCCAGAAAGATCAGAAGAACAGCGTATAGGCCAGCGAAAATGGCGCCTAAGCTGATCTCTTTCGAATTCATATACTTTGTCACCTCCTATCCCGGGGTTTATATGGCGGAACGGGTGGAGGTGCCCCCACTCACCCGCCATATGGGATGGAGAACTCTGACAAGTGCCTAATAAGCCTTTTGTAAGTGAAGGGTTTATGAGCCCCTAGATCGATTAGTTCTTAATGGTCATCGTGGAGGCCTATAAGCTGAGAAACGTCAGCATTGTTGAAGGTCTTACGGAGAAGATACGCGAAGCTGCGGAGAGCATCAGCGTAGATGAGTTGGGAGTATCCTTCTCCGGCGGAGTCGACAGCTCAATACTTGCGGTTTCATGCAGAGATTTAGGAAAGAAAGTTACCCTTATAACCATTGGTTTTTCAAGTATGAGAGATATTGAGATCTCTAAAAAGGTCTCTAGAAAGCTACGACTACCACTGCTCTACAAGGTCTTATCTCTAGAGGATCTCGAGGAGGGAATGGCCTCTACTCTTAAGATCGTGAAGTTTGATAGGCTGGTTCTTTTGGAACTT
>Ga0190363_1001157_pt1 | contig 15653 bp, 15 predicted proteins | sample 48721867_MG_FD_161272 | JGI IMG/M metagenome (GOLD analysis project Ga0190363, IMG submission 161272) | Hydrothermal vent microbial mat bacterial communities from Southern Trench, Guaymas Basin, Mexico - 4872-18-6-7_MG | ecosystem: Environmental > Aquatic > Marine > Hydrothermal vents >... | reverse complement strand
GTTCAAAAGGGACGGGCGCATGAGATCATAGCGGTTACTGATAGACTGTTTCCATCTCCTGAAGAGGCGCCTGAAGGCGCCTTTCGAATGTTCAGTGTGATCTGTAGGAAGTCTAAGGATGAGGTACTCTACACTGAAGGTTACTTAGATAATGAAGGTAGATTGATGAGACCTCCGCCCTTCACGCTTTGCGGCAGCCTATTAACAATGGATAAAGCATTCCAGAACCTGCTTAATCTATTTACAGTGAAACATTCGGGATATATGATAGATGCTGATGGCAGAAGCTTGGAGGACGCATTGAATCTTGTGTCTAAATTCACATCTAGCAACACTGCTCATTTAGAATCTTTGAGTGATGTTGGTTCTCTGGAGAAGGGTAAAGAGGCAGATATCACCGTGGTGGAGATAAAGGGGGAGCCTGGAAAATATAGGATAAAGGTGAGATATGTAATAGTTGATGGGGAGAGGATCTTCGAATTCTAGGAAGCTCCTCCGTGAAGCATATAAAAACTCTTCTTTTTTATTCGATGGGAAAGTCGATAACGCTTCTGCTTCTACCTGATTCATAAATTGCCATTATCACTTCTAGGGACCTTCGACCCTCAGCCCCATCTACAAAGGGCTCCCTATCATTTAAAATGGCCTCAGCGAAATCTCTGATCAAAGCAGCGTGATTAGTCGCTGGGACAAGTTCGGGTCTAGCCCAAGACTTCAGTCCTTCCTTTGTTTTCTCTACGACTACTTCTTCCTCGCCGAGTACAGACCATCTCTTAAGAATCTCTCCTTCAATCGTCGCAGTCCCTTTCGTTCCGTGTATCTCAAGTCTTGTCGGCAGCCCTGGATATGCTGCTGTACTCCCCTGAATAATGCCTAAAGCATCGTTTTCAAATCGGATAGCTGCCACTGCAAGATCTTCCACTTCTATATTATGGGCTACAGTATCGATTTGAGCCCAAAGATACTTTGGACGCCCCATGATCCATAATAGGAGATCGATTGTGTGAATAGCTTGATTTATGAGGGCTCCGCCCCCCTCAGTCGCCCATCTTCCCCTCCAAGGACTCTTTTCATAATATTCCTGTGTCCTAAACCATTTTACAGAAGCTTCTCCTAGAATAAGCCGTCCAAACTTCCCTTCGTCAGCTGCATCTTTCACTTTTCTGATTGTTGGATCGAATCTAGACTGCAGAATCACGCCTAGCTTGACATCCTTCTTTTTCGCTTCTTTAATGAGGTCATCAGCCTCTCTCAGATTTATAGTCATGGGCTTATCCACAAGCGTATGTTTTCCAGCTCTAACAGCATCTAAAGCCATCGGATAGTGAAGATAGTGGGGAGTGTTTATTATTACCGCGTCTATAGGCGCCTTCTCTAGCATCTCCTCATAATTGGTATACCAGAGATCCAGGTTCCATTTAGATGCGAATTCCTTAGCCCGTTCCTCTCTACGGCTTGTAACAGCCACGAGTTTTGCTACTTTTGCATCAGTTATCATTGAAAGGCCTTCAGCGCAGAAGTTTGCGCCCACCCCCGTTCCAATTATCCCAAATCTTACATATTCAGCCATCTCTTTCCCTCCATCTTAGAATAAACAATTACAGCAAGAAGTGAATTGCTATAAGAACTTATTTTATTTCCCTCTTATAAAGAGAGAAAAGCGCCTTTCTGAATGATACGATGCTTACGAGGGAAATTGCTGTGATCCCTAAATGTTTTTTTCAAAATTTGTAATGGAAGAACCTTCTTCTCACCTGTATCTATAAAAAGTTTCTATTAGGGCCTTTATGTTCTCTTTAGGAGTTCCGGGAACTATGTAGTTTGAAACGCCAACTATGATACCACGGCTTCTTTTAGCCTCTTTCAAGCATGAAAGAACTTCAGCAATCACGTCATCTCTCGTTCCGAAATGAAGAGTTCGAGAACTTATATTTCCAATTAGAACAAGATTTGGAAATCTTCTTCTAAGCTTATGAAGATCCATTCCTGCGCTTCGATCGATTTCGTAGTAGCCGTCAATGCCAGATCGGCCGAAAAGATCGGCTGCGATCGGCCAAAGATTTCCGTCACTTCCATATAATAAATAGATATCACGTTTATGGCATTCCTCGACGACTCTCTGCAGCCTCGGCAACACGAGTCTGCGAAAGATTCTGGATGGAAAGCAGGGGCTCTCGTCCGATGCGATGTCGCAGCCGCCGAAGAGAATCTTCACTCCAGCCTCAGCGAAGTATCTTATCTGCATTAATGCTATTTCTACTTGTATGTCAAGGTATCTAGCTGCAAGCTCAGGCCTCGCCACCATAGCCATTAGCCATATAGGATCGTCTGTGCTTAAGCCTATGCCGATCGTACCTCCATTAATTCTGATAGCGTATTCTTTGCCGTACTTCTCCATTAAGAATCGTATTTCCTGGAATTCCTCTCTTCTAGGTTGATAGTTCTGTAGCCAATCCTCCATTTCAGAAATTTGCTTCTTAGCCTCTCTAAATCGGGCGCTCACACTCATTTCTCTTCTTGGAGGATGCTCCTCAACAATGTTGAAGAGCTCGGAGCTCGGTACAAAACGTCTAATGACATATCTTCCATTGGGATCTCCAAACAAGAAAGTGAACTCATCGATTTTTAATGTAGGCTTCTCATTTAGCCGCCAGTAGTGGAGACGAAGGATATCATTTTCAACGGCTCTTCCAACATCAAATGCGTCTCGCAGCGACTTCTCCAAGAATTTTTTGTGAGCGTCTTTTCCCTCCCAAAGCGCTTTAGCCTCTCTCCACTGCTGTATTCCACCTCCGACATAGGCTTCCCGGCCAATTATGTAAGAGGCGGCTTGACTAGAGAAGCCTAGATGATGTATAGGAACCTTATCTGTCGGTTCATGCTCAAATGCCGCTAATACTCTCTCCCTAGGAGTCATGCCATTCAAGACTCGGTTTTCCTCTTCATCCTTTATTTAATCCTCAATCTTTCCACATCGACTTGACTTTAATATTTATCCAACCAGCATATATGACATCGGATTTATCAATTAACTGTCAAAATCGATATGCAGAATAATTCTTTTCCACCGAAATTAAGAAAAGCGTCATTAAGCTTTTTTAGGCTTCTCTCTCCTTAACGGACCGAGGGATCACTCTTTCACAGATACGGTCTTAGATCGTGATAATTAAACTGAAGATAATTTTAGAAAGGGATCCTCATCTTTACGCGGCTAATAAATTTAAGAATGGATCTTGATAAATAATAATGAACAGTAAAAGAGTACGAATCAATATTAGAAGGCATTATTTATGGGGATAGATGAGAGAAAGATTGAGGATCTGCTTGGAAGAATTGATGAACTTATAAGAATCTTAAGGTTCCTCGCTGACGATCTGTCAGAGATCTCTAATACTTTGAGAACTTCTTTAGGCTCATCATCGGCTATTCGAGAGGAACGCCAACATGAGCCTCTGAAGCCTCCCATCTCAGTTCAACAGACGATAGTTCCAGAGGAATCTTCGCTTTCTCAGAGTGTTCCAAGCGAGACCTTAACCATAGATAGTGTTCAGAAGCTCTTCCCACCTGATTTAATCAATCTACTCTACTTTGAAGATACGGATGAGCATATTCTGGTTAAGCCGAGACAATATTTAGGATCAGACAATTTCAGACGTATAGCTACAATCATCCGAGATCAGCTGGGCGGAGAATACATAAGCGCGGGAAGGGACAGCCACTTTAGAATACCTAAGACATAAAAAATTGCAGATAAAGATCTCATAAATAACTTAGCCTATATGTAGAATGTATCTTCTGGAGCTCTTCTCACTCTCTCTTCGGCTTCGCTTCTCGCCTGCTGCGCTGCCATGCCTTTGCTTGCTCCCTTCTCCGTCACTTCAATATCATATTTTATGAACTCGGTTATGAACTCGGTTAATTTCTTATTCATCTCTTCAAGCTCTTTCTGATCAAACGAGACCATAATATCCGGATTATTAACCCAGTTCAGCCAGCCTAGGATGCTTCTATGAAGAGCATAAAGGGAGAATCTCATAGATTGTATCAGGTCCAATCTGTCCTTATCTCTTTTCTGCGATATTTGCCGTATCTGCTCAAGGATTCTTTGGCAAGTCTCAACCCATCCTTGACTCAAAACATTCACACTCCACTATCTTTCGGAAAGGTTCTCTCCAACTACTTCATTATTTAATATCCTAAGCATTTATTATTCCTTTTGGTTTCGCTGTCCAGTTTAAAAAAGAGAAGTTTAATAACGAATCTGGAAGCCCCGAAACTCTCCTGTAGGCTTCTCCCAGAAAACTTCAACGCGTCTAACAATGGCCGCTGGAGGACCTCGATGACAAAATCTAATCATAGCCTCGACATCATCTTTCTCGCCTTCAAATACGGCTTCAACTCTGCCATCAGGAAGGTTTCTCACCCACCCTGAGACGCCATAACGTATAGCCATGCGTCTAGTCTCATATCTGAAGAAGACTCCTTGAACACGTCCACTTATGAAGACGTGCGCTCTTACCCTCAATTTAAGACCGCCTCGCATTCAACGTTTCTTCTTTTTAATATCGGATTTGAAAGAATAAGTGAGCGCTGAGGCGATCTTCTTAGCTTCAATGATTGAATCTACGTGACCTTTCTAAACTTTATTGCCTGATCAGAAAGCACTACGTCGTAGACTTGGTTCACATCGAATTTTACACCTAGCTGCTCATATTCCTCCTCAGTTAGAAACAGTATGATCTTCGGCTGATAAAACTGCATACGTGCTCCAAAGATTGGGATCTGCTGCTGGAGAGCCTTGACCATATCTTGAACCATACGTGCCTCTTCGCTTTGAGGCCTTATAGCGAAGCTTGGAATCACGCTTTCCTCGACGAGTTCAATTCGTTTTCCGAGATTTCCCGAAGCATCCTTCATCGATTCTATCCGTTGAACAATAACTCTCATTCTTCTTCTCCTCACAAGGTTGACTCTTCCCTACTTAAAAATAAATAGGTTCGCCTGATCCATGCCTTCTCAGGTGATTAGGAGACACGTTACGCTGTGTCTTTATTTCATCCTTTATCTCGATCATCTGCAATTTTTTCTTCCTGAATCTGACATAAAAGAACTTCTTTAGACTAAACTCCTTTCATTTCATCCTTTTCCATTATTTTTCTCCTTTTAAGCAACAATTCATAATTTGTCGCCGTTTTGATGTTTTCCTTAAAAACTTAAGCCTTATAGGCATGTTATGGTAAAAATAATTCCATATCATGTTATGCAGAGATAGATGAGAGCGTGAAGACTATGAAGCTCGTAACGGTTCTTCTTCCTGAGGCTTATCTGGAGGGATTAGATGAACTCGTGAGGCAAAACATGTATCCTAGCAGAAGCGCAGCGATAAGAGCTGCGGTCAGAGATCTATTGAGACGAGAACTCTGGAGCAGATAGACTGAAAACTCATTTCTCCATCCTTTTTTTAGCTTTCAAGATAAGTAAGAAGAAATCTCACAAATACGTATTTTGTACATGTACGGATAAATACCTTAATTTACCTTTTCTATGAAGAAACGAGATCTCCATGAGGTTTAGCGGCGTCCCTATAGAACTTTGCAGCTTCCTCAGGTCTTTCTGCAAGGGTAATTGCCCTTCCAATTATCAGATAGCGCGCTCCAGATAAAACTGCAGCTTTTACTTCTCCTCCCTGCACACCTATACCTGGGGAATATATCGGAACCTTCTCTTTCAGAATTTCATAGACCTCCCGTATCTTTTCAGGATATGTTCCGCCGACAACAGCGCCGTCAGCCTTCCAAGCTAAGGCCTTTTCAGCGAAGGCGATGTATTGCAGCTTTTTCTCACCTGTCTCCGAATCATAAATCGTCTGGCCGTATCCCTCCCAAGATGCTCTATGGCTCATATATACGAGAAGTATAACTCCACGGTTCATTTTCTCCGCAACTTCGAAGACTGGCTGAAGACCATCCTCCCATCCCACAAATGGATTAGCCGTGACAGCGTCGAAACCAGCGTTGAAGTAATTCTCAGCTATGACTCGATTCGTGTATCCGATATCGTTTATCTTACAATCCATTATGACTGGTAGATTTAGGCTATGAGCCTCCTCAACTATTCTTTTAACCCCATCATATAGTCCAAGCGGCAGCAGGAAATGCCTATTCAGCTTCACTGCACAAATATAGGGATGAACTCTTCGGAGAATCTCAAGTCCCTTGGATAGAAGATTTTTAGAACCTGAAGGAACACTATCTAAGGCTAGAACAATGTTAGACTCGCTCTTTCTTTCAGATTCATTCATTAACCGCTTAAATGACAATAATGCTCTTCCTCTCTTTTCTCGATTAGAATACTAATTTTTAACAGTTCCTCCACAAAATCTGGTTATGAAATCTTCAGCTACACTCTTAGCTTCTAAAAGCTTTTCCAACGGGATTCCTGGCACGCCGCAGAATAATAAAAGTACATTTTTCGTCATCTCCGTTACTTTAGTATCGTCAGCATCTCTGTAAGGATATACAGCGACGAGCTTCTCATTATCCGATATAACTATCTCCCTGCCGTTGAGCCGTAAAGGAGACCTCATTCCTATTCCGAGAAATTCTTCTCCATCCCGAGCATATCTCATCCGTAGATCTCCCACTATTCTGTCAGAATCAAACGCAGCGATAGCTATCTCCGTTTTTATTGAAGATAGGTTGTAGGCGTCAACGAGCGTATTTATCGTCGGCAAAGGTCTATCATGCAGCAGTCTTCTTATCAGAGCCTCCGCTGCCGGACGAGTCTTTGTTGGATCAACTCCAAGCCTCCAGAAGAAATCTCTATAAGCTCTTAACACCGGTCTGTCTTTCAGAGTTTGGATATCATAAGCATTTTTTATCTCTTCAATTATCTCTTTTTTGAATGTCTCTAGATCAGAATCGAACCTTTTAACGGTGACATTCTCGATAAAGCTCGTCAAGACATGAAGATCGGGAAAGTCTCTCTTAACCTCTTCACTGAAAGTTATCGTCACGGCATCTCTCCCCCAAGGATTATTTAATTATGCAACCAAAGATTCTAAACAGTTTTCTTTTTAAAAAAGAAGATTCTTTCATCACATTAATACATTAAGACATTCTAGTTAAATGCGAAATAAAAATAGAAAAGGGGAAAAGACTTGATTAAGACCGTGTGGAGCATTACTCTACGCGTTTCAGACCTTGAAAGATCTAAAAGTTTTATGAAGACGTCTTAGGGCTGGATAAGAAATATGAGTATTCAAGCTATGTTGGATTCGAATGCGGCGGAGTGGAGATCGGCCTAAGACCTAAAGGCACCATGGATATAGGGAAGGATGCTGCATCAATACAATTTCTGGTAGATATAGATGAGGAATATCGAAGACTGGTAAAGAAAGGCGTAAAATTTATACTTGAGCCGCATGAGGAGCCTTGGGGAGGAAAGCAGGCGAGCCTTCACGATCCCGACGGAAACCTTTTAGAGATAACTGAAATAAATTGGGAGAAGTACTTTAAAGCGTCATTAGAAGGAGCCGTGAGGAAAAAATCTTGAAGCCCTTAGCTCGTAAGCTTCTTCAGAAGATTCGGGGATATGATCCTAAACCTGACGCCGATCGCCTATACGCTGCTCTTTCAAGACGGGGAGTTCCTGATCGCGTTCCATTCATGGAGCTCTTTGCAGACGGCGAAGTTATGGCGGCGATCCTGGGGAAACCACTTAACTATTTTACCAAAGAGCTGCGAAGCCGTAAAGAATGGGAGGAACGCATGCTTGCATTGATAGAATTCTACGAGATGTTAGGCTATGATTATGTTAGAGCCGACACTAGAGACTTTGAAACTACATTAAAGCTCTATGAACAGAATAGACGGGTGCTCTCCGCAGGGAAGGTTGGCTCTAGAGCTTACAGATATAAGACGGCTGACGTTGCAGCTGAATTGAATCGGGGCGAGAGGCTCTGGGCAAACGAGAATGTAGGGGTCATTGCTGATTGGGACGACTTCAAATCTTTCCCCTGGGAAGATCCCGAGACAATCGCGGAGGAAGGAAATGCCGGACTAGAATGGGTTTGCGATCACGTTCCTTCAGGCATGGAGGTTGTGACAGGGGCAGGGTCAGTCTTGGAGCCTGTCATGTGGCTCATGGGCATAAAGAATTTCTATGTCAGTCTCTATAAGCAGCCGGATCTTGTCGACGCCATGTTCAGGAAGGTTGGGGAGCCCAGCATAGAGCGATTTAAACTTGCAGCTAAGACAAGTAGGAAGATCCTTGCTTTCTGGGGTTCTGATGACTGGGGATACAAGAACGGGCTTATGATCTCACCTGCAATGATGAGGAAATGGGTCTTCCCGGTTCATAAGAAGATGGCTGAAATTGCACATTCAAGAGGTTCATTATATCTTCTACATTCATGCGGAAATCTTCGGATAATAATGGATGATATAATTGATTACATAAAGGTTGATGCGAAACACTCATTCGAGGATACATATCTCCCAGTTACAGAGGCGAAGAAGATATATGGGGATAGAATCGCGCTCATCGGCGGGATAGATATGGATGTGCTGGCAAGAGGAAATCCCGAAGAGGTCAGAGAATATGTCAGTAATGTCCTAAAAATCTGTAAGCAGGGTGGCGGATACTGCCTTGGCAGCGGAAACACAGTCGCCAACTATGTTCCATTAGAGAATTACCTAACAATGCTTGATGTGGGATTTCAAGAAGGCTGGTACTCATAAAAAGGGGATGAAAACTCAAAAGCCATAAACTTCCTCGGCGTTTTTACCCATTATCCTCTCAGCAACCCAATAAGCTGTTTTTTTGCTGAATCTTCCCTCGACAACCTTTAACGCTAAGACTTCAGCTATAAGTTCCTTTGCAAGCTTCAATGATGCATATGTATGTTCCGGTATAACGTGATCTCCTCCCCAAGCAAATATCTTAGTGGCAGGCACAATCTCCAACCATTCGTTGAGGGCTTCCTTATAGGCTGACGGAGATATGTGAGTTAACCAGCATCCATCCACATACGCGTTTGGGAAGTACTTAGCCAGCAAACCTGCTTCTCTAAAGAATGGATATCCACCATGGAATATGTCAAATTTCACTTCTGGATACTCTCTAATGAGATTCGTCAAATACGTAGGATTCGAATTACTTATGGTATTGAAGTTCCCTGCCTGTATCCCTGTATGTATCTGGAATGGCAACTCATACTCTGCACATCTCTTGCAGACCTCATGCATCATAAAGTCTTGGAAGAACTTTCTCTCCCTAGCAGAGACATTATTTAGCCCCGCGGTTAGGATTTTCTCAGCCTTATATTTCGGAACCTCCTCATACTTTATTATCCGTTGATAGGCAAGGCCTGATTTTATGCCCACTGCCTCCATGCTTACGGCTTTTTCGAAAGTCTCATCCATAGCTTCCAAATACTCATCAAGGCTCCGTATCGGTTCACCCCTTAAAGATCTGACTACATTCATCTCTCCCATGATAAAGCCGTCCATCCGAACAACCTGAACTAGCCTCTCATCCTTTACTATCTCTTCAGAGGGCAAACCTGTACCAGCGATGTCTAGGATAGCCCTGTGAATCCCCATCTTATCCAGAAGACTGAGAGCCCACTGAGGATTCTCCCTACTCTTGGCTCTTATCTTCTCGGAGAGCTCTCTCCAGTCATCACCAATCTCTTCATGCTCATATCCATATAAGTCTCTCAGAGCAATCAGTAAATACTGATAATAAATGGTGTTCTTTATCCTACATAGGTAAGGACTAATCTTAGACCATGTTTCTTCAGACTGATCCTTGCTTTCAAGTAGATAAGAGAAAATCCTTGGGAAGTTGGGATGTTCAGGTGATAAATCATAAAAGTCAGCTGGCAACCCGGCTGAGACAAGATCAGATCTTAAATATCCTCTGGCGAGGAAGAAAGGCAGATCTATCTCAAGCGGGCTTTCCTTGAAAAGGACCTCCTTTAAATGTTCGTGGTGATCAACAATCTTAATGCCATCCATATATTCCAAGATGTCATTTTTAAGCTCGAGCATCTTTTTCAAGATTCTTTCCTCCAGCGTAGAGAGGATGGCATCCACAATTTATGATTTTCCAAGTCTACAGCATAAGCCCATACAGTCCCAACATATATATGCAAAAAGATTGAATATTGTTCCAGATATTCCTTTTAAAGTAGCCCTGCCTTTTCAAGGGTTCTTCTAACAGCTTTACGTTCAGCATTCGAGATTGGAGTTAAAGGCGGTCTAACATAAGCCTTCTTAAGGACGCCCAGCATTACAAGGGCCTCCTTCAGCCTAGCTCTGTAATTTCTTACAGGGGCCATAAAGATTATGTCAGCGAGAGGCTGAACCCTCTCAGCCAATTTGAATGCCTCCTCGTAATTTCCACTCTTTGCCTCCTTAATCATTTCAGTCTGAAGATCAGTTGCTATTGTTCCGAAACCCAGCAGGGCTCCTTCAGCCCCGAGAATAAAGGATTCAAGGATAAAATTATCATTGCCCGTGAGCATGTAAACCTTCCGCTTCAAAGACCGTATCACCTTAAGAGTTTCTAGAAACTTCCTAGCGTCAAAACTAGCCTCCTTGATAGCTACTATTCCTTCAACCTCCATCAGCCTTCTCAAAGCCTCTGCAGAATACTCTATCCCTCCTAAAGATCTCTGAAGCTGAAAAGCTATAAGTGGAATCCCCGCCTCCTCAAAGATAGCCTTATGATACTTATATGGGATCTCGGGATCTAGAGGCTCACCGGCATATACAGGTATAGGAAAGACCAGCAATGCATCTGCGCCAGCTTCTTTAAGCATCTTAGCAGCCTTAACAGCCTCTATCGTGAACCTAGTTGATAAACCTGCAACTATAGGTACTCGTCCCTTAAGTTCCTCTTTGTATATCTGAACAACCCTAATCTGCTCTTCAAGATATAAATGCGGTCCCTCGCCAGTATCAACATTAACGGCTAATCCCGTTATATTGAAATCCGATATCCAATCAATGTAGCTTCTAAGCTCGTCCTCATCTATCTCGTAATTTTCGTTTAGAGGTAGAACCGTTGCGGGTATCAGTCCCTTAAACATCTCCTCATTCAAAGAAGACACCGGTACATTTCTACTAGTATCCATTTTTATCTTTAATCCTTAAATTGCTTTAAAGGGTCACAACAATTTAAAGACGAATGAGAGCAGAATCTTAGTCACTAAATACCGTCTAGCCTTAAAAATATCAAACATCAAACTATTCTCTACAAATCCGATAAAAATTCACATTAAAATATTACTTAAGAGAATAAATCAGGTTGGTGTAGTAGGGGATGCGTTTTAGGCGTATAGTCTTTAAAGCACCCAGAAAAGTCGATATTGAGGAAGCTGAGCTTCCTGAACTACCTGAAAATCATCTTCTAATAAAGACCCGTACAACCTTGATAAGTACTGGAACTGAGCTAACAATGCTAAGCGGAGAATATCCGAAAGGATCCGTCTGGAACAAAATTACAAGATACCCCGTATTTCCAGGATACTCCAACTGTGGAGTTGTTGAAGAGATCGGCGAGAATGTTAAGAAATTTAAGGTTGGAGATAGAGTCTCAAGCACTGCTCCTCATGCCGAATATGCTATCATTAGGGAAAACAGAGCTGTCAAGGTTCCAAACGGCATATCCGATGAAGAAGCAACCTTTGGGACACTCTCAGCAACCGTCATGAACTCAGTTAGACTGGCGAATATCAAGCTTGGAGAGACAGTTATAGTTGTGGGAGCGGGAATACTAGGCCAGCTAGCATGTCAGTTTAGCAGGCTATGCGGAGGCTTTCCTGTAATCGCTATTGATCTATCTCCGAAAAGATTGGAGATCGCTAAAAAGCTGGGGGCAACATTCGCCATACATCCAGAAAAGGAAGATGTAGAAAAAAGAATTATGGATCTGACGGAAGGGAGAGGAGGAGATGTAGTCTTCGAAGTTACAGGCAACCCGAAGGTAATTCCTTGGGAGCTTAAACTCGTTAAACGTCAGGGAAAACTAATTCTTTTGAGCTCTCCGAGGGGAACAACAGAGCTTGACTTTCACGACTTAGTAAACTGGCCGAGCAGAATAATTATAGGAACTCATACTTCAAGCCATCCGTCCCATGAAACTCCATATAATCCTTGGACATGGGAAAGAAACGTTCAGCTCTTCTTTGAACTTATCTCTGCTGGATTAGTAAACGTAAAGGATCTAATCACGGACCGTTACAAATGGACAGAAGTCAAGGAAGTCTACCAAAGACTACTCGACCCTTTAGGGGAAAGACTAAAAGTTTTAGGTGTGATCCTAGACTTCAGAGAATAATCATCCATAATCCTCATCGAAAAGGAATTTAGACGGATTTCCCTAGAAAAGGATGATCTTCAATTCTTAATTTACTAATTTCCATCGCGGATTCACCTGGCGACAAAGGCCTCAATCTTACTGAGAAGCGAATATGCCCTAGTTTAACTAGATATTTCGGCAGAGTATCCGGACCACAGCTTCCCCCGCCAAGTCCTGACTGTCTATAATCCAAATTCAATGTTATATCCTCTCGCCTTTTCAGTTCATATGTATGCTTAGCTTCTGTCAAATCCTCAGCTGTGAAGTGATGCGCACTAACCTCCATCACTGGCATCCCAACAGCCAATAGACCTAGGCCTGAACTATCAGTGAGGGAGACCCAACGGACATCGGTCTTGTTCCCATTCTCCTGAGGCATGATGTAAGGCACGTACTGTTCATCAACTGTCCCGCTATAGACCCCGATCGACGCGCCTTCCTTCCTATCTGAGTAGTTCTCATGTGGGCCGCGACCATACCAAGTAAACATGTTGAATCTACTAGGAACAGTGAGCTGTAGACCTATTCTCGGTAATGGAGGAAGATCAACCAGGGACGTTACGTCTGTCTCGACGATTATATCACCGCTGCCGTAAATCCTATACATGTATTGGCAACGAATCTTCTCAGCTGAGTCAGGAGTCGAAAGCGTGGAATCTACCTTTGCATAGACAAGTTGAGAAGAAAGCCTCTCAACCTCAATTTTATTTACCCTTTGCCTGAGACGGTCAAGTCCCGCTTCAAGCCATTTTGGAGCGAATCTAGGGGCATCATTATCTGTCGGTGCACGCCAGAGATTCAGCTGCGGCCCACCTTTTATGATTCTTGATCCTTTGAAGATTAGAGAGGAAATGCAACCCGATCTTTTATCGAAGGTTAAGCTAAAGTCTTTTCCCATAACTGACACATCTTTATCAGATTCTTTAAGTTGTAGAGGAGGCATCTCTTCAACTCTAATCTTAGGGGCTGGAGGAGGCTCAAAGGGCATTTTAAGCTGAACCCAGCCTACCTCATGACCCTTCTCAGCCCAAAGAGTATCTTTCGAAAGTTTAAATCGGATCATCAGCCAGTATTCTCCTCCAGGCTTGAGCCTCGGCATAGCGAAGGGAACGGTGACAACAGAGCTTCCATGAGGCGGAGTATATAGCTTCGGCAGCATCCCGTCTTGAATGATTCTTCCGTCTTCCATCAGCTCCCAGAAAATATCAAGTATACTTAGATCAGTGAAGTCATACTTGTTTAGAACCCTAATTATGCCATTCGACAGATCTATAGCTTCCACATCAACTGGCTGCTGTATCTTCTTACATTCCCACATCGCTGGCTGAGGCTCACGGTTAGGCCATAGGAGAGCGTTGATACAGAAGTTTCCGTCATTCGGTTCATCTCCAAAGTCACCTCCATAAGCCCAATATTCCCGGCCGTCTTCAGTTTTCCTCTTTAATCCCTGATCAACCCAGTCCCAGATGAACCCTCCGCAAAGCCTCTTGTACTTATGAATTATCTCCCAATATTCCTTCAAGTTGCCCGTACTATTTCCCATGGAATGAGCATACTCACACATAATTAACGGCCTATCCTCATTTGGATCTTCAGCTAATTGAATCAGTCTTTCAAGGCTCGGATACATCACGCTTAAAACATCAATGCTTCGAGAAACCTTCCCGGGAAGACGGATCGCCCCCTCATAATGAACAGGTCTCGTCGGATCGTATCCATGTACCCAGCCTGCCATCGCGTCATGATTAGGGCCATATCCAGACTCGTTTCCAAGAGACCACATGATAACGCATGGATGATTCTTATCTCTCTCAACCATCCTAACAAATCGTTCCATGAAGGCGTGAAGCCATGCCTGATCGTTCGCCGGATCCTTCCGATAGGGTACGCCTCGAATATTCGCTAATCCATGACACTCAATATTCGCCTCATCAATCACATAGATTCCATACTTATCGCAGAGATCATACCACACTGGATGATTTGGATAGTGGGATGTGCGTACAGCGTTAAAATTGAACTGCTTCATGAGCTTTATGTCCTTTATCATCGACTCGACAGTAACAGCATGTCCGAGTTCATCATCATGTTCATGTCTGTTCACCCCCTTTAGGAGAACAGGCTTCCCATTTATCAATATCCGTCCATCTCTGATCTCGACTTGACGAAAACCAATCCTGCAACTTTCCGCCTCAACGACTTCTCCTTTATCAGTCTTTAGCGTGAGTAGGAGAGTATACAGGTATGGCGTCTCAGCTGACCATTTCTTAGGCTCATGAACTTTCCTCTCAACCTCAAATGCTATTTCTTGATGAGGCGGCAGCTTCCCTACAGAGTAGGAAAGCGGCTCGTCAAAGACCATATTTTCATCATCAAAAAGTTTTATCTCAACAATATGCTGAGCCGACTCAAAATTTGAATAATTACGAATGTTAACCCGTATCTTTAAAATAGCATCTTTATACTCATCGTCAAAAATCGTCCTGACGAAAAAGTCTCTTATGTGAACCTTAGGCACAGAGTACACATAAACGTCACGGTATATGCCGCTCAGACGCCACATATCTTGATCTTCAAGATAGCTACCATCACTCCACCGGAAAACCTGAACCGCAATCAAGTTTTTCCCATCATGAATATAAGGCGTAATGTCAAACTCCGCTGGTAAGCGGCTGTCTTGACTATAACCAACCAGTTGCCCATTAATCCAGACGTAGAAAGCTGAATCCACACCCTCAAAAACAAGAAAAATCTCTCTGCCACTCCAATCTGTTGGAATCGTGAAGGCTCTTCGATACAATCCCGTAGGATTCCAATCATGCGGAACTCGCGGCGGATCGGGCTGAAACGGATACCTAACATTCACGTAAATCGGCTTGTCATATCCAAGCATTTGCCAATTGCTTGGAACAGGTATGGTATCCCAATCTTTCACGTCGAAGTTCGGCCTATAAAAATCTTCAGGAACAAGATATGGATTATCGCAGAGCTTAAATTTCCAGTCTCCATTTAATGTCAAAAGCCACGGAGAACGTGATTTTTCACATAGAAGCGCGGTCTCTTCGTCTGGATAAGAGACGAGAGATGTATGGGCCAGCTCCCTTCTACGCTCCACAACTGTAGGATTTTCCCAATCAGGAATATCTTCAAAATCTTTCTCTTCCATTTTGTATCATTTTCTCCGCTTATATAACAACGTCTCTGTTAAACCCTTTTTACACTTTAGGGTTAAAAGTTTCCATTATTTATAAAGAGAGTCAAGCCTAGGGAAATGATGAGATCCT
>Ga0190363_1001156_pt1 | contig 15669 bp, 12 predicted proteins | sample 48721867_MG_FD_161272 | JGI IMG/M metagenome (GOLD analysis project Ga0190363, IMG submission 161272) | Hydrothermal vent microbial mat bacterial communities from Southern Trench, Guaymas Basin, Mexico - 4872-18-6-7_MG | ecosystem: Environmental > Aquatic > Marine > Hydrothermal vents >... | reverse complement strand
AAAAGAGGTTTAAATGTTACCATAGTTGAAATATTGCCACATTGTCTTCAATTAGCTTATGATGAAGATTTTTGTGTTATTGCAGAGAAAAAACTTACTGAAAGAGGTGTAAATCTAAAAACAAACAACAAGGCTGAAGAAATAATTGGAGATGAAAGTGGAAAAGTTAAAGGAGTTAAACTTAGTAGTGGGGAAACCTTAAAAGCAGACCTAGTTTTGGTTGGTGTTGGTGTAAGACCAAACACTGAACTTGCAATAAATGCCGGACTAAGAATAGGTGAACAAAAAGGAATTTGGGTTGATGAATATATGAGAACAAGTGATGAAGATATATTTGCTGCTGGAGATTGTGCGGAAAAATACTCATTTTTCACAAAAAAACCTTCAGCACTTAGACTTGCATCCATCGCAGCTAGAGAGGCAAGAATTGCAGGAGTCAATGTATTTGGTTTGAGAAGAAAAAATCCTGGAGTAATTGGTTCTTTTTCAACTATTATAGGTGATTTAGCTCTTGGAGTTGCAGGATTAACTGAAAGACAGGCCGAAGAGACTGGATTTAATTTTGTTGCAGGTTCAGCAACAGTTTTAGATAAACATCCGGGAGCAATGCCCGAATGTAGAGAAGTGAAAGTTAAGCTATTATTTGAAAAAGCATCGAAAGTTTTAATAGGTGGACAGGTAGCTGGTGGACCGACAACAGCTGAAGTAACAAACATTCTTGCGGCTTTAATAGAGAAAAAAGCTACTGCTGAAGAGGTTGCAATTTTCCAGTATGGAACACATCCAGCATTAACATGTTCACCCATAAACTACCAAATAGCTGAAGCAGCTGAAGATGCTTTAACCAAATTTTAAGAAAAAAATAAAATTTAGACCTTCTATTTTTTCTGAAAAATAAATGTTTTAAAGCTAACCCAACTAATATAATAAACTTTTATTTTTATTTCTGTTGTAATGTTGAAGGAAAAAATATTTTTTCAGGTTAGAAGTTCTTCATAGATTTTTAATTGCGGGTTTGCTTGAACTGAAATCAGTAGTCTACCGTTACATTTTATGTCAGCTACAACATCACCAATAAACACGTACAAGGGTCCTGGAAGTTTTGTTGGCCCAACTTTTATGGGTGATTCTCTAATTTCATCAATGTAGAAGCTAGGCAAAATATCTGGAACTTTTCCAAGAATAACAACTCTTCCACCAGTCATTCTTGCACCAGGTTTTCCTTCACAATTACCTTTTATTCCTATGCTTCCACCAGTCATATCAACTCCAGGTAAGGGTCCACAATTTCCATCAACTAAAATTGCTCCACCACTCATCCCCCTACCAATCTCAGCCCCAACATTACCATGAATAAGAATTGTTCCTTTTTTCATTCCTTTTCCAGATTTTTCTCCTCTTAAAGAACCGCCTATACAATCTCCAGCATCTCCAAAAACTTCAATGGTTCCACCTTTCATTTTTCCTCCAAGCCATAAACCAGCATTTCCTTGAATTGTAATAACTCCACCTTTCATTCCAAACCCTGCATAATGTCCAACATTTCCTTTTACAGTAATTTTTCCATCAGTCATTGCTTCTCCAATTCTTCGAAGCTTAGCTACATCACCCTCAACAATTATGTGAGTTTCAGTTGGAGTTTTACCAGTTTCACCTTCAACCTTAAAAAGCTCACCTAAAACTTTTCTACGGTTACCTTCTAATATGGGTAATTTTCCGATTTCTTCAAGATTTTTTCCAGCAAAAACATCTGGTGAAATATGTTTACATTCAACTGGAACATTAAATGTATATTTAGGTTTTAAAATAACCTCTTTAAACTCTATTTTTTCTGAAGTCAACCTTTATCATTCCTCCCCTCTTATTTTAAGGCAGTTTCAACGATAGTAGGTTTAACCGCTCTTAATTCTTGGTCTTTTATGATATAGTTTTCAAAGCTTACACTGTACCATTCTTTAAACTTAGTTTTTACATCTTCAATAACCGTTTTAAATAGGTCTTCAGGAATTTTTGGCTTAACATAGTAGGTTTCTCCATAAAAATGGGTTAAAACTTCCCCATCCTTAACAACCATAACTCCATTTTTGAAGGTATAAGCTGCACGTTTTAAGGCTTTAACAAAAACTTCCCAATTATTGGATAGGTCAATTTTTTCAGGATTAAAATTGTAGATGGCTACATCAGCATCAGCCCCAATACCCAAATGTCCCTTATTTTTTAAACCAAGAATTTTTGCACCAGCAGCTCTAGTAACAATAGCTATTTCATAAAGGTCATATTCTCTGTCAATGGCTGGTAAAGCTGTTCTTCTTAATCCCCGTCTATTAACTTGCTCAAACATTTTTTCTCTAGCCTTTTTACTTATTAGCCATGAAAGCACTGTTGGATATCTTGTAAACGGTCCAGCATTTGGATGGTCTGTTGTCGGAAAAATTCTCCATGGGTCTTTAACTAGAAGAGCAACTTCCAACCCGATACACCATTGGACGGTATTAACAAGATTTTTCTTCTTGTATTTGTAGGGTACGATTCCAGATGAAGTTTCAGCTTCAACATCCGCACTTGTCCATTTTCCTGGGGCTAAATGATGTAAAACAAATTCAAAGGGTGCATCAGCAGTCATTGTTGTTGAATCTCCAAAAACAACTTGACCTAAGTCTAAGCTTACATGTTTATGGTTGTTTACGTATTTTGCTATTTCTTCTCCACCACTTCTTAAGGTTGCCCAACTATCTCCAGCATAACCTGTAAATTGAACATGGGTTATATGGATAACAGGAAAATCTACATTTAACCCTAAATCTGAAACAGCATCCATTGTATCAATTGTACATGTATAGTTTCCCGGAAAACCAAGCCTATTACAATGAACATGGATTGGATGTGGAAGCTTTAACATACTGTTTACCTTACATAAACCTCTAACAATTTCTCTTGGTGTTAGATTGTAACCAAGAATTGGGTCATCCAAACATAAACCAACTCCACGACCCCAACCCCAAGCTTCAGCCACACCAGGGTCAACAATTTTAACAGCATAACCTTTAATTGCATCCATAATCCAACCTACAAAAGTAGCACATTTCTCGTATTCTTTGTTTTGTAGATAGTCAAGAACAAACCAGTTTGAATCTAAAAGTGGAAAACAACCTTTATCTAGAATGGGTATATCATCTAATTCTTCATGAGTATGTCTTGTTTCTAAGGGTGGAGTTGCAGGTTCAAATACGGTTGTCCAACCCATTCGAGCATATTTGTAACCTATTATATTTGTGCTAGGTGTGGTTCTTCCAGTTCCAGACCTTCTAACACCTAAAACCATTCTCATAAAAATCTTGTAATGGTCTTCAGGACGCATAATTCTCCCAGCATTAACTTTAGGTCCAGCAATATGGGAATGAATATCAACTCCACCAGGCATAACAACCATACCAGAAACATCCACAATTTTAGCATCCTTACTAAGGTCGTTTGGTGAAACAATTTTTCCATCTTTGATGGCTATATCCATTTTTTCTCCTTTAACATTGTTTATCGGGTCATAAACAAACCCATTTTTGATAAGATATTCCAAAAATTCACCTCCCCAACTTTAAAGCTTCAACCTTTTCAACAAGCTTCTCCAAAACCTCCTCATCACTTAAGATTCCATCTGGAGGATTTAGAATCTTTTTAGCTCTTAAAGGTACACCATCCATCCTGTAGACAGTGCCTTCACATTCAATTCCAACAAAACTTGTTGGAATAAACACATCTGCTAAGGCTGCTGTTGGACTCCATCTTGGGTCGATTACAATCGTTGGAATCTTTGATAAATGTTCTATAGCCTTTTTGGGGAAGTGAGATACAGGGTCTGAAGCAACAATTAAGGCTGCATCAGCATCCTCCCTAATTAAAACATCTGTTGCTGAAGTTACACCTGGATTATGTCTTGGATAACCTCTACTAAAATCTATTGCATACGGGAAACCTGTAAGCCATGTCATAACAGCATTTGTTCCTGTTACATTATAATGGCCTCGCATAGCTAATAGAACAAACTTAGTCCATTCGTTTAAATCTTGAACAAGTTTAATTGCTTCCTCAACGTTTCTACCTTTCCCACTTGTCATTGTTAAACCCATTCCAAAGAAAATTACCCCAAATTTAGCTGATTTAAGCATTTCAGCTATTTCCAAAATTTTCTCTCTAGGAACACCAGCAACTACTGGTGCCTCAATTGTATGTTCTTTAACAGCCATTCTTAAAGCTGTAATAAGCTCATAATCCATTCCCGGATTAACCTGAACATATAAATCTGCAATTTTAGTGGTTGGGCTGGGACGAACATCAACAACGATTATTTTTCTTCCTTTTCTTCCAGGAACAAATCTTCCTTTAGCCATAGCTGAATATCTAATTGTATGTCTTGGATGTGCAAAAATAGGATTACAACCCCAATAAACTATTAAATCTGCACGATTTTTCATTTGACCAAGAGTAGCTTTAACAACACCTGTTTGTTGAGTTCCTAAAACTGTTGGTCCATGGCAACATACAGCCGTGTTATCTAAAACACCACCAACCAATTCGGCTAAACGTACACCAACTCGCATAGCTTCATTTGAAGTTGAACTCCAACCATACAAAACAGGATATTTAGCTTCAGCTAAAATTTTAGCAGCAGTATTTAAAGCTTCATCAAGACTTGTTTCCACAAATTCACCATTTTTTCTAATCATAGGCTTGTAAACTCTTTCTTTCTCATAATTTAGAAGTTTAGCTGTTCCAATAGCACATGCAGACCTTACAGAAGAAATTTTTGAACCTTTAACTGTAACCTCCAAATCATCACAAATACAACCACAAAAACAACAAACAACATTACTTACAGCATATTCATTTTGAGGTTGAGATGGGTCAGAATGTTCCGAAAACTTATATTCGTAAGGTTTTTTATGAAATTTTTTGAGTAAATCGTAAATTGGGGTTACAGGTTCAGTTGTAGGTTCAATTTCACATGGAACCCCTTTAAAAGTTGGCATACCTGAACCTTGAGTGTTTGGGTTTACTACAGCATTTGCCCAAAACCCCATAGGGATAAAAACAATATTTGGACTACTGGAAGGGGAAGAAACAGCTTTAACAACAACTTCTCCAAAAGCAGTTTTAACCTTTACATTTGAACCAGATTCAACACCAATTTTTTTTAAGTCTTCAGGATTTATTTCACAGATTGCACATCTATCCATGTAATCTTTTGTAAATTTTCCGATTTCTAAGGTTCTTCCCTGTTCTAATGTTCTACCAGTTATAAGTGTAAAATTTGACATGTTTTCCCTCCCATAAAATAAACCTATTTTTTCTCAGGTTTTTCCATCAATTTAACCTTTGAAAGTAGGGAACCATCTTTTCCATGAGGTTTTCTTAAAACCATATCCTCAGATTTTTCTGTTTCACGTGCTTCCTCAGCAAGTTTTGAAGCATACCTCATAAGCTCATGAGCTGCTGCAACAATAGGTATGTAAACCTCTCTTTCCTGAATTTTAAAACATCCTTCAGTTGTTAAATCTCCAACCCTTCTTGCAGCTTCAAAAGCAGCCATAGCTTTAGCATAAGCATAAGGGTTTTGATATCCGGCTTCTTTTAAAGCTTTAGTTTTATCAACAACAATTTTTGGGAGTTCAGGTTGTTTTCCCTCTTTAAATGCTTGAATGATTCCATCAACACATTTAACTAGAAGATTAAATACCCCTGTTAAAGCTAAAACTTTGATGATGTCAGCGTTAAAACAGGCCATTTCAACAGGGTCTAGGAATTCTCTTCTAGCTCCTATCATAGCATCAGCTTCAACAACAAAATACCCAAAACCTTTAGCATCCATATCTTTAGCAGCTTTTTTAGCAGGTAGGTCAGAAACAACTAAAACAGGTAATCCAGCTTCCTTCAAGATTTCTCTAGCCTTGGTTGGTCCTGGTAAGGCTGCGTTTGGACTTACTACTATGGCAAAATTTGGCTTAAATTGAAGAATTCCTTTGGCAACATCCTCAGCTTCTTCAGGGTCAAGTTTTGCTCCAGAGCTGACAACTCTAACCTTAATGTCTCCTCGGTCTGCACGTTCATCTAATAAGTATTCAAGTAATGGTGCGGTTCCAACACATCCAAGCTTTAAAACTCCAACTTTTACTGGTGAAACAGCCATAACCTAAACCTCCAAAATATTTCCTCCTTAAAACTCTTTATCTTTGAATTCATAGATAAATTTTAGCAAGTTTCTTCTTTAGGTAAACCTATAAATATTAAAATTAACATAATAATGAAAAATTGAGGTAACTATGTCCTCATTTAAGATTGGTGAAGTTGAAGTTGAAGATACCTTTGCTGAAGCTTTTCCTATGGCTGGAACAAGAATTCTGATTACAGCAGCAACCAAAGAATGGGCTTTAACAGCAGCTCAAGTATCAACAGGATTTGCAAGTTCAATTATAATGTCTCCAGCTGAAGCTGGAATTGAAAGATTTGTTGAACCCAATAAAACTCCAGATGGAAGACCCGGAATTCTTATTCATATTTACCATCGAAGTGTTCCTGAACTTAAATTTCAGGTTTTAGCTAGACTTGGTCAATGTATTCTTACATGTCCAACCACGGCAGTTTTTGATGGTTTGCCGGAAACAAAAAGAAAAATGAATATTGGTGGTGCTGTTGGAAAATTTGGGGACGGATTTGAAACTGTTGAAACAATCTATAACCGAAAAATGGTTAGAATTCCGGTGATGCAGGGTTGGTTTTTAGTTGAAAATACTTTAGGTGCTGTTAAAGCTGTTGCTGGAGGAAACATTATTGTGATGGGAGAGGATGAACAATCAACCTTAGAAGGAGCTACAAAAGCTGTTGAAGCAATAAAAACTCATGCAAAAAAGGTTGTTATGCCATTTCCAGGTGGAATTGTTAGAAGTGGGTCAAAAGTAGGTTCTTTAAAATATCCCAAACTTCCAGCTACAACTAACCATCCATTCTGTCCAACTATTAAAGATAAAGTTCCAGATTCAAAGGTTCCTCCAGGTGTTGGCAGTATTCTTGAAATAGTTATTAATGGTTTAAATGCTGAAGCTGTTAAATTAGCTCAAGGTATTGGGATTTTAGCTGCTGCTGAAGTTAAAGGTGTTAAGAAGATTACTGCTGTAAATTTTGGTGGAAAACTTGGACCTTACAAGATAAACAATAAAGATGCTGTTGAAGCAGCCAAAAAAATCTTGAAAAAATAGGTTTAACAGGTTCTTCGGACAACAACAACTGGGTAATGTTTAATTTTTCCTAGCATTTTCCATGTTACTCCATCAATGGTTGTATTTAGGTTTTTAGCCATCTCAAAAACAGTTCTTCCAGCACCAAAACCTCTAACCCTATCTGCAATTTCAGCTATAATTAAAGCTTTTTCAACTGGAAGTTTTTCTCCAGCAATTGTTAATGGTGTTGCATTAGGTCTAAAAAACTGTTTAAACATTCTACCAATAAGATAAGCTAAAAAACCCATGTTTAAAATTTCTTTATAACATGTTTTTCTTGTTGAAAGTTTAAGAGAAATTTTTTTACTTCTTAAAATATAGGTTCTATCACTATCAACAACCATCACAGTTAAATTTACACCCAATTTTTCAGCAAGCTTATTCTTTAAATAAACTGTTTTAGTTTGAAGATTCTTCATAGGTAAAACTACAAGATTATAAGGAAGATTTGACCCATCAATTCCTCCCTCAGAGGTTGGTTTTAAAGTTTGAAGTAAACCTACAGTTTTTAAGGTTAACTGTTTATGGGTTGAACCTTCTCTTAGCGGGTAGGTTTTTAACCATTGGATAGTTGAAGGTTTAAGCCTACAAACATAACCTAAAATCCATCCCCAAACAATTCTCATCCATAGATAAGTAAAAATTTTTGTAAAAATTGAAGGTTTAATTTTTGATTCATCAAAAATTTGGCCAAAAGCAACCATTAAAGCTTTTTCTGATAAAACAACAATATCTCCATCAACAGCTTTATCTTTAAGCATCTTAGCTAAAAGTTCCACAACATCCATTCCAGGTCTCCAATGTTTGGATGAAAACCGTATAACCTTATATTTTTCCAAAACTCTACAACATAAAAAATTTAGGTTTTATTTTCTTAAACTTTTTCAGCTTCACTATAAAGTTGAGCTAAAGACCTTGAAACAAAAACTAAAACTAAAGGTGAAACCAGCAAAAGAATTATCCAACCAACATGAGGAATTGCACCTAAACTTCCAACAATAATTTCTAAAATAAAGATGACAATAAGCCAAGCTAGATACTTCCCCCAACCAATTTTACCAATAATTTTTAAAATTTCTCCGACTGAAAATGCTCCGGGAAACCTGTTTGTTTTTACCATGTGAGCTATAGCTATAGCTAAAATTATGGAAAAAAGAAATGTTAGGATGATGCCTAAACCCAAGAATGTAATATTTGCGAAAACTAAATGGGGGAATCCCATGAATGGATACCTCCAAAGATATGCTGCGAAGGAGAATAAGATTATAGGAATGATCATATAGATAATGGTGACAACAACAATTTTTAATCCTTTAATCCATAGGTCAAAAAATCCTTCCAACTGGGGTGGATTGTTTGTTTGGGGTGTTTCTTCAATTATTTTCCACCCATAACCATAAACAATAAAATTCAGAATGGGAATGATACTTAAAACTGCAAGAATAAGATATCTACCAAGATTTTTAAGAAAATTTTTTACATAACTAAAAGAATCTTCAAAAATTTCTTCAAGTTTTAAACCTAAAACCCGCATATGAACATTTAATCTTAACAAAACAAATACTTTAACCTTATTAATTGTTTAGTTGTTAAGTTTAGAAGATTAAAAACCATAAAAGTACCTCATGAAAAATATCCTTCATGGATGTTCTAGGTTTAGATGTTGGTGGAGCAAACATTAAGGCTGTTGGTTTAAGATTAGGGAAAAATAGAGAAATAAAAACATCCATTGAATATTTTCCAGTTTGGAAAATGGGGAAAGAAAATCTTTCTTTAGCCATCCAAAGAACCGTTAAAAAATTGGGTTGGACAAATTTTGATTGGGTTGGCTTAACAATGACAGCTGAATTATCTGATGTTTATTTTGATAAGGTTGAAGGTGTAAACCATGTTTTAGATTGTGTATGCAAAATTTTTCCAGTAGAACAAATATTTGTTTTGGATGTAGATGGAAACCTGTTAACCGTTAACAAAGCTAGAAAAAAACCTTATAAGGTTGCATCTGCAAATTGGATGGCTACTGGTTGGCTTGTTTCTAAACATCTAAAAAACTGCTTGGTTATAGATGTTGGAAGCACAACAACAAGCATAATTCCTATACTGAATGGAAAAGTTGCTGTTACAGGTAAAACAGACCTAGAAAAATTGTTGAGTGGTGAACTTGTTTATACTGGTGTTTTAAGAACTAATGTAGCAACAATAGTGGATAAAGTTCCTGTTAAAAATGGATATGCAAAAGTTTCATCAGAAGTTTTTGCTTTAACCGGGGATGTTCATTTAATTCTTGGAAACATCAAAGGTAAAGATTATACAACTGAAACTGCTGATGGTAGAGGAAAAACTAGGTTGGAAGCTATGGCTAGGATTGCAAGAATTGTTTGTGCAGATTTAAACATGTTAACCCAAAAAGAAATCAAAAAAATTTGTGAATACATTTACAATAAACAATTAGAACAAATAATTCAAGGAATAAAAAAAGTTCTTAGCCGAGTAGAGGTTAAAAAAAGAAAAAATTTGCCAGTTGTTGTTACAGGTTTAGGTGGAAAATTTTTGGCTGGTAAGGCTGTTAAAAAAGTTGGTTTAAAAAACATATTTGAGTTTGAGAAAATTGTTGGTTTAAAAGTTTCTGTTTGCACACCAGCTTATGGTCTTGCTTTAATGGTTGCTGAAAAGATAGGGTTTTAACTAATTTTTCATAAGTTTCACGATTTCAGCTACAATTTTACTTTTTATCCTTCCATTAATTCTGTCTCCACCACATGCTTCTGTTCTAAACCCAACAACATCCACACCAACATCAAAAAGTTTAGGAATATCTTTTTTTGTTAAAGAACCTGCTAAAGCAACCATTAAATTTCTGTTATGAGCTTTTTTAACAAGTTTTTTAATCCTATCCATACCCAAAAAATCTAAGGATTTTTTTCCATCCTTAATTTTTGTATCAATCATAAAAACATCTACACCAGTTTTAGATGAAATTTCTAAAACTTTTTCAGGACTTAAACATCCAACCCTATCATAATCAGCATAGGAAGCTAAAACAAGCTTAGTTTTCGGCTTATAATTTTTGATTGTTTCCCATGCTTCTTTAACAAGTCTATAAGCATTTTCCACGGTTTTTGGACCATACAATCCAATTTTAATGTAATCAACTTTAAGTTGAGCTGCACCTAAAACTGCTAAAGAAACAGTTCCAGGTAGGTCTGGAACATCTCCTACAGCAACACTAACTTCAGTTTTTTTGGGTAAAACATTTTTTACAGCTTTAACAATTCTTGGTGGGCTTGCACCTAAGGAACCTTCAAGAGGATTCTTAACATCTATAATGTCAGCACCACCATTATAGGCTTCTAAAGCTTCCTTCTCATCTAAAACGCTAATTAAAAGTTTCATCCATCCACCTTCAACCTAACCGTCTATAAGAAATTAATTAAATCTTCTTTTCTAATTTTTCCTTTATGAAGAGCTGTTGAAACTAAAACTCCATAAACACCCATCCTATCCAACTGGTAAACATCTTCTAAACTTTTTACACCACCACCAACAATCAAAAATCCATGGATAAGCTTTTTTTGAAGTTTTTCCACCAAACTAAAATTTATCCCTTTTTCACTTCCAACCCTAGATAAATCTAAAAAAATAAATTTTTTAAAACCCATCTCCAAAAATTTTTTAGCAACAATCTCAACAGGTAAATTTAATATTTCACTGGCATTGGTTAAAATTTTCCCATTTTTAGCATCTAAGCTTATAACAATTTTTTCCCAACCAAATTTTTCTAAAATATGCTTAAGATTTTTTGTTGATTGAAGAGTTTCTGTTCCAATGATAACCTTTTCAACACCAACTTCAAAAATTTTTTCTGGTTGAATGTAGCTAAAGCTTCCACAATCAACCATCAATTTTAAGCTTGTTTTTTCAGCAATTCTTTTTAACAATTGTAAGTTTGGTTTTTTTCCAGTTATTGCATCTAGGTCAGCAATGTATAAACTTTTAAACCCAAGCTTTTTAAAAGTTAATGCAACCTTTAACGGGTTTGCATTTGAACAAATACAACTTTTAATAGGTTTATATTTTTCCCTTTCTCCCATCATAGCATGAACAACAATTCCATTTAAAATATCCATTACAGGGATAATTTTCATAGAATCAACCTACAAATTTTTTCTAAAATTTTTCATACATTTTTTTGCTTCAAAAAGATTTTTACCGTATACAGTAGCAACCAGAAAATTTTTTGGCTGGTTTGGAAGATAAAAAATTTCTATGTTTTTTGTTGGTAGTGGAGGTTTTTTGTTGGGTTGTAAATTTAATTTTGAAATGATGGTAACACCTTTTTTAAGAGGGAATTTTTTTGGAATTTTTAAGCCTAATCCAGCTTTAACAATTTGTTCTCCAAGTTTTAGTTTTGAAATTTTTCGTAAACCAAGATAGGAGGTTGTAATTCTTGGATTAACATCAACAACAAAAACCTCGTTTCTGGTTAGAATTAAGTCTACACCAACATATCCCTTTAACCCGTTCATTGTTTCAACCAATTTTTTTACGGTTTTTTTTACTTTTTCAGCTTGAGGATGGATGATGGGTACAATGTTTCCTTGGTAGCTTAAACCTTCAGGTGGTGGTTTAATTTTTATGTTTTGTTGGTTTAAAGATAAAACTAAAACTTCTTCTCCATTAGTTAAAATGTTAACACTTGCATGAAAACCATCTAAAAATTCTTGGATAAGAAAATAGTTTGTTTTTGTGTTTTTTCTTACTAAGTTTAAGGCTTGAGGGATTTTTGAGTAATCTTTTACTAGGCTTACACCACTACAACCAACACCATCTGCAGGCTTAAAAATTACCGGATAACCTATTTCCTCAACCTTTAACCTAACACTGTCAACATCTTCATTTACATCAACAATTTTTGTTTTAGGGGTTGGAAGGTTTGCTTCCTCTAGGATAAGCATAGTTAAACGTTTATCTGAAGCCTCCAAAACACTATGAGAATTTGAGCCTAAAACATTAACACCATGTTTTTCCATGAAATATGTAACTCTATATAGGGCTTCTTTAAAAGCTGGAGCAACAAGTATAGCACCATCAACAACATCAAAAAAATCTTTTAATTTCTCTAAGGGGTCCTCTCCAATAGGGATTATGATTTGTTCATCAGCTGGAAGTTTACAGTGGGATACAAATCTTTCATCTAAGGTTGTAATTGTTTTATAACCGGATTTTTTTAAGTCTTCAATTACAGAGTAAAGCATAGCATAACCTTCAATAGCTAAAGAAGAATTAGATTGAGTTTTGCTGAAACCTCCACCAATCGAATATTCAAAGATGATTAAAGATTTAACCATATGTTTTCAACATGTAAAATTTAAGGTTAAGATTTTTCTTAAAGATTACCAAAAACTAAGAAAAAGTTAATTTTTACCAGAATCTTCTTTTTAAGGCTTTTCTTTCAGCTTCAATTATTTTTTCGTAGAATTCGTCGTTTAGATTTGTTGTTTCAGCTAGAATGGTTTCAACGTCCTCTAACTTTAATCCATGTCCCATTAAAGCTATTGCGGCTCTACAACCATACTTCAAAATTAAACTTGCAGAATCCAACAAGTTCTCGTAGATAAATGCCTCTCTACCCTTAAGATTTCTGCCTTTTTTTTCACATATTTTAAGAATTTTATCCTCAGTTTCTTTGGATACTCCTACCATTCTTGAACCACACTCTGGACATTGAATTGTTTTAGGTAGGTCTTTTACTCTAATAGATTTAACAAATTTCCAGCATCTTACACAAACAAAAACTCCAACCTCATTTAACAGTCTAGCTTTAGCAGATTCTACCAAAATACTTCTCATTTTTTCAGGTGGAATTAAGTCTGTTTTTCTACTAATTCTTTCAATACCTATTCTTGCTATGGGTGAAGCTATCTTTCTTTTTTTGACAGTTAAAATCTTAATTTCACCTTTTCCCAACATTTGAAGAACTTTTTCCACATTTTCAACATCCATATCTGTTTCTAAAGTATCACGTAAAGCTTCATCGAAAATTACTGTTCCCTCAAAACTTTTAACAAGTTGTTTTAGGCTAAATTCACTAAAATCAGCCCATTTGGCTAAAGCTCCAAATTTTCTTGCAACATGAACAAGTCTACGTTTAAATAACCCAGTTTTTACTACAGCATCAACAACAATTTTTTTAATGTTTTTCTTTGAAAGATTTAACAATGTTTCAACAAGTATTTTGGCATTCATAGGTCCTTCCTTTTGGATAACAATCCTATAAGGGTCTTCTTGAACACCAACAGTTTCACCATATTCTTCTGAAAAAATATGTCCAATAATTCTTGCAAGAGTACGGTTAACCAAAGAACCAAAACAACATTGAAGAATTAGATAGTTTTGCCATTCTTCAACAGTTATTGTTTTATCTGTGGGAACAGGTAAACCATTTTCAACCTGTTCAACAACCTCTTTTATGGCTTCATTGATAGTTTCTTTAGATGCTGGATATTTTTCAGCAAGCATTTTAACAACTTCAGACACATTGTTACCTTTTTTAAGTTGTTCCTCAACAAATCTTCTAATCCATCCAACTTCCATTGCAACCTCAAAGGGAACCGGTATTTCTTCACCAATCCAGCTTGGAATAGCACCTGTTGGGTCTTCTACAGGTTTTACATAGATTCTATCCCCATAAACATTAACAATTTTCCATGCACTTCCTCTAACAATAAATTTTGTTCCTGGTTCACCATATTCAGCTACAAATGCTTCATCCAAAATTCCTACTGGCGTATCTGTTGTTTGGTCAATAACTAAATATTGTTTTTCATCAGGTATCATAGATAAATTTTCAAAGTAGTATTCATACAGATTTTTTAGTTTTTGTGGTCTAAGAAAAACTTGGTCTTCAAAGGATACCCAAGCAATTCTTGGATATCTTGTATGCATGTACAATAAAACTTTCTCTAAGTCTTCTTTTGATAGATTCCTGTAGGGGTAAGCTTCTTTAAACATCATCAAAACTTCATCATAATACCATCTTTTTTTCTGGGTTAGAAGCCCAGCAATTTGGTGGGTTAAAGCATCATAAGGTTTTTCAGGGATGATTACAGGTTCAAGCTCATCGTTTAAGGCTTTTCTAGCAATAACCATAGCCTCTAACGTATCATCAGCATCAATCGTCATAATTACTCCTTTTGGAATCCTACCAATCCTATGACCACTTCTACCAACCCTTTGAACAAGTCTAGTTACTTGTCTAGGTGAATTGTACTGAATTACAAGGTCTATTCTACCAACATCAATTCCTAATTCAAGGGAGGAGGTACACACAAGACCTTTAAGTTCTCCTTCTTTCAAACTTTTTTCAGCCCATATTCTTGAAGGTTTAGATAAACTTCCATGATGAATACTTACAGGATAATCTACATCCCAAACCTTAAACCTTGAAGCTAAAACTTCGGCTATAGACCTTGTATTGGTAAAAAGCAAAACAGACTTATGTTTTTCGATAAGCTCCTTCATAATTCTAAGTCTTGCAGCAACCTCTGGATGAGTATAAAGTTTTGTTGAAATTACATAGTCTTCTTTGGATGGTTTAGCATAAATTATTTGAAGTTTAACATCTCGAGCAATAGGAACCTTAACAATTTTACATTCTCTATTAGTTCCAACAAGAAATTTTGCAACTTTTTCGGGTGAACCTATAGTTGCAGATAAACCTACAACCTGAAAATCTTTTCCAACAATCCATCTAAGTCTTTCAAGTCCAAGAGAAAGTTGACTTCCACGTTTATCACATGCAAGTTCGTGGACTTCATCCACAACTACCCATCTAACTGTTCTTAAATGTTTACGCATAATTTTTCCTGGGAGAATAGCCTGTAAAGTTTCAGGTGTTGTTATCAACATGTCTGGTGGTCTTCTAGCTTGCTTACTTCTTTCTGTTATACTGGTATCCCCATGTCTAACAGCAACATTAACGTCTAGTTTTTTACACCACCATTCAAGTCTTTCCATTAAATCTCTGTTTAAAGCTCTTAAAGGTGTTACATAAAGAATTTTTATTCCAGGTTTTTGTTTTTCAGGCGAAGTAACAAACATACTTAGAATGGGAAGAATAGCTGCTTCTGTTTTTCCTGTTGCCGTTGGTGCGATCAGTAAAACATTTTCTTCCCTAAGAATTAAGGGGATAGCCTTTTTCTGAGGTTCTGTTGGTGTTTGAAATCCCTTTTCCTCAATAGCTTTCCGGAGAGGTTTTGCAAGCAAAGAAAACACTGAGTTCATTTTTAATTCAACTAACCTTAAGAAGAAAAGGTAAATCCTAAAATAAAAACACTAACTTAAGAATTTAGCATATCTTTTACTTAAAAATTTAAAGTTTACTTTTTGTTTTGGAATTGGA
>Ga0190363_1001155_pt1 | contig 15671 bp, 16 predicted proteins | sample 48721867_MG_FD_161272 | JGI IMG/M metagenome (GOLD analysis project Ga0190363, IMG submission 161272) | Hydrothermal vent microbial mat bacterial communities from Southern Trench, Guaymas Basin, Mexico - 4872-18-6-7_MG | ecosystem: Environmental > Aquatic > Marine > Hydrothermal vents >... | reverse complement strand
CCCCACCCACACACCCAAATAAAACCTACACTAACACACTATAAATCCAAACCGCAAAACAAACAACACCCACACTCTTCCAACACATTTTAAAACTCCCCCTATAGAAGTAGAACACACCATTGTATTACCTGAACCTCGTTAAATCACACGAGAAAACATCAATACCCAAAACATCATATAGAAGTCAAAACTTAAGCTTAAACTTCTCATAGCTTACAACCCTACCTTCAACAATATCCCTAAATGATTTCTCCAATTCCCTAACAAACTCTTCACCATACATTCTAGAAGCCTTAACCTTAACGTCTATTTTAACCAAAACCTAAACACCAAACTTAACCTACTTACACACGCCTACACATAACCATACATACCTTTTACTGTATATACTTAGTTAAAAATAATTTGAAAACCTATAAACATCATAAACAATAACTTATAGCTTATCTATCTTAACAAGTATCAGCTAAGGTTTCTTAAAAGAAGAAACTATAGCATACCCTATTTTCGGCGTTTTTCAAAACGTTCGACACGGTTACTAACTCAAAGCAGCATTGAGGCAGTTCTACATGTTCCTAATACCTTTAAAAATTCACTATAAAATTAGAGTACAGTTATAGTCTTTTTGGAGCGTTTCTTTCATGGAGTTTTATAGAGGTTAATGTAAACGTTATAGTGTATGTTATTAAAGCTGTTATAGCCCAATATGTCGGTATTGCTGGTTCCAAATGGTAGCTTTGTCTAAAAAGCTCTGTAGTGTAGGTGAGTGGGGACAGTAACGCTATAATCATCATTAGCGTTGGCATTTCCCCTAGAGGTATGAAGACCCCGCTTATAAATATTAGGGGGAACTTCAGCATTGACGATAGCATCATTATATTGGCTGGAGTATCTGAGGGTGGGGAGGATAGTAGTAAGCCTAAGAAGGAAAAGCAAATTGCAGACGCTAATACGTTAAAAGCTAGTAACACCATGTTTGCTGGATAAACACCCATAACCATACTAAACACTATTATTGTAAGGGTTATCCCGACACCAAATATTGTAGAGGCTAATGCATCCCCCATCAATATCATAGCCATGTTTACAGGAGATGTTAGGAGCCTTTCAAAAGTTCTAGAACGGGTCTCCCATGGAGCAATAATGGGCCCTATAGCTGTTGAGGTAAAGAATAGGCTCATAGCTGTTATACTAACAACTGCCTCTACAGGGCCAATACTCCTCCCCCAAGCATATGCTAGGTAGAGAAATAGTGGTAGTAAAAGGCCAAATATTATTACGGGACCTTTAAAATAGTAGATCTTCATATCCTTCTTAGCTATAGCCCAAACCCTGGTAAGCCACTCGATAGTAGACATTCAGCCCCCTCCAACAATTTTTAAAAACACTTCTTCAAGGCTCGGCTCTACCACGTTAAGAGACCTAATTTTTAACCTGTAGGTTCTAGCATAAGCGACAATATCACCTATGGTTTCATCTACATCCTCGGTATAAACCCTGTATTTACCATTAGAAAACTCCACCTTACATTTTAAAGCTTTAGAAAACACATCTACACTACCAACCTCTCCCTCAAACCCTACTTCAATAACATGCAGTTTCATATAGGCCTCCTTCAATTTCTCCGGAGTACTGATTGAGGCTAATCTCCCGTTATTTATAATTGCTATTCTATCGCACAGCTCCTCAGCCTCCCACATGTTATGTGTTGTTAGAAATACTGTTACACCCTCATCTCTATTTAACTTCCTTAACATGTCCCTTATCTGCTTAGCACTCTGAACGTCAAGCCCACTAGTAGGCTCATCTAGGAACAGCAGTGTTGGCCTATGTATTAACGCCATACATATTAGTAGTCTTTGACGTAAACCTTTAGACAGTTTCTTAGCCTTCACATTTCTACGTTCAAGCAGATTCATTAACTCTAACAGTTCTCTAACTCTACTCTCCCTTACACCCTTAGGTACATTATATAGTTCAGCCATAAACATCATGTTATCCCAAACTGTTAGGTCTAAATAGACGTTGGAATCTTCTGGAACAACACCAATACGTTTCTTAACATCTAAAGGCTTCTCTAAAACGTTAAAACCTAGAACAAAAGCTCTACCAGAATCTGGCGGCAGTATTCCCGTAAGCATTCTAACAGTAGTTGTTTTACCTGCACCATTAGGGCCTAGAAAGCCAAATATTTCACCCTCATAAACTTTAAAACTAACATTATCAACAGCAACCACCCCGTTAAACCTCTTAGTTAACCCCTCAGCCACTACAACCTCAACCACTCCTAAACACCCAACAGTAGGCTTCACTAAGAGAGTAACCATTCTAAAACTCTCTATAGCTCCACATAAATACCCTACTACACCCTTCAAGCAAAGGTTTCAACACCCTAATCTAGCTTAGCCCATACCCTATTTTAACGTCAAAAACATTTGTACGAGGAAAACCCATATATAAACACCCACACCATTAACAGATAAGCAACAACGATTTAAAGAAACCTTAAGCTTAACAATTTTTCCCCTCCACATTATTTTAGGCACTCAGCTAAGACTATTACAGCTAAAACCGCAGGCTTTGAAACACTTGCAGAAACATACTGAAACAAAGTAAAACCAGCAATAGCCGGCCTTTCCATCTACGCCTTCATACGCACTCTAGTTAGCAGAGGATAGGCAAGTAACCCAAGCATCAAACACAGAAACCTTACCTAACACCTACATTTTCGCAGCTTAAACTATCTCGCTATTTTACAGTTTAGTTTTTAGAACCCCATTGTTCCTCACCTTTACAATTTCAGCTAATTGCCATGTTAAAGGCCTCACAGACACTCAAGGTTTGCTTATTTTGACGAGCGTCGGTTGCGGCTTTTCTGCAGAGGAAACAATAGCGTATCCTGTTTTCAGCGTTTTCAGGTATTTGGCGTAGTTGTTTATTAGGGGTGGTGCTGGGGCAATAATTTCTGCAACAGCTTTAGCAGCTGAAACCGTATTAACCCTATGAGCAATAATTAGTGAAGAATTTGAAACAATAGGTGAAGGCAGATCTATGGTTGAAGTAGCAACAGTAACCATAACACCAAACTTCCTATACTCTAAATAGGCTTCCTCAACAAGTGAAGGAACATTACCAAACCTACTGAAAAACCTATGGCCCTCATCTAAAACAACATGAACCAAAGGCCTACCATAAATCCTCCTAGGAACACTTTGCAAAATACCATGTAAAACAAGCTGACCAGCCAAAACCTTTTCACCAACACTTCCAAACCCCTCCAAAGAAACAACATTCAACCTACCCAAATCATTAAGCCTAAACCTCCTATCACCACTACCCCTACATATTTCAGCGAAAACATTTCGAACAGGCTCTAAACGGTTAAGCAAAGCCTGAGCAGCCTGCCTCTCATCTCTCCTACCAACCCTACTCCTCTCCTCTAAATAACCGTAAATCCTAGAAACATCTCCTCTACAATTGTAAACTGCTTTCTTAAGGAAAACATACTGCATAGGGGAAACACTAGAACCCCACAAAGACTCAACATAGTAGCTTAAAACCTCAACAAGCCTAACAGGAGAAAACAATCCGAGAGGAACAGTAAAATTAGAACCAGGAATCAAACGTCTAAACCCATATTTGCCAAGCATTTCCAAATACTCCCCAGACCAGTCAAAAACAACAGTCCTAACACCTAGCTTAGCGGTTTCAACAGCAAAACGGCCAGCAGAGGTAGACTTACCAGAACCACTACTACCAACAATCAAACCATGCAAATGCCCTAAACCAACCCCATACTTAACACCAACAGGTCTCTCAAGAAAATCAAGAACATCACCCAAAACAACACATTCAGAACTCTCCAATTTAGAACCGCTAACGTTAAGGGAGAGAGGTGTACGAACAACCCTAACCCTACCCCTAGGCTTCAAAAGAAACTTCAAAACATCAACAGAACCAACAACAGCCCCACCAACAACATCTAAACGCTTCTTCTTATCGAAAATCTCCCTAAACCTAAACACCCTAGCCTCACCAACCCTAGAAGGATCAATATTGAAAAGCAAACCAAGCCAACCCAAAACCCCATCTAAACAATCCTCCCTAGCAGCAACATAAACCTCACAAACCCACCCCCGAAAACCAGCACGAACAGAAGAATCCAAAACAAAAACAAAACAACAACCCTCCCCACACCTTAAAACATCACAAACCAAACCAGAAAACCTCAAACCATCAAACAAAACCCACCTCCCACCCTCCAAAACCCTAAGAAAACCATCATCCCTAACCAAACCAACCAAACCACCAAACAAACCCTCAACAAACCCACCAAACCCCTCCCAACCAGAAACATAAAACCAAACACCACCACAACACCCAACACCAACCCTAACACCCCAAGGAACCAAACCACCAACAACAAAACCAACCCTAAAAACACCAGAAACACAACCCAAACCACCCAAAACACACTCATGAACACCACCAACCCTCCAAACATACAACTCACCCACCAAAACACCACCCCCAAACAAAAACACACAAATAAAAAACAAACCAACACAAAAATAATACAGTCCATTAAAAACAATCAAAAATACCTCTGTTCGGTTAAGAATACATATAAAAGTATAGCATATTAACAGTGAGGTTTCAGTTTGTGGCAGCGTTAGAGGAATTCAAGAACATAGCAAGCTTAGTATCCTCGATCATAGATTTTCTTGATAAAGTCTTTGGAAGAGCTTTCCTTATTAAAGAATTAGAGAAGTTAAAATGGAAGCCGAAAAGTAAACTTGAAGAATACAAATACCTTAAAGAAGTAAGCATACATAGAGCTGCTAAATGGTATAAGCTACTTAGGTCGTTTAAGGATAGAGGTTACAAGTTTGACTTAAGGTTTTCCATCGAAGTAGAGGAATTTATGAACCTCGTGCTCTTCTATTATTCCTTTAAAATACTACTTGAAAATAACGTTATTGACTTAGGATCGAGAGCTGTGCAAGGTAAGCTTCACGGCGAACCTGAACAATTTGACGACTTTATAAATGAATTATTCATAGCCTCCAACTATGTATCTAATGGTTTTAAAGTTAGTATGCCCGAATTACTAGGTTCCGAGAGCATTGACATCTACGCGGAGAAAAGAGGGCTTAAGATTTGGTGTGAATGTAAAAGGCTTAGAAGAGAAGCTCCTTATATGGAACTAGCCATGGAGCTTTTACAATGGCTTCATAGAAAGAGGTTAAACCTATTAGTTGATATAGTTTTTGCTCAAACACCCAGAGAGAAAACCAGACTAATTGTTAAGGCAATTAGGGATTACATTGAACAAGGGAAATTTAAGAAAGTACATTCTTTAGACCGCTTAACACTGCTTTCTCTTCCAGCAATTAGGGATGCTCCGTTAAACGTTAGAGTTAGACTGGAGAATATTGAATACCTAGTATATGCAGGGTATATTGAGGTATTTGAAGGCAGATTAAAGGTTAAGGAGCCCAAGATCATCATTTTTAGAAACATTAACAAACTAGCGGAGTCTATAAAGAGAATAAGACGCCGACTTGATGAAGCATATAAGCAGCTTAAAACTGTAAAAACATTGAGTAAAAGTGAACGAAAGATAATCCATATTGACATTTCAGACATCGTAGGAGCTATTGTGATACCTTACCTTGACCATAGGGCTCATAAAGAGGAAGCGTTAAGAGAAATTGAGAATCACTGTAAGGAATGGCTATTAAGACATTCTGATATAGATTGCATTGTACTTACAATACGTAGAATACACCTTGATCCCTTCGGGCATCCTTTTACTTTGGTAGTAGAGTATAAGACTGTTACTCCTTACACACCATCCGGATGGAGCATAATGACCTTAATTATACCAGTCCCTGAAAGTTTTTCTTCTGAAATATTAACGAACACAGCCACCGTTCTCAAGGAAAAAGGGCTCTACAATATAGCACTCTACTATTATAAGAAGGCATTAGAAATTAACCCGAACTTGAAAGAAGCGTGGAATAACTTGGCAGATCTCTATAATAGGCTTGGAATGTTTAACGAAGCATTAAAATGCTTGGAAAGAGCATTAGAAATAGATCCTTACTACGTTTTAGCATTGATAAACAAAGGTATAGCTATAGCTCAGCTCGGTAATCGAAGGGAGGCTTTAAACTGCTTTGACAGAGCTATAAGCATTAACCCTAAAGAAAAGAAAGCCTGGTATAATAGAGCCATAGTTTTGCTCTCTCTCGGGCTTCATGAGGAAGCATTAAAGTCTCTAACCAAAGCTCTTGAGATAGATCCTAGCTATGAACAAGCAAAGAGCCTATTAATGATGCTAAAGACCATGTTTAGACGTTGAAGACTAATGTTGCGAAGGTTCACATGCGGCAAACAATCAGCAATAATTGCTTAGATGTAGGAGTCAATTAAATCATTTGTTGACATTAAAGCCTCCTGGATGCTTTGTACGAAAAGAAAAATTATATGGGCTCTACTCCTGCCGAGAGGAATTAATGTTATGGTTAACATTTAAAGTAACTAAGTATGTTCAGTGTAAAACATCACAACTTATTTTCTTCCTCTCTAGAGTCATCAATATATTTATCAATAACTTCTTGAACATGCTTTTTAATTCCAAACATAACTCCATACTTTAAGTGAATATCAAGAGAAGGCATAAACTTAAACCCTAAACTACACTTATAAGTTTAACTGTAAAACCTTTACTACCATTTACCAGCACATCGACTTAACCCCATTGAAAACTTTTTAACAAAATAAAAGCATCAGAGGGATGCTGAAAGGAAAATCTAAGTCCCGACGCATGGAAACATTATTATAGCTAACCATGTATTTACATGGTTTGTACATCGGGTTCTAGGATTAAGTGAGAAGAAGGTGAGCATTTACAGGAAGAGAAGCGGTGAAAGCTTACATTAGAATGAGAGGTTCTAGAAGCATTCTATGAGCTTAAAGTTAACTAAGACAGGTTCGTAAAGATTACGCACAAGCATCTTTTAAATTAAGTACCGCTATGATGTCTGGAAAACAAATTTGAGAACACTTCATCCACTCAGATATTCTTGGCCACATTTCTTGCATTTTACGATTAATATGTTGTTATCATTTCGAGTTACACTGAACAGTTCTCTAAGGGGCTTCTTGTCCTTAAGTTTCCATTCATTATTACACTTCTTACAGTGAAGATGAACTAACTTTCCCTTCTCCCAAACTATTTGTAATGCTCCACCATGAGGTTTTCTTGTAAACCTAACTTCGGCCCTCCTTCCTCCCTTACTCCTTCTAATTTTAGTTTCAAGAATCTTTCTTCCCTTAGCATCTCTCACTATTACTTCAAGAGCACTGTCAATTACTCCTACTACTTCAATAATATGTTGTTTGCTAACCATCCACTGTTCACCTTTACCATAGTAAGGAGGCTTCATAGCTATTAAATTTAATCCTAACATGGCATATTAGACAAGAAAATCCATAAAAATTATTTTCCTAACTTTTTATTTAAATCATCAACTTAGTAAAAGAATGTTTACTTTATATGTTTAATTTTTAATAGCTCCAAAAAGTGCTTGGAATTATTCCAAGATAATGTTAGATGACATATTCGCAGAGTTTTACACTTCCATGTCATAACTACTTTTCCTCTAAGTCTCTTATTTGCTAATATTGCTCTACATTCCACCCTACATCAACTTCCCTAAATGTAATACTTTCGCCTAGCCTTTATTATCAAATGTAATACTATCGTAATACCTTTTAAAATATCTTAACTTTAAAGGGGCAAAAGTGAGTGCTAATGAAGCTTTAGAAGAAATTCTCAGAGAAATAAAGCAGAGAAGGCTGAAACCAAAACAAATAATCGAAAACTACGGCGAAGAAACACTAAAACAAATAATCATTCATCTAAACAGACACTATAGATGCACGGTAACAGACATAGTAGCCTACTTAAACCTAACAAGCATAGCATACTTCAGAGAACTACTGCGAAAACTTGGAATACAACTAGAGAAAACATGGGGCTACTACACAAAACCCCTACCACACAGCAAAACCCAACAACTACTAAGAAAAGCCAAAACAGACCAAAAAATCCAGCAAACAATACAGTATATTAAGCAGCATAATAAACCACCACCATGGTTCCACAAATTATCGGAAGAACAGAAAACAGCAACAATCCTATGGCTAAACCACCGAGAAAAACAAAGCCTAAGAAAAATAGGGAAAATCCTCAGAGAACATCCAACAAAACTATCACTACTACTAAAAAAGCACGGAACACAACCTAAAAAGCCATACAGAAAACCAATAATAAACCCCCAAGACAAAGCATACCTAGTAGGATTAAGAACAGGAGACCTAACAGTAAGAATGAACGGAGGGAGCCTAGTAGCACAAGTAGGAACAACACACTACACAGCATGGCACCAAATATTCCAAAAACTATTCACAAAATACACCTCCACATTCTACGAAGTACCAAGATACAGGCCAAACAAAAAACCACCATATGAATGGACAATAATAGCAACACTACACCCGCAAGACAAATGGATACTAAACCAGCCAAAAGACAAAGTACCAGAATGGGTTAAGCAAAGTAAAGAACTATTTCTAGCATACTTAGCAGGATACACTGATTCCGAAGGAACATGGTATCCGCTAGTCCATTACGGGAGGAAAAGGAAGAAGGGAGATAGGAGAAAATACTACTACATCACGTTCTCAGCGGCAAACAACGATAAACAATTATTGGAAGACATAAAGAAAGCTATGGAAGAACTTTTAAGCATACATGGATACATAACCATAGCGCATAAAGAAGGAGAAACAGGAAGACTCTCAAAGAAACCAGGATACAAGCTTGTAACAACAGGGAAAAACGCAGTAAAACTAGCAAAACTCCTACTACCATACCTAAAACACCCAGACAGAGCAGAAAGAGCAAAACTAGCAGTGAAGCATGGGTCAAGATATCTAACACAGGAACAACTACAAGAATGGAGAAACCGGAGGCAGAAAGAAAAACAACAAGTCAAAAAAGACATAGAACTGGCAAGAAAAATCTACCAACAAAAACACAAAAACCCCAAACAACAAAACCAACATCAACATCTTTTTCTCACCTTAATAATTTTAATAACTATGTTTCACGTTTCACGATGATTATAATGGAAGTTCGAAGTTCTTAGAATACAATATGATTAAAATTAGGAGACGAAAATTTATTTAGAGACAACTTCTTAGCCAGGGTGCGAGCATGGTATTCAAGAAGTTAAAGAAAGGTCTTTCTATTTTTAAAGACCTTACTAAGAAGGCTGTTAAAAGCATTATTGCATATCAAAAAGTGAAGGCAAAGGAACGCGAAATAAAAAGACTGATCTTAAATAGGTTTACAACAAGACAACTGGATGAAGTAGCTGCAAGAGAAGGCATTCCATGGAAATATGTTGATCCTATTACGGGCGAAAAATCACCATAAGAACCAAGAGAGATAAAGTTAGAAAGCTAGCTTCAGAACTCTCATTAGACACCGTAATCAGATATGCTAGGAGATATAAGGTAAAACATAGAGACTTGTTGGATGAATTTGAAAGGTTTAAAGCACGTATAGAAGCCGAGAAAAAGAAATTAGAACTTGAACCTAAATACAATGAACTTGTCAACGCACTATATGAATTCGAGCCCGAACCTGTCCGTGATGAGTATGACTTAGAGAAACAACTTTACCAATTTCTTAAGGCAAAGGGGTTTAGTCTGAAACGACAGGTAAGAATAGGCGGAGGTCTAACAGTAGATTTACTATTTGGCGGTTTAGGGATAGAACTTAAAGTGCCAATACAGAGGACGCATCTTCAACGCTTACTCGGCCAAGTCGATGATTATCTTAAGAGATTAGATCACCTAGCAGTGGTCATCCTGGACGTAGGTAAAATAAGAGGCCTCAGCGAATATGTTGAAGAATTGGAGAGACGTGGAGTAATAGTTCGGATTTGCGAAGGAGAACTAAGAAAACGATAATTCTAATGTGCTCCTTTTCTTCTACCGCATCTTCTAGCAGCTATATGGCCTACCTTGGCGCCCGGAGGAGCAGTTCTACTAACAGTAGACGGGAATGAAACACTCTGCTTCTGGCCACCCGCGTGGGGGTGTGACACCGCGTTCATTGCTACTCCTCTTACTTTGGGGTATTTGGTTGGTTTTGGTTTGTGTTTGTAGTACGCGTTTCCTGCTTTTAGTAGTGGTTTTTCTGTTCTTCCTGCTCCTGCTGGTATTCCTATGGTTGCTTTTGCTTGGTTTGGTATTTCTTTTGTTTTTCCTGATGGTAGTTGTATTATTGTTTTGTTTCCTGTTCTCCCTATGATTAGTGCGTATGATCCTGCTTGTCTTGCGAATTTTCCTCCGTCTCCTGGTGTTTTTTCAATATTGTATATTTGTGTTCCTTCAGGTATCCTACCTACTGGCAGTACGTTTCCGTTACCTATTGGTGCGTTTGGTCCAACATAGACTGTTTGCCCTATGTAGGCTCCTTCGGGGGCAGGATTATAAAACACGGTGCCGTTTTCTAAAACAATTTTAGCTAAAGGAGTCCAACGGCCAGGATCATGAACAATCTCAACAATCCTACCCCTCAAAGTAACATCTACAGGTAAAGAAGGATAACGGGCAGGAGCAACCCTAAGCCAACCACGACTACGAAAAGTAGGAGAACCCCTACCAGCACGCTGCACCAACAATCTCTTACCCATAAACCAAACACCTACACCTATTCTCTCAAGCTACAACTTAAACGTACAAACCCCTTAATAAACCCAACTATATAATCAAACCCTAAGTTTTATGGTGCTATTTTTGCTTCTTAAACCTTATCCTTAAAGTTATTGCAGTATTTGCGTAATATTCTATGGCGCTCTTTTTCTGAGGGATAAAATAAGGTTTTTATTAATTTATAAAGTTTGAGTATGATAATGCTCTTTACTTTAACTTTCTTTCGCTTTTCCCTCAAAACCTTCTCTCTTACAGACTTACGTGCACGAAACAAGCTTTGACATCCGTAACACGATATTACAAACATGTCTGCAAGAATCTCATTCAATAACATCATTTCTCTTGCCAAGTACATGCCTAAGAAGCAAATTATAAGAACTGTAAGAACATTATTTATGATAATATGAGCAAAAAAGGATATTATTAATGGGATTATTATAATGCGTAGAGAATACATTCTAGTCCAGTCATGTATCATGTGACCTAACTCGTGAGCTAAAATAACTTTGGCCTCTTCCCTCCCTATAATCCCTTTACTCACTAATTTGATAAAGTCTTGCAGAATTATTATTTTGCTCCCATCGAATGACACCTTCGCGATATAGTCTCCCTTAGCAGTTACTTCTATTTGCGGATCAAGTTTAAGATTGAACTTCTCTATAACTTCTTTAATAAGGAATCTTACTGTAGTACCTTCTTCCAAGGTAACACTCCCATTGCCAGTAAGTTGTTTTCTCTTGGTTAACAATTATAGTAATCTGAATCTGGATATATAATATAGAGTAGAGAAAAAACCTGCCGGTGAATTCTTGAGCACAAGTAAGTACTTAGTCGTATCCGTAAAGTCGGAGAATAGGAAAGTCAAAATATTTCTGAAAAATATTTCATCAAGGATTATACGTATATCTTCCTTTACCGTAAAGAGGGAGAAATCTAAATTTAAAACAAGAAAAACTCTGTTCTTTACAATTACTACCGAGGAAATTTCGAGTAAGGTAATATTTGTTCCCTCTGAAGTTCTGGGAATAAATGAGAGGAATGAATATGAAATAAACTTGAAAGAACCTCTTGAGCATGGAGAACTCTATAATTTAATTATAGAGGGTCGTGCAGATCGTAGAAGGATAAGAATAATACATACGTTTAAGGCATGAAAATGTTGAATATTAATGTTCTTGTGTTCTGAAAATTTCTTGTGATTACCATGGTAAAGGACATCATGTGAGACTTTCAACGAGGATATTAATCATGAGATCATTTCTAATTGTTTTGCTCATATTTACTATAGCTTACCTATTGTTTTCTTTACTTCTATTTTCTCTTCCCCTAAAGGTATGTTTTCAATAGCCTGTAAGAATCCCCATGTAGCAACTATAATGAAAAGTATTGCTAAGGCTGTGAGGAAAACCGCTGCTATATCTTTGGCTGCTGCTTCAGCTATAGTTGCCATGTTTCATCATCACTTAGATTTTATTAGGGTTTCTTTTAAGCATTCTCTTTGGTTTCTGTTGTTCTATTGAGGGGAAGCTGTTTTCTTTTGATCTTCATTTTCCTGTTAGTTGTTCTCCTTCATGTTTTAGTTCTTTTGGCTGTTCTTAGGTATGTGTGGGTGTTTTATTGGCATTCTCTGAGGGCTTCTTCTAGTCCTTTATCTGTTAGTCCATAGGATTTTCTTCCTTTTCCATGTCGTTTCTCATATATTAGGCCTTTTGCTAGGAGATCTTTTACTGCTTTCTTTATTTTGCCTCTTTCATGCCTTGGGACTTTAGATGTAATGGTTTCTAGTGGGATGTGGCGCCATTTTGTTCCTTCGCAGAGTAGATAAATGATGCATAGTGTTCTGTTTAAGTCTCTTTCCGAAATTTTTGTCACTTTGCTACATCACCTCTTACATGTTTTTGTCTGTATGAAGGGTTTATAAAGTTTACACTAAACCTCCATGTTTTGCGTAAAATTTATAAGTTAGTGTAGCACAATATTATACTGGTGAATTCGGTAGGAAGCTACGTTTTAGTGGTGGGGTGTTTATGCCTGAATTTTCTAAGGTTATAATTGCAGGTAGAGAGTATTTGGTTTTACAATTAACTGTTAAGCCTAAGAAGATCAAGGCTAAGGGTAAGGAGTATGTTCAGCATTACATTAACCTGCCTAAGTGGTTTTCTAGAAAACTTTATGAGACAGCAAGTGAGGGCCCAGAGACAGAGCTGCCGATAGTGATGTTTGCTGCACCTGCCGAATGGTATCATGGTATTCTCTGGGAGGAAATGCCTGAAAGAGCTTGGAAAACAATACCAGACAAAGCAAGACAAGAATTGGAAGCTCTAGGGTTATCTAGGAAACCCAAGAAAATAGTGTTCATAGTAGCAGCGGAAAACGAAATAAAGGAGCTAGGGTTAAATCCAAACGAAGTAATAATGTTTAAGGAACTAAAGAGGAAAATCATAGAGGAAACAATCAGAAAAACAACACCAATAATTCTTAAAACCTAATACATAGCAACTAAATGAACTTTATCTAGAAAAGAGAATCTAAACATCTCAAAAGGGTATATCTTCACGCATTTCTTTGATTTGACTGTTTTTATGGTTTACTAGGGATTTGCATTTAAAGTGTAGACTGCTGTGTTCAATTAGGTTAGGGTGTTCTTGTGTTGTTTTACGTTTCAGTTAATGTTTTATTTTATGTAGTTAGTTGTTTAAGTATTTGGATTATGTGATTGTATGCTTTTTTAATGTTTTCTCGGTTTGCTTGTTTTATTATTTCTAGAGTTTTTTCTCTGCCTACTATTTCCTCTGCTGCTTCGTGTTTGCTTATGGTGTTTTTCTCTATTTTTCCTTCTAGAAGCATTAGTTTTACTGTGTGGTTTTCTATTGTGTGTTTTTTGAAGGAGTATTGGGTTATGCCGCTTACTGCTATGGTTAGGGTTATTGGTTTTCTATCTGTGCATATTATTGTTTCAAATACTTGTTGGCTATTTTTTACCGGTTTTAGATCTTCTACTTTGAATTCTTTCGCTCTTAAACTGTCGATGATGCTTTTAGCTCTATCTATGTAGTTTTGGTTTTCGGCATCTACCAGGACTCCTATGTTTTTAAGTTTTCTAGCGACTTTAACTAGGGCTGCTATTGCCCATGTTTCTCTTGGAACTCTTGTTATTCCTTTGCAGTCGGCTAAACCTATGGTGATAGGTATTTCTATGCTTAGTTTCTCAATGATTTGTTTTACTGTCTCGACTTCTGTTTTTCCTTCACATAGAATTATGGCATCTAGTTTCACTAATTTCCCAAATATTATTTCGTCGAATGATTCTTCTGGAGGTCTAAGTTGCACTATAGGCATTGGAGTACCACCTGTTAATGCTAAATGATGTGTAGAAGCCTTGGATCTAAACCAAGCTTTAACAGTGTGTCGACATCTACTTTTTCTAATGTTCTAACATCAACTATTCCGTCGCTACTACGTTCTAGGAAGAATGTCTTACATTCTAAACCTATTTCGCTGCATAGTTTGTTAACTATTCTTACGAGTTCTATGCTGTGAGTTGAAATGAATAGTTGAAGATGTTTTTTCTTAGCTATTCTCATCGTGAAGTCCATGAGTGTTGCTAGTCCTCCTGGGTGCTGATGTATTTCAGGGTCCTCTATGAGCACCGCTGTTTTCTCTAGTGGAAGTATTGTTGCTGAAACAAGTATGGCGTTTTTAACACCGTCACCTAAGTCGTCAACTCTAACTGTGGTTTTTGAAAGCTGCAGTGCTAAAACGTGAACTCCACCTATTGGCATATATGTTAGTCCTTCAGCATCAATTCTGTATCCTTCTCTAATAGACTTAACAATGAGTTTATCGAGTCTTTTGGCAAGGATTTTAGGCCAGACTTTTCTCTCCACTATATCTGGCTTAGAAAGAAGCCATGAATCAATAAACGTGATATTTTCTAAAAACTTAATAGCATCACCATAATATTTTGCAAATAATTCCTTTGCACCAATATTTTCTTTTGACGTAGAGTGCAGCTTCGGAAGCCCGAATTTGTCCTTAAAGTAACTGTAAAACACGTATCCTCTCCAATGTTTCTCTAATTCATAATGTAAATCTGCAGGCAGCGTTGACCATACATTGCCTTCAAAATCTTTACTAATTAATTTTAAACGTAACTCTTTCTTCCTTGCAAAGCTTAGTTTTATTTCTACATCCTTTTCTACATCCATTAGATACCATAATATGTTTCTTGAGCTCCCCCAGCCACCTCTCCCGGCTCTTCTTTCAATAATATAGTCTAGTTTTCTACGGTTTCTTAATTCATCTACAGCATTCAGCCATGCTGAGGAAGCATATATTGCTTCAAGTACTGTGGATTTTCCAGCCCCGTTTCTTCCTATGAAAATGTTTACGTCGCTGAAATCTTCGATAGCACATTCTTTTATTCCTCTAAAGCCTTTGATGGATACGGATTTTAGCACTAATAACACCGTAAATGTATGTTGCTCAAGAATTTCTTTTACAACAAACCCCTATAATCTTTAGCCTAGTATCTTCTTTCTTCTTCCATTTTGTTAGCCTTGTTCATGCTTTAAATAGCTACAGGTCTGCGGTTAGTTTTCTTATTTCTTTTATTTTTGGGGTTGTTTTTATTTGTTCTATTATTTTTGCGTTTTCCAGTATTATTATGATTGCTGTTATTTTTCTTGATGTGGCGCTTTAGTGTTCGAGTGTTAGTTTGAGTATTTTTTGGAGTAGTTGTTTTTCTTCTGTTGTTAGTTGTTTTTCTTTGTCTATGTATTTTTTGATTAGTGTTTTGAGTTCTTGTTTTAGGTTGGTTTTTTCGTGTTTTCTTTCTATTATTGCTGTTGTTAGTAGGGATATTATTCCGG
>Ga0190363_1001153_pt1 | contig 15688 bp, 22 predicted proteins | sample 48721867_MG_FD_161272 | JGI IMG/M metagenome (GOLD analysis project Ga0190363, IMG submission 161272) | Hydrothermal vent microbial mat bacterial communities from Southern Trench, Guaymas Basin, Mexico - 4872-18-6-7_MG | ecosystem: Environmental > Aquatic > Marine > Hydrothermal vents >... | reverse complement strand
ACCACCAAAACGATACATAAAACTAACAGAGAAAGGAAAAGAAGCAGCATCATGTGCTAAAAGAATTCTCGAACTTGCCCAAGCCCCTTAACTTTCCGTATGGGTTTAAATTTTTATTTAAATAATATTATATTGGTGTTTATGGGAGTGCCGAGTACTTCCAGATTTGATACTTTGTATAAGAAGGATATTCAGACGTTTAGGGTGGAGAAGGGAGCTGCTAAGGAGTTAAGATATGTTATTCCATACGGTAGCTCTATCACTTTGAGGGTTTCAGCTACTAACCCTGTAATTATAACTATGGCTGGCCCTCATATTGAGCAGACCGAGCTTGCAGGTACGAAGGAATATAGGTTTACCGTCGAACCTGGAACAGAGCTTATGGTGAAGTTCCAAGGGAAAACAGGCTTCTTCGCTAAACCCTCAGATGTAACAGTTGAAATAGAAATGTACACAGCAAAAGACGCCGTAAGAATATCAGAGGAACTCACAAATTTACTGGACGTACTACGTGAGCTAGGAAAAGACTACTATGACCTAAACAAGGAACATGTCCAAGAAGTACTCAAAAAACTCGTTAGCGTGTGGAAACTCCTAGATAGTGAAACAAAAACTAAAGCAAAAGAACTAATGAGCTTAGCAAAGAAGTACGAATCAGGAATTACTTAATTAAATACACATTACTTTCTTTTTATTGAGACCGTGAGGTTACTATAACTTTGCTTTAGTGTTTATTTAGGTGTTAGGTAGAAGCTCTTAGTGAGAGCTACCTAACACTTAAATTTTAGGTTTGCAAAGTGGTAGGGCGAAATGTAAGCATGCTTATATAAGTTTCGGTATATTACTTTATAGAGATAAAAATATTTGGTGGTTTAGCTTATGGTTAGCTTCAAGGCCCTTGACGTCATCAGGAATGTGTTGTCGGACAGTAAATATCCTGTTCATTTCTTTATTGTATTTCCTAAGGTTTCACATAGTTTTGATATTCGAGCTCTTGAGGATAGAGCTAGATATAAGAATGCCTTACTAAATGTTAGCAGAATTGCCGAGGACACATTTAGTTTCTATGCTAAATTAAGAAAGAGGGAAATTAAGGGCTTTATAATAACTTATGGTAATTTCTGGTTGTTTTTAACTCATGAAGAAAAGAGAGTTGATACTCGTGCTGTACTGCTTAGGCTTGTTGAGAAACTTTATCCTATCGTGTCCTATTACTATATAGCTCCATTAAGTTTCTTAGAAATGTTCAATAAGTTAGCTAAAAGCTTTAAGCTAACTGTTAAAGAATATTTGCTTCGTAAAAAACTTTTAAAACATGAATGGAAAGGCAAAAAGTTCATTGAAGTTTCTAAGTCATGGACTGAACGGATGTTTTCTAAGGAGCTTTTCCTAGAGATTATGAGTAAGGAGGAGGGTATTATTGATGCTTTACGTTTCACATTTAGCAAACTTGACTTTTTTGGGGATATGCGTGTTTATAGAAACGGTCTCATAACATTATATAAGGGCTATCCTGACATATATCCCGACATTTATAGATATATTATTGAAGAATTTGTTAAAACGGCTTTAGAGAGTGCTGGTAAATTAAGTAGAGTAAAGAGAGTGTTCGATAAGAAAAAACTTGACAATATAGTTCATCCCTTAACTTTAATCTACGATAAATATACTTTTACCAAGGATGATTACAGCTTACTTCTATCTTCGCTAACTCGAAGATTTCTTGTCTCTGTGTATCATTTAGGTAATCCGCTACTTCACGTAATGCTTACCGACAAAGATGATGGGAGTTCCTTTGAGATAATAGCCTATAAAAATAAGGCTACCATAATACCTGATTTTAAGGCCAGCGTTAGCAGTCTTCAGCAGATATTGGATATACTAGGAGGCATAAACCCACATTATACCCTTAAGATTGCCTAACATTACTCTCTAAAGTGGGACACGTTGAACGCTGATGGAACTATGGAGATGGATGAAACGATAAGGGAAAGAGTTAATGCTAAAAAGAGAGAAATCGATAAGTATATTGAACTTGTAAGAGTTCTCTTTACATTGCAAGTGAGATTTAGAGAACGTTACGGCGTATCGGTCTTTGTTGAACCGACAATTACTTACGAAGGCAAAGGAAGAAAAACACCTGACATCTTAGTTATAACATCAAGCGATACTGCATTAATTATTGATCATAAATATATAGGAACATCTAATGTAAACACTGTGCGAAGCCAGCTAGAAGATATTGGAAAATATTATGGAACTATTCTGTGGAGAGGAAAAAATTACAAAGTAACCCATGTTATATTATTATGTAATGAAGAAAGCTGGCAAAATGTAATTAATGTAGGAGTTTATGTGGCCAAGCCTATCTCATTAATTTATGAATTTCACGAAGATACCATGACAATAAAGTTAAGAATAATGGTTCCTAAGGACATTAAAATTATTGATCCTTTTTTAAAACGATTATATAATGTGTTAAAATCTCATAGAGAACTAAATTTAGAAGTACCTATAGAGGAATCACATAAATACGTATTTATAAGGCAAGAACCACCAGAGGAATACATTATGGATAGGCTTTACAGGTTACTCTATTCACTTATGGAATATAATGTTGACAAGAAGCCATTTCGTATTAAAGATATTGTAGAATATTTTAAACAATACCATCCACCTTGGGTTCTTGAAAGAGGAGAGGCCGTACAATTCACTTTGGGTAGAATAATAAAAGGTATTAAATTGTTAGAGAAAATAGATCTAGCTAAATATTATCCCAAGGAGGGAATCGTAGTAGTTAAAAAAATTAAGAGACTTAGTTCTCCAGAGCTTTTAGATCATCTACTAATAAAGTTGGCTAAGTATGAGCTAAAAGAAGAAGCAAAGATAAAAAGTAAAGGAAAACAAACAAGGTTAACTAATTTCTTCCATTAAAATAATGTGAACCATAAATAATTTAATCGTTCTTACAGACTCTGTCCTAAGGTAAGTCCTCCAGCATCGTTCTTATTTTGTCTATTCTTCTCTCTAGGATCCAGGTGTAGTATTGTTTTATTTTCTCTTTTAGTTCGTCTAGGTTTTCTACTTCGTCTATTAAGTTTAGAACGACAAGGAATGCGTCTTCTAGGCCTTTCACGTATATGTCGTTCAGGCCTCTGCACCCAAAGTATTACCTATGTTTTTAAAGGGCTTCATGGTAGTGGTATTGTTGTTGATGTTGTTTTTGTTTTTCCGTTTACAATGTAGGTTATTGTTATTTTTGCTTTTGCTCCTAGGTAGTCTTTGCTGTAGGGTATTTTGATAGTTAATGTTTCTGGCTGTAGGGGGTTTAGCTTTATTTGTTGCTTTAGTGTGTCTTGACAGAGTATTTTGCTGTTTAATGTTACTGTGTAGGTTATTTCCGTTACTTCTGCTTCTCCATTGGAGCATAGCAGTGTTAATGTTATTTTGAAGTAGCCTCCTTCTATAGCCATCGTGGGGGTTCCTATGATATATGCTGAGGCTTCTTTTCCTGATTCCATTGTTTCCGATGTTCCAATGTTTAGTAGTAGTGGTGCTAGTACTCCTAGGATCACTACTATTATGGCTATTGCGAGCAGCTTCCATGTCATGGCTTGTTTCACCTAAACATCTATGATCTTGATTATTTGGAGTTTTTCACCCCATGGGTTGTCTCCTACGAAAAACCCTATTATCCATGGGTTGAAGGGATCGTATTTGCTTATGTCCCATGTGGGCTCTGCTAAGTAGTATTTTTTCCCATTATAGACAATATACCAGACTCTTACTCTACCGTATTTGAATAGATCATCTGGTTGCTTAGGTAAATGTACGCCAACTAATGCGTGAGCTCCGCTTCCCGTTTTAGCCAGGATTATTACCGCGTCTATGTTTGCTGCTTCAAGGAACGTAGCTACGAGGACTGCTAGGTTGTCGCAGTCTCCTGAGCCTTCAACAAGGGTTTCAGTAGGATATTTAGCATAATATGTTTCATTATATAATAGCTGATGCGCTATTTGTAAAACCATGTTTGCATATAGTTCGCTGTCTCCTCTAGCCCTAATCTTAAACATTGTTTGTGCAATTTTTCTAAAGGATGGAACGCTATCTTGGACAAGTTTCTTAACGTAGTCTATTCTAACGCTTAACGTCATTGGTTCATGTTCCCTAATGCTTCTAAAGTAGAGGTAGCCGTCTCCAGGATAGTACAGGAGCTCATAGTATGTTGTTCCTTTTACGTAGTCGTAGATTCTTAAAGGCCTGTAATATAGGACCTCTTTAAGCTTCGAAAGTTCATCATAAGCCTCCTTATATTTGGCCAATGTGACATTAAAAATCTGCATTTGAAATTCAAGATTGTTTAGCTCATTCTCTAAAGCTCTTTTCTCATCAATAACTTTCTCATAACGCTCCTTTAAAGAGTTATAATCAGCAACTAAGGAGTTATAATTTGCTCTAAGGTTTTCTAAGTTAAACCTTAAATTACTTAATTCTCTACTTAACTCCATATTCTTAAGAAAAAGATTAGTAGCAACAAAACTCAGAATAAACAGCATTATGAGAATTATTGCTGAAGCAATCTTCACTCATGGACACCTTGAAAAGTGTTAGGTAGCGGATTCTGAGAAAATCTACCTAACACCTTGTATTAAAGCATGAAGCAAAATTACTTAAAAAGAAAATAAAGTTATTAAAAACGGCTCATTTGAAATCAGCGGTTTCTATGGGCTTTCTTCATTTCCCTAGACCAGCATTTGGGGTTGCTTCTTGGTGAGCCGCATTTTCTCCAGATTCGCTTCATTACGCTGCTTGGCAGGGGGTTTCCTCTTTTCCTTCTTCTTTTCCTGGCCATTTTTCTAGGCCTCCTCACTTTTCTATAGCGAAGGATTTGCTGCAGGTCTTTGGCGAGTTTTCTGGCCAGGTATGGTGTGAAGCATAGTACCTGGTAGGATATTCTGTTTTGCTCATCTACTGTCTTAACTATGATGTCTATTTCGTATTCTCCATCATCGTATTTTACCTTGGCAATAGTGTATTCTTCAACAAACTTATTGCTTAGAGTTCTTATCAGCTCATCTACTTCTCTTAAATATTTTCTTTTAGGCATTGTTTCATGGTCTCTTCCGTTTTCTGTCTATTTTCGGTCCTTTTGGTGGGTGCTGGGTTAGCTGTATTTTCGCTTTTCTTCCGTAGGGTTTTCCTAGATGTATGTCTCTTGTTATTTTTCTCATGTATTTTGTTCCTGCTCTTGTTTTCCATGGTTTCTCATATTCTATTGTAACCCATAGTTCTCCTGCTTGCCTGTGAACCCTAACTATTCTGGGTTTAGCTCCTTTCGGCAGGTTCCTTATTTTCCTGACCCTTACTCTTTCTCTTACTGATCCGTCTCTGTATCTTTGTTTTCCAGAGTAAACAATGTACCAGGCCATTTTTCATCAGTCCTTAACATGTATTTTTCTGAATTCCCTGCGTGTAAGGTCTTTTAGAGGATATTCCTTGTTGGGCAGTAACAGCCTAGAGCCTCGGCTCCACTTTTTAACCTTACATTTCAGCCTACGACCTGCAATAGTTACCGTAACGGTTTGTCCAACTCTAAGCCCTAACTTTTCAGCGTCAGCCTTGTAAACTATGAAGCTCCTGCACTGCTTAACATCTCCAAAATCGCTTCTAGCTTCCTTCTTCCCCCTATAGCCCATTGTTTGAAGAACGATCTCTTTCCCCTTAATCTTAGCCCTTATCTTGCACATTTCTGCCCCTACTTAGAAAAAGCGAAAACGGGCTTTCTCTTAGAATTCGTAAAATTAATGGTTAAGATATTTTCGAAAACAATATGCTCATGTAAAGAATAGTTTCTTGGGGGAGGGCTAGCTCTTTCTCTTAGAAGCCTTCTTTTTCTTCTTTATGTTTCGCTTTCTAGACGCTTTCATATCGTATTCTCTTAGCTTGTCAAATATGTCTTTATACTCTAGGAGGACCTTCATTATTTCCTTCATTTTCATCTTGTTTGCCTCTTTTTCTTGTTTCCGTGTTTGGCTAGTTTTTTGAGCTTGGATAGTGCTTGTTTGTAGGTTATTTTTTCGTTTAGCCAGTCGTAGTATGTTTTCCATGCTTCCCTGGTGAATCCTGAGTCTGCAACGTAGCTTATCAGCACTGAAGCTTTAGGCCTGATTTCTTTAAGGAACTTTTCTGAAGTGTACATTTCCTTGGCTTTACCTCCCGAATACTTCTTGGGGTCTTCCCGTTTTTAGCCCTTTTCTTCTACCGTATCTGTTAATGAATCTGTCGTTGCTTACTATTGCATCGCATTTCAGCGCTAATGCCGCATAAACATGCGCTATATCGTACATTCTCTTCCTAGAGTACCTGTGCTTAGCTATTGTCTCTCTTGCTTTCTCAATGAGCTTTTCCTCGTTAACTCTGTATACTTTAATACCGAATTCCTTAATGACTTTCTTTACGGCGTCATAGCTTCTTTTGCCGTAAAGCTCTAGGAAAGTTATGGTGCTTGTTAGGAGAACGTGCCCTTCGCTTAAAGCCCTTCTTAGGCTTCTCCTGAAACCACCATAGTTAGGATCCCTGGGATTGGCTAGGGAAATTAAAACCGTAGTATTAATGTATGCCCTTATTTTTCTCGACAATCAGAGCCCATCAATTCTAAGCGAAGCTAGTCCGAGTCCAGGTTCGAGACAGCGTGTGATCTGCTTAGAACTGCAGCTATTAGTAGCATGAAGGCTACGTCTACTGCTGCCAGGAGAGCTATCTCCTTTATCGATAGGCTCCATCCTCTAATTGCTGCAACTATAAAGCTCTTAATCATAAGCAGGATGAAAATTATGAAGAGCACTAGTGGTCCAGCATCTTTCCTCATAGCTTCTCTCCGCTATTTAGAAAGCGAAAGCTACTCTTCCTCAAGCTCCTCTTCGAGTTCCTCAGCTTTCCTCCTGGACTTACCTTTGGCGATAACCGTTCCAGCTATGCTTAATTCCTCTAGTTCCTGAAGCTTCTCCTTAATCTCGTCTATTTGGCTTTGCAAATCATAGTATTTTGCTTCTAAAGTATTCTCCTTAACGTCAACGTTTAAGCTACTGGCTTTTTCGAAAGGCAGTTCAGGAGGCCAGAGCCTGTGGCCGTAAGGGCAAAGCACTGTGGAGTCAGGTAATACAATAGGTTTAACTTTACCGTGTTTTGGACACTGCATTACTGCATCTTCATAGTTTAACACTGGTTCAGGCCTTAAAGTGGCTGTTTTAGATAGTTGCTTAACCATGTTTAGCTGCTTTTCAAGATCAGCTTTTAGCTTGGTTATTTCGCTGATGAGCTTGGGATCTAGCTTGTTTTTCCTCTTAAAAGCGATAGCTATTAAAACTGCAGATAAACCTATGGCTGATAGGCCTACAATGCCTCCGTAAGTGTTTATAACATTAATTATTTCCTCTATCATGATTTGTTTCCTCATGTGAATGTGGTGTGTTTACATGGGGGTACTCCCATGGTGTTTTCGAATTTAGGATGTTCCTTCTAACACCTTTACTGCTTTCTTGTAGATTTCGAAGAATGCATGGTCGTCGAACTGGAATCCTTGTTCTCTCATTAGTGCTGCTAGACGTTTCCAGCCTAGTTTAGGATCTATTTTCTTAGCCGTAATGATGGCTGCTAGGAGTAGCTCGTCTCTCCTATACTTTTTCTTTCCACCTGAAAGTACATCGTTAACATCTATTTCAACGTCGGAGTAGCCTAGCGGGATTTCATAAACTTTCTTTGGAGTCTCAGGCTTCTCAATGTCGAGTATGAATGGGCCATCCGTGAAGTGCCTTGCCACACTGTACCGCTTTATTTCGTCATCCCATTGGTCAAACGCTTTCTTGCTTATGTACTTTAGGAACTCGTAGTAGTCTTTACCTACCATTCGTGAGATCCACCATTTCTCTTCTCTATCATGGGTTATTACGTCTTTAAAGTCAACGTAGGGTGAATTCCTGAAAAACGGAGGTATAAGCCTCCATCTCTGACCTGCGAAGCTTAGCCTTAAAACCCCGTGGAAGCCTCTTTTCTCTAGCTCATGTCTTATGTTCGCATATATTTTCTCAGCCAGCCTCTTGTTCTTTGTTCTCTCAGTACTCATACCTGAAAACAATACGTCATCTACGAAGAGATTAACATAGTGTAAATCCCTTAGAAGATCCTTGTTATCGTCTAGCCACTTTAGTGCGTCAATAATGTTTTTTGAAACAATATTTAACGGTTCTAGTTTATATCTTTCGTAAAGGACTTCGCCTATGTCCTTCATTAGTTTAAGCTCTGTTGTTGTTTTACCCATTTCCATGAAACCTATTAGCGTAAATGGTCTTAGTCTGCATACTTTGAATTCCTCAGGGCTTCTTGGCGGTACAAAATATTTTTCAAGCCTGCTAACAGTTCTTACCTCAGCTTTCTTAGCCTGCAAAATAGAGGGCATCATCACCTACCTTTCCCAAACCTTTCAATAAACAAGGTGGGCAGTCTTTCAGGTATCTGGAGGGAAGTGAACTTGTCTGTTATGAGAATGTGCATCATAAGTACTCTTGCCCTTACTGTTGTTGCTAGTTTAACCTTGTAGCCTTTGAGGACTAGTCTTAGGCTTTCAGCTTCTATTTCGTTTATTAGGAAAAAAACTCTGGGATCATCTTTAGAAGGGTCTGTATGGGGGATAAATGATGCTACTTCTTCACCTAAAACTACACTAGTGTCTTGCTTAATCATTTTCTTGTCTCTTTTAGCTCCAAGTACTAGAACCTTTAATGTTCCATGTAATTCCTCTAATTCAACATCTCTACTAAGGGACATGGGAGTACCCCCATGTATAGTAAGCGAACCATTTACTCTCTAATCCACTTAGGAATTAAGAAGTCCCTAACGCTATGAGGTAACAAATAATATAGTTTAGGCCCTAACATAACGTATATTGTGAATGCTAAGCTGCTTAAGAAAACCATTAGGTTAACTGAGAATCCTAACTCCAAGATCTTTATGTTGTATTTTCTATGAATTAAAGCTAGTGTGAAAAGAGGCCTATCTACTCCGTATAAGTAGCCGAAAATAGCAATGAATTTCACCAGGAAAAGCACCGCTAAAATAGCGTATTTCATTTTGCCAGTATGTTTAAGCGTTAAGAAAAACGTCGCTAAAATACTGAAAGTTACTAGCGCAAGGAAAGCTATAGATTCGTAATCCATAGCGCTAACCCTGTAGCTACCTTTTCAGTAGCCTCCATGGAAGCCTCTATTTCGTAGTTTAGTCCTATGAAGTAGCCTATGGCGATCCCTATTATTGCTCCTAGAATAAATATGCCTATGAGAACTAGCGGTTTAGCTGAAACAACTGCTTTAAGTTCTTGTGCGGCAGTGTACTTGGTTTCCAGCCTGTTAATGTCTTTTACACGTTTTAGTGAGTCTATAACGTCTAATGCTTGCTTACGTAACGCTCTGTTCTCGTTGACTAAGCTGTTTAGTGCCGCTGCTAACTGCTCTATGGTTTCTGAAATATACTCTATCGGGCCTCTTTTACCTAGGATTTCAAGGAATTTAGATACTGAAATGTTTGAGCCTATAGGAGAAGGTATCGTATAGTTTACTCCACCAATTCTATGGGGTAGTTCCAGCAGCGCTACGGTTTCGACAATGTTATCTTTAAACCTAAACAGATTGTAAATTATGTATCCGAAAGCATAGCTGAAAGCAACAATCCATAAAGACAATTTTACTGGATCAGGACTCCACTCCGAAGGAATAACCCTGTACGTTACATTGTTTAACACCATTTCTTCGTATGGTGGGCTGAAGACCAAGAGGATTCCTGGAACATAGATTGCAAGGTAGAATATTAGAACCCATATTACAAGCCACCATGTTACCGCTCCGCGTATACCAGGTAAATTAAAAGGCATATCCAATAAAGTATATTGCCAAGGATTCCCCCCTAAATTGTGAATAACTCTAGGACCTAATGTTCCGTCGCGGTCGCAACGTGGGTTAAGACTTACTGGAGCAACCTCCTTACCAGGGCCAACAAATATTTCGTTTTCAAGACTTTCTCCGTAAAAATAGTAGTAATGTTCAACACTATTTTCCCCTGCAATATACATTATTTTCTCAGGGAGACTAGGATACAGTATAAAGCTAATAACTTCTCTCCAATTCTTAAACCAAAACTTACCTGGAGCAAGCATTCTTCTCCATCCTCTTCTTAATAATTAATGAAAGACCATCTTTGCCTCCATATAGTCTTTCAAGCTCTTCAATAAGGATTCTAAGGACCTCAGCTACGCCTATCTCGTATTCTTCACCAAGCTTCTTCAGTAACTCGTTAACGTCCCTGAAAATCCATGCCTTAGTGTACTTCTTTTTATCGTAAGGCACTTGGGAGTACCCCCATGTACTATAAGCGAAAAACCTAAGGTGTTAGGTAGCATTCTCAGCAAGTCCCTACCTAACACCTAATTATAAAACTAAGAGTCTAAGATGGCAAGAACAAGAGAAAGGAAAAAAGCTTTTAATTGAGCTTTAAGTTTTTGTTTTTATTCTTTTATTTTCTTCTTTTGATTTTGCCTGAAATCATGGGTAGGATTAGTCCTAGGAATACTGCTATTATTCCTGCTAGGACTGCTTGGTCTGCTGTGAGAATTCCTTGTTGCACTAAAACACCTGTAAATGCCATGATGCCTCCGATTAATATTAGCCATGCTATTACTGCTGGAGATGTTTGTCCTAATCTTATTTTTCTGCCTCCTAGGGCTCCTATGAGGATGAGTATTACGAATGCTAGGCCTGCTCCTATGCCTAGCCATATTAGGTTGGCGGTCCATGCTGAGGTTGAGAACATGCTTAGCTCTATTTTGACTTCCGTATCGTCAGGAACCTTGAATGATTTAGCGTATACTTTGCCTTTGTAGTATGCGTATGCTTTGTATTTTCCGTCGGCTAATGAGAAGGTTACTGTTCCGTTTGTGTCGGTTGTTCCTGAAGCAACCTTGGTGTTGTCGCTGTCATATACTTCAACTAGGATTCCGCTTACTGGGTCTCCGTCCTTAAGAACCTTAACCGTGACGCTTGTTTGTGCCGCTACAGGAGCGAACATTAACACTAATGCTAGCATTATTGTTGCCGCTAAGGCTGCTTTCTTTTTTAAGCTGAGAGCCTGCATTTTGCTCCCCCTACCTTAGAATAGCGAAAGCGTCCGCCAAGCACTACTGTTGGTCCCCTGCCTCCGATGGCTACTAGAAGTATTAGTGCTAAAACGAAGCCTCCTCCAAGCCCTAGGAGAAGCCATGTCCAGGGAACGCTTGTTCCTTTAGATGCTGACGAAACCGCTGAAGCAAGCAAACCTAGCTGCTCAGCTACGCTGTTCCAGTAAGTCACCCATTGATCGTAGAATCCCTGAATGTCGATTAGCTTAAGTATTTGAGATATTTCCTCAGACGTAAAACTCCATTTTGCTGAGTCCACCACGAAAACCAATGTTCCATTATCGTTGTACAGCCAGCCAGTGTAGCTGAACGAAGTAGAATTCCACTTATAGTAATAGTCTGAGTGAGTGTTTACCTCCAAGATTTCAACTGTTGCATTGTCGCTTACTCTTTTAACTTCATAGTCTTGAGTGCCGTTTATAGCGTAAACGTTTACTTCAACCCACTTGTACGTTGAATTATCGAAGAAGTACAGATGATCGCCTCTCGTAATGTTGAAGTCGAAATCGTTGAACTGTATTTTAGGCCAGTCCCTGGTTGGAGTACCGTAGCCTGGATACGGTGGCGGAGCAAACATTGGCTCAAGCATTTCAGGCGGCATGTTAAGGAACGCTAGCTTACTGTAGTCCACCATGGCAAAAGTTACTTCCCTTATCGTTCTTACAGTAGGCTTAACCTGGAAAGCCCATGTTGTAACGTTTGTTGAGCTATCGAACTGCCAAGTCATTGTTATTACGTCTTGGCCATAGACATCAACAGGAATAACTGTGTAAACATAGTGTACCATATCAGCATCTGGATCGTAGTAAACATCTTTGATTAAATAGTGTGGTGGAGGCTCGTTGTCTAAAATATAGTAGCTTATAACGTATGATGATCCTTTATATTCCTTGTTGTCGAAGAATATTTGAACCATGAAAGCATTGTTCACATGCTGATAGCCGTTTTCAAGTAATGTTAGCTTTGGAGGAACCATTTTAGGCTGAACAATTAACCAGAAAAGTATATCAGTTACACTTGATTTTTGACTCATTGGTTGCCCGCCTGTAGAAGCATAAGCTGTAATATATATTGTAACGTTTCCTTCAGAACCAGCAGGAACAAGCTTCTCTATATGGCTGAAGCTTACTACTTCGGCGAAGTCTTCGTTTAAAGTATCTGCACTGGACCGAGTTCTACTAAATGAATCGGTGAAAGCAGTAATGGTTACTGCGTTCCCGTCTCTGACATATTCTAAACCTTGATTAACTAAGTTTTGCTCGAAAGCGTCGGCCTTAGCGGAATCTGCAAAACTAAACCTTATCTTAACCTCAACCTTGTATGAAACAGACATATCATGACCACAAGGATCCGTTTCGTGCCATGCATAAAAGTGTGCTTTAAACCATACTTCATAACTATACATACTCATATCGTCAAGAGCAAATACTACATAGTCTCCCCCAGGCACGTAAAGCGCTTTTTCAGAATTACTGACATCAACTATCCCGTAGCTGCTGTAATTATTTGAGAAAGTAGCTTTTGAACTCCAAGCAGACCCTCCAGGAACGTTCTTCGTAACCCCCTCTACATCCCTATATGTAAACATATATCCTGTATCCAATAGTTTAATAAACACTAGCCTGTTGTTGTATGTGAAGCAGTTGTCGCTCGTAATGGGCTTAGGTATTAAGTTCCCGTTTTCATCCTTATAGTAAGCATGTGCTGTAACCACTATTTGTGTTGGAGTAACATATACGTCGAATATTATAATGTATGTTTTCTTCTCAGGCTTATACCATGCTAGGAAATTGTCTATGGTTGCTTGTCCAAGTTCTACTAAGCCTTTTACATCGTGTATTATGGCTACTGCTGGCGATACAAAAGTCCAATAGGCTGTTTGAAATGCTTCATTCACAGCATTAAACATGTGCTCTATGAAGTCGCTTCCAAGCACGTTTTCAGTTACTGAAACAAGATATGCGACGTGAAGTACATCGCCTATTTGCTCCCACTTAACCTCCTCTTTTTCTTTAGCTACAGTAAATGAGACCCCGAAGAAAGTTACACCTTGCTCCTCATTATAGTATGTTTGCTGAGGATCTGTTAAATGAAACTTCCACTGATAGCTGCTGTCTATTTTAACATCTATTGAGAAGTAATTGTCCCCTGTGTTTTCATCGTACCAGTATACTTCAATATATGATTGATTATATACGAACTGCACATAGGCTTTACCGTCTTTGCGCTGCAGCTTTACACCACTGGGATGGCTTGTAATATCCCATTCCGCAGACTCAGGAGGCTCTCCATAATACTTTAAGGGTAGAGTTGGTGCTGTTTCTAGGTTAAGAACGTAGGTGTAGTTTTCAGCAATGTTCACTAGCTGTTTTTGATGGAAGCCGAACCAGTAAATGTCAACATAATGATCCCCAAGGCTTAAGGGTAAAACCGCAGTAGTGTTGTCTAACGGTGAGGCTATGAAGTCTTTTAGACTATACTTTTTGTTCTCAGGGTCTTCGTCGACAACTATCCAGAAGTAATCAGCTAGACTCTTCAATCCGTCAGGGGTGTTTACTGTTGTATTAATTATTTTCTGAATGTCTTGGATAGTCCATGTTCTCCCCAGGTAGTCTTTAATTGCCAGGTAGCCTACTACCTCTGCTCTAACAGTAACTGGTATCATAGCTATTAGAGACAATGCTAAAGCAGCAATTATAATGTAAGCTAGTATGTTCCTCATCTTCACTTCCCTATCATGAGAAAGCGAAGTGTTAGGTAGAAGCTAAGGAGGGAAAGCTACCTAACACCTTTAAAGAAAACCTTGAGAAAACCAGGAGCAAAACAGCCAAGCATAAAGATAGTGTAGCAATAGTCCATGAGGGTACATGGAATCTAATAGTGAACCATAATAAGTAGACCATGAGTGCTGAGAAGGCTAGGACTGCTGCTGCAGCTTTAAGAAAACGTTTAAGCTTCATTCCTATCAGGCCAGGAGATCAATAATTAACTGGGCTATTTCTTTAAGTGCTTCGTTGAGTTCTTTCTCGTCTACTCCCGTTAGTGCGGTTATTACTGCTTTCAGCTTTGGCGGGCTGTTATGGTTTGTTTTCAGGGATCTTCTTATTGCATGTAAGGATGCCGCATAAATGAAGGCTGCATGCTGTTTCGATATTTTAACGTAGTTTTTCTTGAACCACGTTTTAAAGGGACAGCTTGCTAGCAGCTCAGGCCCTTTCTCCTTAACTATGTTTTCCACTATGCTTTGCGCATGGTAGAGTAATTTGCCTTGGAGGCCGAATTCTTCGAGTACTGCATAGCTTATTTTGAGAAGTTCAGCTAATGTTCTAAAGTCCTCTCCTTTCATTGAAAGCTTTCCTGCTAAGCCAGGGTATACTTTTTCTTCAACTAGAAGTTCAGCGGTGCTTGAGTTAGAGAAGAACTGTTCTTCGTTTAGAGAAGTTAGAGAACCATGGTTTCGAGAAAGAAGCTTCCCTATCTTGTACCTTATTAGATGAAAGGCTCTGTCTATTGCCCTCTGCTTATTAAGGCTGTAGAGTTCAGGGTAGAGCCTCTTAGCTATTTCGCTTAAAGCACCATACTTACCATAGGACATAATGTAGTCAACATAGATTTTCCAAGCCTTCTCATACAGTGGCTCATTTGACGTAGCTATTTCCCTTAGCCTATAAGCTAGCTCCAGGTAGGCCATTGCTGGTCACCTTAAGTACTTGTTTATGTAGGGTTGGTATGCTTGGAGGTATTTTTCAGCGATTTTTCGCAGGTGCTTAACATAGTGTTCTCTTGTGATTTCGGAGAATATTTCGGGGAGCTTAGGGCTGATTCTCCCCTGGAGCAGGTCTATTTCTAGCTCGTTCATTGTTTGGCTGAGGATTGCTAGATGCGCTTTCCTCATTATTGAGAATTTTAGCCCATAGACTTCTCTTAGCTCTTTATGGGCGTTTACCCCTAGTTTCCTATTGTTTTCTGCAAGCATTAGGTGAAGCTTTATGGGGAGAACTGTTACGTAGGCGTTCTTTGATTTGCGTAGGTAGTTTATTTCTACAATTGCTGCTTTCTCATGTGTGAGCTTTCTCAAGTCAGCGTAGTTGTTTATTAAATATCTTATTTCTGGCCACCTTAGCCCTGTGAAGAAGGCTGTATGTGCTGTTAACATGTAAAGTGATGTTCTAGGGAGCTTGGCAGCTATTTTTGAAAGTATTTCCTCGGCTTGGCTCACTATGTCGTTTTCTTCTTCGTAGTCAAGTAGTTTAGGTGGTTCTTTCTCTAGGCTCAGCATTTTCCTAACTATTGTTGTTGAGAACGTGTAGTTTATGTTCAGTATTTCTCTAACGTATTTTAGTATGGCGTATACTGCGAACATTATTTTTCTGCGTTTGCTTCTTGGAAGGTCTTTGTATCTTGAAGCTATAGAGGGGTTGTTGAGGATGTTAAGTGCTTCCCTTAAATTATAGATTATTTGCTGTC
>Ga0190363_1001152_pt1 | contig 15700 bp, 19 predicted proteins | sample 48721867_MG_FD_161272 | JGI IMG/M metagenome (GOLD analysis project Ga0190363, IMG submission 161272) | Hydrothermal vent microbial mat bacterial communities from Southern Trench, Guaymas Basin, Mexico - 4872-18-6-7_MG | ecosystem: Environmental > Aquatic > Marine > Hydrothermal vents >... | reverse complement strand
CTTTAAGTGTTTTTATTTAGAGGGGGTTTTCAAGTAAAAAATTTTCTATATAGCCTAACTAGGGGGGTGGGTAGAGGGGGGAGTAAATTTTTTAAGCAGTGCTACCCCTTAAGTAGGGGGGTTGGGGGGCTATGACCCAGATTAGTAGTGTTTCAACTGGTATAAGAGTAACTGAGAAAGCTATGATGCCATATAAAGTATTCGGTAAGCATGTTTATGGAAGCTTATATGATTGCGATCCTGACATTCTATCTGACGCTGAGAGACTTAAGGATATCGCGATTAAGGCTGCAAAGAGGGGTAACATGACATTACTTGACATTAAATATTGGGTAATAAGTCCTGGTGTGAGCTTAATAGCGATAATACTTGAGTCACACATAACGATTCATACATGGCCAGAATATAGGTTTGCAACAGTTGATGTGTATTCATGCGGAAAACATACGAGACCTGAAGAGGCGTTCCTCTACATAGCTAGGGCTTTAAGAGCTAAACGTTATGAATATAGAGTGGTTGATAGATCACTCTATGAGAAATAACATTTTTAATTCACTCAATGCCTCATAGAACCTTTCTAAGAATATTCATAAACAACTTACCTAATTTAAGATTACCGTAAGTTGATAGATATACCGCCTTAACATCCTTAACTGCATCAACAATCTCTTGTAGAAGCTCTACATTCTTGTTAATAATTGCATCCATATCACCAGTTCTTAAGACTTCAATCAGATCCCTCCTATACACTTTAATGCCTAATGATTCAGCAATTCTTAGATGATCCTCACTAACTATTGGTGCGAAGGCAGGTATTATAGGTACGTCCCTAATTGATTCATTAAGTAATCCCTTAAGATACCCCTTAAATCTATTCACGTTATATATAGGCTGAGTTATAATGAATTCAGCACCTGCTAGTATTTTCCTTATGGATTTAAACACTTCAATAGAGGTGTAACCCGATTCTGGATTTGAAACCACACCTAAGTGAATGTACTGTGGTACTGTTAGTACTTCACCATTAATATTTAATCCTAAGTCACATAGTAACCTGAGCAAGTATACTGCTCTAGTAGAATCCAATGTAAAGCTATTCTCAAACTCTTTAGACCAATCACCAGTTACTATTAATAAGTTACGTAACCCCATATTAGTAGCTGTCATCACATACCTAACTAAGTTCTCTACGGTCTTATTCCTCATGGATATATTAAGTATGAAGTCCAACACATTTACATGATCTTTAAGCATTAAGGCTAAAGCTAAGGGGTCAAAGGTTAACACACCTAATGGCGAATCGGTAAGTGCGTAAACTACGTCAGGCTTAGCTATACTTTTTAGGTTGTTTAGGATATTGTCTACATCATTACTGATATTAAGGAATATCTCATAAATTATGAGTTTATCACCTCTCCTTAAGGATTTCATGAACTGCGTTAATGGTCTTCGTAGCACCGGGAAGTAATCCTTAATCTTAAATCTCTCATCAAGTATTACCGATGAGAGTAGTTCTCTTAATTCCTTAATATTTTTACTACTGAGTGCCTTTATGAAAACACATTCACCATTTACTTCACATAAAGCTCCCCTGTAACCTCCACATGGTCCATTAATTACCCTCTTAGGACGCTGCCTCATAGTTAGGTTATAGTATAATTAGCAGGGATATTAGTTTTTGGCATCATTAGAAAGTAGTATCTTGGTAGGAGGTGTGTCAGTAGCTGTAGTTGGTGGTGGAATAGGAGGCTTACTCTCATCTATTGAAATAGCTAAGTTAGGGTTTAATGTGATTGTTTATGAGGAGCATGGAACAGTAGGGTTACCTAAGCATTGTACCGGATTAATAAGTGAGACAACATTAAGTGAAATCATACGTAGTTCAGGAATTAATCATAAGAATATAGTTAAAGCAAAATTTAATGAATATGCCGTAATGTTGCTAACTCCTAACAAGTTAAGCATGGCCTTCAACATAAAATTCGACGAGTATGTATACCTCATAGATAGGGTAATGATTGAACAACTCATAGCACAAAGAGCTGAAGATTTAGGAGTTAACATTAAACTAAAAACAATAGTAAGTGATGTACTGGTTAATCGAAGCGGTATGTATTTGATTAAGTACATAGTAAGCCGTAATGTTAAAAGCAAAATGTTTACGCATGTAATCATAGCTGAAGGTGCTAAGAGGACATTATCATCGAGACTTAAGCTATGTAGAAGTATTAGAAATTGCTATGGGATACAAGCATTGATTAAGTTTAGTAATCAGCATTACTTTAGTACACCATTAATTATTGTTGGTTCATTAAGTAAGCACTACTTCGGGTGGATGGTACCGGTTAATGATGATGAGTTACTTGTTGGCATAATGGATAGTAATTCACCTATTAAGATATACAGATCACTAACAATGTTTATCAAGAAATACCTTAGGGAATTCGTCAATAGTAAGGACCTGGAAGTAGGGGAGTACTTTGGAGGGTTAATACCTTGCGATATGAAGTGCATTCTAGGAGTAAGAAACTTATGTAGTGTAGGTGATGCATCATCTCTAATAAAACCATTTACAGGAGGGGGGATATATGTTATAACCAGACAAGTTAAGGCCTTAACTGAAGCTTTAAGAAAGTATCAAGATGATGTAGCAACGATGTACGGTATTAAGTTAATACCACTAATTAAGATGTTAAAGAGAGATTTAATTGTTAAGAAGTTAATAGACGCTATTGGAGGTTATAGTATTATAGTAAGATTCTTGAGTAATTTTATTGATACATTAAAAGTTAAGAACTATGATGATATGCTAAGTTCCCTCCTTAGAGGGTTTTCCATATCTACTTAAAAATTCCTTCAGTATCTTAACATTCCATTCATGCTTGCTTCTCCTTCTCTTATCGACAGGTATACCAAGCCTCTTAGCTTCTTTGATGGTTAGACCAGCTTCCTCCAACTCTTTAATACTAAACCCTCTACCAGGTCTTAGACCTGGTTCAACACCTTTATCCTTAACTAACCTAGGTTTCTTAACTAATGGTATAGGCTTCTCCATATCTACACCTATCATAGGTAGCTACTTAAGCTTAATAAAATTAAATCGGCCTTCTTAAATAACGCTTAAAATTCAATCATTGAACTAATTCTTGGTGTTTATATGCAGCCGATACATATTAAAGCTAAGAAAGGTGATGTTGCTGAGAGGGTTGTTATTGCTGGTGATCCTGCGCGTGTTGAGCAAGTTAAGGAATTATTGAACGGTGTTAAATTAGTTAATACCAATAGAGGCTTCATAGTCTATACTGGTGAGTATGATGGTATGAGGGTATCGATAGCAGTTCATGGTGTAGGTGTTCCATCATCTGTACTGGTTCTTGAGGAGCTAATAATGCTTGGAGCTAAGGCAATAGTTAGATTAGGATCATGTGGTGCCATGGTTAAGGGTATGAAGATAGGTGATGTAGTTATACCAACAGTAGCTGCCTACTACCCTGGTGGTGCTTATTACCAATACCTAAGGGAACACATATGTGCACCAACAGCACCTGATTTTGAGATTTTGAAGGCACTTGTTGAGTCAGCTAGCAAGCATGGTGTTAAGTACTACATAGGACCTATAGTAACTAGTGATGCATTCTACGCTGAAGACCCTGAATTCGTTAAGAAATGGACTTCAAGAGGCGTTATCGCAGTAGAGATGGAGTGTTCAGGCTTATTCATGATTGGAAATATGAGGGGTGTTAAAGTAGGTGCTATACTAATAGTTAGTGATTCACTTGCTGAGAAGTTAGGATTCGCAACTGCTGAGGAGCTAAGGGAGTACGCATTAAGAGCAACTAAAATAGCTTTGGATGCATTAAAGACAGTTAAAGTATAACATAATGTAATATTAGTAATTAACTTCATGGGAAACGTATTACGCACACACCTTAAAATAAGGTATTTTTATTTCAGTCAGTTATTAATGTGTAACTAACACAACATTACTTGAGGCTGCGTGAAAGTATGGATAGAATAGGAGAGATAATTGAAAGTGAAATTAAGGGCCCTTCAGTATTTGTTGACGAGTCTAAGCTTTATCCGGAATACGTACCTGAGAAATTACCTCATAGGGAGGAGCAGATAAGACAGTTATCGAGATTGTTTAAACCATTAATATTACAGCCGGGAAGCACAAGTGTTAAAGCATTATTAGCTGGTCCTATAGGATCAGGTAAGACTGTCACGTCTATAGTATTTGGTACAGAGTTTTCAAGACTAGCTGAGGTTAAGGGTGTTAAGGTTAAGTACGTACACATAAATTGTTCTAAATCAGCTAACCCTGCAAGTATCTTTAGGGAAGTTAAGAATCAGTTAGGTTTATCTATACCTGATAGAGGTCTATCTGCTACTGAACTCATAAACTCAATATTGAGGATGCTTAATAGGGATGATATATATGTGATTGTTGCACTTGATGAGTTTGATTACTTCCTTAAGTCAGCAAAACCTGATGAGAGATACTTAGTGATTAGGTTTTATGACGTGTTCGAATCTTATGTTAAGAGGTTAAGCTTTATATACATCATTAGGGGTACACCAGCGTACATAAGTTCATTAGTTGATGAAATGACTGGTAGCTACTTAATGAAGAACATGGTCATATTTGAACCCTATAAGGCTAAGGAGCTATATGATATACTAAGGGATAGGGTAGAGCTTGCATTCTATCCTGGTGTGGTATCTGATGAGGTAATAGAGTACATATCTCAATTGATAGGAGTTGATACAGGTGGTGATGGTAATGCTAGAAAGGCATTAGCGGTACTTCATGCAGCTGGTAAGTTAGCTGAGAAGGAAATATCTGAAGGTAAATCAGCTAGAGTAACAATAAACCATGTAAGGGCCGTATTTATGCAGGAATATCCATCATTAGTTAATGTACTTGACACACTTTACTACCTACCACTCCATGAATTATTAATATTTAAAGCAATAGCTGTAGCATTACTTAGAAGTGGTGAAGACTACGTTCCAATAGGTTACGTAGAGAAGATATATAGGGAATTATGTGATGAATTAAGAGAAAAACCGAGAGGCCATACTAAGGTCTATACCTATGTTTATGATCTTAAGAATAGAGGTTTAATTATGACTAAAACATCATTAAAAGGCAGGAGAGGGAGGAGTACATACATAGGTTTTGGTATGGTACCTCTAGAGAACCTTATTGAAAAGTTAGATAAGTTAATTAGGGAAAGGAGGCTCGTAAGGTGAGTGAAGGCAAGGATCTAACGATTGAGGAGATATTCTCAAGTAAGGGTAGAGTGAAGATACTTAAAACAATATTTACTCATGGTGAGATAAATATCTCTCAACTAATTAAAGTTACAGGTCTTAATTATAGAGTTGTAAGTAAGCATTTAGAGTACTTGAAGAGTATAGGAATAATTGAAGAATTAAGTATTGGTAGAGTGAAGATATATAGGCCTAACTGGCTAAATCCTCACACTAGAATAATTGATGAGTTCATAAGGTTGATAGAGAGTTCTTAGTAGAGCTACTTTTTAAAGAATGCTTCTAATCCTGTACCCCTACCTTCACCTTTCTTCTTTTTCTTCCTTGCTGTCTTAACCTTCGTCTTTTCCTCTAATGCTTTAGCTCTAGGAGGTGTGATTTCCGCTTTCTTGGTCCCCTCCATCTCTGTAGCTTTAATACGAAGTTCCTTAGCTTTTCTTGCAATTTCATCTCTAATTTCTTTGGCTAACTTTATTATTAAGTTAGCATTGGATGGTGATAAGTACTTTATCATCGAATCAGATAAATTTAGTCCGACACTAAGTGATGCTGCATACTTGGGATTAGTCTCAAATATTACCTTTAAATACGGTATTACATCTGCCTTAGCTACTCTCTTTGAGATATGTAAGTGCCTAGCAATTACTGCGGCTAGGTCATCTCTTATTTGTCTAACCTCTTTAGTCTTAGCTAGCATTAATATCTTCTGAGGAAATGCATACTTAACCCATCTATACTTGGCTCTCACATTATTTCTGATCGCTAATGCTATGCCAGCAGTCATTAATTCAATAACATACGGTAAGAGATCCCATGACCCAGACTTAACTATTCGGCCCATAAATACGTCTGCCTTAGCTAGTGCCTCATAAGCTCTCCAAAGATCTTCAGGGTCACTTATCTGTCTAGGTAGATTCTCATTAATCCACTGCATAAGTTCATCAGGACTTAAATCAGTCTGTGAAGCTGCAAGGCGTGCCTGCCATACATATTTTGATGCAAATATCTGTCTAAGAACTTCGAATGGCTCATGAATTCTATCTCTAGGTCTTAATAATGCTTTAACCGTAGCTAAGTCAACCTTGCCGTACCCCTCAGCAACTGCTTGTAAATCATTTATTGCAGATCTTAAATCACCCTCTGACTTCTCAGCTATGTAGTCTATAGCATCCTCATCACATACTAATCTCTCTAGAGCACATATACGTCTCAGAACAGTTCTTACCTCACCCTTACTTAACCTCTTGAATGGCACTAAGAGCGAAGCATCTCTTAATGGTCTAAGATTAGGATCCCAGGGATCATTAGCCGTCATTATAATTGGATTTTTAGTTGACCTGATTAGGTCTAATATAGCTTCAAGAGCGCCCTTATCAGCTACTCTAGATATTCCATCAACTTCATCAAGGAGTATTATCTTGCCCTTGACGAAGAGACCTCTCTGTAATGCTGCAGTCTTAGCTATTCTCTCTATATCGCTTGCCCTCCTGTAATCACTTGCATTCATTTCTATGAGTTCGAAACCGTACTCATGAGCTAACGCCTCAACCATTGAAGTCTTTCCTGAACCTGGTGGTCCATAGAATAGTGCGGCATTCTTTATTGGCCTACCTTGAACCCAGCTCTTAATCCACTTAGTAACTAAGTCTTTAGCTTCTTGCTGATTTACGACCTCAGCTATCTTCTTAGGTCTATACTTGATGACCCATGGCAATCTTTTAGGTGGCGGCACTACTCTTACCCCTAATATTCATCTTCTATGAAGGTAAAAACACGTATCTCTAACGCCTAACCTTAACCGTGGTTGTCTTTAGTGTCTTGCCTATTAACGCTAATCTAGCTAGGAAGGCACTCAATTGTATCTCATCATCAGCACCTTCAACAAGTCTAAACTGTATATCACCCACATAGTCAGCTATTTCAACCTTAACGTGCTCAGGTAGCTGTATCTCTGTACTAAATATCTCTCTATGTATCTGCTTAATTAAGTCAACACCTGATAGACCGTAGTTAAGCATTAGGTTTCTCATGAGTTCTCTAGCCTTCATGAAGTTACCCGCAAGCGCTAACTTAATCATCTCTCTAACCTCCTTCGGATGCGCTAGACCAACGACTTTATATACGTTAGCCACATTAACCTTACCTAAAGCTGCTGCTGCTTGAAGTATGTTTATAGCTTTACGCATATCACCCTCAGATATCTCATATATTACTTCTAGAGCTTCATGATCAAAATCCACAGATTCTCTCTCACAAATCCATTTCAGCCTAGCAGCTACATCCTCTTTTTTAAGTGGTGTAAACCTAAAGACGGCACACCTTGACTGAATAGGCTCAATTATCTTGCTCGGGTAATTAGCTATGAGGATGAACCTTGTTACATCAACATACATCTCCATGAGCCTTCTAAGAGCTTGCTGAGCGTCTGCAGTCATATTATCGGCTTCATCCAATAGTACAATTTTAAACGGAATATTGGCTGGTAACCTGCTCCTAGCGAATTCCTTAACCTTAGACCTTATCACGTCAATACCCCTCTCATCAGAGTTGTGTAGTAATATAGGTATGGTTCCCGCGAAGAATAAATTATTACTGGGCACACTTACGTCATATACGTAATCATAATATTTAACAACTTCAGTGTGAACTATCTTAACTACGTGAATGTCAGAGTTAGCTAACGTTTTAAGTTTTCTGTAAATCTCGTATTCTTCATCACTTAATTCGCTAGTATCTATGGACATTAGAATTTGAAGTAACTTCTCCTTAGATACAGTTCTCTTTCCCTCATATAATTGATGCCTTAGTATATGTCTCCAGTTGATATTTATAGCTCTACTTACTCTTTCAAAGAACTTTATGAATGGCTCAGCAAGCATTAAATCTGACTTCCTATATTTCATTCCTCCTCTCCAAATCAACTTAACCTCATTATCAAAGATAGAACTCTCTATACCTGAGATGCGGGCTAGCCAAGCAAGATCTATCAAGAGGTCCTTGGACTTACTGCTTAATCTAACTACTTCTCCCCACTTACCTGATCCATCACCTTTACAAACCCCCTTTAAGAATGCAACTCTACCTTCTTTATTTAACTCATAGATAATACTTGGTACACGCTTAAACCCAGCAGTAGTACCTCCATTATTGTAAGTCTCTACCTTAAGATATCTAGCTAAAGCGGTACTGAGAAGCCTTATCTGTATGGCTGATAGTTTACTACGGTTAAATCCTGAGCCGACAAGGTTAACGTATATAGGTATTTCATATTTTGAAGTTATTTTTTGAATCTTACTCGCTAAGTGAGTCTCACCTGGATAACCAACCGTAATAACTGCTTGACCGCTGGTTGGTACGTTATTTACTGATGTTTTAAACCCCAAGGCACCTTCGGCAACATATAGTCCAAGGAGCCAAGCAAAATCTTCATCCAAGACTAAGTACTTCTTAGCCTTAACTCTGCTACTTCTTATGATGTAGTCTTTTAAATTAATCTTCTTTCTCTTACCTTCCAATGTAGTAACAAATGATACCAGATAGTCACCTGGTCTTATTTCACTAGCCTTCCTTTCTATTAGTTCTCCGTCGCTATTAATTACTATGACTGAGTGGTTACCTGTTAACTTAATCTCTCCTCCTCCTTCAAGCTTAATCTTAACCACATAATCGACCTTATGTCTTATGAGCCAAGATACTTTAGACCACTTAACCTTACCTGTATCTTTATCTATACTTAGTACCTCAAGATCATCTACCTTAACATATTCGCCATCATCTAACTTAATTTTGTTATCGCCTGTGAAGTATAACTTATCTAGTTCCTCAAAAGTTACTCGACGTATCTTATCATTAATTTTAACTAATATTGGTGTATCCTTAGCTACTGAAGCGTTAAGCTCCAGCATATACATTCTATAATCCTCACCATATAGGTCATGAGCTAATGCATGTGCAGCTGTAGTCTTCCCCGTGCCTGGAGGACCAGCAAAGAGTAAGTGTGGCATATTCCTTTCTTTAACGAACTGTTGTAATCTACGAACTACCTCTTCCTGATTAACTATTTCTGATAATGACTTAGGCCTATATTTCTCGGCCCATAGTAGTTCTGCAAGTACTTTCTCAGATCTAGAGCTCACCTACTTCCACCAAATAGTACTTAAATATTCAGTACTTATAACTAGAGAGCCTTAAACTAAGCTAAAGTCTAACCTCACCTAACCTCTCAATAACATGAGCACTAAAACTATTCCTACCCTCTCTTTTTACTAACCTAACTCTCACTTTTTCACCTAATGTTGCTCTTGGAACGTATATAGTGTAGTTAAGGTACCTACCAATACCTCTACCCTTTTCATCGATATTACTCACTAAGATAACTATTTCATCCCCTACATTTACTTCACTACCTTTCTTTGATTTGTCATAGAGATCAGAATATATACTAAATCTCCTGATATTGATGTTATAAGGACTCCTATAACGTCTGTACTTAGTCATGCTATTTTCACACTCAGGGTATAAGTACGCATAGGATTTACACCTCCCTGAGATCTACAGGAGGCTTAATAAGTGTTTTACATGTTTAATTAATTAAGTCGCTACTCTTAGTGAATTTATGGTGCTACTCATGTCAACACTTATACTGAATATAGATCTAAAAAATGGTAGAATTGAATATAGCTTATATAGTAGTGAGGGTAGGTTAAAAGATAGAGGAAGTCACAAAATATTACCTAAAAGAATATTATTAAAGGATGTTAATGATGTAATACTTAATTTCTGGTTAGATAGGAAAGGACTAACAATCTCAACGAGAAAGGCGTCAGAAACTATAAAGATAAAGTTTCAGAGTGTGAATGAGGATAAGGCGGTGTTTGTGGAGTAATGACGTACGTTGAAGTCATTGATGAGAAATCGAGGAGTAGATCAGGGCTTCACCATAGAAGAGTATTGTTCAAGGTATTGAGTACTAAATGTGAAGAATTAAAATATGAGGTGGTAAGTGCTACTGAAGTTAGGCCTACATACGCTATCGGCTACGCTAAGAAAGTTAAGATTAGAGTACCTGATGATACTATTATAATGCAGCTTGATTTTAGGAAAAACATTAAGGGTCACATATTAGGGGATATACTTATCTATGATGCGTACGGAAGAAAATTAGGTAGGGCTGTATATAGGAAATTAAAGGTTAGATTAGTTGAATACATAGCACCTAACCTTCTTGAATTAATTAAATGTGTATTTCATAAGTTGAAGCTACCGGTGAAGAGGTATGGAGTCATTAAACATTGAGCTAGTAAGGAATATTGTTAAGGCTATTCGTAGGTACGGATTCTTCATCTTTAATAGAGAACAGTACAATGCAATACATAGAATTCTATCGGAGTTGAGCGATCATAAGGTGAAACAGATACTTAAGGTAAGATCTCTAAGTAATGATAAGCGATACTATGTACTTGAACCCGATAGTAGGGTATTCATAGCTAGATGTAGAGAGGAGTGTATGAGGAATGGTATAATTGATGAGTCATGCTATATTAAGTGTAGGAAGGATAGGTTTGAGTCCTTAGTTAAGGAGGTTCTTAAAGCCTTATCTAATGCTATAGTTGAGGGTTAAAAGTGTGTTTAAGTATAAGCAGGTAATTGTAGTTAGAACTGATATAAGGATGAGTAAAGGCAAGATAGCTGCTCAAGCAGCTCATGCAGCTGTACAAGCAGTTATTGAAGCGTTGAAAAAGAGACCTGAATGGGTTCAAGAATGGTTAAGTGAAGGTGCTAAGAAGGTCGTCTTAAGATGTGAAAGCGAGGAGGAGCTTCTAAGATATGCTAATGAAGCTATGAAAAAGGGCTTACCTGTAGCAATAATTAGGGATGCAGGCTTAACTGAAGTACCTCCTGGTACATTAACCGCTATTGCTATAGGACCGGCGCCTTCGGAGAGTGTTGATAAAATAACATCACATTTAAAGCTTCTATAAAGCTAGCTACATATGGGTTCATAAGTGAGTTATGAAGAGGTCAGATGTATTACTATCTAAAAATGTGTTGGATGTAAAGCTCGGGCTACTCATTTATAGTGCACCTGAAGTTTACATAGGAGAGTACGTACGTGGCTTTATCCCTAATCCATTAAACTTCCAAGTTAGAGAGGTAGGATTGGATGGTTTACCTGCTAATACTTCGTTATGTATCTCAAGCAATGATTACATAAGGTGTGAGGAAGGTGAAGTGCTACTATACGTTCTATGTAAGGAGTATTTATCGACGCTAGAAGCTATTAATATTGTGAGGAGACTACTAAAGGTACGTCATGTAAGTTACGCTGGTCTTAAAGATACCTCTGCAAGTACTTGCCAATATATAACGATTAAATGTGAGAGTACTAAAGAGTTACCAGCAAAAGTGAGTAAACATATAGATGAAAGAAAAAAGTTAATACTATGCTTCATCAGTAAGTCAGCAACCGTTCTTAGAAGGGGGTATCTCAACGGCAATGAATTCATTATTAATCTTCAAGTTGAGAAGGGGTATGAAGATGAGATAACTCATGTCTTAAGAAATAACTTAAGCAATGCATTATTCTTAAATTACTTCGGTTACCAAAGGTTCGGTACTTTAAGACCTTACAATCATATAATAGGTAAATTTATACTTGAATCTAGGTATGAGGAAGCTCTAGAGTACATAGTAGGTAAACCCACTATATGGGAAAGTAGTGAAGCACGTGAAGCACGTAGACTTTTTGAAGAGGGTAAACTTAAAGAAGCTTTCAATAGAATGCCTAAACATTTAGACTTAGAGAGGAAAATACTTACTTTACTACTTAAAGGACACAAACCTAAGGATATAATCATGAGGTTAAATAGAAGTATATTAGAAATATTTATCGAATCATTTCAATCATATGTCATCAACCTTTCATTATCGAAGTTATACTTAATGTATGGTAGTTGCAGGGAATTACTAGGCAAGTGTGAGGTTTTACCTTACCCAACACTTACTATTAACGCTTACGATATATGTAGTGAAGTAGTTAAAGACACTTTTAGAAGTGTATTAGATGATGTACGAGGACCTTTTAGTAAGTATTTAAGAAGGGGGTTTAGGGAGACTGTAGTAATTGTTAAGGATATTTATGTATCATGTAATGAGAGTATACTTAACTTAAGGTTTAGATTACCCCCATCGGCATATGCCACAGTAATTTTAAGAGAGTTATTGAGGAGTAAGCTTAAGGTATAAGCCTCTTCTTATCTCTCGGGAATGCTGTAACCTCCCTTACGTTCTTTGCGTCTGTTAACATTAATGCTAGTCTGCTCAAGCCCATACCCCAACCTGCATGTGGTGGCATACCGTAGTCGAACCATCTAGTGAAGTATTCGAAATTCTTTGGATTTAAACCTTTAGCTTTAAGTCTTTCAATTAGTAAATCCTTAATATGAACTCTTGTACTTCCTGAAGCTATTTCTAAGAATCTCCAAGTTAGGTCAAAGGATTCAGTAAATCTTGGGTCATTCTTTTTAGGCATTGTGTAGAAAGGTCTGATTTCATCCGGCCAGTCTATTATGAAGTATATCTCTTCACCAATAATTCTATGAAATGCTCTTAATTCCGGCGTACCTATGTCATCACCTACCTTAATGTCCATACCTTCACTCTGAAGAGTCTCCACTACATCTATGTACCTATATCTCTTTATAGGTAGTTTAATGTCTGGAGGTTCATAGTTTATTACCTTTAATTCCTTATTACACTCTTCTTTTACGGCCTTGACAGCTCTATAGACAACATTCTCTAATACCTCCATTACGTCATTGTAATCCGCGAAGGCCATCTCAATATCAATACTTATGAACTCTGATAAGTGATATGGCGTATCGAACTCCTCAGCTCTCCAAGCTGGAGCTATCTCAAATACTCTCTCAAACGCACCAGCTAGGAGCTCCTTATATAGTTGCGGACTTTGAGCTAGATATGCCTCTCTCCCAAAGTAGGCTACAGGGAATAGTGCTGCACCACCTTCGGTTGCTGTTGCTATGATTTTGGGTGTGAATACCTCAATAAATCCTCTACGGTAGAGCTCCTCCCTTATAGCTCTAAGTGCTACGGACATTATCTTAAAATATGCTCTTGATTCCTCCCTCCTAAGATCTAGTGCTCTCTCCCTCATTCTAGTATCAAAATCAGCTGATACCTTACCTGAAACGTCAAGTGGTAGTGGAGCTTTTGCCTTACTATGAACTATTATATCCTTAGGAACTATCTCGAAACCTCCTGGTGCTCTCTTATCAAGTTTAACTATACCCTTAACGCTAATTGCAGATTCTAGAGTTAAGTCATAGAATAATTCAGCTAGTTCAGGTTGTCTTTTTTTATCTATTACTACTTGAATATAGCCGTCCTTATCTCTAACTATAAGAAATTTCTTGCCTCCGAGATCTCTCTTAGCGTGAACCCACCCTGCTATTACTACCTCCTTCCCAGCCATCTCTTCGTTTATCTCTGAGGAGAGGTGTGTACGGTATGTCATTGGTTATCCCTCCATTCTTATCTTAACATTCATACCAGTTATTTGAGATAGTATGTTCTCTAGAGTTAAAGTATTTAATGGTAGGTATCTCTTGTCAGACCTCGGTATTCTAACTATATGTTCTATGGTGCCGTCAGGTAGCCATAACGTATTTATACCTATAACTCTTGCTGGGTAAACTAACTGTGATGCTATATCTCTTAAGTTATTATTTGCAACATTAACCACTCTAACTCTCTTACCTATCTTCTCAGCTAGTGACCTACCAAGTTTTGTCAGTATTCTTGACTGTAGGTTAGCATTTTTCACCTCTATGAGCAATATTATAGTATTATCACTAACTATCGATTTAACATAGGTAGCATCCTTAAGGAATTTGAAATCAGCCCTACCTTCAAGTTCTAATAATGCCCTCATAATGTCTACTTCAAACCTTTGCACAGCTCCCGTATCAACTAACCTTTGACAGCGGGGACAGAGTATGCCAGTCCTCACACATATTTGATCTAGTGGTATCTTCACCTCCCACACACTCTATTATCTGCTCTTTGTACCACCCTATATAGGTATTCGAGCTAAAACTCTTTTGCCTATCTCAACTCATTGATGCTACTTAAAATTTATTAGTAGCACCACGTTAATAACTCCTAGTTAAGCTTTTAAGCATCTCAAAGACATGTTTCAGGGATTCAGATGCCTGTTAGAGACCTGGAACTATTAAGGATTGTTGAAATGAGAGCGCTAAATAAACTTATATGTAGGAAGTGTGGTGCACTAAATCCACCTGGAGCTACTAAGTGTAGGAGATGTAAGAGTAAGAACTTAAGACCTAAGAAGAAGAGAATAGGTGTCAGGAGGTAAGAATTCCATCATAGCTTTATACCAACGCTTTCTAACTTCTTCGTTATAAGTCTTACTTCATAATCCTCGAATAATTTCAATCTCTTCCTCATTATATTTATATCGATTTTTAACTTCCTACTCCTTATGAGGTCGCTTAAATACCTTACGTCTTCTATGTCTCTCTCCCTACCTGTTTTTGCTTTAATTATTATGTAGTCTTCTACTTTCAATGCTTTAACCTCTACATCAATTACCCTGTAAGTTATTGCCTCATTAAGCATGTCCTCAGGTATGTAGAAGTCGTACATGTTTTCATATAGCTCTACTATTATGTCTTTATCCTCAATTCTACAGTGTAGCTGTGGTGTTCCCCATTCAGTCTGGCCTACGAAGCATCCTAATTCCTCAGCTCTAGATCTTATGATGTCTTCATCAAATGTTGGAGATAGAGAAGTAACGAATATATCTAGGTCGTCTTCAAACTCCTTCAATCTTAAAGCAAGCATATATGAAGTACTACCAATGATTACTCCATCAATACCCTTACTCCTTAATGCCTTAATTATTTCAGCTAACACGTTCCTATCATACACACATATCACCTCAATAGCCGTAAGTAAGTAGTAAAGCATAATAATAAAACTTATAGCTCCACTAAAGAAGTAGTGACGGAGCCGGGGTGGCCGAGCGGTCTAAGGCGGCGGGCTGCAGTGGTAACCACCGCCGTAACCCGCTAATTCGCGGGTTCGAATCCCGCCCCCGGCTCCAATAATCACTTTCACATCCATACTTAACTTAGAAACACATTACTGTCTTCAAATTTAACCATTCATATTGTATAACCTCAGTGTTAGACTAATTATATGGTTCGTTTAATAGAATAACCTAATAGTATTAGTGAATTCACAATTTAGAGTAATTTGTGATGGATAAGAAGGGTATGTCAGTAATAAGTTTTGTTGTGGCGCCGGGGGGAGGATTCGAACCTCCGACCACGGGGTTAACAGCCCCGCGCTCTACCGGCTGAGCTACCCCGGCACCGTAAAC
>Ga0190363_1001151_pt1 | contig 15725 bp, 18 predicted proteins | sample 48721867_MG_FD_161272 | JGI IMG/M metagenome (GOLD analysis project Ga0190363, IMG submission 161272) | Hydrothermal vent microbial mat bacterial communities from Southern Trench, Guaymas Basin, Mexico - 4872-18-6-7_MG | ecosystem: Environmental > Aquatic > Marine > Hydrothermal vents >... | reverse complement strand
GAAGCTTCTTCAAAAATGAGTGTCTAATATTCTTTGAGTTGCTCTTGTATCTCCTCTTTGTCCAATTCACCATAATCTTTTTTAAGTCGATCTTTTTTGTCTTCTATTGGAGCTTCCCCCACTTTATTCCCCGATAACTGGTAACTATATTTGGTACTAAAAAGGATTTCTTCCTATCCTAAACAAAATTATGTCCAAAAGCAAACACAAAACAAGTTCTTAAAGGTCCTATGGCGAGTACGCTAGATAATGCGGAAGATAAACGTTAAGAAGATGTATACCGACATCCAGCTGTGTGAAACAAAATGATAGTTATTGTTATAGACGTCTGAGTAGGAGAACTACTATAGTGAAGCCTGCTATTAATGTGATTACAACATAGCTTATTGCTGTGGTTGTATCGGTTTTCTCGACTGTAGTTGTCACGTATTCTGTTGTTGAGACGGTCACCGTCTTTGTTTTGGCAATAGTTTCAGTTTCTCTTGATGTGGTTGTCACAGTTATGGGTGTTGTTATGGTTTCTGTGACTGTTTGGGCCCCCATAATGGTTAATGAACCCCTCAGCCAAGCTATATTAACCTCATACATGTCTGGGTCTTCACTAACCCACTCAAAAGTAACAGTTGTAGATTTCCTTGGTTCTAACATAACCTTCTTTGCATCTACGGTTACGTTATCTATCCTAAGCTTAACAGTATATGACCCCGGCGCTTCACCAACGTTTGTTACGTTAACTGTAATTTTGGTGGGCTCTCTTGGCTGAACCTTGTTTGGACTTATAGTTAAGTTGCTCAGCCAAAAAGATGGCTTATACTCAACCGTATATGTACCCTCTAGTATTTCCTCTATAATTAACTCATCGATCATAATCTCGCATTCCTCGGCATGAAAACAAACGCCGCCTTCAGGAAGCGGAGCAGGGTCAATGTAATCCAGAACCACTTTATCATCAACAAAGAGTTGAAAGGCATCGTCTATAGCAATAATAGTGAAGACGTACCACTTATCATACTCGACAAGCGGGGTTACTTCCTTAACTAACACTCCCTTCGGTGGTGGCTCATGTCTTATTAGACTAATGTGTGTCATTGGATCGATGCGGATCTCGTACCACCCGAGTTTGGAGTCACGGAATCCAACGCCCAGACTTCCGTTCAGGATCTTGATTTTAAATTTGAAGACCAAATTTTTTTGGAAAAGATCCTCTGTCGAAACACATCCTTCTTTTAGCCTAAGAACTCCATTGACAACTTCAAAGTTATAGCCTCCTAATCCGTGTACAGTATTATTTTCAAAATCCTCCTCAAGGATGATCCTCGTTTTATTAACGATAATCTTAGGTGGAGTATATTCTCTCGCTGGGAGCACATCTTCATAACTTCTCGGAATCGTTGAAGCGGTATAATATTGCTTAATGATTTTATTAGGAGAAATGTATTCCCACCTTCCGGGAACAAGCTCGTGTGTACCTTCGGCCCACAGCCAAGGAAAGAATCCATCAATTATACCAGCACATTCTTCAAAAACTACCTGATAAAGACGCTGAATAACATCATTTCCAGTTAAAGATTCATTCTGCCAAAAAGCTTCTTCTCCCAAATGAGGATAGCCGAACTCCTCAAAAACGATGCCTTTGAGACCATATTTCTCTTTAAGCTCGTATGCTTTCAATGCAAACCTGTTAATGTATGTAGCCCACTCCTCGAAGGTATCTATTCCGTTACCATATAGATCTAAGCCCAGATAATCCCATCCACTCATGTTTTTTGGTAATTCCTCCGCTGGAATAGCAATTTTATTCTTCTCGTCCCAGATATACAACTGGAAAGCCCCTCGCACGAGGTTACCATGATATATTCTACGCAATTTAGGTAGAATTTCCTCGTCCCACTCCAGCGCTTTTTCGTTGCCGACGAACATCTGTAGCTCCTTTCTGGGGGCGAACATTTCAACACCATTCTCCTCAGCTATCCTTGCCCACTTTAAGGCTATTTGTGTGGCCTGATTCAGAAAGGCGTCTACGTCTAGTCTGAGCCCTCTACTATACTCATGATGAGCTCCTAGGCGCTCATGGTAAGTCATGAGATAGACTTTGAGACCATTCTTATGGAGATATTGTATTAAAGAGATCATCAGCTCCTCAGTCTTCTTTGATTCTTCAAGTAAATCCTCTATCGATGAAAAGTCATTAGGATTTGGAACAGGGCGATGAAAATCTATTAGTTTACCGTCCTCAGTGACAAGCACCCAAAGAACAATTTCTACCCAATTGGCTCCCATCTCTTTAGCCTTTTGAACAAGCTTTGAACGTGACCAGACTTCTCCGTCTATACATAATTCTCCCGTGCCATGTATCCCTTTAACAGTCACTCCTCTGATAGGTATTGCTCGACTTTCAGGTGTTTCTGGATCTTTAATAACGGAGCTTACTGGAGGATTCAACGACGTTTCTTCAACGCGATAAAGTCCACCCACTTGCTGGACCTGTAATTGACCATAAACCGGCGGAATAACAGAATAATTAATCCCAGCAATTAACAGGATGAGCAACCCTATGAGGAATTTTCTCCTCAATTCTAATCCTCCAATACTTATACCTACAAGGATACATAGACGTATAATATAAACAATTAAGATATATAAGTATTATTTCTAACAGCGAATCGATATAAGTCCACCTTTATCGTAATACTTAGCTACAATAACAAACATTCTAGGTGAATTAACTAAAAGTTAAAAAGTTAACTCACCACATTATTAGGAGACGATATCCAAAAGAAACCTCGGGGATAATATTCTAAGAAGTCAAAACTGTAAAATACAAAAGAAAGAAAAACATTTGGGAAGACATTCAGCCTTGATAGACTATTTCAATAGTGGCTGCTGTGTTCTCCTCTTCCAATTGACATTGATGAATCAGTTCTTGTTTTGATGAATTCGAGGTTTCTGTGGGTCTTTTCCAGACTTGAAAAAGACTTGTTTACAATGAATTCAACACTAGGGTCATCAACTAGCTGGACAAGTTTTCAAAAAGCCTTTGTACGACGACCCACAACTATAATTGACTAAATACTCTCCCTAACAAGCGCATCAGGTAGGTCTCTTCTCCTCCTCTGGGAACTTCCACTTTTCACTTATCTTTGTTACCTGTTTGACAACTTCCCGCTCTTCTTTGCCCTTTTCAAGGAGCTTCTCGAGGAAAGAAATCAGATCATCATAGGTCCCTCTCTCAATGGGGAACGGGACTTTATCCTTTCCACCAACAGCATAGGCAAATTTGAACGGATCAGGGGGATGGGTAACCGGGTCTTTCCAGGAGGGATGAACGTCATAAACCAACTCAAGAACGAGAGACAATGCTCTTAACGTACTTGGGCCTAGGCCCTTAATCAGCAAAAGCTCGTCATAATTACTTACACTAAGTTCTCTTGCTAGTTCCAATGCTTTTTTATTGAGTTCAAATCTTCCGAAGCTCTGATAGCGTTCCATTATCGGTAAAACTTCCCTTTTTTCATAGGGCTTGTAGAACAGTGGAGCATAACCTTTTGATAGGGCCTCTATGCTCTTAACCTCTCTTTCGATTTTTGTGGGACTTTCTGAAATTATGTCTAGGAGGGTTTTTTGATACTCTTTGCTTTCCTTCGCAATTGTATTCAGGCTATAATCGCTTTTTACCCCGCTTATTCCCTTATGTGGTTCCAAAGTAAAGGATTCGATTTTTTCAGAGAACCAGTGATATCTTCTCGCAAGCTTGATGCTTGGATTCATGCCCTGTTGCACGATGGTCCACCTTCCATCTTGGTCTACAAAGAAGACATGATGATAAAGTTGGTACCCGGTTTGTAAGGCCACTGTATCAACTTTGGCAACTAGTTTTGAAGTTTTTATGTATTCATCTGCATCGAGGCCGTATATTTCGCTTATTTGCTTTAATTCTTCGGGAGTTTTCCTACTCTTGGCACCTTTACCTCCTGCAGCTTTGATTCCGAGGTCTTCTTTAGAAAGCACCTCTTTTACCATCCCTGCAGTGACTGTAGTGCTCCCAGAAGAGTCCCAATCCATCCCGATTAGGTTGTTGAGTGCTTGGAACCACACTGGATCGGCCAGCCTCTCAAGAACACCCTGAGTGCCATATTCGTCCACAAGAAGTTTTATGACAAGATCAGCTAACCGTTTCATTCTAAGGGCGAGCCATCTCGGAACATGTCCCCCATGTAGGGGGAGTTCTGCAATACCTCTCCTCATCATAGAATCTTGGATGCCCCTTCTATAAAAGATTTGGGTTAATTTAATAAATCCATTCTACAAAGGATTTCTTGCCATGAGAAGGAAACCAAAAACATTGCCTCCCACACTAAGAGACAAAAACCGCTACATAGCTTTTCAGGTTATTGGGGAGAGGCCTTTCAAAAAAGAAGTGATAAAGAAGGCCATCTGGGAGGCTTCTCTTAGAACTCTGGGTGAACTGGGAACTGCAAGGGCAAAGCCTTGGTTCATAAAGTTTGATGAAAAGACTCAAACCGGAATTGTAAGATGTGATAGAAAATATGTCGAGGAACTCCGATTTGCACTCATGCTGATAACTGAAATAAATGGTTCAAAAGCTATTGTGAGAACACTCGGAGCGTCTGGAACAATAAAAAGACTTAAAATGAAATTCTTGAGAGAGTTTGGGTGGAAGTAATTGGGAAAAATTTAATTATCCCTTTGCTGACTATCTACAGCGGAGAGTATATAAAGGATGTAAAGAAACCCCTAACATAAAAAAATTACGATAACTTTAGAGGTGATGGAAAATGGCGTTTGTACCACCACAAGCCGGGTATGATAGGGCAATAACGGTTTTCAGCCCTGATGGAAGACTTTTTCAGGTCCAATATGCAAGAGAAGCTGTTAAGAGAGGCGCCACTGCAGTTGGAGTAAAATGTAAGGATGGCGTCGTTTTAGCTGTAGAAAAGAGGGTAACAAGTAAACTTATAGAACCAGAGAGTTATGAAAAGATTTTTCAAATTGATGACCACATAGCAGCGGCCTCAAGTGGTATAATAGCTGATGCAAGGATTCTTGTGGATAGAGCTCGTTTAGAGGCCCAAGTCTATCGTTTAACTTATGGAGAAGCGGTTCCACTAACAGTTCTAGTTAAAAAGATTTGTGATCTAAAACAAATGCATACCCAATACGGCGGTGTCAGGCCATTTGGGGCTGCTCTTTTGATGGCCGGTGTAAATGAAAAGCCTGAATTGTTCGAAACTGATCCAAGTGGTGCGTATTTTGAATGGAAAGCCGTTGCAATAGGAAGTGGGAGAAACACAGCAATGGCAATCTTTGAAGAAAAATATAGGGACGAAATGACATTAGAAGAGGCAATCAAGCTGGCGGTTTTGGCTTTGTCAAAAACTATGGAAGAACCCTCCCCAGAGAGCATTGAAGTTGCAGTAATTCCAGTAAAAGAAAAGAAATTCAAAAAGATTACTCCAGAGGAAGTGGCCAAGTGTCTTGAAGAAGCTTTGAAAGAGGTCGAAGCTGAAGAAGTTCCAGAAAAAGAAGAAGACTATAGTGAGTTAGACAGCAACTACTGAGGTGAATGCTTATGCCGGTGAGTATCGACAAAGCAGTGATTGCTAGGTTGAAGACACATGGAGAAAATTTTGAAATACTAGTAGATCCATATTTGGCCAGAGACTTCAAAGAAGGCAAAGAACTTCCTGTTGAGGAAATTCTCGCCACCCCTTATATTTTTAAAGATGCCCATAAAGGGGATAAGGCAAGTGAACATGAAATGAAAAAGATTTTTGGAACAAGTGACCCTTATGAAGTCGCGAAGATAATTCTCCGAAAGGGAGAAGTTCAGCTTACAGCGGAGCAGAGAAAGCAGATGCTTGAAGATAAGAAAAAGCAAATAGCCATGATCATCCATCGGAATGCAGTTGACCCGAGAAGTGGCTATCCCCACCCCCCAGATAGAATTCTCAAAGCAATGGAAGATGTGGGGGTAAGAGTGGACATATTCAAAGATGCACAGGCCCAAGTTCCAGATGCAATAAAAGCTTTGAGAAGGGTCTTACCGTTAAAAATTGAAACAAAGGTAATAGCTGTAAAGATACCATCAGAGTATAGTGGGAAGGCTTATGGAGAGGTAAGAAAATTTGGGAATATAAAGAGGGAAGAATGGGCGAGTGACGGATCTTGGATGTTTTTGATTGAGATTCCAGGTGGAATTGAAGAAGAATTTTATGAGAAACTGAATGCCCTCACAAAGGGCACGGTTGTAACTAAACTTATAGAGAGGAAGGGACTATGAAAAAGATTTTTGTAAAAAATAGGGATTTAGTGGTTCCGGGGACACTCTTAGCACAAGGACCATTCAAAAATGGAAGAGGAACTTTTAAAGAAGGAAACAGACTGTACTCAAGTGTTGTTGGACTAGTTAGGCTTTCAAATGACACTGTATCGGTGGTTCCATTAGAAGGTCCATACATCCCAGAAGTTGGGGATACAGTAATTGGCAAAATAGTTGATGTAAAATTCTCAAACTGGATAGTTGATATAGGAGCCCCTTACCAAGCTGGACTTAGGGTGCAAGATGCGGTAGAGGGACGAGTAGATGTATTAAAAACGGATTTAAGGAAGATATTTGACATAGGGGATATAATCTACGCAAAAGTAAAGGCATTTAACGAGATTAATCAGATTGACTTGAGTACCAGAGGAATGCCATTCAATGGAGGTCCATTAAAAGGAGGCCAGCTAGTAAAGATAACTCCATCAAAAGTTCCTCGTTTGATAGGAAAAGGTGGTTCAATGATAAACATGATAAAGAATCTTACAGGGACTAGGATTATTGTTGGCCAAAATGGATGGGTATGGGTTAGTGGAAGAAAAGAAGAACTTGAAAAACTGGCCATAGAAGCTATTCTTAAGGTTAACAGAGAAAGCCATACCCAGGGATTGACAGATCGGGTTAGAGAAATGCTTGTTCAAAGATTAAACGAGTTTAAAGAGCAGGGAATTATTGAAGAAGCTCCTCAATTGGAAGAAGGTGAAGGACAATGATGGGAAAGCCTGAAGGACTCAAGCTTATTGATGAAAATGGGTATAGACTTGATGGAAGAAAGAAGTATGAACTTAGAAAAATAAAAATGGAAGTTGGAGTGCTTAAAAGTGCTGATGGTTCTGCCTATGTTGAGTGGGGTAAAAACAAGATAATGGCTGCAATTTATGGCCCACGAGAAATTCATCCAAAGCACCTTCAAAAACCAGATAGGGCCATTTTGAGGGTAAGATACAACATGGCTCCGTTTAGTGTTGAAGAGAGAAAGAAACCCGGACCAGATAGAAGAAGCGTTGAGATAAGCAAAGTTATAAGAGGAGCCTTAGAACCAGCAGTTATTCTTGAACTATTTCCGAGAACTTCAATAGATATCTTTATAGAAGTTCTCCAAGCTGATGCTGGCACAAGAGTGGCTGGAATCACAGCAGCTTCTTTGGCTTTAGCCGATGCTGGAATTCCTATGAAGGATCTCGTTGCGGCATGTGCAGCTGGGAAAATAGATGGGGAGATAGTTCTTGATCTCAATAAGGAAGAGGATAATTATGGAGAAGCGGATGTTCCAGTAGCTATAATGCCAATAAAGAATAATATAACTCTACTTCAAATGGATGGCTATCTAACTAGGGAAGAGTTCCTCGAAGCAGCGAAACTTGCAATAAAAGGAGCAAAGGCAGTCTATCAGAAGCAAAGAGAGGCTTTGAGAGAAAAGTATCTCAAAATAGTAGAAGAGGTAGGTGAATGAAATGGAAATAATGGCTTCAATAATGAAAGATCACATCTTGCAATTACTCAAGGAGGACAAGAGAATAGATGGCAGAGGTTTAGAGGATTTTAGACCTCTAACAGTCGAAATGAATGTGATAGAAAAAGCTGAAGGTTCTGCTTTAGTAAAACTTGGGGATACTCAGGTTCTTGTTGGTATAAAGGTTGACTTAGGGGAACCCTTCCCAGATTTGCCCAACATGGGTGTGATAACAACCAACGTTGAGTTTGTCCCACTGGCATCACCAACTTTTGAACCAGGGCCACCAGATGAGAGGGCCATAGAACTTGCAAGAGTTGTTGATAGAGGAATAAGAGAAAGTCAGGCAATTGACCTTGAGAGACTTGTTATAGTTCCAGGAAAGTTGGTTAGAGTGGTTTTCATAGACGTACACGTTTTGGATCACGATGGCAACCTCTTAGATGCATCGGGAATAGGTGCAATTGCAGCATTGCTGAGCACGAGAATTCCAAAAGTAGAGTATAATGAGGAAACTGAGGAGGTGGTAATGCTGGAAGAATATGAAAAACTTCCAGTAACGAGGATCCCAATCCCAGTAACTATCGCAAAAATTGGGGGCAACTTAGTCGTAGATCCAAACTTTGAGGAAGAACAAGTCATGGATGGCAAGATAACGATAACAACTGATGAAAATGGATACATCTCGGCAGTTCAAAAAAGCGAAGGCGGGAGCTTTAAGCTAGAGGAGATTGCTTATGTGACAGATTTGGCATACAAGAAGGCCAGGGAAATTAGGGAGAAAATCCTCGGGATTATAAAGAAAGAGTGATTTATGGGCTTTTTTCTTTTGGATTTTCTCTTTAAGGTAGTAGGGACCCAATAAAGTGAAATTCTAATTTACAAGCTTTTCAAGAAAAGGTTTATAAACTAAACTCTGGGTTTTTAGTTGGGTTTAGGAAAAGCCTTTTAAATGGAACTTCCTCAATACCCTTCAGTTTAAGATCACTAGAGGTGATGATCATGCCAAGAACTAAAAAAGTAGGATCCGCTGGAAGGTTTGGTCCAAGATACGGTCTCAAGATTAGAAGGAGAGTAGCTGCAGTAGAGGAGAAAATGAGACAGAAGCATACTTGCCCAGTATGTGGGAGAAAGGCTGTTAAGAGAATAAGCACAGGAATATGGCAATGTCAGAAATGTGGCGCAACTTTCGCTGGAGGAGCTTATTTGCCAGTCACACCAGCCGGGAGAATTGCTAAGAGGGGCGTCTCAAGCCCATGAGCCCCTTAAAAATTTTTGGTGATAACTATGGTGGAAGCATTATATAGGTGTGCAAAATGTGGAAAAGAGTTCAAAATGGATTTGGCAGCGGTTAGGGAGATTCGCTGTCCATACTGCGGAGCTAAGATAATCTACAAGCCCAGGTCTAAAGTGGGCAGAAGAGTTAAAGCCATCTAAATTCTGCTTTTTTAAAACATTCAAAAAGCTTTATAACTTATTTTTGATAAACTCACAAGTGACCAGAAATGATGCTGATAACAACTTCCCATCGACCTACAAGGAGGACAAGAAGCTTTGGGCATGACTTAGAGCGTATTTTTCCAAACTCAACCTATTTGACTAGAGGTAAAAAGACCGTGCAAGACCTTCTTGTTGAAGCATACGACAGGGGATACGAAAGGCTTTTGGTTATAAACGTTTGGAAAGGTAATCCTCTTAAAATGACTTTTATCAAGGTTTCTCCAGAAGATTGGGCATACATGGGCTATCTTTACCTTCACGGTATTAAACTTCAACGAGAAATGGGGTTTAGAAATATTAGGCCGATTAGGGAGGAAATGGCACTCATAATTACGACGGCTGAAAATGTGGGGCTTGATCATGTTACATTTGGACAGGTCTTTGCTGAGCTCACAAATGGGAAGTTTGTTCCGAGAGATGGGAGAACTCTTCGGTATATAGCTGATAAGTATAATACAGACGTTCTTGGAGTTGTAGAACCACATCCTAGGGGTATGGCGGTAAACTTCTATCGCTTTGATGTTTCAAAAGAAAATCCAGTAGGCCCCCTGATAAGTGTTAAAATATGGATAATGGAAGATGGCCGGAGATGGGATTACAAGGAAAAGCTCGGTATCAAGAGGAGCGAGGAAGTATGAGCCGGATAAAAGGTTCAATTGAACTGGACTTCCCAAACGAAGAAATTGCAAAGATTGTTTATGAAAGCGTTCTTTTTGAGCACAAAACTGTTCCATATAGGAGAAGCAGGTTAGATTTTTCTTTGAACGGCCCCACAATAATAATGAGATTTACTGCAGAGGACAACTCCGCTTTAAGAGGCACTATCAATTCTTACCTCCGATGGATTAAAGTTGCCCTTGATGTTGCTGAGCTTTAGTTAACTATTTAAATGTTCTCTGAGAGTATAGCTCGGAATCACGATTATGGAGGTGTTGCTATGCAGAATATTCCACCACAAGTCCAAGCATTGTTAGGTCAGTTGGAGAGTTACCAACAGCAGATCCAACTTGTTATTCAACAAAAGCAAAGAGTTCAGGTAGAGCTTAACGATGCCAAAAAAGCTCTTGAAGAGATTGAAAAGACAGAAGAAGGGATCCCAATCTACAAAACAGTAGGCACATTAATTGTAAAGTCAACAAAATCAAAGGCCTTGGAAGAGGTAAAAGAAAAAGTTGAGACACTTGAAGTGCGTTTGAAGGCCTTAGAAAGGCAAGAGCAGAAACTTAATGAAAAGATTAAGGAACTTACCCGACAGATACAAAGTGCTCTTAGAGGAGGAGTAGCTGGTTAAATTTCTTTTTTAAATTTTGTGAGTGGTATATATGAAGAGAGTTATTCATATAGGCCTTCCGGAACTGAATGAAGAGGAACTCGTGAGACTCGGAGAAGTTGCTCAAGAAACAGCGATAGAGTATATTTTTGCTCATTTAACGAGAAGTGAAGTAAAGGATATTGAGGTAACAACAAAATTAAACCAGGGAGATACTCTCGATTTGGAACTTGAAATTTACTTAGAAGTCCCAATATTCGTGAAAGTAGATGTGGATAATCTAGTTGAAAAGGCTCTTGAAGAGGCATACAAAAAAGTTGAGGAAAGGTTGATAGAAATTGCAGGGAAAAATAAAACTTAAGCGGTTTTTAAATAAAGCAAAGGAGAATAATTATTCTTTTATGCTTTTGTGTCACCACAATGCAGATCCTGATTCATTGGGTAGTGCTATTGCTTTTTCAAGATACTTGACAAGCATGGGGCTAAAAAATAGAATTGGGGTTGCTCAGAGTGTTTCTTCTTATGCAAAGAGGCTTCTTCAATTTGCTGAGGTACAAAAAAATCCAAAAGTCGAGGAGGAGGTGATAGTAATATTCGACACCTCCTCTCTTGAACAACTTGAACCCATTGATCTTCCCAAAGGAAAGATTGTTATAGTTATCGATCACCATGTTGAAAAAGAGAACCCTATAAAGGCGGATATCGAGATTGTGGATTCATCTAGGACATCTACAGCGGAGATAGTGTGGGATCTTTTTGAATATCTGGGTTTTCGCGATGAAGTATCTGCGAGAGTTATCTTAGCTGGAATTGTTACTGATACTGCAAATTTTAGATACGCCAACGCAAAAACATTCAAAACCGTTTCTGAGATCTTAAAAATGTTTGAAATACAGATGGGGGAGATATACAATCTTGTAGTTCCGGTTACAGATGAGAATATCGATCAAGCGAAGAGAATGGCAATTTTGAAAGCTTGTCAGAGAATGGAAATTAAAAAAGTGAAAAGCTATATCATTGCAATTTCAAAGGTTTCTTCTTATGAATCGCTGGCATGTAAGACTTTTCTCCAGTTGGGGGCCGATGTTGCGATTGTGGGAAGTGAAAAGAATGGGGTTAGGATCTCAGCTCGTGCAAAAGAGCATTTAATTAAAAAAGGACTTCATTTAGGCAAAATCATGGAAAAAGTGGGCCCGATTATAGATGGTTCTGGAGGAGGCCATTCTGGAGCAGCCGGAGCAAATGGAAAGAAGAATCTTGATGAGGCCGTTAAGTTTTTAGTGAAAGAAATCGAAACTTTTCTAAAGAAGAGGTGATTTAATGAGTCGATGCCCCCTTTGTGGTGAGGTAATTAAATGGGAAGATCTTGTGGAACAAATGCTAGTATTGAGTAATTTTCAAGAGTTGCTTAAGGATAAGGATTCTTTCTTGTCTGCCTTGAATAGTTTTGCGTTTAAATGCCCTAAATGTGGTGAGGAATTCTATGGAAACAATTTAAATCAGAATGAAGCCAGCAAGGTTTTTGAACTCCTTAACGAATTCAATGGTAGTATTGACTATGAGAATAATAAAGTACGACTAAAGCTTACCAATTTGTTAGCCCTTGATCTAATGCTTGAGGAATGGGATAAGCGAGTTAAGACCAGTCGGTGATACTTATGATGGAAGATATATCGGATTTTGTGGAGAGGGGTGATTTTGGAAGTGCTTTGGATTTGGCTCTGAGAATCAAAGAACCACTCCCACGACTTGAAGCACTTTCATATATTTACCTCTATGTAGAAGAAGCTAAATACATGGAGGCGGTTTTAGGAAGAATGCTTGAAACAGTGGATTCTTTAAAGGAGCCCTTGGAAAAAGCTAGGGCCTTGGCACTGATTGGTTACACTCTTTTGGCCTCAGGAGATAGTAAAGGAGATTACTTCTTTAAAAAAGCTTATCAACTTGTTAAATCTATTGGCCCTGCCCTTTGGAGGGCTGATGGGTACGGATACCTAGCATATTACATGGCTCTAAGTGGAAAATACAGTGATGCTTTCTACTATTATAACGTTTCTTATGAGAGTGCGATAAGCTCCTCTGAACCATATTCTAGAATTCTCTCTTTTCTCTACAGTTTAGCTCAGCGAATTGTTGAGAGTGCAGATAAAATAAGGTCTCCAGACGCTAGGGAGTTCTATGAGCTTGCAGCAGAAATTTATGAAAATATCAGACGAAATCTTAGTGCACAAGAGCTGAGGAAAAAGGCCTCACTTATAGAAGCTGCAATACAAATGGGTAGTAAGGTAGTCTCAGATTTTCTTGAGAGAAGGGACTTAGAAAGTGCAGTTTTTGTTATCAAGTACTTGTCAGAGGAGGAAAAAGTTTTAGCGTTGCTGGAAGTAGCATATTGGCTTGTTCTTCATGATAAAAAAGGTTTGGGGAATAGTTTAGTAGAAGAGGCATTCAGAATGGTTGCCGAAAGAAAACTCCAGCCTGATGATGAGTCCCTTAGAGATATTGCGTTTAAATTCCTAAAAATAGGCCAGATTAAAGATGCCTTAACTATAGCGGCCATAATAACTAACAAAGAGATCGCTTCTCAGGTATTTGCTAGAGTTGCCTTGGCTTATGCTAGGAAAGGGGATAAACTCAAAGCTGTTACTGTGGCCGAGGCAATCTCTAACGAAAGCGTTAAGAAAGAGGTTCTAAAGGCGATTGAGGGTGATAAGGATGTGGAACACCAGTAGGGACTATCGTTTGCTTGTTGCAGAGAAAGCGGTAGAACTTTTCCTAAAGACAATTGAAGGAGCAAAATTCAAAGGTAAATGGGATAAGAAAAGAGCTGTGCAACTTGCCAGGGAGATGATTCCTGAACTTCAGGCTCTGCGCTATTCTTATTTGGAGCCTTCGGAGCTCGTTGAAACCCCTCAAATGAAAGACCTCAAAGAGAAGGTTGAAGGAATAATTGAGGCACTTGGGGGAGAAGAGTGGTATGTTAAGTTTTTAGAATTGGCTGATAGACATGAAAGGGAGAAACTTGAAGAATCCATTGCAAAAGTTAGATTTTTCTTGAATATGATAATGAATTTGGACAAAAGATTGGCTCTTGGAAAGATAAATGACCCAGTAATTGGTGTTGATATAAAAGTTGGGGAGGTTATGAGTGCTGGCAAGCATCCAAATGCAGGTAAACTCCTTGTGTGCAATGTGAATATAGGAGATAGGGCTGTCACAGTAGTTACAAATGATTTGAGTGTAAAAGAGGGCCATAGAGTTGCTGTTGCACTACTTCCACCTGTGAACTTCAGAGGGATAACTAGTGAGGGAATGTTTCTTGGAGTTGGTGAGGGAGTTTTGAAGGATGTTAATGGAGATATTGGGGGTCTCCCGAAGGGGATTCCTTTGGATGCTTTGAAGGAAGCCAGAAATCTGGTGGAGGCATTTTTGAAGGAGTGACTTTATTTTCACTTTTTGAAATGGTCATTTTGGAAGATTGGTTTTGAAATTTGTTGATTACTAGAGAAATCAATTTCACAAAAACTATAAATTATACGAAAGAGTATTATTTATTGGTGCTACAAATGGTGAGTTCATATTTTAAGAGCCTTCTTCTTGGTCTCGGAATCAACAAAGAGCGAATTGAAATACTTGAGGGAAAAGGGGGGATACTTGAAGATGAATTTGAAGGCATTAGGTATCTCAGGTTTAAGGATTCGGTAGCCAACCTAAGAAGAGGGACGGTGGTTTTTGATTTTCATAATATTATACTTGGATTCCCCCATATAAAGAGGGTGGTACAGCTAGAAAATGGTGTAAAAAGAGTATTTAAAAGAAAACCTTTTTATGTTGAGGAAAAAGTGGATGGATATAATGTCAGGGTTGCTCAAATTGAGGGGAGAGTGTTTGCCTTTACTAGAGGTGGGTTTATATGCCCATTCACTACAGAACGAATTGAAGACTTTGTTAATATGGAATTCTTTAAAGATTACCCCAATTTGGTGCTTTGTGGAGAAATGGCAGGTCCAGAAAGTCCTTATCTCGTTGAGGGTCCACCATACGTAAAGGAAGATATTAAGTTCTTTCTTTTTGATATTCAAGAAAAGAGGACCGGAAGGTCCCTTCCTGTAAAAGACCGGCTAAAAATAGCAGAAGAGTATGGAATTCCAAGTGTTGAGATTTTTGGCATTTATGATATTTCTAAAATAAATGACCTTAGAGAGCTTATAGAAAATCTTAGGGAGCAACGAAGAGAAGGAATTGTGATGAAAAGTTTTGACATGAAGAGGATAATAAAGTATGTCACGCCTTATGCGAATATAAATGATATCTGCATAGGTGCTAGGGTTCTTTTTGAGCTCCCTCATGGATATTTTATGCAAAGGATCAAGCGGTTAGCATTCTATCTATCAGAGAGAAAAATTAGAGATGCAGAGTTTGAGAAGTACGCCACTGCTCTTGGAAAGGCTCTTTTAGAACCCTTTGTTGAGAGTATATGGGATGTAAGTGGTGGTGAAGAGATAGCAGAGGTCTTTACAGTTAGGGTAAAGCACATAGAAACAGCATATAAAATGGTCTCTCATTTTGAACGCCTGGGATTAAAAATCCACATTGAAGAGATTGAGGAAATGCCTAATGGTTATTGGAGAATAATGTTCAAGCGAGTTTATCCAGAAGCGACAAGGGAAATTCGGGAGCTATGGAATGGTCATCCATTCGTGGATTAATCTTCCTTAAACTTTTTATATTTCCGTACCGCATTCCAAAGTAGAGGTGAAAGAATGGACTGGAAAAGAGGTGCATATCCAGAGTTTGAAATAGAAGATGTTCTTGTCACACTCTTTTTGCTAAAGACTCCGAAAGGTCGTAAACAGATTTCTGAGGAATTAAAACTTGGGGAAGGCACTATTAGGACGCTTCTAAAGAAATTGGCTGCGTTAAATTTGATTAAATCCCAACAAAAAGGCCATTCCTTAAATGAGAAGGGTGGTGATGTTGTAGAGGTTATTTTAACTCTCTTCTCGGAACCTGTAGAGGTCTGTTCAATAGAGGATTTTCCGACATATGCTATCGTTGTGAAAGACCCTCCCAAATTTAAAAGTATAGAGTTGAGGGATGAAGCCATTAGGTTCTTCGCAAGAGGGGCGATGATTCTCTGTTACTTTAATGGGAAAGTTATATTT
>Ga0190363_1001149_pt1 | contig 15737 bp, 17 predicted proteins | sample 48721867_MG_FD_161272 | JGI IMG/M metagenome (GOLD analysis project Ga0190363, IMG submission 161272) | Hydrothermal vent microbial mat bacterial communities from Southern Trench, Guaymas Basin, Mexico - 4872-18-6-7_MG | ecosystem: Environmental > Aquatic > Marine > Hydrothermal vents >... | reverse complement strand
TGAGCGTCTCTGGACTTTTATGATCCCTAAAGATCAGAAACCCTATGCTCTTACTAAGCGAGCTATGGAGGAGAAGAAGTGGAAACCTCCTGAAGGAGTTATTCCATTTCCAGAGGAATGGGCTAAGAAGAACTGGCCTAAAGCCTATGAGGAATGGCTAGAATACATGGGTGAGAAAGAGACAGAGGAACAGTCTAAGACTATAGATTATGCTTTTGTTGTAGTCTCTTGGATGGGTGCTAGAGCTAAGAGTGGTAGAAGAATGCCTCAATTCCGTTTCTACCTCCTCTTGAGGGATCGTAAGAACAAGGTTCGAACTTTCCTAGTAGATGGAAACATGTTGAGATCAACTGCTCTATCTGCTTTCAAATGGGATGATGTCTCACCTAAATGGCTAGACTTTGAAGGATATATTTCTCCAGAAGAGATCTTTAATCCAAACAAGAAACTAGCTGCTAAGTATACAGTCCTGGCTAGAGGTAAAGTCGAATATGAATCTGATCATGATGATCCTGAACATATTACCTTAAAGTATAAGAGTGGACCAATCTCTGGAACTTGGACTTTAAACCAAGATGACAAGGGATCTGATCTCTATGTTCTAAAGAAGTCTACTCAACTCTCAGTTACTGAAACAGAGTTTGTTCTCCATGAACACACTATTCCTGATCTAGGAACTCATTGGGATATACGTTTCAAGACTGGTTGGGAGATTAATCTCTTTAGTAATCCCCTTGAAACTGATGGACCTATTAAGGCTGTTCGTAAATACTGTAGGAATATTGAGGACTGGTGGGTTACTGAGGGAGAAGCAGAGAAGAAGGCTGCTGGGAGAATGACTAAGATCAAAGCCCTTGATCATGGATCTGTAGAGATCTTGAACGACACTATGAACTTCTCTTCTTATATCTTCAAAGGTAAAAAACTGAAGGGATACTATGTCCTCTTGAAACAGGACAAACTTTGGATCTTTAAGAAATCTGAGGAGCCTGGAGAGGAGAAACTAGCTGAACCTAAACCCTATGATCCCTGGAGAATAGTTGACATTAAAGGTAGACCTACATTTAGAATAGAGCTCTATGATCTCCGAGACTTCTCTAGATGTGAACCTCAATCAAAGGTAGAGAAATATATTGACTTTGAAATTCCAGAGGGAGTTAAGATTGGTGTCTGTCTCTATCCTAGACCTGGAACTCTTCATGGAGCTAAGATTGCCTATGTAATCTTTGATCGAAACAAATGGGATATCAATAAAGCTGTTGAATGGATTAAGGAGAAGAATCTAGACAAGTTCTCTAAGACTCAGATTAAGGAGAAGCGAGAGTGATCCTTGGAGATCTCTACCCTAAATTTTAAGGGTTGAGATCTCCTAGAATGTCTTTATCCTCTGAAGGACAATCTTTAAATTTCCAAGAGATTTCTAGGAATTTGAGATGAGTCTTGAGAAACTTATTCAGGTTCTCCAGGATCTCCTAAATCAAGATAGTGGAATTATTGAGCCTATTCACCTCTCTGGCTATCTTAAAGGAGAACTCTATAGAAATAACAAAAAGATCTATGAGTTCCAGACTAAGAACATTATAGTTAATGCAGGTAAAGCAGAGGTAGCTGGTCTAATTAATGGTGTTACTTCTGGTCCCTTTCAATATCTAGCTATTGGAACAGGTACTGTAGCTCCTAATGCAACTCAGACAGCTCTTGATTCAGAGATCACTACTGGTGGAGGTGAGAGAGCTCTAGCTACTGTTTCTAGAGTCACTACTTCAGTAGCTAATGATACAGCTCAATGGGAACATACTTGGACTTTCACTCAGTCTTTTGGAATAACAGAGTCTGGGATCTTTGATGCTTCTTCAGGAGGAAATATGTTAGCTAGACAGACTTTCCCTGTAGTTAATGTTCAGAATGGAGATTCATTCAAGATCACATGGAAAGTTCAGGTTCAGTGATCTTGAATGAAGGGAATCTACCATAAAGACGTAGGTACAGAGTTAACCTATTCCGAATACCATGCTAGTGATGCCCATAGTTTAGAGAAAGGTACCTCTTTTCCTTCTAGTCCCTCTGAAGGAGATCTCTATTATAGAACAGATCAACATAAGTGGTATATCTTTAATGGAACTTCTTGGGAGAAACTAAATCTTGTTTCACACTCAGAACTATCTGGACTAGATCAAGACGATCATCCCCAGTATCTTTTGGCAGATGGATCTCGATCTGTTTCTGGACATCTTAAACCAAGTGCTAGCAATTCCTACGATCTAGGATCTTCAAGTTATATGTGGAGAAGTGTTTACCTACGTAGCAGACTTTACATTTCTGGTACAGGAGATTTGGAATGGTCTCTTCATTCTAATGGAGAGCATTTAGAAGTACGGGAACCTGAAGATGGAGATAAGATCTGGTTAAAAATGGAGGATGGAGTTGGAATACATCTAAATCCAGATGGGACTCAGGTTCTATCGATATTAACTGGTCAAATAACCCCGTATAAGAGCATAGTTCCGTCTTCTGATAATGCCTTAGATCTCGGCTCGTCGTCGTATAGGTGGAGGAACGGATATTTTGCTGGTTTTGTATCGATAGCGGATGGACTACTGAAGACAAATTCTCTGAGCCTAGTAAAGCCGATCTACATACGTGGAACTGGTCTCAATCACTCGAACAGTAGGGTTCTCATAATTGGTGGAACCGTCATTTACAACACCACAGGGGGAAGAGGACTTAGATTCACGGTTATCAATAAGTCGGACTACTCTATAGTCCACGATGCCACTTATGATACTTATGGCTCTGCCACTGCTTCAGATCAATTAGCCGCTGATATGGATACATATATGACTTACGATAGGATAGGAATCCTTACGAGCTATGATGCTTGGGAGAACCAAGTAACGAGCAACCTCAAAGCGGCCTTCAAGCGTTTCGGCCTCTACAAAGCATACGCAACTCCAACTGGTGCTAGAAGACCCTACGCCGCCATTTTCGAAGGATCATCTTCCTCCGCCGTAGGAACGGCAAAGGCGATAGAAGTTCTATATTCGAACGATGCTAATGCTCCTTATGCTGAAATAAGGGGTTGGCTCATAGATGGATCATTCGTGACAACTAGAGATGTTCCTAACGCTTTGAGTAACAACCTTGGAACGATACTTTCGCTATATGTTAATGAATCTGGTGATGTTCTACCAGGAACCGATAATCTCTATGACTTTGGCTCTTCTAGCTTAAAGTGGAAGGACGGATTCTTCGCTGGAAATCTTTCAGTTGGGGGCTACGGTAACCTCGGGAGCCTCCAAATAGGTGGAACTGAAGTCATCACAAGTGGTAGAGTTCTTCAGAACGTTTCTGCTGATGCTGGAATAATAACGAGCGGAATTTTTGATGTTGCACGAATCCCAGACTTAGATGCCTCTAAGATCACCTCTGGGGTTTTTGACTTAGCTAGGATTCCTTCTATTGACTGGACGAGAATGCCCTTCGACACTTGGAGCGAGCTCCTTAGCAAGATAGGTAACAGCGTGGGAGATTACCTAGATCTAAGCTACCTGCAGATAGGAGGTTCAACGGTCATTACGAGCGGGAGGGTGTTGCAAAACATAGCTTCAATAGCTCAAAGTTTGCTTCCCGACGGAGATAATACGAGGAATTTGGGGAGTTCAAACTACTTCTGGAGAGATTTATATCTTGGTGGGTCTTTAAGAGGGCTTGGTAACGTTCAAATTCTTATACAATCACGACAAACTTATGGAACTGCTATAAGGATTCAGGGCGGCTCATCAACTATTATTGCAGGAGGAGAGGGTGGAGATCAGGTATGGAACAATATAGCCAATTTGGATGATGAATGGCTATACCTTGCTTCAGATCAATCGGTAAAGATCATTACTGCTTTGCAAGGAGGTTGGAGTGCCAGAATAGAGAACGCCACGTTTAGTGCTGACGGAAATAACTATCTTAGAAATACTCTTCCATCTTCGGACAACTCCTACGATCTCGGCTCCACCTCCCGCCGATGGAAAAACGGCTATTTCGTCAATATCCATACAGGAGATCTTATTCTAAAAAATGGTTTCAAAATTTCAGAGACTGAAGACTCTGTTGTGATCTATTCTCCTTTTGGACAGAAGATTTTTGAAATAGATTTAGATGGAAATGTACTGGTGTTTGGAGAGATCAAATATGTTGAAAAGAATTAGATGGAAACTTGCTAATTGGCTTTTAAAAGGTATAGAGTTAGATGAAGTCCTTGCTAAGAAGATTAGGTCAATTGGAGGAAACACAGCTTATCTCGACAAAATTCTCCTTGACTCTCTAACTTCCGATCCTTCTCTTTCTACAGGTCTAATGTGGTTCAGAAGCGACTTGGGGAGAATGCGATACTATAATGGAGCGGAGGTGATAAGCTTGGATCCGCCTGCGGAATTGAAGTTTGAGAGATATGCCGATGTAGAGGTTGCGGCTGGAGGGGCATACACTCCCGCAGACTCAGGTCTTTTTCACGGAGGTGGAATTAGATTTGAGCAGGATTATTTCAGACCAGAATATTATTCCACTACTTTGGGGACATGGCGTCCAGCACAAGTAATCTCCTCAAGCGGAATCTATCCAGCCTACGGCAACTTTATCGGGGATGGTAGCAACTTTAGAGTTAAAAATAATGCAAGTAACGCTTATACCTTAATTCTAATGAGGTGTTACACATAGATTGGGAGGGAGTGTAGATGCTTTGTGAGAAGCTCAAAAAATACTTAATAGACAAATCTAAGCCTGAGTGGAGATATAAGCGACGGAATATCTCAGGTAGAGAGGTTGAGATTCCAGATAGCTTGAATGGAGAGATTTTGCTGGAAGAGGTTATCGACGAGAAGGGGAGATGTAGAGGCTGGATAACCGTCCACCCAGATGCATTAGAGGAACTCTTCCAAGATGCAGTTCAAGAACATCTGAAAACTGGTAGAAGGCTGGGAGAATTGATGCTTGAGCATGACGATATTTTTGAGGAGGTGGACTTAGATAAATCTCCAGAGGAGGAAGCGATACGCATAGTTGCTACTAGGATGGGCATCAAACCCGAAGAGGTTTCTATGCTTACTCCGATGGAGAGGGCGAGGATAAGGAACTCTCCTGCATTCAGTAGGATTAGAAGCTTGATAGAGAATGAGAAGGGAAGGGGAAAAAGAGGGAAAGTCAAAATACGAGTCGGCGAGAAAGGCTACAAGAAATATATCAGGAAGTGGATGGAGGAGAGGTTGATATGAGCAATGAATCAGAAAAAGTTGAGGAATTAAAGCCAGGTTACTATCCTATTTGTGATCGATGTCCGTTCAAAGATCTCTATATTCTTTCCAAGAACTTTGATCTCTTAGTTCAACGTATCCAGATTCTAGAGAAACAGAACAAAGATCTTAGTGAAAGACTTAAAGCTCTTGAGGAATCTGATCAAGACTGATGCCATTCCCCTATACTTTCCCCTTTATTTTTGACGACTATGCTCCAATCTTAGAAGAGGTAATTCAAACTTTAGATCAGTTTTTGAAAGAAACTCAGATCCCTACTATAGAGTCTTTTCAAGTAACAGACTCTACTTTTAGAGAGATTTGTGTTCTAAAGGAAGAAAGCCAAATCCTATCTCCAACTCTTATCCTTTCTCTAGATCGCTTAATCTCTGAAACCATTTCATTAAATGATAGTCTTCTCAAGATCAAATACCTCCTAATTTCAGAGTCTCTAAATTTAAGTGATCAATATTTTCTCAGAACGTTAAGAGAGATTCTAGACAGTCTCAGTTTAATTGATCAACTCTTCAAAGATCTGGAAAGGGATCTTTTAGACTCGGTTTTATTGTCTCCATCCCTCTTTTCAGAAACTAAGAAGATAAGGTCTGAAATTACTTCTCTCCAGGATTCTCTAAGATCTTTAATTTCAAGGATTTTCTCGGAAGGTCTAAGTCTACTGGATACAGAATTCAAAGATCTCCTGAAATCTCTGTCAGAGCTGATCAGTCTTTCTGACACTCTTTCCTCCTGGATTACGTACACAGTTCTTTTGGAAGACGTTCTCCAGAATCTAGATTTAGGACTTAGATTACAGACTAGTCTGAGAAAGACTGAGACACTAACCTTAATCGATCTTCATCGGAAAGCTATCGATAAGATTTCAGATCTTTTCCAAGTCCTACAAGTCTCAGAAAAGATCTCTAAACTATTATCCAGAGTATCTATTGAGTCAACAGATCTCCAAGATTTCTTAACTAAAGATCTGAGAAAACTCCTAGTAGATCAAGGTCAAATGGTTGATCAACTCTCAAGGGATTTGCTTAGAATCCTTCAGGAGATCTTCAGTCTAAGTGGAGTTTTAAGTAAAGATCTTGTAAGAGACCTCCTAGAAACTTTGACCCTTTATGTTTCCATAACTAAAATGCTTTGGATTGTTGATCGCTTAAGGGAATCATTCGACCTATTAGATTCCTTCCTTAGATCTCCTGGGAAAGTAGTAGAGGAATACCTTGTACTTAGACCTAAGATTGCTAAATCTTTGAAAGCTGAGATTTCTGAAATCCTCTCATTAGTTGAGATCTTTGGGAGAACTCAGAGTTTAGAACTCTTTGAGTCTCTTGTTTTAATCGAGAAAATTGTTTCTACTACGAAGATCTTAGTTTATGTCCTTGAGCTCTTAGATAAGATCGTTTATCTTAAAACTTTAGACAAACATTTCGAGATCAAGACTCTTCTGAAGAAAGCCTACTTAGAGATCTTGGAACACGATTTTTCTTTAAGTCTAATCTCTAAACGAAAGATTCTAAAACTCCTAGACAAGATCAAGGAACTGGTGATGAAATGACTTTAGTTAAGATCTTTAAAGGGAATTATGGGATGACGTATCGTTTCATAATTAAGAACGTGGATTATAGTGACAAGACACCTCTTCTCTATGTCTGGAATGAAAAGGGAACAATCATAAATGGCCATACTTGTTCTGTTTCTTTAGTTGGAAATGATACAGTTGTAGAATATCAAGTACCTCAAGGAGCTTTTGATACAGTTGGTGTCTATTGGGCAGAGATTAAATTCAAGAAAGAAGGTTTTGAAGAAGATACTGAAACCTTTACTTGGGAGGTCCTTCCCTAAATTCATTCTAGGAGATTTCTACCCTAAAATTTTGACCTAGTAATCTCCTAGAATTAAAGGGTCTGGAAGTAAGTTCTCGTTTTCAATCTAACTCATACTTCAGATTTCCTAGAGGTATACTGGTTTCAAGTAGTAGCTTAGACTTTTGCAATTAAAGTAAGAGTAACATTTAAACAATCTAGCGTAATGAATTATAACCCGAGATGTCTGAAGAGAGTATAATTGCTGAGCTCCTCGAAGAGAATCAACAGTTACGAGATCAGCTTAAAGAAGAGAGAATGGGTGAGTTCGAGATCTCATCTCTCTCCTGCTTCAAAGTAGAGGAATTAGATGATAAGTTAAAGATCTCAGGGATTCTTCTAGCTCCTGGTATTTGGAATGGAGTTCTCTATACTGTTGACGAGATCAAGAAGATGTTTAATAAGTTCAAGGATCAGCTCTCTAGACTTCCAATTAAGGTTGAACATGAGAAAGATCCCAAATATGGTTCTAGAACTGTTGGACAGCATACTAGAGTTGCCTGGGATGATGTTCTCAACGCAATTGTCTATGAGGGTGTTATTACTGATCCAGAGGCAGTAGCAGATGTTAAGAGTGGAAAATTTAGAGCTACTTCTCTTAAGTCTCAAATGATCAAAGTCCTCCAAGGTGGAATAGAGAAGGGAGTTGACATAGTTCCTATTGATAACTCCTTAACTGAGGCTCCTGCCTGTACTCCTTGTCGAATCACCTTCTTCCAGGAACTAAGTGAGGGATCTGAGGGAATAGAGTACTTTGGAATCTTTGACATTAATGAAATGCAAACCCTTAAAAGAGAAAAGAGAGAGGAGTTAGGTGAGATGACTGATCAGAAAAATATAGAGACCTTTAAGGTAGAAGAGGACTCGGTTCTAGTTCTTCCAGAGGAGGGTATTGAGCTTTCAGAGGATGCTGAGGAACTAGAGCTGGAGATCATGCCTCTAACCCAGGCTTTGAAGGAGAAGAGAATTATCTACAAGTACCTTCCTCCTGGAGAGTATCCTGTTGCAGTTAGAAGAGTTAGAAGGAGACGTGGATATTACTACTATCCCTATTATGGTTACCCATACTATGGCTACCCTGGATACTATGAGTATCCCTATCCTTACTACTATGGCTACCCATATCCCTACTACTATGGATACTATGGATATCCAGAAAGAGCTTCTGAAGAAGAGGATTGGGAAGTCCTAGCTGCCTTCATGATCAAGAAGAACAAGAAAACAGGGAAGTATGTTGTCTTCAAACAGACTGGAAAGACTGGTTTTGGAGCTTGGAAGATTGTTAAACAGTTTGACTCTCTTGAGGAAGCTAAGGAATACGTTAAGAAAGAGGGAGGAGAGATCATAGAGGAAGAGGCTAAGAAGGTTAAATGCCCCGTTTGCGGTAAGGAGTTTGATACTAAGGAGGAGATGATTGAACATTTTAATAAGGAGCATTCAGACGAATATGGCAAGTATGGTGAGGGTAAATATCCTGAACCAAAGGAAGAGGAGGAATCTGAAATGAGTGAGGAAGAGCTTAGGAGGAAGAGATGTCCTTTCTGCCATGAATTGGTTGAAGATCTTGAGAAGCATTTCAAGAAGTGTCCTGTCTATTCCGAGACCGTTGAGAATGTTCTTAGATGTAAGTTCTGTGGAACTGTCTTTAATTCTAGGAAGGACTTGATTAAGCATCTAACTGAGTGTGAGGAGTTCCAGAAGAAGTATGGTCGAACTGAGTCTCTCTCCGAGTCTAAGCAGGAGAACGTTGGAGATCTCTCCCCTGAAAATTCGGATGAGAAATCTCCAACAAAGGAAGAGGTGAAGGAAGAGGTTAAAGAGGGAGTTAAGGAGGATGAGAAGGTTGAGGAGGAACCTAAGAAGGAGAGTAAAGAGGAGGTCAAGGAGGAGAAGGAAGAGAGTCCTCCTAGCCCAGAGCCTACTCCAGAGAAGTCTCCCAGTATAGAGGAGATAATTGAACAGGTAGGTACTGACTTAGATATTATAGCTCAGCTATTGATTGAACGAGAGAAGAGAGAGGGTAAATGGGATTAGAGATGTCTGAGGAAATTCTTAAGGAAATAGCTGAACTCTTAAAGAGCCTTCAAGTCGATGTAATGGAGCTTAGACAGAGACTTGATCGCATAGAGAGTTCTCAAACTCCTTCTATAGAGGATTCTACTCCAGTTCTACATACTCTTAGAAGAATTGAACAGATCAAGGAGGAACAGAAACTACGTTTACGTGAGAAGGTTGAACACCTGTTAAGTGAAGCAGCTAACTATGCCATAGCAGATTATCATATCAATCCACCTAAACATCGAAGATAGATCCATTCTTTTTTTCTCCTCTAATTTTAGATAACTTTAAATACTCAAAATCTTGATCAAATTTTTGACATGAAAACCATTGAAGAGCTTGCTCTAGGGACTGTTGATGTAGCAGTTATTACTCCAAAGGTTATAGCTAAGGCTATTGAGGAGATTGCTAGAGGAGAGAGAGTATTTGCTCAGTTCTTCAGAGAGAACAGGGATCTAGTTGGTCCTGGTAAGCCTCATGAGATCGTCTTTCCAAAGAAGCAGACTGGTATTTCAGCTACTTGGGATGTACCTCCAGGTGGAACTGTTGCTGCAACTAAGATGTCCTATGATGCTACTACGATCAGAGTTAAGAAGGGTGGAATTCGTCTAGAGTTTACGAATGAGGCTCTTGAGTCTGCTATGAGAGATGTCATTAAGGATCATATCTATGAGGCTGGTCTAGTATGGGCTGAGTTAATAGATGACATTGCTAAGACTGTAATGCTAGATATAAGACTTGGAACTGTAACCTTTACTGCTGCTGCAGGGAAGATCTCTGAGACTGTTCCAAGTACAATGGCTCCAATTCTAGAGATCGTTTCTGTAACTGGGAACACTCTAGACAGAGTTGACTATTATGATGGTGAGCTCTACTTTGCTGGTACTGCTCCCTCTAGCACAGTTGTCTTCACCTATGCTTATAGACCTAATAGCAATACAATGACTGTATCTGTTCAGAATGCTGGTACTCTATCTGCTTGGGATATGCTTGCTGCTAGGAACAAGATCATTTCTCACAACAGACATCCAGATGTCTTCATAATGAACGATGCTGATCTACCTGGTCTACTCTATGATAACAAGGTTAAGTTCCTTGATGTCTCTGCTTATGGTGGAAGAGAGCCTCTACTCAATGCTGAGATCGGGAAGATCTTTGGTCTGAAGATAGTTACTACGACCAGAGCACCAGAGGGTGCTGGAATTTGTATAGATTCTAGCAGACTTGGCTATGATGTCCATAAGAGGGATCTACGTGGATACAGAGAGGACAAGTACGAGTATGACTCTGTATGGTATCACTTCTGGGCTGAGAGAGGCTTTGGTGTAACAGATGATCTTGCTGTTGCTCTAGTTGTTGGAGCTAAGACTGGAGACTACAAGGCTACTATTAGTTAAAGTCCCTAGAAGCAGATTTGAAATAAAATTTGGGTTTGATTATGGGTTTGGGTTTGCCCATAATCAAAGTTTATTTACTTCTTTTTGATAAGGTTTGAAATGAGATGTGGACAAATCCTTCAGATGTTAGACGTTTATTGGGTCTACCAGAGGATACCCAAGATCCAGCATTTGCTACTGATCAAGATCTCGAATATTATATTACTAGAGCTCAGTATGCTATTTTACCAAATGTTTCTATTCAGGTAAGAGACGATCAGTTAACTGGAACTATTAATGGTTCAAACACAGAATTCTATGTCTCCAACTATCCAATCTTTGATTCTAATTTTGATAAGACCATTAATGTCTCCGATATACAGGTCTATGGATGGGGTGATCTAGACGATCTCGATACTAAGACCCCTTTAGATGTTTCATCTATTAACTGGAGAGAGGGAAGAGTAGTTCTCTCTTCACCACCTAGCTCAACCTTTGAAGCTCTAACAGCAGATTATCGTTACTCCAAGTATGAAGTAGATTTCAATCTTCTGGAAATGGCTACAGCTTACCTAGCTGGATACTTATATCTAACTGCTGAATATATGGAAATTCCTCTTAATGTTAGAACAGGAGCTCAGACATATCGCTATACTTATGATCCAGCTACCAGATGTCTAGAGATGTACCTACGTATGATAGATCTAATTCGGAAGAAGATTGTTTTTAGAGGGAAGAAGTAATGAGTAGAGCCTTTAATCGAATCATAGCTAAGTTCGGAGATACTGTTACAGTTAAACCTAGATTTGAGACTGTAGATGATCAGGGATCTCCTGTTTATACCTATCCAGAAGATGAATGGTTTACGACTAAAGCCTTGATCTATGATAAATCTGGTTTATCCTTTGAATGGTTAGTAATTGGAGTTCCAGAGGAAGTTGATTACATAGCTTGTTTCTATTCCTCGTTAAAGGGATCATTAGAGCCAGGAGATCTAGTTGTCTTCTCAGATGGAACAGAGACAGAGATTATCAATGTTCTTAATCGAGGTCTAGGTCCTAGAACAGATTTTATAGAGGTTCTTCTAAAGAAGTGGGAGGGACCATGAAACCAATTGATTTCAAGTTTATTGCTAATCCTCTTGGATATGTAGTTATAACAGGAGCTCATAGAGGTCTCCTAGCTTGTGGTGAAAGCATTAAAGATCGGCTTCTTCAGATTCCAGATCTTCCAGAGGGATATAAGACAGCTAAGGTTGATGAGATAGGTATTGGACATGTAGCTGTTGTCTTTACTGGACATATTCCAGAGAAGGTAGAGAAATACACTCCTGGATTGGAAACTGCAGGAGCAGAGTGTAGGATTCGAAGAATAAAGTATAAGCGAATAGTTCATCCTCCTCGTTTCCTTTTTGAAGTTACAAGTGATTTAGTTTCTTCTGGAGAACTTAAGGAGATCATAGTTCGAGAAATTAAGAATCGTTTAAGGGAGGTGTATACATGACTGCTTTTGATCTCTATTCTCTTAAAGAAAATCTAAGCAATTATCTACGAGATGTCTTCTATCCTAGAAACACAATTGAAGGATCTGTCTCTGGAACTATAAAGGGAGAAATCTTAGCTCAGTCCTTTAAACCTCTTTCCACTTACCATAACAGTCCATTTGTAGGTTCAATTCATGTTCGAAGTCTAAGTCAGTATAATGATCTGGTAATAGATCTCTGTTCTAATGGAAACAATATCCCTGGATCAACTCTAGCTTCAACTACAATTCCAGTTTCAAGCATTCCCAGCGACTTTACTTGGCTACGTTTCTCCTTAAGTCCAAATTTAGACCTAGAGAGTTCTTCAACCTATTGGCTTCAGTTTAGAACCAGTCCAGGATCAATAGTAGCTGAATGTTTTGAGTTTAAAGCTAACTCGGAATATCTCTTAGGAGAACTCTATACCTATGATGGAACAATTTGGTCTGGAAACACTTGTTCTCTTCAATTTGTTCTAGAACCCCCTAATTGGATCTACCCTAGTTATCCAAGAAATGACTTAGGTCTTTTCTCATTCCCGAGAATAAGTGTTGACATAGTTGATCGACCTAGAGTGGTTCAAAGATGGATTGATCATAGATTAGCTGACTACGAACTAGGTATAGCTGTAGTTCTTTACTCCAGATATCTCAAGGAACTAGATCAACTCTTATCTTATACAGATAGAGCTCTTTGGAAGAAACGAGCTAATCTCTCTGGTTTTAGAATCTTAAATCCAGCCAAGATCTCTTCAGTCATGATCCCTAGAGCTGGAATCTTTGCTAGAGTCCTCAACTTTGTAGGAGTTTATAGACAGAAAGGAGAATAACTCTGATTTCTCAACTATTCTAGGAGATCTCTCCCCTGAATTTTCGGCATATAAATCTCCTAGGATCCCAAGACTAAGTTTTTATATTTAGGAGTATCCGATTTTCTCAAGGTGTTGATCAAATGAGTGAGTATACTGAGAGATTTGTAAGATTCGGAAAGGAATCTAGTTGGGGATCTTATCCATCCACTTGGGAGAACATTGATTGGGTTCTAGCTTTTGACGCCACTTCAACTGAACACATGATTGAAGAGGACATAGCTACTGTTTCAAGACAGGCTAGATCAAGAGTCTTTGTCCAGAGAGAAGTAGTTGGATCACTAGAAGTTAATCCATTATCTCCTAAGCTCTTATACTATGCTCTAGGATCAGCTACTACAGACGATACTTCTCCCTACACGATCACTATAACTGGAGCAGGAGAACTACCTAGCTTCTCTATTGAGAGAGGTCTTAAAGGAGCTAGTGGAACTTTCTACACTGGCTATATGGGTTGTAAGATCGATCGTTTAGAACTAACTGTTGAACAAGGAGAGGATGTAGTAATTTCAGTAGACTTTGCTGCTAAGGATAATACATTCCCAACCTATACTTGGTCTAATGTAGTTCCTAGTGGAGTCTTTACTGCTCTTCCCTTCTCATACTTAGATGGAGAACTAGTCTGGGGATCTTCGACTCTTCGCTTGATTAGAGTTAGACTTGAGATCAACAACAATCTTGAAGCTAGATATGCTTCTAGAAAGGTTGGAAGCGATCCAACTCCAGTAGAGATAAGAGAAGGACCACAAGTAATTACTGGAGAGTTTATAGTAGATAAGGATGTAGAGGACTTTGCTAAAGATGTCTTAAGAGCTAGAACAGAGGGAACTTTAACTCTTAAGATTGGAAATGACACTAGAGGAACTATGGAAATAACTTGTAATAGAGTTGCTCTAAGAGAGTTCTCTGACACTGTACGAGGAAGAGAACCATATGAGGTTGGTTTCCCGTTTGTAGCTAGATGTTCTGGTCCCTCTGCCTATGATGCTATTGAGATCACTTACTACAATACAATTGCTGGAACAATTCATGATCTTCCAATCTAGAGGGATCTCACATGACTGAGGAGAAGAAGTATATTACCCTGGAAGAGATCCTCCACTCTAATACAGTGCAGGATCTCTATATTGAAACTCTTGATAGATGGGTAAAGATCAAGAATGCCTCTACTAGGGATCGAATGGAGGCTGAGAGACTGGCTTCTCTTCATCCAGGTTGGGCTACTATGACTAGAGAAGACCGAGATATTCTAGTTGGAAAGATGTTGGCTTTACAGATTCTAGTTGAACCAAAGATCTCCTATGAGGACTATCTGAACTCAGATGATGTAACTATGCAGATCATTATTGAGTGTGTAGCTAATGCCTACGCTAGAAAACTAAGTAAACTCCAGGAACAGAGAGGGATTAATCTAAGACGTTTTTTAGAACAAGTGATGGACAGAGATCACTCGAATTCTTTGAATTCCTCAGACTTAGAAACTTTGACTGGGAAAGAACAGCAGAGATCTGGGAGAACTTAACAGATGTCCAACGACTCTGGCTCAAAGAGGTATTGGATCAAAAGAGAAGAGAAACAGAGATCTCCCAAAGATTGGAAGCTACTAGAGCCAGAGTCTTTGGAAGATCTAGGAGGAGGATTAGATGAGTGCTGATATTACAATTGGGATTGAACTTAAACTAGTAGGAGAATCAGATCGAACTATCACTAGACTTAACCAACTTTCTAGGACTCTTCAAGCTCTAAGTGGAGTCTCTACTGGAGCTACTAAACGTATGGAGGAAATTGGTAAAGGAGCTATTCGAATCGGGGATGAAGTAGTTAGACTAGCTGACATCTTTGAACATTTTAGAAGAGCTATTCCTAAAGATGATGTAAAGCGATTAAACGAGGGATTGAGAGCAGCTAGAGCTTTTATTAGAGCTAGTCGTCTAGAATGGGCTCTTTCTGATCTAGCTGTAGAGAAGTATTCTCGATCTCTTGGAAACTTATTGTTTACTGGTCAAGCAACCGAGGATCAAATTAAGTCTCTAGCTGCTGAACTAGAGAACTTCAAAGTAGAAGGACAGTTCTCTGCTCAGATGTTAAACATTCTTTCCAAGGGATTTAGAAAAGCTGGTCTATCGGTTCCTATTACTGTTCTCCAAGAAATGGCAGAGAGAATGAACTATAATACAGAGGCAATAATCAAATGGGCTAATGAATATATTCGATCTCAAAGAAAAGTGGCTACATCTCTATGGATGATTCAAGATGTTAATAGAAGAGTTCTAGCTACTCTTGGACCTACTAGACTAGCTCTTCTACAGATCGGTCAAACTATGTTCTGGGCGGGACTTGGAACGATGTTCTTCTACATGTCACTAGCTAGGTTACATAGATCCTTCCTAAGTGTAAGATCAGCTCAACTAAGTCTATTAAGAGCTACAATGAGACTAACTGAGATCAGAGAGAGATACAATCGATTAGTTAGTGCTGGAATAACCTCTGGAAGAGTATATCAACAGACATATTTAGATCTAAGAGAGGCAGAATTAGCTGTAGCTCTAGCTCAGGAAAGACTTAGAATTACTACGATCAACCAGATGTTTGCTTGGGCGATGCTGATCTTTGGAACTATTCCAACCTTGATTAGAAGTACATCTGATCTCTTTCTTAACTTACTTAGGTTGAACTATGCTCAGGTTGAAGAAGGAAAAACTGCTTGGCAAGCTATGATTTCATTAATAGCTGAGAAAGCAGCTATGGACTCAGCTACAGCTT
>Ga0190363_1001148_pt1 | contig 15743 bp, 13 predicted proteins | sample 48721867_MG_FD_161272 | JGI IMG/M metagenome (GOLD analysis project Ga0190363, IMG submission 161272) | Hydrothermal vent microbial mat bacterial communities from Southern Trench, Guaymas Basin, Mexico - 4872-18-6-7_MG | ecosystem: Environmental > Aquatic > Marine > Hydrothermal vents >... | reverse complement strand
AATGAATCAGGACCGTGTTATGATCCTGTGACTCGTAAATCCTTATGGGAGGGGCTATAACCCCTTCAATTAGTGTGGCTATGGGTGGTAAAACTTCCGAACTTATCACGCCCTTGTACTCAAGACCGAGTTCGGTTACGAAATGGGCCGTTGCAATCGTTCCCACAAGCCCAATCCCAGGAAAGCTTGTAAGCATTATGGGCTCTTTTACGCTCAATTCCTGAACGATAATCTCGGTTCTTACCATGATTCGATATAGTGGCTGTGGAGTTAATTAATGTTTCTGGGTAAACGAGTGGAAACTTGGAGCGATGATTGATGATGGATGAATTATGAGTGAATTATGAGTGAATTATGAGTGAATTAAAAGGAAACTAAAATATAGGAAAAGGATTTCCTGCTTATTGGGTGGTTCGATGAGGAAGTACAAATTCAAGAGGGGCTTTAAACCCACAAAGGAAAGGCTTGAGGAGCAGATAAACCTTCATTTCGGAGACTTTGAGAAGGATGGAGATGTTTACGTTGTGAAATATGGCGCCATTGAAGAACTAAGATTATGGTTTGATGGTAAATTGCTCTGTGTCGAATCAAAGACCAATCCGAAGGTTGATCCTACTACAGCTGCCGAAACTCTCAGGACGTATAATAGATTTCTTGAAGAGCTCACCGGCTATACAGCGAAGGAGAGACAGAAGATGCTGAAGAAGGAGGTATCATAGGTTCTTAGGCTCTCGAAACTCCATTTTAGATTCATTTTGGAGTTTGAGTCTTGCATAATCGACCAGTCCGAGTAAAGTAAGTTTGTGGAAGCCTGAGATGATCACGGATTCCTTTGTGATTTCGTAGAGTTCTTGATAATCCTCATCGTTCTTCATCAGCTCGGAATGTAATTCTTGAGTTCCACCACCTTTTTCTGCTACTGCTAAAGCGATCTCAGACCATTTTATAAGTCTGTTTCTTAGTTTTTCTAAGAGATCATGATTTTCAGCGAATCCGAAGTGTGTATACGCGATGAATTCGGGTTTGAGTTCAATCATCTTGTCAAGGGAATGAATTGCCTCCTCAAGTCTAAATGGTGGAGGAGTTGTAGGCACAACCTTCCCGAAACCGTAGACGCCAGCGGAATCTCCGGGAAATAGTATTTTGTCTCTTTCAAGGAAGAAAGATACGTGATGTGGAGCATGCCCGGGGGTTAGAACGGAAAGCATGGTATCGTTTCCAAGATCGAATTTCTGTCTTTCGCTTGCTGGTACAATCAGCCCCTCACCAACTGGCTCAGGCTCACCGTAAGCCTCCGCAACTCCACCCAGAGCGCTTTTAGATGCTTCCCAGAGCTTTTTCGGATTGATGAGGTGTTTCGTCGCTTTGGGGTGGCATACAACCTTCGCATTTGGTAAAAGTTTGATTAATCTTCCAACCCCTCCACTGTGATCAAGGTGGATGTGAGTAATGAAAAGATATCTAACCTCGTCTCTATCGATTCTAAGGTCTTCAAGGCTTTTTAAAATCCTGTCTGCAATGGTAGCTGGGCCCGTCTCAACAATTGCTGGTTTTTCAGTCTTAACTATGTAGAAGGCTATCGATCCTCTTTCACCAAATATTTCTGAGTCAAAACAGTGAACCATCCCTTTAACTCCGCATGAGAGCATATTCAGAGAAGATCGGATACCTTAAAAATAGTTTCCGGGTCTAGGTTGTTGGTATTTAATTATAGTTTGTGACTCGCTGACTCGTGATCAATAATAAATTTAAAGCCCATGTAGTTTACTAGGATCATGAGGGTAGCTGTTATAGAACCACTTCAACTTCCAAAAGATTTCGTGATGAAGAAGTTTCAAGCGCTAAATTGTGATATTGTGCTTTTCGATTCCAAGCCTGTTTCCCAGCAAGAAGTTTTTGAGCGGTGCAAAAAGGCAGATATAGTCGTCTTGGTAAACACCCCTCTTACAGCCGAGACCCTTGAAAAGCTGGATGGGTTGAGAATGGTGGCCGTATCCTTCACAGGCTATGACCATGTCGACATTGAAAAATGCAAGGAGAAGGGGATAGTTGTTTCAAATGTGCCTGAGTATTCAACACATTCTGTTGCTGAACTTGTTTTCGGGATGGTTATTGCCGCTTTGCGAAAGCTGATTGAGTGTGATAAGGCGGTAAGGGCGTCGAAGGGTAACGAAGGGCTGATGGGAAATGAGCTGTTTGGAAAAACAATGGGTGTGATAGGAACGGGCAAGATAGGTCAGAAGGTTTGCGAGCTCGCCTTGGCTTTTGGAATGGAGGTTTTAGCTTACTCAAGGACTGAAAAAGAGGAATTAATAAAGAAAGGGGTCAGATATGTTTCCTTGGAAGAGCTTCTAAGGAGAAGTGATATCATCAGCATACACGTACCATTGAATAAGGAAACCAAAGGTATGATCGGCGAGAGGGAACTTGCTTTCTTGAAAGATGGGGCGATAGTCGTGAATGCTGCAAGAGGGGCAATTATCGACATCGAAGCTTTGGTAAAGGAGCTCGAGAGGGGTAGAATATTTGCATGCCTCGATGTATTCGATGTTGAGCCCCCACTTCCTGAAGATTATAAAATACTGAAGGTTAAAAATACTATCTTAACTCCACATGTCGGATATTACACCAGAGAAGCCCTTGAAAGAAGACTCGATGTGACAATTGAGAACATTAAGGCATTTTTAGAAGGTAAACCAAGAAATATTGTCAATCTTTGATCTGAAAGATAATAATCTCTTTTCCCAAAATCTGCACAAGACAGCTACCCTTTTATACTAAAAGAGCCAAATCAAAAGGGATGCTTCCCGATGTGCAGTTACTTCAGCCTGAAGTTCCGATTGGATTGAGCAGAGTAGGGGCAACTGGGGTGAAAAAACTCGTTCAAGTTGAAAGGAAAGGAAAGAGGCCAATAATTCTGATATCAAGTTTCGATGTTTTTGTAGACCTCCCTTCTACTCGCAAGGGAGTCAATCTCAGCAGGAACTTTGAGGCGGTTGATGAGGTTATTGAGAGCCTGACGGCCAAACCGGTTAAAAGAGTTGAAGAGCTAACGGTAAAGATGGCAGAAACCGTCCTTGAAAGGCATGAGTATGCTACGAAGGCAGAGGTTAAGATGGTCTCGGAACTGATAATGAGGAAGAGAACCCCTGCAACCTCGCAGAAAACTCAAGAGGTTGTGAAAATATTCTGTGATGCTTTGAGATGGAGGGACGGAGGTAAGAGGGTGATGATTGGGGTGGAGGTTACGGGGATAACAGCCTGTCCTTGCGCCCAGGAGCTTGTAAAATCCAAGGCAGCAACCGAACTTGAGAAAGCAGGGTTTAGCGGGGAAGAGATCTCTAAAGTTTTGGATATAGTGCCCGTCTCAACCCACAATCAGAGGGGAAGAGCGAGGGTTAAAATTGAAATAAGGGATGAGTTTGCCCCTTCACTGGATGAGCTCATAGATATAGCAAAGAGCGCGATGAGCTACGATGTTTACGAGATTTTGAAGAGAGGGGATGAGCTTCTCGTTGTTGAGATGACCCATAAAAATCCGAGATTCGTTGAGGACAGCGTTAGAATAATGGCTAAAAACGTGGTTGAAAGATTTAAAGACGCTCCCGACGATGTTCTGGTTGCTTTCAGGCAGGAGAATGAAGAGAGCATCCATCAGCATAATGTTGTTGCTGAAAGAGTTTCCACCATCGGTGAGTTGAGGAAAGAACTGGAATCGAATGAGAGAATCGGGTGAGAGAATCGAATGAGAGAATCGAATGAGAGAATCGAGTGAGAAATAGAAAACCTGAGATATAGATGCCAAAGCGAGAATTACCGTTAATTTTTGCTTTCTTTGTATTATTTGCCGTATTATTTGCCGTATTGTGTATAACATCATGCGTTTCGGTTTCCGCTGAAATTCTAGAAGTATGTCCCAATTGTGGAAATTACGAATATGTGAAGGTTAAGGTTACCTGTTATAACGCCATTTTGTCAGACAGTGAAGGTAAGATCCCTCTTAACGCCAAAAATAAAATTCTGGTGGTTGCGAAAAATGCAACAGAATTCTACAGGAGATTCGGATTTTACCCAGACATAGAAGCACAGAAAGTTGACAGAAGATTTGCCCTCTCCAATCAAGGAGAGGAAATATTCCTCCTATGTAATGGAACTTTGGAAGATACACTTGCATATGGAAAAAGTGGATCTGGACTTGCATCTTTTCAGGATAGAGAAGTTGTTTATTTCAGGAATAACGGAAGCTGGGATTTTAGATATGTGGATTGGACGGATTTCGAACCGATTTATGATACTGTTTCTGGAAGAATCATCGTCTTCCCCAATGAACTTGAGATAAAAGCGGAAAAGAGTTTAATTCTTGTCTCCTACACTCTCTCGGAAGAATTAAGCCTCAGAGAACTTGCGAAAAAAGGTGTAAAAATTGAGATATTCCTTGATTCCTCTCCCGTAGGAGGGATTCCACTTGAGGAGGTCGAAATCCTAAAAGATCTGAAAGCTGAGAATGTTGAAGTTCACTTCCTTGATTCCAACTCCTACAAGAACTTTCATTACAAGTTCGCGATCGTAGATGGAAGAAAGGTGATAATAACCACTGAAAACTGGAAGACCTCCAGCAGGGGTTATATGGTTGAGTTCGAGACCGAAAAGATTGCGAAAATGTTGCTTGATGTTATTAACTCTGACAGGAAGTATACTTCTCCTACCTCTTCTCACGGAAAAATATCGGATTTGAAAGGTTTTAAGAAATCAGGAATATCGGGAAAGGAAGTTGAATTTGAAGGAGAAGTTGAAGTATTTGTTCTCCCGGATTACAACCCCATATTCGGTTTTATTTCATCTTCAAAGGAGGAACTGTTGATAGAAGTACCATACATGGATCTCACTTGGTTTGGGACGGATAAGTTCTTGGATCTGATAGAAAATGCGTGTAAAAATGGTTCAAAGGTGAGAATACTCCTCGATTCGAAGTATTCAAAGGAAAGGAATGAAAAGCTCATAAGTTTTCTGAATGAACTTGCACGGAAAAAGGGATACGATCTGGAAGCGAAGCTGATAGCTTTGAAGGGTTTCGAATCTCTGCATGGGAAGATGATCTATTCAGACGGTAATTGCGTTATAACCTCCGCAAACTTTAACGAATACGGATTTAAGTTGAATAGAGAGGTAGGAATTATAATCAAAGATAAAAAAGCCTGCGAGTTTTTGAGAAATCAGTTTCATGAGGATTGGAAGGACAGATTCGAGGTTTTGGACTTCACAGAAGAATTGACAAAAGATTTCCCAAAAGATTTCACAAAAGACCTTACGAGGATACCCTCTCCTTTCACGTGTGTTGCTGCTATACTTTCCCTATTAACCGCATTTCTTATCCGAAATCTAAGATCCTGATTTTTCGCTTTCTGTCCAAAGAGCGATAACAATTTATTCCCTACAGCCACGATTTTTTCAATGCGATCCGGATTTGAGGATGTCAGACAAAGAGGATTCTTGAGCAGGCATAAGGTTGACGAGGTTATGCGGAAATTGGAGGAATTCAAGATCAATCTGCTGGAAGTTGAGGAGATAGATTTTCGTGAATCCCTTAACCGTGTTTGTGCTGAAGATGTTACATCAAAAAGAAACATACCCCCCTTTAACCGTTCTGCAGTTGATGGTTATGCTTTGAGGGCTGAAGAAACCTTTGGGGCAAGCATGAACAATCCAGTGATCTTCAGGGTTGTTGGAGAAATCGAAATTGGCGAGAGAGGTTCGATGGAGATAAAAGAAGGGGAGGCTGTGAGAATATCCACAGGCGCTCCGATGCCGAAGAATGCTGATGCGGTTGCCATGATCGAGCATACTTCAAAAATTGAGGGAGACTTTATCGAGGTTTACTCTTCTTTGCCACCTTGGAAAAACGTGTCAAGGGCTGGTGAGGACCTAAGGGAAGGAGAAGTGGTGATAAAAAAAGGAGAGATCATCCAACCCCACCATATCGCTTTGCTTACCGCGTCTGCCAATCTCAGGATTAAAGTTTTCAGAAAGCCGATCGTTGGTGTTATCTCAACGGGAAACGAGCTGGTTGATGCGGTTGATGCAGTTGAAGCCGGAAACCTCCAGGAGGGGAAGATCGTTGACACGAATAGATACATGCTAATGAACTTGGTGAGACAGTACAACGCCGAACCTATCGATTTTGGGATCGTCAGAGATGACCCAGAGAGCCTTAGAAATACCTTAATCTCCGCTCTGAAAAAGACGGACATTTTCATCTTTAGTGGGGCAACCTCAGTTGGAACAAAGGATCTTCTGCCGGAGATCATCAATGAATTCAGGGATGCAGAAGATGCGCCATTCATCCATGGCCTTGCGATAAAACCAGGAATGCCTGCCGGTATAACCTCGATTCGAGGAAAACCAGTTTTGCTCTTGCCCGGCTTTCCGGTAGCATCATATATAGCTTTCAACCTTCTTTTTCCAAAAATCGTTTTCAAGATGTATGGTATGGATTTCGAGGAGTTCTATCCTCCGGGAAGTATTTTAAAGGTCGTTGCCGGGATGAGGATTCCTTCAACTGCAGGAGTGAGAACTTTCACAAGGGCAATTCTGGAGAAGAAAGGAGATAGGCTCTTTGCATATCCCCTGAGAACATCCGGCTCGGGAATTCTGTCTTCGCTTTCGAAAGCTCATGGGATAATAGAGGTTATGGAGGATAAAGAAGGGGTAGAAGAGGGTGAGGAGGTAGAGATCAGGTTAATCAATTACTTTTTCGGGTGAAAAAGATGGAAAAGATGGAAAAGCGTAAAAAGGTGTTTAGGGATCTGATTTCTGTTGAGGATGCCATCTCTATTGTTGAGAATTTTCAACTAAAGCGTGAAACCGAAAAGATCAGTCTTGAGAATGCTCTGGCCAGAGTTGTTGCCAGAGATTACGAGGCTGAGATCGATGTGCCGCCATTCGACCGCTCTACGATGGATGGGTATGCTGTGGTGGCTGAAGATACATTCGAGGCTGATGAAGATTCACCTGTGAAGCTGAAGGTCAAGGGAAGGATTGGTGCAGGTGATTTTTCAGCATTGGAGGTTAAGAAAGGCGAAGCGATTGAAATAGCAACCGGAGCACCAATTCCAAAGGGGGCGAATGCTATAGTGATGGAAGAGTACACCTCCGAAGATAACGGGTGGGTTAGCATTTTCAAAGCTGTTGCTCCTGGAGAGAACATAATGTTTGCTGGAGCCGACATCATGGCTGGAGAGATGATAGTGAGGGAGGGAACGGTTCTCTCGCCCAGAGAAATCGGCGTGCTGAGCGCTGTGGGAATACCTGAGGTTGAAGTCTACAGAAGGCCAAGGATTGCTGTCTTTTCGACGGGCAACGAGCTTGTTAAGCCGGGTGAAAGGCTTGGTAGCGGTAAAATTTACGATGTAAATTCCTATACCCTTATCAACTCGATAAGGGAAGATGGAGGCGAAGCGGTATTCCTTGGGATAGCCAGAGACAACGCTGGGGAAATAAGGGAGATGGTACAAAAGGCTTTGGACTTCGACATCATCATCTGCTCTGGTGGAACCTCCGCAGGGGCGGGAGACATGATATACAGAATACTCGATGAATGGGAGCCGGGAGTTCTCGCTCACGGCATATCGGTTCGCCCCGGAAAGCCAACTATAATAGCCTCACTGAACGGCAAACCAGCCTTTGGCCTCCCAGGAAATCCAACGTCTGCTTTGATGATCTACAAGATCTTCATGAGTCCACTTATAAGGAGACTCTCTGGCTTGGGGAAAGGGAAAGGTTTGGAGATCGAAGCGAGGTTGTCGACCAAGGTTTTCTCCTCGCCGGGCAGAACAGAATTCCTGCCGGTAAATCTCGTGAGGGGCAAAGAGGGTTTTTCAGCCTATCCGGTTGCCGGACATTACTCTGGGGCGATAACATCACTCGCCGAGACGGATGGTCTTATTCAAATAGATTCGAACAAGGTAATAGCTGAGGAAGGAGAGAAGGTTGTAGTTCAGCTTTTCAGTGAGGAAATAAAGCCAGCAGACTTGATGGTGATAGGCAGTCACTGCATCGGGATAGATGTCATCTTCAAGTTGATGAGAGATAAAAACCCGGAGCTCAGATTTAAGATAATTAATGTGGGATCTTCTGGAGGAATTGCTGCTGTAAAGAGAGGCGAAGCTGACATAGCAGGAACTCATCTGCTGGATGAGAGCGGAGAGTACAACATCCCCTATTTGAAAAAGTATGGAGTCAAAGACGCTGTCCTAGTTAAAGGTTATCTGAGGGATCAGGGAATCATCGTGGCAAAGGGAAATCCTCTTGGAATAAAGAGCGTAAGGGATATCGTTGAGAAAGGGGCTACAATCGTAAACAGAAACAGGGGTTCTGGAACAAGGATCCTCTTCGACATGTACCTGAAAGAAGTCGCTGAGGATATTGGTCAGGATTTCAAATCTTTAACTCAGAGCATAAAGGGCTACAACATAGAGGCCAAATCCCACACCTCCGTTGCAGTTGCGGTTCTGATGGGGAAGGCCGACGCCGGGATAGGCATAAGGACTGTGGCAGAAAGATATGGCTTGGACTTCATTCCGTTGAGAGGAGAGGAGTACGATTTCCTGATTCCAAAGGAAAGATTCGAGATGGAAAAAATTAAGGAGTTTTTGAATGTATTAAACTCGGAAACTTTCAGCAAGGCCCTTCCTGCGGGCTTAAAGGCGTATGAAAGAACCGGAGAGGTAATTGAACTTTAAATCGAGCTTTAAATCGAGCTTAGATGGAGATTTTATTTTTTTAGCAATTTTTTGAGAATCTAAGCTAAATTTTAAATATTTGGTAAAAGTCCTTTTATCTGGTGGTAAAATGGAAAAGAATTTGAAATTCAGCATGCTTCTGCCCTATCCCGCTCCAGAACCGATAGAAAGGCTATTCAGACTTGTTGAAAGGATGCAGAACTATCCCATCGATTCGATCTGGCTGCCAGATCATTTGCTGATGTATCCGAAGGGTTATTGTCCAGATGTGTGGAGCATTATCTCTGCTTTGGCTGTAAAAACCCCACTAAAGCTTGGTACTGGGGTTACATGCCCGCATAGGAGGCATCCAGCCGTTTTTGCCCAGATGACTGCAACGATTGAACATCTTTCTACTGGGGGATTATCCGTAGGAATAGGGGCTGGAGAAGCGATGAACCTCGATCCCTTCGGCATAGAATGGAGAAAAAAGCCGGTAAAGAAAATGGTAGAGTTTATTGAAGTTTGCAGACTTCTGTGGAACAGTGGAGAGGCAAGGAAGGTAAGCTACGAGGGCGAATTTTACAGGCTGGATAACGCCTATCTCCAGATAAAGCCAAATCGAAAGATTCCGTTTTATATTGGCGCAAACGGTAAGAGGACGAGGTTTATCGCAGGAATGATTGCTGAAGGATGGATCCCCATAGGGGAGAGCCCTAGAACGTATGCGAAGAATCTGGAGGATGTAAGGGAAGGGGCAAAGAAAGCAGGAAGAAGTATTGAGGAAATTGATAGAGCTTTGCAGATCTACACAGCTATAGCAGATAAGGAGGAAGATCTCAACTTCGTAAGGATGTTTCCTGCTGTTTTGCTACTGGGAGGCCTGAAAAAGCTCAAAGAAGGTGGTTATGAGGTTGAGATTGATGAGATCGGTGATGAGTTCTATTTCAAAGAGCTCATTCCGGGCGAGGAGATGGAGAACAGGCTTTATGAACTGATTCCAAAGGTTCCCATTGAGCTAACCAATGAATTCTCGATCATGGGGAATAGAGATGAATGCATCGAGAGAATAGAAGAGTTCGCCAAAGCAGGTGTAAATCATTTTATTCTGATTAATGTGGGCCCTAACCCAAAGGAGACACTGAGAATCTATGGAGAGGAGATAATTCCTTATTTCAAGGATTCTGTGGAATGAAATTGGATTTTGAGGAGTTTATTTCATCAGAGATATGTAAAATATAAAAATCATTGAATCATTCAAATAATTGAATCAAGATGAATCTAAGAGATCTCAAAGAAACCCAAAGACTTCTGCATGAAAAACTATTAATATTTAACATCACCAACATAAACTAATGGAAAAGGTAGCTGAAGTTTATGGTGTGTTTGCCGCTCCAAGTGTGATGGGTTTGTCGCCAGTAGTGGTGCTCAGGGCGGAGGATGGTAGATTTTTACCAATCTACATAGGGATTTCCGAGGCCATGTCAATTCATTCTGTTTTGAAGAATAAAATGATGTCCAGGCCCATGACTCATGATTTGATGGCTGAAATCCTCAAGAAGCTCAGGACGACGATAAATAGGATTGTGATCGATGACCTCATTGACAACACCTTCTATGCGAGAATAATCCTGAAGCAGAACGATCATGAGATAGAATTAGATGCAAGACCGAGCGATAGTATTGCAATGGCCGTTAGAATGGCCTGTCCGATCTACATCGACGAAAAGGTACTGGATGAAGCTGGGCAAGAGGAGGAACTTTCGTCGGATTTTGTTGAATTCGATCAGATAATGCAGTGAAACTGTTCTTTATTTGAGATCTTGTTTGAATTTGTTTGAATTAAACCAAAAATTTCTAGATTCCTGGGATTATCAAGTTTAACAAGAACTGCTGTTTATCTTCTATTAAAATTCTGAATCTCAGATGTAATGAATTCATTTTTCGTTACCAATACATGAGAAATTGTAAACTTCAACGAAACTCAACAAAAGTATTATATGCTTACAACTCATCTCAAATCTCGATGAGCCTCGATAGCGAGTATCTCGACATTAATTATCTCCCTGAGAACGGTTACGTCAGGAAAAAATGTCCGAACTGTGGTAAGTACTTCTGGACTGCAGATGAGAGTAGAGAGGTTTGTGGTGACCCTCCGTGTGGGAGTTATACGTTCATCGGCAATCCCGCTTTTCGCAAAGAATTTGATCTTGGCGAGATGAGGGAGTATTACCTCTCCTTTTTCGAGAAGAGGGATCATGAGAGGCTAGAAAGGTATCCCGTTCTTGCGAGATGGAGGGATGATATATACCTCACAATAGCTTCGATAGCGGACTTCCAGCCCTTCGTTACGTCAGGCGTTGTTCCACCTCCAGCCAACCCGCTTACGATATCTCAACCTTGCATAAGGATGGATGATCTGGATTCTGTTGGCAGAACAGGCAGACATCTCACGCTTTTTGAGATGATGGCACATCATGCGTTCAACAATCCAGAGAAGGAGATTTACTGGAAGAGCAAGACCGTTGAATACTGCACGGAGCTCCTTGAGGAGCTCGGTGTTAGGAAGGAGGAAGTGGTTTACAAGGAGGAACCATGGGCGGGAGGAGGAAATGCTGGTCCCTGCTTAGAGGGTATTGTTGGTGGGTTGGAAGTAGCAACACTCGTTTTCATGAATCTCGAGCTCCATCCTGATGGAGACATAGAGATTAAGGGGGAAAGATACAGAAAGATGCCAAATTACATCGTGGATACAGGATACGGGCTTGAGAGATTTACGTGGGCAAGCAAAGGCACACCAACCGTTTACGATGCAATTTTCCCGGAAGTTTTGGAAAGTATAGTGAGTCATAGCAATGTTAAGCACTTCACCGATGACGAAGAGGTTGCGAGAATCATCGGAGAGAGTTCAAAGGTTGCGGGAGTTATGGGATCACTTAGGGGGGAGGCTTTAGCTGAGCTGAGAAAAAACGTGGCCAAAAAGCTTGGGATTGAAATTGAAAGGCTTGAAAGCATAGTCAATCCGCTGGAGAAGGTGTACGCTTTGGCGGATCACACGAGGGCAATCCTTTTCATGATCGGAGATGGTTTGGTTCCATCGAATGCGGGAGCCGGTTATTTGGGTAGGTTGATGATAAGGAGGAGCTTGAGGCTTGCCGAGGAGCTTGAGCTTGAATTAAAGCTTTTCGATCTTGTCGAGCTTCACAGAAAGATTCTGAGTAATTTTGAGTTTATTATTCCCCTCGAAAAGATTCAGGAAGTGCTTGAGCTTGAGGAGTCTCGGTATTCCACTACGATAAAGAAAGGAATTGGTTTGGTTGAAAGAACAATCTCGAGGAAGAAGAAAATTGAAAAGGACGATCTAATCGATTTTTACGACTCCCATGGCGTTCCGGCAGAGCTCGTGCTAAAAATAGCCAACCAGAAGGGTGTTGAGGTGGAGATGCCGGAGGAGTTCTACGCTGAACTTGCGAACAGGCATTCTAGGGCGGAGAAGAAAGAGAAAGAGGAATTGGAAGTCACAGGCTATCCTGCAACGGAAAAGCTCTATTACAACTCGAAGCTGCTTGAATTTGAAGGAGAGGTTTTGGGAGTCGAGAATGAGTATGTTATTCTGGACAGAACTGCCTTTTATCCTGAAAGCGGAGGTCAGGACAACGATATCGGCTACTTAATCTCGAATGGGGTGAAGCTTGAGGTAACCGATGTTCTCGAGTCAAATGGAATAGTTCTGCATAAAGTTAATGGAAGCGAAAACCTGAAGCCTGGGATGAAGGTCAAAGGTTACATCGATGCTGAAAGAAGGTTCAGACACATGAGGCATCACTCTGCGACCCATCTTGTACTGTATGCGGCGAAGAAGGTGCTTGGGGAGCAGGTATGGCAGGCGGGAGCACGAAAGGAGTGGGACAAGGCAAGACTCGATATAACCCATTACAAGAGGCCAAGCGAGGAGGAAATCCGGGAGATTGAAAGAATAGCCAACAGGGAGGTTATGGCAAACAAACCCGTTACATGGGAGTTCATGGACAGGATTGAGGCGGAGAAGAGGTATGGTTTCGTTCTGTATCAAGGTGGAGTCCCTCCGGGCAGAGAGATCAGGGTTGTGAGGGTTGGAGATGACGTTCAGGCTTGCGGCGGAACCCATTGTGAGAGCACTGGTGAGATAGGCCCAATAAAGATCATGAGAACTGAATCAATCCAGGATGGGGTTGTAAGGCTCGAATATGCAGCTGGAGAGGCTGCTTTGGAGTACATGGCAAAGGAGGAGGAGTATCTGAAAGAAGCTGGAAAAATACTCAGAGTTGAACCCTCGATGTTGCCTAAGACTGTGAAGAGATTCTTCGAAGAATGGAAAGAGCAGAGGAAGGAAATTGAAAGGTTGATGTTGGAGATCTCGTCTTTAAAGGCAAAGTTGTTGCTCGAGAATGCCGAGGAATATGACTCCATACCTGTTGTTGCTGAAATCTATGATAACGCTGACCATCAAGAGTTGGTGAAACTCGGCTTTGCTCTCGCTGACAGCGGTGCTGTTGGCTGTTTGATAACAACGAAGGATCGGGTTAAGGTAATCACCTTCAGCGGAAGAGAAGATGTTGACGCGAGAGATCTTATAAGGGAGATAGGGAAGCACATTAAAGGCAGTGGGGGAGGAAAGCCAAATCTTGCTCAGGGTGCTGGACAGAGAGCTCCATCGAAGGATGAGCTCCTCGACTACATCTTCGGCTTCCTGAGCAGGGTTGTTGGGGAATAGTTTGGATGGTTTTGAAGTATAAGGAATAATATGCGAGTTGAGTTTATTCCAATCGAGGGATTGCCATTGATAAAGAAGGGCGATGACATCGCCAAAATGATTTTGGAGAAAGCATCCACTCTTGTTGAAAACGGTGATGTGGTTGTAATATGCTCGACGATCGTTTCAAAGGCTGAAGGAAGGGTTAGAAAGCTCAGCCATTACAAACCCTCTTCCAAGGCCTTGGAGCTTGCATCAAAAATTGGAAGGCCTCCAGAATTCATTCAGGCGGTGCTTGAGGAATCCCAGGAGCTCCTCATTGAAGAACCTTTCTTGCTTGTGAAAGCAAATTTTGGAAATGTGTGTATAAACGCTGGCATAGATGCGAGCAACATTGAAAGTGGCTATGTTATCCTTCCGCCTTTAAATCCTGATGAGAGTGCTGACAGAATGAGAAGAAGAATAGAAGAACTATCGGGAAAAAAGGTTGCCGTTATTATAACGGACACTAATGGTAGGTGCTTTAGGAAGGGAGTCCTTGGGGTGGCGATTGGTGTAAGTGGTTTAATCCCTTTAAAAGATTGGATAGGAAAGAAAGACCTCTACGGAAATCCCCTTGAAGTTACGGTTGAGGCTGTTGTGGATGAGATCGCTGGAATGGCCAATCTAATAATGGGTGAGGGTGGGGATGGAATTCCTGCTGTTATCGTTAAAGGAATAAGTAACTTGTTTGGTGAGGGGAAAGCGAGAGATTTGTACAGGAGTGAGGAGGAGGACGTAATTCGAAGAAGTCTTAAAGAGCTTAAAGAATTTAAAGAGCTTAAAGAACTGGAAAAAACTAAAAACTGATAAGAATAAGCTTAAACACATCCATCATGAAAGGAATAGTCCTTGTAGTCGGAAACAACGTCCGGAATGTTGTACAGTCGGCATTTAAGGCTGGCTACAAAGTTTACGCCCTTACAAAATTTGTAGATTCTGATCTGACTCTTTTTTCAGAGAAAGTTTATCCGATAGAAGATGACAGTCCTTCTTGGGTTAAAAAGAAGGCAGAAGATCTGAGTGAAGGGCTTAACGCGAAGATTGTTTTGGCATCGGGCTATGAGGACCTTGAAGTTAAGGGAGAGATTCTTGGGAGTGATCCAAAAGCGATAAAAAATGTTCTCAATAAGCTGAGGTTTTACAAAACGCTTGAAAGAGCAGGACTTCCTTTTCCAGAGATTCTTGAAAAAAAGGAAGGAAAATGTATTCTTAAACCAATCAGGGGAGGTGGAGGGGAAGAGATAAAAGTTCTCGGAAATTCAAACTCAAAGGGAAGGAAAGAAGGCTATTTAATTCAACGGCTGATTGAAGGTATTCCATGTTCTGCATCGTTGATGGTGGGTAAGGAAATCGAGGTTATAGCTTTGAACGAGATTCTGGCCGGCTGGAACGAGATGAACGCCCAGGGCTTCAGGTATGCTGGAAATATAACTCCCTTTTTGGTCGAGGAGGAGGTTAGGAAGAGACTTATATCACTTGCAGAAGAAGTCTGTGGACTTTTCGATCTAAGGGGATCGGTTGGTGTTGATTTTATTATCGAGAAATCTTCCATGAAGCCCTATATTTTGGAAATAAACCCTAGATTCCAGGGATCTCTGGATTCCATAGAGTGGAGTACCGATTTAAATCTTTTCAACCTCTGTATAAGAGCTTTGGAAGGTAAAAGTGTAAGAGATGAGATAAAGATGGAATTTAGAAGAGTTGCCATCAGAACTATTTATTTCTCCGATAAAACAATGGAAATCAAGAAAGATGTGACTGGAAATCCCTTCTACGCGGACATTCCAATGAAGGGATCGATTTACGATAAGGATGATCCTGTGGTTTCAATACTCTCCTCCGGAAAAACGAGAAAAGAGGTTATTGAAAAGGTTATTGGAAGGAGAAATCTTTTTTTGAAACTAATTTGGAGATAATCGACTTCAATTTTAAATTTTAGTGGTATTAGCTGGAGCTTATAAAACTAAATCTGTGCGAGCTCCTCTCCCCTGCCCTGTCTCTGGATTTCAGCCACAACCTGTAGTACTCTCTGGTAGTGTTTGTCTTCTACACCAATTACCTCGACTTTCACGTCTTTAAAAGGTATCTTCATGACGTTTAGACGGTTTCGGACGGAAAAAGCGACCTCCCTCGGAATATGGATCAGCACATCCATGGGAGTTCTCTGGATGATTTCATTAAAAATTTTTCTTATTACAAAATACTACAATAATCATCATCGGAAAGCAAGGTGAAAAATTTCCCTCAAACTA
>Ga0190363_1001145_pt1 | contig 15754 bp, 12 predicted proteins | sample 48721867_MG_FD_161272 | JGI IMG/M metagenome (GOLD analysis project Ga0190363, IMG submission 161272) | Hydrothermal vent microbial mat bacterial communities from Southern Trench, Guaymas Basin, Mexico - 4872-18-6-7_MG | ecosystem: Environmental > Aquatic > Marine > Hydrothermal vents >... | reverse complement strand
CAAAAGATGTGTTGAGAATTGGGAAACCGTTGCCCGCAATTGATATAATCGTGGCTGCAATGGCATTGAACAGAAATATGAAACTCGTAACATCGGATAAACATTTCACAGTGATCCGAGAAATCAGGCAGGATTTCAAATTATATATTGAGTGAAAGAAATTAGCGAAGAATCGGCGAGAGGAGGTGAGGAAGTTGAAGAATAAAGGCATTGAAGAGAAGAGGGGAATATTGCCACCTCATCGGAGACCAAGAAATGTTCTTGCAGTGGGAGCGCATGCGGATGATGTGGAGATAGGATGTGGCGGCACAGTTGCACTACACGCAAGAAATGGCGATAATGTCATCATACTAATCATGGCTGAATCATCATACACATATTACGACGGCACGGTTCTCAGGTCAAAAGAGGAAGGGGAGATTGAGGAGAGGAACGCAGCAAGGATATTGGGTGCAAAAGAATTGATAAATCTCGGTTTCAAGACGAAAGAAGTGCCTTATTCTGTTGAAGCAATAGAAGCAATTAACGAGGTCATAGATAAATACAATATAGACATTATATACACACACTGGTATCATGACACGCATCAAGACCATAAGAGAACAACGCAATCAGTGCTTGCTGCCGGCAGATATGTGAAGAACATACTGATGTATGAGCCAGAATATCCCGCAGGACGCTCATATTTAGGGTTCAGAAATCAGTATTATGTTGACATCACGCCGACATTCCACATAAAAATGGAGGCTCTTAAACAGCATAAAAGTCAGGTGAAGAAGTATGGAAAGGATTTTCTTGAAGCGGTGGAGGCGAGAGCACGACACCGAGGTTATGAAATAGGCAGTAGATATGCGGAATGCTTTGAGGTGGTCAGGCTCCTGGGAGAAATATAAAAATGAAAGTGGCGATAATCATAAATTATTGGAAAAATAGTCCTGGTGGTGGCGGTGGTATCAAAACATATATTGTCAATTTAACAGAGGAGCTGAAGAAAAGTTCACGTGGAATAAGTCTGCAGATGGATTCATGGAAATATATAAGGGATTACGATAAAATGAGCGCAGGAGTATGTTGAATTGAGCTTTAAAGCGATTCTTAGAAGTATTTCAGCAGAATATCTTGGAGAACTTGATGCAGGCATTGCCCTTGAAATTGTGAAGGATAAGTTTCCTGATTGGTTTTCATTTAGAATCCTTACGTTCAATATCAAGAGATTTAAAGAAAAAGGGTCTCGCCATGTATGGTTACGAGGCTGAACACACACCCGCATCTGATATTTTCAGCAGAGAAGATGCTGAAGAGGCGCTTAGAGCAGCAGAAGAGGTGTTTGAAGCTTGCAGCAGGTTGATTAAAGGAATCCTCGGTGAAAAGCGTGAGAGCAAATAGGAGCATAAAGATAGAAGAGGAAGAGTATCGTTTCTATTTCTCGAAGAAAATGAAAATCATCCTGTTTTCGCTTCTGATAGTGCTGAATCTCATTTTACGGATCCCTTTTTATCCTCATGAGTATGGTCATGACTCTTTCGTAATTCATATATTGGGAAATTCAATATCTGAATTTGGTTATGCAAGGTGGTGGATAAACCCATTATCGGTTTTTGGCTTATATCCCTACTCAGAATGCAGTGCAGTTCCATTTATATTATCTGGGATATCTCAAACTACGGGTATAGATACAGAAAAAGTGATTTTACTATTTTGTATTTTTCTTGGACTTTTCACTGTTTTTGCAGCGTATATTCTCGCAGGAGCGATATGGGATAATGATCTCTTCAAGTTCTTAGTGGCTTTTGGTCTCTCCACTTGTCCCGCCATTCTTAATTATCTGACATGGACGATAACAATGAGGGCACCTTTTATTGCTTTACTCCCACTCTTCGCTTATATTCTGCTTAAAGCTCACAATTACAAATTAAGATTCGCATTTTTAGCTATCATATTATTCGTGTTGCTTTTTGCAACTCACCATTTAGCTTATTTTCTTATTCCCGTGTTTATTGGCTATCTAATTGTTGTGATAACATTCAAGGTAAAGGAGCATATAAAAGTGAAGAGCGCAGAGAAATATATCACCTCTGTTCTTCTTATTGGCTATCTTACAATGTTTGCAATACCATTCATTACACGTCGTTTCATCGTGGGTTCAAGATACGAAGCAATTACGGAACTTTTCTTCGGTAATCTTCCCAGATATGCAGGAATTATGGGTGTTTTTGCAATCGGAGGTTTCACTTATCTCCTATTTAAAAACAGGAAAAGATTTGAAGAGGGATGCATATTGCTCATTCTGATGTTTCTTACACCATTTTTGTATATAGAAACATACATGAAATGGTTCATCCCTTGTTTCATATTCCCCCTTGTGGGTATAGGTTTAATAAATGCTCTCAAATCAGATGGACGAAAGAGAAAATTTGCACTTCTCGTGGTGATTATTTTCTTACTGTTATCTGTCAGTTTCTCCGCCTTTTATCAGCACTGGCGGACTAAAGGAGGTGGTATATATTTGTTTAAAAATTATATGAAGGATTCTACATATACTGCAGGTTTGTGGACTAAGGAGCATATAAGTGGAACAACAATATCCAATAATGTTTTATTTGGGATTAGGATATTTGCAACATCCGGAATTCCACTTATGACTGGATATTATGACATAGCTGACTTAGCGTATGGACTTGCCGATGTCAAGGAATTAAAAGTGGTAAAGAGATCTATTTCATCAGATTCGTTCTGGTTTAGTGGTCCGTATGCGAAAATAGGGGGTTATTCCTCAAAGATATATTGGAACGATATTATGGGTAATCGTTACAAGCGTTACGAATCAATATATCGTTCTAAATTTAATTTTACTCACTTTATTGAAAGAAAGGGTTATCATGCAAAACCCCTTTTATATATATATGAAAAAAAGAATTGTGTATACGACAGTGGTAATATTAACATATGGAAATTATAAGGAGGAGTTCTGATGAAAATATATATAATGGACACAATTGAGTTACCAAAGGGCTGTGGAGGAGCAACACATAAATGGGAACTCGCAAGGAATATATCTAAAATGGGGCATGAAGTGCATGTTATGACTTACGAGGACACAAAAGTTGAAGGGGCAGTTACACATACAATGAAGGCCAGAGAGAAATATCGCTTTGACTTCCTTTTTAAAATTACACACCTGGTAAGCATTTTAAGAGTTATTATGGTATCTAATCCGGATATTATATATACAAGGAATGTATCTTTTGCATTATTAGGACTTTTAATAAAGAGGATAAAAAATGCAAAATTAGTGCTTGAGTTAAATGGATTATATTCTATACATAGGAAATTTGAAATAAGAATGTTTGGAATGGGGATCTTTAAAAGGATACGAATGGCGATAATGGATTATTTAGAAATTTTTACTGCAAAAAAATCAGATGCTGTAATCGCTGTAACACAAAGGATTAAAGAAATTCTGATAAAAAGAGGAATTGATGAAAGCAAAGTCACAGTTATACCAAATGGAGCCAATGTCAATTTGTTTAGACCAATAAATGATGTAATAGCAATTAATAAATTACGTAATAAGTATGGTATCAATAAAAACACACGTGTAGTGATGTTTGTTGGACATCTGACATATTGGCAAGGAGTTGAATATCTGATACAAATCGCTCCACTGGTCCTAAAAGCAGTGCCAGATACAATGTTTTTTATTGTAGGAGAAGGAGAATTGAAAAAGGATTTCATTACTCTTGCAAAAAAAGTGGGGGTATTAGATAAATGTATTTTTACTGGAAAGGTGCCTTATGAAGAGGTTCCTTTATATATAAATATGGCAGATGTCTGCGTAGTTCCAAAAAGGGTCTTGGGTTTTGGATATTCACCATTAAAGTTATACGAATATATGGCGTGTGGGAAGCCAGTAGTAGCAACAGAAACTGCTGGTTTTGAAATTGTAAGACAATACAATACAGGGATACTCGTGAATCCAGAGAATCCTGAGGAATTTTCAAATGCGATAGTAAAATTACTTTTAAATGAAAAATTGAGAGAGCAGATGGGAGCGAGGGGTAGGAAGTTAATTGTTAGCGAATATAGTTGGGAAAGCGCTGCTAAAAAAACGATAGAAGTGTTCAGGACTTTGCTGGAATGAAAATAGCATCAATTGTTGGAGTAAGACCAAATTTTATAAAAATAGCACCTGTATCAAAGGAGTTAAGGAAAGAATTTGATGAGGTTCTAATCCATACTGGACAGCATTATGACTATGAAATGAATAGAATTTTTTTTAATGAACTAAATATACCAGAACCGGATTATCATTTAGGTGTTGGTTCCGGCTCACACAGTTATCAAACAGGGGAGATGTTAAAAAGAATCGAAAAAGTTCTTATAAAAGAAAAGCCGGATATAGTTTTGGTATATGGGGATACAAACTCCACGTTGGCAGGTGCGCTTGCTGCTGTAAAATTACATATTAAAGTTGGACATGTTGAAGCAGGATTAAGAAGTTTTGACAGAAAAATGCCTGAGGAGATAAATAGAGTATTGACAGACCACTGCTCCGATTTGCTGTTTTGTCCTACAAAAACTGCAGTTGAGAACTTGAAGAGCGAGGGGATAATAGGAGGAGTTTATTTGACTGGGGATGTCATGGTTGATGCATTAAAAGAGAACATAAATATTGCGGAAAAGAAGTCAAAGATCTTGAAAAAATTGAATTTGAAGCGAAAGAGTTATTATTTGGCAACCATTCACAGAGCTGAAAATACGGATAATTTCAATAGGCTGAAAAATATAGTGGATGCCTTTTGTAAAATAGAAAATTTGGTATTTCCTTGCCACCCAAGGACGGAGAGATCTTTGAAGAAATTTGGATTGTGGGATATGTTACAGTCAACAGTCAATATCATAAAACCAGTTGGATATTTAGACATGCTTGTTTTAGAAAAGAATGCATATAAAATTTTAACGGACTCTGGTGGCGTGCAGAAAGAAGCTTACATACTGAAAGTTCCCTGCATCACTTTAAGAGAGAATACAGAATGGGTTGAAACGGTGGAAGATGGATGGAATATCTTAGTTGGAGCGAATTGGGAAATGATTATCAGGATAATAAAAGAATTCAATCCAAATGGAGAGCAGAGGAATGTGTTTGGAGATGGCAAAGCGAGTAAGAATATCGTTGATATAATCAAGGATACGGAATAACTATGAAAAAGGTGATAATAAGAGTTAAGGAAATCAAAGGAAAATGTGCAGTTTTTGAAGGAGATGAAAAAATAGTAATAGAAGGGGCGGAGATAAATCTTGAAGAAACAGATAAGATATGCATACATGCTTTATCCTCTCTTTTGCATTATGTAATAGCATTGCGAGAAGGCGCAGACCCCGTTAAATTGGGTCTTGCAAAGGAAGGGAAAGCGGCGTATGTGCAGTGTGTGGACCCCGGAGAACCCTACACGAATGGCGGAACCGTAGTTTTTGAGATCGTAACATCATCAGAGGAAGATTGAAGTGAGAGGAAAGATAAAAATCCTTTTTGTATATCCCTACCTTTCATCATTCATCAAAACAGATTTAGAGATTCTTCAACGCCATTTTGATGTAATACCTCATCAATGGACGAGGACGAGAGATATAAAAAATATTTTGCGTGTTATAAGGTATATTCTCAGAACAGATTTGAGTTTTATATGGTTTGCAGGCGGACATGCCACTCGCGTAGTCTTCCTTTCAAAACTTTTTAGGAAAAAATCTATTGTAGTTGTTGGTGGCTACGAGGTTGCAAAAGTGCCTGAAATTAATTATGGATTGATGTTAAATCCTAAATCTGCTCGTAGAGTGAAATATGTGCTGGAGAATGCTGATCTTGTTCTGACTGTGGATGAATCTTTAAAGAAAGATGCTATTAATAACGCAAGGGTGAATGGAGAAAATATTCTAACTGTTCCTACAGGCTATGACTATGAAAAGTTTAGACCAGCGGGGGGAAAAGAAAATTTAGTAATTAGTGTGTCGGTAGGGGATACTTGGACAAGAGTTCAGTTAAAGGGCTTAGACACATTCGTAAAATCTGCAGAATTCTTGTCAGATGTGAGATTTTTAGTGATTGGCATTCAAGGAGGTGCGCTGAAGAAACTTCAAGACATCACATCTCCCAATGTGGAGTTTCTTGGTCCTTTATCGCAAGATGAGCTTATTCCTTATTATCAGCGAGCAAAAGTTTACTGCCAACTTTCAATGAGAGAAGGACTCCCAAATGCGCTTTGTGAGGCGATGCTTTGTGAGTGTGTGCCTGTTGGAACGAGATATTGTGGTATTCCAACAGCAATAGGTGATACTGGATTTTATGTGCCTTATGGTGATCCGAAAGCAACAGCAGAGGCTATAAAAAAAGCATTGAAATCGGATAAAGGTAAAGAGGCGAGGAAAAGAATAAAAAGGATGTTTCCTTTAGATAAGAGAGAGAAAAATCTAGTACAAATAATTGATAAGTTGGTAAAATGAGTAGGGATTTAGTTAGTATTATAGTGCCTGTTTACAAAGCAGAAAAGTTCATTAAGCAGTGTATAGAGAACCTATTAATCCAAACATATAATAATATTGAGATAATAACTGTGTATGATAAATCTCCTGATAGGAGCTTAGAAGTTCTGAAAAGTTATGAATCTGATATAAAACTAATCGTGCAAAACAAAAAAACAAATCCAGCTACTGCTAGAAATGTTGGACTTCATTACGCAAATGGTAGATACATAGCATTTTGTGATGCAGACGACTATTTCGCACTTGATAAAATTGAAAGACAAGTAAAGATTCTTCAAGAAAATCCGAACGTAGGACTGGTCTATACAGATATTATACAAGTTGATCATGAGGGAAACGAGATAGGTAGAATAACATGTCCCGAGTGGGATAGGGAATATTGGTTATCAAATAGATTCATAGCATTCTCATCTATACTTATTAGAAGAGAAATTTTAGAAGATTTAAAAGAAAAAGATGGATATTATTTCGATGAAAATCTACCTGCATTTGATGATTTTGATTTGCTCATTAGATTATCAGCAAAAACAAAATTTAAAAGGGTTCCAAAATTTTTAACCTATCTACGATTTCATTCAGAAAACTTATCCAAGGACATACATAAAATGAATATAATAAGAGCAAAAATACAATGGAAACACAAGTTACTTAAGCATTGGGCCAAAAGCGTTCTTTATACGATACCTAGGGATTATATCTCTTCTTTTTATAAATCTTTCAAAAAGGAGATAAAAAAATGGAAATAGGAATACTTGGAGGAGGATTATCTGGTTTATCCTTAGGATATTTGCTAAGTCAGAAGAGGGTAAAATTTGAAATAGTAGAAAAAGAAAAAGAATGTGGAGGATTAATGAAAACCCTTTGTGAAGATGGATTTACTTTTGATTATGGTGGTTCCCACATTATTTTCTCAAAAGATAAAGAAGTTTTAAATTTTATGCTCCATCTTTTGGGAGATAACAAAATAAAGATTAGAAGGAATGCCAAAATCCTCTATAAAGGGCATTATGTAAAATATCCTTTTGAGAATGGTCTAGCAGATCTACCAAAACAAGATAATTTTGAATGTTTGTATTATTTTGTTCAAAATTTAATTAGAAAGGAGAAAGGGGAACTAAAGAAACCCAGTAATCTTAAGGAGTGGTTTTATTACAATTTTGGCAAGGGTGTAAGTGAGAAATACTTAATTCCATACAATGAGAAAATCTGGAAGTATCCATTAAAAAAGATAGGTCTGGGATGGGTTGAGAGAATACCGAATCCCCCATTAGAAGACATTATAAAATCTTCTTTAGGAATAGAGACAGAAGGTTACATCCACCAGCTATATTTTTACTATCCAAGAGTTGGCGGTATTCAAGCATTGATAAGATCATTAGAAGAAAAAATAGCTTCAAAACATATCATAACAAATTTTGAGGTTAAAAAAATTAAAAAAGAGGATGGTAAATGGATCATTTCAAATGGAAAAAAAGAAAGAATATACGATAAAATTTTTTCTACTATTCCAATTCACGATCTTACAAAAGCAATGAATGCCCAAAAAGAGATTAGAGAAGCTGTAAAAAATCTCAAATATAATTCTCTAATTACAGTTATGATTGGATTGAATGTTCCTAAAATAAATGATCTCACATGGCTCTATATACCAGATAAGAATATTTTAACCCATAGAGTAAGTTTTCCATCAAATTTCAGTCCTTGTGTTGCTCCGAAAGGAAAGTCGTCAATATTGGCCGAGATTACTTGTAATGAAGGAGATCAATTATGGAGGATGAAAGATGAAGATTTAATAGAGACGATAAAAAATAATTTACATGAATTAAAAATTATAAACAAAAAGGATATATGCTTCTCAAAAGTGAAGAGAGTTAGGTACGCTTATATCATATATGATTTACAATATTATGATAATATAAAAATAGTGAAAAAATTTATAAGAGAAAGAGGAATAGAACTTATTGGAAGATTTGCAGAGTTTGAATATTTAAATATGGATATGTGTATAAAAAACGTTCTTAATAAAGTGGCAGAAATTAAATTATGATTTTTTTAACTTTTTTATTCCATCTTTAATAAGTAATATAAAAATCTCTCTATCATCTCTCCTGAGAAGTAATTTAAACATAGAAGTAATAAAAATAATAATGGCGGAAATTCCTACTAGATAAAAATTAACATTTTCAAACATGTAGAAATATAGGAAAATTATAGTAAGTAAAACTACTATCTTCACATACCATATAATATCTATTTTTATTGATGTAATTCTAATAGTCAAGAGTAAAAAAACTAGTGCGCCTATTATTAAAGATATTGTAGTTGCTATGGCTGCTCCAATAATCCCTAAAATTGGTATAAGAATTATATTTAGTATAATATTTATTGATGGTGCAACTAATGAAGATTTTAATGCCAAATCAGGGCGTCCTGCACCAGCTAAAGATCCCCCAATTGGCATGTTTGTTATGCCAGAAAATACAGTCCCAATTAACAGTATTTGAAGAGGTAAAACAGCATGTATAAATTCATCACCAAACAAAAATGTAACAATATCTTTTGCAAAAAACCATACTGCAAGCCCTACTGGCAATAAAATACAGGCTGAGTATTTCATGCTTTTGTCGATCATTTTATTTAGTGATTCACGCTTGTCCTTACTCCAGTATTCAGATGTTGCTGGATATGTTATCATCTGAATGGATTGTGGAACTCTCCAGAAGAATCTGCTTAAACTTACAGCAGCGGTGTAATAACCCAGGTCTGAAGCTGTTAAAAAATATCCTATTAAAAAACTGTCCGCTTGATATTGTATTAAATTTATTGAATTTGCGCCCATCATTCGGCTGCCAAAGGATGTCAGCATTTTTGTGTTCTCCTTGAAATCGGAAATTCTGAAATTTACAAATTTTTTCATAATAATTGCTGCAATTGTTACCACAACGAATAATGCCAGCATATCACCTATCAAAGCACCTATGACTCCAAAACCTAAAAAAAGGAGAATCAGTGTAAACGAAAAAATCATTATTTTATTCAATATATCAATAAATGTCAAATATTTCATCTCTCGTAAGCCGTTGAAGAGCGCCAAGAGGACTCCGAAAATTAGAGAGAATGGAAATACGACCGCATAAATTTTAAGCAAGAATGAGAGTGAAGGCATGTTAAATACATCAGCTAAGGTATTAGATAACACAAACAAAGTAATACTTGCAAATACACCCAAAATCGCCATCGTAACTATTCCACTTGAAACTATTGCGCTGAGCCTATTTCTATCATCTTTATATTGTGCGGCATATTTTACTATTGCACTATTGAATCCCAGACCAGCTATAAGTGTAATAACACCAGCAATCATTGTTACCATTGAAATTAATCCCAAACCCTCAGGACCAAGGAAACGTGCCATTACAGGTTTTTTCAAAAAATTCAGCACTAAACCCGCCATAGAGCCTGCAAACACCCAGCCCACATCAAATGCGAATTTTTTCACCGTTTTTATATCCGGCATCTCTCTCCTTTCACCTATCTCTCTTAAAAGCGTTATGTATTACTTATCAATATATATCAATCTAAGTGCGCAGGGTCATGTGTTCCTTCCCTAACAGGAATTTTTTTGGTATCCTAAATCCGTCAAGACCTTAAAGAAGGGATATGCGGACACGAAACTATACTTGCCGATTTCTGCGGTGCCCAAATACTCGCAAGGTATATCGAAGAGATATTAATTTGAAAATGAAGCCCCTACGATGAGGAGGCTTGTGTTCCTCGCTACCCGCCGAACCGTGCTCATTTTAGATACTTCATTCTAAAATGTATGCATATTATTTTTCTATTATACCCCTATTTGTTATCAAAATTTGAGAATATTTTCTTTTATTATCTTTCGAAAGGAGGTATATATGGTTAAAGGCGCTTCAATATAGTTGAAAAATTGGAGTTTAAAAAGAATTTTTAAGTCTTATTAGATTAAAAAAGGAGATTTAGAAGTTTTTTTGTTTATAATAATTCAATATATTTCTCAAAATTTGTGATGTAAGTAAAGAAGTCGTATGTATTTAAATATCCTATGTTGATGTTACCAACATGGGGAGAGGGGAAGAGCAGGGGGAGAAAATGCGATTTGCCATTTTTGTTTTTTTAGGCATCGTTCTATGCCTTGTATTTTGTATAGAGACTGCCGGTGCGGCGCCTTCTATCGTATCGTGGTCTTCATACGGTGGGCATACACAGAACAAAAACAGCACCACAGATTTAATGTATCTGGTTCAGCCGGGGGATAATATTACTTTCTCTATTAACACTACTGAACCTTGTAATTATAACTGGTCTGTTAACAAAGTTGACCAAGGCATAAATTCAAACACTTTCACCTTTACAGTCCCTTCTCTTGACTGCTCTCAAGACCCTTCAGAATGCATCTGGGAAATCCATGTCAAAGCGTTCAATGAAAACGGAGAAGCACATCAGGAATGGGTAATCTCCACGCTAAACGAATCAGAGGCGCCAGATATCTTTGATTACTTCACAGATAAAAAATATCAAAGCAGAACAGAAACAGACCCTTGGGGTAGGGCATTGCCTGAATGGACTCCTTCCGACTCACCAGATACTTCCCTAGGATATCTCCGCAATGTCCCTGGCACACCAAGAGCAACCCTTAAAACGACATCTGGATTTGCATACGGCACCTGGAAGGTGAAATTTCTACTTCATAGACCAGCAGAAACAGGATGTGCTTGGTTTGACCTTCATTATCTTATGAATGACAATAATTCACTTTATTGGCAGATTGTTAATGACGGTCATCACCACTGTTATTTCCGCCTTAATAATAACCAAATCATCTTTGACCCTACGATGGATATGTCTCTTGAGGTAAAAAGAGACATCTGGCATGATTTAACCATTATTCGCACCCCGGATGGATGGATTTACGCCTTTTTAGATGGAGTTCTTGACTGGAGATGGCAAGAGAAAAGCGTCACAACCTCAGATTATATTATGATTATGGGTGGCGACGCTCTCATCAAGGGAATCTTAGGAGGCAATATCATGCAGGCAGATGCCGTTCAAGCATATAATGGAAAATATCTATTTCCAATTAAGGAAATTTATTATGAGAATTATACATATGCTTGCGATGCATCGTGGCCCCCAAGAGAATTGAAAAAACAAGGTATTGTCATTAAAGGCAGAAATATCACTCTTTCTGATATTGCTGATGCAATTAATGACCCCTCCCTGTTTACTTATGACCCAAAAACGAAAACGGCTATCAGCTACACAAACCTTTTCCTCTATTACGGCTCAGAATTAATTATAAAAGATGAGACGTTGAAATTCCATTGCAACTCTGATGGAGAGCTTGAATTTGCTGTTGGTTATGGTGCGACATTAAAAATAGAGAACAGCACGATTGATTCAGATACCGAGCATTATTATGTGTGGAATTTTGCTGGTGCCACTACCCATTGGGGATATCCTTTACTTTGGACTTATAATGGGAAACCACATATTCTCAGTTGGGCATCCTATGTTTCCGTTATCATAAACAACTCCGTTATAAACAACAGCGCTTATTTCTTCTTGGATTCTCCACTTGAAGCAAAAATTACAAACACGCAATTTACGAATATGAATGAAGTAGATATAGGAACATACCTTCATTATGGCCAAAGCGAAAACAAAATTTGTATGGAAGCTGCCAGAGGGAACAAATCAGTTTGGTTCTACATTGATGATGTAGATGTTCTTGATTTTGCTTTTAAGAATGTTAAGATTACCGGTAAGACGCCAATAAATATACATTTTCAAACAAATGCGCATAGGGATAAGTTGAACATCTACAATGTAGACTTAGGAGAGGGGAATGTGGTAGTAAAAGAGACATTTGCACAAACTGGAGGGCAGGGAGGGTTACAATCTCATGCCTGTTATACGGGAGGTTCAGCAGGTCCTTGGGGTAAGATATATAGATGGGCAAGCTACATAGACAGCGAAATAGGTCTTGTAAATTGTAAATTCAAAGATATTATAATCGCACCAGGAATATTTAAAGATGCAGATGGCAGACCCAAACACAAATCTGCATTTGTGAAATATTACTTAGATGTCAAGGTTGTTGATAAAGATGGAAATCCCGTTAAGAATGCAAATGTGAGTGTAAATGTTGAGCAAGATTGGACTTTAGATGATATGAAGACAAATCACTATCCTGTTGAAAATATGGTTGTTGAAAAGCCTTATGCCTTGGGAAATTATCGGTGTGATTATCAACATATTCAGTTCCTTGACGGACAACCTTTAAATTCTACATATACAACATCAACAGGACACACACCTTTACCCTCTGAAGACCCAGCCCACACATTAATTATTACAGATTACAAGAAATATCTAAATTTGACAACAAACAAAACAGAGGTTGAAAACTTCACCTACACCATCACAGCCTATTATAACGGAAAAACAGCTTCCCTTTCAGGTTTAGATATAGATGAAAGCTGGTATAGAGAAGACCCAAATGTGCCAACAAAAACAGTTGTTTGCAATATTGATACTGGTAATTGTTGGATAGAAGGAGTTGCTACTGGCACCCTAAAAGGCAAGGTAACAGACAAAGACACTGGGTTGCCAATAGTTGGTGCCACAGTAACAGCGAACTCCCACCAAACAACAACAAACTCAACGGGAGAGTATATCATGAGCTTGCCGGTGGGGAACTATACAGTAACCGCTTCTAAGGAGGGCTATTACTCAAGCACAGCAACTGCAGAGATTTTAGCAAATCAAACAACAACTCTGAACTTCCAACTAACCAAAGACATAACTCCGCCGATAATCTCAAACATAACCGTCTCTGCTATCACTGGTTCAAGTGTAACGATTACTTGGAATACAGATGAACCAGCCACCTCACAGATAGAATATGGCTTAACTACCAGCTATGGCTCCTCCACACCTCTGGATACAAATTTGGTTACAGAGCATACACAAACAATAACAGGTCTGAAAAGCAATACAACCTATCACTTCAGAGTAAAGAGCAAAGATGCCTCTAATAATGAGGCAGTATCAGGAGACTATACCTTTACCACTACAGAAGAGACAAACCTTGTTGCTTACTACAAGTTTGATGAAGGCTCTGGCACTACTGCTTATGATTCCTCTGAGAATGGAAATGATGGCATAATCTATGGAGCAACCTGGGTAGATGGAAAGATGGGCAAAGCTTTAAGCTTTGATGGAAGTGATGATTATGTGGATTTACCAGATAATATTATTACCGCACCTTCTCTTCGGGCTAATGGCTCAACTCTTATTGCCTGGGTAAAGGTAGAGCCTTCTTTAACAGGGAGGAAAGGCATTGTGGGTTTTGCTGCTTGCACTTCTGGCTGGTCTGTATTTGGATTGGATTACTATAACGGAAAGGTGCGTTTGGAAACATGGGATTCTGGTATTAGTAGTTATCAAAGAGTTGAAAGCACTACCAATATAAATGACGGAAAGTGGCATCATATTGCTGGGACTTATGACCCTTCTGATAAGAAGATGAGGATATATGTTGATGGTGTTTTAGAGGGCACAAGTTCAGAAATTAGTAAGGCTGGATGGTCAACAGGTAGTCGTTATAACTATATTGGAAAAAATCCCAGGTCCGGTGATTATTTCTTCAACGGCACAATAGATGAAGTAAAAATCTACAATAGAGCCTTATCTGCAGAAGAGATATTGGCAGATTATCAGGGGGAAGTCTCTCATATCGTCTATGTAGCGAGAGATGGCACTGGTGATTATAACTGCGATGGCACTGATGACCAGATTGAGATAAACCAAGCCATAGCTTATATCAACAGCATAGGCGGCGGCATAGTTCATTTAAAGAACGGAACATTTGTTATCTCTGATTCCATAAACCTCTCCTCAAATCTAATCTTTGAAGGAGAAGGCACAGAGAAAACAACAATAAAGATTGAAGACGGAAGCACAAAAGAGAATTGGGCCACTATTGTTGGAGACGGAATATCCTCAACAACAATTAAAAATATAACTATCAATGGAAACAAAGACAACTGTCCTGTTCCAAATGGAATAAACAGCAATATTGATGCCTTCCATCTCTATAACTCCAACAATATCACAGTTGAAAATGTGAAAATGATTGACTTCTGGACTGATGGAGTTGAATTCTCTCATTCAAGCAATTCTGTAGTTAAGGACTGCGAAGTTATTCAGGCAGGACATGAGGGATTGAGAGCAATATACAGCGACAACATAACATTCTCAAACAACTATGTGTATTCCGATGGCACAGGAAATGCTGGTATAAGAATATATGAATCCTCAAACTGCATAATAGAGAACAACTACTTCAATGTCTACGGCTTCGGCATTCTTATCAATTCTCAGGGCGGAGTTCCTTGTGGAAATAACATCTACCGAGATAATTACATAGAAGGTCACTACGGTTTGCCAGGAATAGCACTCTGGCCTTGGGATACAGAGGTAAGCAACGAGACATTCATAAGAAACATCATCGCCAAAACTGACGGAACTCAAGAACCGTATGGACACGGAATTCATCTCAGACCAGTAGGAACTGCAAGCCTCAAGAACATAAAGATAATAAACAATGTGATAAATAATGCAATAAAATCAGGAATATATGTGGAAGATGGGGCAGATGTGAGCAATATTGTTGCGAAGAACAATATCATTGTGAACAATGGTGAATATGGCATATACGGAAATGTCCTTTCATCATACAACGATGTGTGGAACAACAACGCTGGCAATTACGGCGGCGGTGCATCCGCTGGAACGGGAGATATTTCCGCTGATCCGCTCTTCGCATCACCACCGCATGACTTCCATCTGAAATCGCAGGCGGGAAGATGGAACGGCTCTGCTTGGGTCGTAGATAATGTCACATCGCCTTGCATAGATGCTGGCGTTCCCTTTGAAGAAGACTCCGTTCACGGCGATTACCGAAATGAGCCCGAACCTAACGGTAAAAGGATAAACATGGGCGCATACGGAAACACAAAAGAGGCTTCAAAATCCGCTGGAAAGACATATAGTATTTCCGGATATGTGAAATATGAGAACGGAACAGGCATATTCAACGCTCATGTCACAAATAACAGGACAAGCGCAGAAGATTATACGGATGAGAACGGATATTATATTCTACATGGATTGACAAACG
>Ga0190363_1001144_pt1 | contig 15764 bp, 15 predicted proteins | sample 48721867_MG_FD_161272 | JGI IMG/M metagenome (GOLD analysis project Ga0190363, IMG submission 161272) | Hydrothermal vent microbial mat bacterial communities from Southern Trench, Guaymas Basin, Mexico - 4872-18-6-7_MG | ecosystem: Environmental > Aquatic > Marine > Hydrothermal vents >... | reverse complement strand
TATAAAACTTTTGGAATAAATTTAAAAATTTCTCTTTTCTGAATATCAGCTTTAGTTGATTAATAAAGCGTAAAGTGTAAAACGAAAAGCGCAAAAATAAACGTAAAACGTAAAGCGAAAAGCGAAAAGCGCAAAAATAAGCGTAAAGCGTAAAACGAAAAGCGAAAAAATAGTTTAAAAATTTTAAATTGTTTTTAGCTTTTAGCTTTTAGCTTTTAGCTTTTAGTTTTTAGTTTTTAGTTTTAAATTATCGTTTTTAGTTTTTCGTTTTTAGTTTTTCGCTTTTAGTTTTTCGCTTTTCGCTTTTTTGATTGGTTTTTCGTTTTTAGCTTTTAGTTTTTAGTTTTATTTGATTGCAAGCTAAAGCTTGCAGGTCCAAAGAAGGGTGAGTTTTTCGTTTTTCGTTTTTAGTTTTTCGCTTTAAAGAGGGTATTGACATTGACAAAAATTTGGCTTAAAATATAATAAAAGTGTAAAGATTAAAAATCTGGTTGTGGAATTTTAAAGGAGGGCATTTTCAAAAAGCCCTCTTTTTTAAAAAGAAATTAAAGATTTTAAAGGTTTGAAATTTTTGCAGAAAAAAGCGGAAAATCTTGTTGACAAAGATTTTAAATTGCAGTATAATAGAGTATCAAGCCAAAATTTGAGGGTACCTTAAAAATTGAGAAAGAAAATTGACCCAAGATTTTTGGAAGTTGAATTTTCGAAAAACAAAAATAAAACCAACCCTCAAAGAGGAGTTGGTTTTTTTTGCGCAATACAACCCGGTAGGGAGAAGAAAAACTCTGAAAGGAGGTGAGAAGAAATGGGAGAAAATGAAGAAATTCAAGATCCAATTATGGATGCGATAAAACAAGCGGGAGAAGAGTTGAAGAAGGAGCTGGAAGAAGGAAAGAAACAGCACGAAGAGATCAAAAAGGAAATTAGAGGGATAGGAAGTCATTTGATAGGGTTGATTCTTTTAGGGCTGGTTGGTGTAGCAATTCTTATTTTCTCTTTAATAGGTGGGTACAAATTAGGAACTGCGATCCTAAATTCCGTAAAAGAGAGTAGAAAGGCTGTGATAGAACGTGTGGATGAAGCACAGAAGCAGATAGAGGTGAAAATTGAAAAGAAGGCTGAAGAAGTACTTTCGGTAATTCCAGCGAAAAAGAAAGTGGGTAAGAAAAAAACTCGTAGGTCTGCTAAAAAAGAAGAGGTAGAGAAAGAAACACCTCCACCTACTATCGAAATTTCTAAAGCTCCAACCCCAACTCCTTCTGAAAAAGCTCGAAAACCTGCTCCCACACAGAAGGTCGGGAAGGAGAAGAAAAAGGGAAAGAGAGAGAAAGCTACTCGTCCTGGTTGGATCGATGAAACTAAAAAGAAAATCAACCAATTGGTAAAAGATGCCTTCGCCCGCTACAAAGCGGGAAGGGAGGCGTTTAAGGATGCCTTAGCTAAACTGGAAAAGGCGAAGGAGCTCTTAACCAAGCTCGAGAAGGAAGGTGGTCAGTATCTAACTCCTGAAGAAAAGAAAAAAATGGCGCAACTGAAGAAGTGGCTCGATCAGTACATTGAAGCTACTCAACGGGCGTTGGCCGCAAAACCTCGCCGCACTGACTTCGCTGCCAATCTTCAGCGTTCCTTCCGGCATACTCTGGTGGATCCGATAAACTTATTTAATCCCGACACTCGAAGAAGAATAGTAGAAGATCCCTTTGGATCAGCCCTTCGTGCTCTGGCTGCTAGCAGATTATGGGAGTTGATTGATGACGAGTTATTAAATAACTTTATATCAGAGGAGATAATGGATGACATTTTCGGAATTGACAAGGCCCCAGCTCCACCACAGCTGGAGGTGGAGCCATCAGTTGAGGAAGCAGGGGAAGAGGGAGTGCAGGAGCCTGCCCCTGAACCAACAGTAAGTGGAACCGGGGAAGGAGGGGAGGTTTATAACCCTCCTGAACCCGGAGTGCAAGACGTAGGAAAACCGGAGGTGGTTAACACCTCTGGAATCTCAGAGGAAACTCCGGAGGTGCCTCCACTTCTGGAGAATGTAGCTCCGCCTCCGGAAGAACCTACGGTAGAGGGGGCAGGCAGTCCCGAGGTAGTGGATACCTCGGGAATGGCCTCTATCTCCGGCGAAACAGAACCAGCAGTTCCTGATCTCTTAGAAGCTCCTCCACTGTTTGAAGCTGGGGGAGCAGAGCCGGAGATCATTGAAACAGGAGCTGCTGCAGTTTCCGGAGAAGGAGAGCCAGCTCCACCTCTGCTTCCGGAAAACGGGGCCGAGTCTTCTTCCCTTCCGGCTTACCAGCCGGAAGAACCGCCACTTTTCTGACAATATTCAGGAGAGGGAGAGGCTGCCTGCTCTCCCTACCGGGATTAATTTTTTTCTCTCCCTCTCCTTTCTCCCTTTATTTTTCAACTTCCAGAAATTTTGGGTCAATACCCAAAAAATAAGGGTCGAATTTAAATATAGATTAAATAAAAGGTCGGAATAAATTAGGAGGTAAGAAAATGGAAAAAATAAAAAAATACCTAACAGGATTTTTAGCATTTGCTCTTATTTTTTCATTTCTTTCTTTACCAAATTTAGCTAGTGGAGGCCAAGTACTTGGACTTACCACTAAGGTTGCTAATTTAAGCGCAGGTGAAAAAACCTGGGTTTCCGAAACTAATGCAAAACCAGGAGATCAACTTGCTTTCTATGTTAGTGTTAGAAACTTATCTGCTGAGATTTTAACTAATGTTAAGGTAAAGGCTAATTTACCTAATGGTTTAGGGCTTGTACCTGGTTCTGTTACTGTTGGGAATCAAAAAATCGGAAACACCATTGCTTCTGCTGGAATTATTTTAACTCAGATCAAACCAGGTCAAGCTATTCCTATTGTCTATCAAGCAAAATTAGCTAATCCTTTAGAAGAAGGAGTAATCAGAGTTACTCACACTGCTGAAGTAAATGGAACTGAAATTACTGATCAAGGAGCTTTAGTCACCATTCTCTCTTCAATTACTGCAGCTAAAGAAGAGGGAAGCAATTCTAATGAAGCTAATCTTTCTCTCACAGTTAAAGTCGGAAACTACAGCAAGAAAACAGATTGGGCAAAAGAAGTTGTCGCTAATCCAGGAGATGAAATCGTATATTTGCTTAAGGTTGAAAATAAAGGCGAGACTACTGTAAGAGGGATTAGAGCTTCAGTTTCTTTACCAGCTGGAATGGAATTAATTCAAGGTTTAACCAAACTTTATAAAACTTCCATACCTGAAATTCTTCCTGATACTATAACTATCTCTGGCGTTGATCTTCCAGATCTTGCTCCTGGAAGCTGGATCTATCTCTCCTATAAAACAGTTCTTTCAACAGATCTTCTAAATGGAACTGTTCTAGCACCTGTTAACAAAATAACAGCTTCAGATCTTACTTTAACCGATGATTCAGCTAGAGTAATTATCCAAGGAGAGGCTAGAGCAGCTCAGCTTGAACTTACTGTTAAAGTTGGAAACTACAGCAAGAAAACAGATTGGGCAAAAGAAGTTGTCGCTAATCCAGGAGATGAAATCGTATATTTGCTTAAGGTTAAAAATACAGGAGAGACCACTGTAAGAGGGATTAGAGCTTCAGTCTTTTTGCCAAATGGAATGGATCTAGTTCCTGGAGTAACCAAGCTTTGGAAGACTTCTATTCCAGAAATTATGCCAAATACCATTACTACCTCTGGTCTAGATCTTCCAAGCTTAGCTCCTGGAAGCTGGATCTATCTCTCTTATAAAGTAGTTCTTTCAACAGATCTTCTAAATGGAACTATTCTAGCACCTGTTAACAAAATAACAGCTTCAGATCTTACTTTAACCGATGATTCAGCTAGAGTAATTATCCAAGGAGAGGCTAGAGCAGCTCAGCTTGAACTTACTGTTAAAGTTGGAAACTACAGCAAGAAAACAGATTGGGCAAAAGAAGTTGTCGCTAATCCAGGAGATGAGATCGTATATCTATTGAAAATTAAAAATGTTGGAACAACCACTATTGGAGATATAAAGGCTTATGCAAATCTACCTGCTGGTATGCAATTAGTTCCTGGTCTTACCAAACTCTATAGAACTTCAGAACCTGATATTCTACCAAATACAATCACTTCAACTGGCGTAGATTTGCCTGTTCTTACTCCTGGAAGCTGGATCTATGTGTCCTATAAAGTTAAGCTCTCAAATACTGGGTTTGAAAATGGAGATAAACTAATTGTTACAAATAGAGTTACTGCTGGATCAATTAACTTAACTGATAGCTCAACAGTTGTAACTATCCAAGGAGTAGTTGCTCAAAAACCAGAAGAAGAACAAAAGGAAGAAGCTAAAGAGCAACCAGAAAAAGAAGCAGCTAAAGAAGAACCAATTAAAGAACTACCAAAGACCGGACCTGAAACTTCTGTACTTGCCCTTCTTTCTGGTCTTACTATCGCAGGTTATCTCGCACTTAAAGAAAAAAGAGCTTTGAAAAGAGCATTAAAGAGAATAAAATAATCATAAGTGAGATAAGATAAAGCAGGAGAGGCTCTCTGAAAAGGGAGCCTCTTCTGTATATGGTATAATTAAAGAAAAGGAGGAAAAAATGGAAGGAAAATTAAAAGAACTTAAAAAGAGAATAAAAGCACTAAAGGAGGGTCTTTGACCTAGATCAGCTTGAGAAAAAAATTTCAGAAATTAATGAAAAAATGAATCAACCAGATTTTTGGAAAGATAGGGAAAGAGCGATTAAACTTTCAGAAGAACTTGCTGCTTATCAGAAAGAAATAGAGGAATTTAAAGAGCTAGAACAATTTTTAAAAGAATGTAAATCAGAAAAAGAGCTTCAGGAAATTGAGCAGAAAATTAAAAAATTTGAGATAAAAACTTTTTTAAAAGGAGATTATGATAGATCGGATGCTATTTTATCTATTCATGCAGGGGTTGGAGGAACAGATGCTTGTGATTTTGCTGAGATGCTTTTAAAAATGTATCTTAATTTTGCCAAAAGAAAAGGATTTAAAGCGGAAATTCTTCATATATCTTCAGGAGAAATAAAAGGGATTAAATCAGTGACTTTAGAAATTTCAGGTCCTTATGCTTATGGATTTTTAAAAGGAGAAAAAGGTGTTCATAGATTGGTAAGATTGTCTCCTTTTAAAGCTGGAGATGCCAGAGAAACTTCTTTTGCTTTGGTTGAAGTAATTCCAGAAATAAAAGAGGAAGAATTCAAAATTGATCCAAAAGATTTACGAATTGATACCTTTCGAGCTTCGGGTCATGGAGGTCAGCATGTCAATGTTACAGATTCTGCTGTAAGAATAGTACATTTACCTACAAAAATCACTGTTTGTTGTCAATCAGAAAGGTCTCAGCATCAAAATAAAGAGAGAGCCTTAGCTATTTTAAGAGCCAAGTTAAAAATGCTTGAAAAAGAGCAGAAAGAAGAAAAATTAGAGAAATTAAAAGTAAAAGAAAAAGCCTCCTGGGGGAATCAAATTAGATCTTATATATTGCATCCTTATAAACTAGTTAAAGATCATCGAACAGGAGTTGAAATAGCCGATGTAGAAGGAGTCTTAAATGGAGAATTAGATGAATTTATAGAGAAATATTTAGAAGTTGCAAATTTGGGGAAATTAAGATAAAATTAAAAGGAGATGATAAGTTTTCAGAATATTACCAAAATTTATCCTCCCCGAATTCAAGCATTGAAAGATATCAATCTTGATATAGAAGAAGGGGAGTTTCTATCTTTGGTTGGTCCTTCTGGAGCAGGGAAGACTACTTTATTAAAATTGTTAATTTGTGCTGAAAGGCCTACTAAAGGAAAAATTTTAGTGGTTGGAAAAGATATTACTCGGCTTCATCCCTGGCAAGTTCCATATTATAGAAGAAAAATAGGGGTTGTTTGGCAAGATTTTAAGCTAATTCCTCAGAAAACTGTTTATGAAAATGTTGCTTTTGCTTTGGAAGTTTGTGGAGTTAGCGGTTCAGAGATTAAAAGAAGAGTTCCTGAGATATTAAATTTGGTCGGTCTTTCAAATCGGATGAGGAGTTTTCCTCAAGAATTGTCTGGTGGCGAAGCTCAAAGAGTTTCTATTGCTAGAGCTTTAGTTCATAGACCAAAAATATTGATAGCAGATGAACCTACAGGAAATATTGATCCAGAAAATGCAGCCCATATCATTGATCTTCTTTTAAAAATTAATAAAGAACTAGATACCACAGTAATTTTAGCAACTCATAATAAAGATATTGTAAATAGGCTAGAGAAAAGAGTGGTAACTTTAGAAAATGGTCAAATAGTAAGAGATCAGCCTATTGGGAAATATATGTTATAAATCTAAATATGATAAGGATAATTAAATTTGGTTTGCAGAATTTTTGGAGAAATGGACTTCTATCTTTTGCTTCTATTATTGTTATTACTTTTACTTTGATAATTCTTTATTTGTTTGTGTTGATTAATTTTATTACTGGCGAGACCATTAATTTTGTTCAAAATTCTTTGGATTTGGAGGTATTTTTTAAAGCAGATGTAGAGCCAGCAAAAATTTTAGAAATAAAAGAAACTTTAGAGAGAATGCCAGAGGTTTTAAATGTTATCTATATTTCCAAGGAAGAAGCTTTAGAAATTTTTAAAGAAACAGATATTTTTGATCCTGAAATTTATCTTGAAGAAGAAAATCCTTTACCAGCTAGTTTAAAGATTAAAGTTAAAGATAAAGAGAAGATAAAAGAAATAGCTGAATTTTTTCAGCAAGAGAAAATAAAACCTTTTATAGAAAGTACCACCTTTTTTCCAGAGATTATCGAAAGAATTATTAGAACATCTAAAAATATAAAACTTTTAGTTTTTGCTCTTACTTTAATTTTTCTTTTAATTTCTTTAATTGTAGTTTTTACTACTATAAGGGTAACAATTTTTTCAAGAAGGCGAGAAATAGAGATAATGAAATTAGTTGGGGCTACCTCTTGGTTTGTAAGATGGCCATTTATAATTGAAGGAATTCTTTATGGAATTTCTGCTACTTTTGTTAGCGCTTTTCTGATATTTACTGGCATAAAACTTTTTTCAGGAAAATTGATAGAATTTTTTAAAGAGATAATTCCCTCTGCTTCTTTTGAATTTTTCTTTTCTGAACAATTGATTCAAATTCTAATTCTTTTAGGGGTGGTAGGCGTCCTTATTGGAGCACTTTCAAGTTTTTTGGCTATATCTTTGTCTAAATATTTAAGAGTATAACTCCCCCCTCTTTCTTTTGCTCTCCTGCTATGCATTCCCTCCTTTCTCCCGGCTTTAAAAGCCGGGCTTTTTTTATAATTCAACCCCTTCCTTAAAATGTGACGCATTAATTTGCCATGGCAAAATAATAGGTCACAATTTAGGATAGAAACGAAAAACGAAAAGCGAAAAGCGAAAAGCTAAAAACTAAAAGCGGAAAACTAGAAAGAACGAATTTCTTGTTGACATTTTAAATAGCTTTTGATAAAATAGATAGGTTTATCCAAATAGCTGTGGATAAATGAATAAACTACAAAAAATTTGTTGCATTCTTTTGGCTTTTATCCTAATTGTCCCATTTAAGACAATTCCTGTTAATGCGGGTTTATTAGAAGAAAAAAGAGAAGAATTATTAAAAATTAAAGAAGAGATTAAGAAACAAAAAGAATTAATTGAACAAAAAAGAAAGGAGATAGCTACTTTAGAAGGTCAGCTTTCAATAATATCTGATCAAATCAAACAAATAGAACTTCAAATCCAAGCATTTCAATTGGAGATAGAAAAAACTAATTTAGAAATTGTTCAAACTGAAAATGAAATTCAAGAAAAGGAAAAGGAAATAGAAATCCAAAAGAAAATTCTTTCAAAAATTATTAAAACCCTTTATAAAAATAGAGATTTCAATTTAGTTTATATAGTATTTAGTTCTGAAACCGTCTCTGATTTTTTAAGAAAACTTAAATATCTTGATTCCTTAAAGATTCAAAGTTATAAAACTCTTCAGAAAATAAAAGCCTTAAAGGAAGAGTTGGAAAAGAGAAAAAGGGAATTAGAAAAAGAAAAGAAAGAATTAGAAGAATTAAAGGCAGCAAAAGAAAATGCTTTTTCTCTTTTGGAATCTCAATATGCATTTAAAGCTAATTTATTAGCTCAAACTCAGGGAGAGGAAAAAAAATATCAAGAGCAATTAGCAAAAGCTCGTGCTGAAGAGAAGGCAATTACAGCAGAGATCATTAGATTATTAGAAGAAGAGAAAAAGAAAAGAGAAAGAGAAACTACCCCTCGAGAAAGAATAGTAAATCGAGGAGGATTTTCTTATCCACTTCCTGGAGTAAATAGAATTTCTATAATTGGTGGAGATTTTATGGATCCTAATTATGGATTTGGATTTCCTCACACAGGAATTGATTTAGCTGCTCCTCAAGGTACACCAGTTTTAGCTGCTGGAGATGGGTATGTAATTGTTGCTCATGATTCAGGAGGTCCTGGACTTTCTTATGTAGCAATTGATCATGGAAACGGATATATCACCAAATATCTTCATCTTTCTGAAGTTTTGGTTACCACAGGAGAGATTGTTAAAAGGGGTCAGATTATAGGGCTTTCAGGAGGAACTCCAGGTACAAGAGGAGCAGGAATTTTTACAACAGGCCCTCATCTTCATTTTGAGATAAATGATTATCAAGGAAACCCAATAAATCCTCATAATTTCCTTTATTTTGAACCACCGCTTTAACTTGAGAATCTTTTTAAGCTATGATATGATTAGAAAAGATGGGCAAGGAAAAGATAAAATTTATTTGTGAAGCTTGTGGCGCAGAATATCCAAGATGGCAAGGTAAATGTGATATTTGCGAAAGTTGGAACAGTTTGGTCGAGACTAAGGTAGAGAATATTCAGAAACAAACTTATCCGAAAGAGGAATTAAAAACAGATTCTCTTTTTAATATTTCATTAAAAGAATTCAAAAGAGTCTCAACTGGAATTGAAGAATTTGATGAAGTTTTAGGAGGAGGAATAGTTCCTGGTTCTATTATTCTTTTAGGAGGCGAACCAGGGATAGGAAAATCAACACTTTTACTTCAGCTTGGTGAAAATCTAAAGATAAATGAGCCAAAAATTCTTTATATCGCTGGCGAGGAATCAATCTATCAGATAAAGTTACGAGCCCAACGAATAGGAGTTTTCGGAAAATCACTATTTTTATTTTCTGAAACAAATTTAGAGAAAATACTTAATCTTTTAAATAAAAATAAATTTGATTTGATTATAGTCGATTCTATTCAAACCTTATTTCATCCCGATCTTTCCTCTGGTCCAGGTTCTATTGCTCAAATAAAATTAGTTACCGAAAAATTAATTCAGTTTGGAAAAACCAAGAAAATACCTGTTTTTTTGATAGGTCATGTAACCAAAGAAGGAGGGATAGCTGGACCAAAAGCTCTAGAACATTTAGTGGATGTGGTGCTTTATTTGGAAGGAGAAAGATTTGGAGATCTACGAGTTCTTCGAAGTGTTAAAAATAGATTTGGAAAAACTGCTGAGATTGGTGTTTTTCGGATGACAGAAAAAGGTCTTATACCCTCGAAAGAGAAAGATATATTTCTTAAAAATAAAATAGAAGCACCTGGATCAGTTGTAAGTTGTATTGTTGAAGGAACAAGACCATTTTTGATTGAAATTCAAGCCCTTAGTTCGAAAACAATTTTTGGCTATCCTAAAAGAACTTCTACTGGTTTTGATTTGAATAGGCTAAATCTGCTTATAGCAGTTTTAAAGAAAAGGGGGAAAATAGATCTTTTTGATCAGGATGTTTATCTTAATATTGCTGGAGGATTGAAAGTTATAGAACCCGCTATAGATCTAGCAATAATTTTAGCTCTAGCTTCTTCTTTTAAGAATAAAGCAATTGATAAAGATCTGGTAAGTTTTGGAGAAGTTGGACTTTTAGGAGAGGTGAGAAATGTTTCAAATTTAGAAAAAAGAATAAAAGAGGCTATTAAATTAGGTTTTAAAACGGTCGTTATGCCTTATCAGAATTATGGTTTAAAATTAAAAAATAATCAAATAAAATTAATCAAAGTAAAGACTATAAAGGAGGCAATAAAAATATGTTTATAAATTTAGTAAAAAATGCTTCAGCAGATGTTTTCCTTATTATTTTTTTGATTACTTTAATTAGTTTTTTGGTGGTAAGAAAATTTTTCTCTATCAAGCCCATCCGATTGTTTTACGGTCTTTCTGGGCTAACAGTTGGAGTTATTATCGGCTCTTTAATTTCTTTACCTTTTATGTTTTTTCCTCCTTCTTGGAATTTCTGGCTTCCTTTTATTATCAACACTTTAATAAGTTTGTCTTTTTTGGAATTATTTCTTCTTAAAGGAGAGATTATTTTTCTTACTTTGAAAACTATTTTAAAAAGATTTCTAAGATTATGATTGAATCTAAAAAAATCTGGTTTAACGGAAAGATAATTGATTCTACTGAATTAGGTCTTCCACTTTTAACTCACGCTCTTCATTATGGCTCGGGTGTTTTTGAAGGAATTCGAGCTTATAAAACTGATCAAGGACCAGCTATTTTTAGATTGGCCGATCATCTGGAAAGATTTTTTTATTCTCTTGAATGTCTTGAGATGGAGATTCCTTTTTCAAAAGAAGATCTAAAAGAGGCTATCAGAAATTTGATTAAATTAAATAAAGTAGAAGAATGTTATATCAGACCAATTGCTTTTTTTGGAGAAGGAAAAATGGGCCTTTATCCAAAAGGAGCAAAGATAAATGTTGGAATCGCCCTTTGGCCTTGGGGAGCTTATCTAGGAGAAGGAAAGCCTGTAAAAGTGAAAATATCAGAGTTTATAAGACTTCATCCGAAATCTATCTATCCTAAGGCAAAAATTTGCGGCTATTATGTAAATTCGATTTTTGCTTCTTTAGAAGCAAAAAATTCTGGGTATGATGAGGCCCTGTTTTTAGATTGGAAAGGAGATGTGGCTGAAGGTCCAGGTGAGAATTTATTTTTAGTTAAAAATGGAATTTTATACACCCCTAATTCTCCTTCTATTTTAGCTGGAATCACTAGAGATACTATAATTAAATTAGCAAAAGATCTAAAGATAAAAGTTAAAGAAAAAAGAATAAAACCCTATGAATTAGAGGAGGCAGATGAACTCTTTTTCACTGGAACAGCAACAGAGATCTGTCCAATAAGCCAGATTAATAAAACAAAGATAAATAATGGAAAAATTGGAAAAATAACTAAAATTTTAAAAGAACTCTATCAAAGCGTAGTAAGAGGCAAACAAGAAAAGTATCTTAATTGGCTAACATTTGTAAAATGAAAATAGGATATTTAGGTCCAGAAGGAACTTTTTCTCATCAAGCTGCCTCTAAATTTTTTTTGAAAGAGGATCTTTTTCCTTTTTCCGAAATTAAAGAAATTTTTGAAGCAATAAAGAAAGGAGAAATAGATTATGGAATAGTTCCAGCTGAAAATGCTATTGGTGGAATTATTTTTGAAGTTATTTACAATCTAATAAATCATCCAACAAAAGTTATAGGTTCGTTTGAAATTCCTATTTCTCATTGTCTTTTGGCAAAAAAAGGAGATATAAAAGATTTAAAAATAATAAGAACTCATGTTCAAGCATTAGTTCAATGTAGAAATTGGATAGAGAAGAATTTAAAAGATATAGAACTTCAGATAGTTTCCTCTACTGCCAAACCTGTTTTAGAAGAAAAAGAAGGAATAGGATTTATAGGTTCAAAAGAATTAGCAGAAAAATATAATTTAAAAATTTTAGCTGAAAAAATAGAGGATATCAAAGGAAATTCTACAAAATTTTACGTGATCTCATCTTATTTAGATTCTTCAATTAGAAATTTACTTAATCCAAAAAGAACCCTTCTTGTGTTTGCTGTTTATGACAGAGTTGGAATTTTAAGAGATGTTCTTGATGTTTTTGCAAAATACAGATTGAATTTAACCGCTCTTCATTCTATTCCTACTAGAGTAAAACCCTTTGATTATTTCTTCTTCACAGAGATAGATAAACTCTGGCCTTCTGAAGAATTAAAAAATGCTTTTAGAGAGATTAATAAAAAATATTGTCCTTTGGTTAAGTTAATAGGAATAAATTAAAATGGGAAAGAGACTTGGAAGAAATTTTTACACTCGAGACACTCTTCAGGTAGCAAAAGAGATGTTAGGGAAATATCTAGTTAGAAAGATAGGAAAAAAGAAACTTATAGGAAAAATTGTAGAAACCGAAGCTTATATTGGACCAAAAGATAAAGCTTCCCATGCCTATGGAGGGAAAGTAACTCCTCGGAATTTAGCGGAATATATGATAGGAGGTCATATCTATATTTATTTGGTTTATGGAATGTATTGGCAATTAAATATCTCGACTGGAAAAGAAGGCTCTCCAGAATGTGTTTTGATTCGAGCTTTAGAACCAATAGTTGGTGAGAAAATGTTAAAAGAAAAAGGAGAAAAATATATTTTAAATTTAGCAAATGGACCAGGAAAGCTTTGTAGATGGCTTAAATTAGATAAATCTTTCTATGGTGAAGATTTGGTAAAAAGTAAAAGAATATGGCTTGAAGATGGTCCTTCTATTCCTGAATCTCAAATTGTCGCTACAAAAAGAATAGGGATAGATTATGCTGGGAAATATTGGGCTTCTAGAAAATGGAGATTCTATATCAAAAACAATCCCGCTGTTAGTAAACCCTAATAACCACCGCGTAGGTGGACAAAATGGTTGACAAAATTTATATTTTGTGATATAATTTTTTTGTATTTAAAAATTTAAAAAGGAGGTGAAAGAGAATGGAAAAGATGGAAAAGATCTGGTTGGGATTTTTGGGAGTGGTGGTGATAGGGTTGTTGGTATATACGGGAATAAGGGATTGGAGAGGGATACAGAGTTATCAAAAGATGAGTTCAGAGTTAGAACAAGAAGAAAAGTATGTAAGGGAACAAATGGAAAAGATTGATGAGCATATTATAAAAGCGAAGATTTATCAGGAAATGAGGAAGTATAAAGAATCTAAAAAAAATTATGAGTTAGCAAAAAATTTATTAAAAAATTTAATGAAGGAAGAGAATTTGAAGCAAAAATACAACTTAGAAGAAATTTATAAATTTTGCTCACAAAATATTACTCAATTATCCCGCTTATCCGCCAAATAGGCGGATTTTTTATTGACAGAAAAGAGCTATTTTATTAATATAAAATTAAGACGGAGGTGAGTTTTTTTATGAATAAGATAAAAAAATTTTTTCTTTACATTTTTCTTTTTGGGCTAATTTTTGGTCTCGGTTTTTTAACAAGAGATCTAATAAAACCAAAAGAAAAAAGTATTGTTTGGGAGCTTGTAAATAAAGAACCTCAGAAGAGAGAAATTGATTTTTCTTTGTTTTGGGATGTTTGGGACCTTGTTGAAAAAAACTTCATTGGTAAGATAGACAGACAAAAGCTTGTTTATAGCGCAATAAAGGGAATGGTAACAGGATTGGATGATCCATTTTCTTCCTTTTTAACGCCTGAAGAAATGAAAGAATTTGAGGAAGAACTCTATGGAAATTTTCAAGGTATTGGAGCAGAAATTACTATTAAAAACGGAAATTTAACAATAGTTACTCCTTTAAAGGACTCTCCTGCTGAAAAAGCAGGTCTTAAACCAGGAGATATAATTTTAAAAATAGATGATAAAGATGCTACTTTAATAGATCTTTTAACTGCTGTAAAATTAATTCGAGGACCTAAAGGAACTAAAGTTAAATTAACTATAAAAAGAGACAGTTTAATAAAAGAAATTGAAGTTGAAAGAGATTTGATAAAAATAAAAAGTGTAGAATTAGAATTTCTAGAGGATGGAAAAATAGCTTATCTTAAAATCTTGAGATTTCTTTCCCAAACTCCAAGCGAATTAATCAAAGCTGCTTCAGAGATTTTAGAAAGAAATCCTTCCTATGGGATAATCCTTGATTTAAGAAATAATCCAGGGGGATTTTTTCAAGGAAGTTTAGAAGTAGCATCAATGTTTATTCCTGATGGACCAATTGTTATCCAAGAATATAAAAATGGGGTAAAAGAAGTTTATCAAGCAAAACAAAATGCAAAATTAAGAGACTTTCCTTTAGTTTGTTTAATCAACAGAGGTTCTGCATCTGCTTCCGAGATTGTTGCAGGAGCAATTCGAGATAGAAAAAGAGGAATTCTTATTGGAGAAAAAACTTTTGGTAAAGGATCGGTTCAAGATCTTGAAGAATTAAAGGATGGAAGTGCCCTTCGATTAACTGTAGCAAAATGGTTAACGCCAAATGGATTCCAAATCAACGGTCAGGGTCTTTTACCAGATATTGAAGTGAAGATGGAAGAGGATTCTGAAAAAGATCTTCAATTAGAAAAAGCAATAGAAGAACTTAAAATTCTTGCTTTAAAGTAAAAATGAGAGTAATACTTCTAAAAGACATTCCAAAAATCGGACAAAAAGATCAAATCTTGGATTTAGCACCAGGATATGTTAGAAATTATCTTTTTCCTCGAAAATTAGCTATTCCAGCAACTGAAGCAAATTTGAAAAGGTTAAAAATTAGGTTAGAAAAGAAAGCAAAAGAAAGAGAAGAAAGATTAAAAAAGCTTCGAGAATTAGCAAAAGAGTTAGCTACTAAATCTCTTTCGATAGAAGCAGAGGTTGGACCAAAAGGAAAACTTTTTGGATCTGTTACCTCCTCTCAAATCAAAAAAGTTTTAGAAGAAAAATATAAGTTAGAAATTCCTGAAGAAAATATTATTCTTTCAGAGCCTATTAAAAAACTTGGAAAATATCATGTTAAGATAAAATTCACTCCGGAGATTGTAACTGAAATAAAATTGGAAGTTAAAGCTAAAAAGAGTAAAAAATAATGGCTAAAACTAAATATATATTTGTAATGGGTGGTGTTATTTCTGGCCTAGGGAAGGGAATAGCTGTTTCCTCTATAGCTTTACTTTTAAAAAGCAAAGGATTTAGAGTAACAGCGATAAAAATTGACCCTTATATCAATGTAGATGCAGGAACAATGAATCCTACTGAACATGGAGAAGTTTTTGTAACAAAAGACGGAATGGAAACAGATCAAGATATAGGGAATTATGAAAGATTTTTAGATAAGGAATTAACTCGAGACAATTATATGACAACAGGTTTAGTCTATCTTTCTGTGATTCAAAAAGAAAGAAATTTAGAATATGGAGGGAAATGCGTTGAGGTCGTTCCTCATATTCCAGAGGAAGTAATAAGACGGATAAGATATGCAGGAACAAAGGCAAAAGCAGATTTTGTAATCATAGAGATAGGGGGAACAGTAGGGGAATACCAAAATATGCTCTTTTTAGAAGCTGCAAGAATGATGAAACTTAAAAATCCCAAAGATGTCCTTTTTATTTTGGTAAGTTACCTTCCAATTCCAGAAAAATTAGGAGAAATGAAAACAAAACCCACTCAACATGCCACTCGAGCCTTAAATACAGCAGGAATTCAACCAGATTTTATTTTATGTAGATCTGTTCAACCTTTAGATCAACCAAGAAAAGAGAAAATATCGGTGTTTTGTAATATAGACCCCGAGGATGTAATTTCGGCCCCTGATGTAGATAATATTTATGAAATACCTTTGAATTTCGAAAAAGAAAATTTATCTGAAAAAATTTGCAAAAAAGTGAGGAAAAAACCAAAAGAAACAGATCTTTTAAATGATTGGCGTGCTTTGGTTGAGAAAA
>Ga0190363_1001143_pt1 | contig 15766 bp, 20 predicted proteins | sample 48721867_MG_FD_161272 | JGI IMG/M metagenome (GOLD analysis project Ga0190363, IMG submission 161272) | Hydrothermal vent microbial mat bacterial communities from Southern Trench, Guaymas Basin, Mexico - 4872-18-6-7_MG | ecosystem: Environmental > Aquatic > Marine > Hydrothermal vents >... | reverse complement strand
AGGCCTACCCCCACCCCCCTTCTCCCTCCTAGAAACCCTATTAACCAACTCTATAGGAAACTCATCAGACTCGATGAAGGTTCTACCCGACGACTCAAAATCCTCCCAATCAAACCTTGAACCAGCCCCTTCACGCCTCTCAACAGGCTTCAACTTAAAACGAATCCCCCTAGACATCAAGCCTCACCGCATACTCTCCATAATAACCCTCACATCATCCTCAGATATAGGCCTCCTAAGATTAGCAGGAGTCCCAACAAGATACGCATGAGGCCTCTTCTTATTCCCAACGAAGCTAAGCCTACCAGCCACCTCAACATAAGGCACAGCACCAAGCCGAATAGGCTCGATTCTAATTCTCCAAGGATACTTCACCAAACCCTCCCTAACCTCATCAGGCCAAAGAGGCTTATCCTCCCTAAACCAAGTAGAACCAACCCGATATACGCCGACAATCAATCCACCTAAACGCTTAGAATTCTTCTTAGACACATAGAAGACTAGGGTATCACCAGGCTTAACCAGCTCAACAGCCCTCCTAGCCCTCTCTGGCACCCCAAAGACATTCATCTCCCTAACGACACCCCAATTCTCCTCACTCACAGCAAAAAGCCAACAAGCCAAGACAGCACACCAAATCGAAATTTTAGAAGATATAATAAAAAGATTTTCCATCAATAATACGTTAAAACTTAAAATTCACAGCCCCCATAAACATATCATAATTCATATAATTCACTTAAACCTAATATATATGGACAGGATATTGGAACCTTTATGATTTTCCCATTGGATTCCTTTTTAAAACACGCTAGATGAATATGAAACTTATCAATTGATCCATATATATCTGTATCTGAACATCGCCAGCTAAATTTCCTTTTAGCATCATTGATGGCAATTATCAGCTCAATATTCCCTTCATCTAAACTCTCCTTATCCGGATTGCTCAATTCAGCAACCCCCTTCTCACCACGAAATTCAGTATGTGAATGAAAATATCCCAAATGATGAAAATTAGTTAATCTATCCAAAATATTTAAAATCCTGATCTCCCTATGACGAATAGGCTCCACTTCACGTTTACTTCTCTTAGCCGTCTGATAAGGAATAGCATACTCAACAACCAAATCACCATCAACAAGTTCATAACCAAGCAAAACACCCAAAACCTCATCCCTATATACCTCAATACCAGACTTTATCAGTTAAATATACCTCCATGTTTTTAAAAACAAAGAGAATCAAATTTAAAAATTATGAAAAAGTAATAAATATTTTAAATAATATCTCATCAAATATACAGCATTACTGCATATCTCTATTAGCTCATCGTATAAGGCTAAATTGAGTGGCATTAGTGAAGGAGGAATAGCATATTACTGGACTTGAGATTTTAGGCTCCTTCCTACATACATCTACGACCCCATAATCACGGAAAATACCAACTGTGGATCTTAATAGATCATCCACTTTAATAGACCAGCTCAGTGGTAAATATAGAATTGCTTGTATTGCCTTTACATCTTATTACTACATCTAATGCCTCTAAGGTTCTATCTCCAAAGCTTCTAATTCCGCATAAGACAAAGATAACCTGTGGACAACCTGGAGCCTTTCGCTCTTTAGGCTATGAGGTATTATCTGTAAAGGAAGCCCCTCTTTCGCCTCTGGAAAGCATTTCAATAGTCCTTCTAAAAAGATTTACCTCTTTCTAGAATAGTGAAACCTGGCTTCTATATTTATCTTAGCGTAGTATTCATTATAGCCTTAGAACCCAAAGCATCTTTAAACAATGAAGCTTAGAAATTTAAACTCACTTCATCACCTCACTTCAGCGAGGTGTTTCCGTGAGGTGGTCGATATTTGTAAACCAAGGCTTATTCCTCTTTGGCTTTATTAACATGGTGGGATACTTCCTGCCAATATGGGTGAGCTTCTTGGATGGCCTTTTCGGCTTCACGCTTGCTCAGCTTTATGTAGGTCTGGACGGTTTGATGGCTTTTCCATCCCCACTCCTTTGTGAGCATGGGTCCCGATATTCCTCGACGGTGTAGTTCTGTTATGCGTCCTCTTCTTGAGGCGTGGAATCCTGCTCGGGGCTTCTCTATGCCTGCTTTTCTGCGTATCTCTGCGAATATGGCTGAGAGGCCTCTTAGGCTTATCCTGGGTCCCCGCTTGCCTCTTATGAACAGCGCCTCTGGGTCTGCCTGCCGCCGTTTGCGCCTCCTAATCTTAATCCATTCATCGAGGGCTCTGCAGGTTTCGGGGTCCAGCGCCCTATAGACTATCCGTCCGCCTTTTAGGGTTTTGACCTTGAGGTATGGTGGCTGGTAGTCGCTGATGTTGAGGTTCCTGATCTCTCCTCTTCTGAGGCCTAGACAATTTTCAAGCCTTATGAGGGCGTAGTTCCTCGCCGCCAGCTCGGGGTCCGGATGGCTTTTAGCCGCCTCTTCGAGTCTACGCATCTCCTCCTCTGTGAAGACTGGGACCTCGGATTCCTCCTCGACTTTTGGTGCGTCTCCGGGCTCGAAGGGCCAGGGTTGGCTGACGGCTCTGAAGAATGTCTTGAGGATGTAGTATCTCCACCGTCTAGTTCGGCCTCCGGCACCCCTCCGGGCGAGATCAGCGAGGTATCGGTTTATGCTGTGGGCCGTGAAGAGCTCCTCCTCACTGCAGGAGGTCAGATACTCGGAGGCTATACGGAGATATCTGTCGACGCTCTTACGGTTTCTGGCGATTAGATAGTCCTCAAATCTCTTGAGTAGCTCAATTTTTCCCTCATTAAGGATTATGCCCTTAACTTTATTTAATTCAGCATCGCCTCTGACAGCCCCCTGATTCATCATCTCAGGGATAAATCCCAGGATTTCTGCCCGCAACACCTGTTGCGGGCAGTGTTTTTCGGTGGGGATGTTATAGCAGGGGTCTGTGTGGAATCCTTTTATGGCTTCTTTTGAGTGGAGAGACTGGAATTCGGCTTCTATGTGGGGTTCAGTCGCTGAAGCCTGTCTTCGTTGATTACCGGCGACCGGTAAAGCTGTGAGGAGGGTTTTTATGGCTTCTCCGGGCGTGGAGGCCTGTTTAGGGTGTCTTGAGGCAAGATGTTTAGGGTTCGTCGTCTGGCCAGGTGAGGCTCCAGGCTGCGAGGATTAGCCAGAGGATGAGCTTTAGGAGGAGGAGCCGTGCTACTGGGCCTATGCCCCTACTGAGAAATGGCTCTGGTAAACCGAGTTTACATATTTCTCTAGGGGATGGGGAGGGACAGCAGCCTGATCAGGGTGAAGCTGAGCACTAAAGAGATGCTCCGGCGACTGGGCAAGATGGGCGACAGCTATGATGCCGTAATCCGTAGGCTGCTGGCCCAGGCTGAGAAGGGCGGGGAGGCCTCCATCCCCGAGGAGGTTCTCAGCTTCCTTGAGGAGGTGGCCGAGGCCAGCGATGGAGCCATCGTCGATGTGGGCGACGCCCTCAGCAGGCTGATAGCTAAGCTGGGTGTCATCCTCGGCTATAGGGGTGAAGGCTTCACAGACTGGGGAGTTAGGGATGTGGCCAAGGCCAAGATCGTTACATTCCTCGGCAGCGACGACCCGCTGACCATTAAGACGGCCATACTAAACCAGACCCTGAACAGCCTCATCGAGGAAGAGGGGATCAAGGAGCTAATCCCCCTCAGGGATGAGATCCTCTACATCCTAGCCCAGGCGAGGCTTAGGAGGTCCAGAAGCCATGAGGCTTAGGGCTCTGATGCCGGTCGCCGCCACCCTGGCTGCGCTCCTCCTCATCGCAGCAGCTACAGCGCCCCCAGACGCCATGCCGGAGGAGGCTGCATCACTCCTGGAATTCCTCAGGGCGATGCTCCTCTCAACGAATCTCAGCCTTGAACTCATAGTCACAGCGGTCATACCGGGGTCCTACGCCTTCGTCATGGCTCTATGGCTCATCGCAACTTCAGGTGGGATTCAATCCCACCAGGTCATGGATGTCGCCTCGGATAGGAGCCTAGAGATGCGTCTGAGGGCTGTGGAGGAGAGGCTCAATCAGCTTGAGAGTGGCGTCTATGCCCACGGGCATAGGGGTGAGGCCTCGGCTCTGAGGAGCGTCATAAAGGGGGTTAGGGATATGGAGGATGTATTCAGACTCTTCGAGGCCATAGACAGGGGAGAGATAAAGCTGGCAGAGCCTCCCAAGACCATGCCCATGGAGGCGTCTATCTCAAAGCCGCAGACGGAGGTCTTGGCCCAGACGACACCGCAGGCCGTCTCCAGGGATGCGGAGCTCGTCTTCAACATCCTGGAGGCCTTCGCCAAGGGCAGGGCTGGAGGGACTGCGAGATGAGGCGCCTCCTTCTCCTGCTTCCCCTCCTAATATGCCTCACGGCTGCGATCCCTCCAGCCCAAGCCCAGGGCCCCAGATACGAGACCAGGATAAGGCTGAACCTATACGCTCCAGCCATCGTCAAACTGGAGTATGAATACACCAGGAACATCACCGTCGGCGACGTCAGCAGCCTCGGCCCCAGCCTCTATGAGGTGAGGCACAGCCCCGAATACTTCCAGTTCAGCACGGAGGACATAGACCAGTTCACCTGGACCCTGGAGCTCCAATATGGCGTTAGGATGCGTCAGGTGATGCGGCTGACGATCTTCAGCGGCTCCACGCCGCCGAACACGATTGAGATTCCGGTTGAGGCTCAGGAGCTCATAATCAACTTTGAGGTCACGGTCCAGCCTGAGCCCCGCTACCCGACGTCGGATGAGATAGCGGAAAGGCTGATGAGCCACTTGATGGGAACCCTAGAGGATTATCACGGGGAGAATCAGCGCATCTTCAGAGCCCTGAATAGGACCATCGCCTTCTACGGAGCCTTAGCAGCCCTAAACGTCGTAGCCATAGTCGCCGTCGCAGCCCTCCTATACAAGCAGATGGAGAGGGGTGGATCTAAGTGAGGCTGCCGCTGACCCCTCTGGAGGCCCTGCCCCTCATCCTCACGGCTGTGCTGGCAGTAGCCCTCCTCCTCTTCATGGCTGGATGGATCCTCAGCCGGATAAGGCCTCCGACCTCCGAGCCGGTCATCGGCCATTACAGGTTTATACTCAAGGGAAGCGGCCTCACCGTCGAGGGCATAACGACCACGGCGAGGAGCGCAGCCCATCCACAGATGCTCTCAAGGCTTGGACAGGCGGCTGAGAAGCTGCGGGGACTGCTCAGCAGCCTACACCTATACGCCGTAAGGGATGGGCGTCGAAGGATACTCGTCATCGCTGATAGACCAGTTGAGACGGCTGAATACAGCGACTCTGAGAGGGAGCCCCGATTCGTATTCCCACACGGCTGGATCAGCTACCGCAACGTCTACGGCTACGGCGTCGAGGTAACGCCGCAGACCCATCCCGAGTTCTTCCGATTCTTCGGAGGCGACTGGGACGGCGCCCTATTCATATACCCCGAGAACATCAGAACCGGAGAGCAGCGCAATCCAGGCATCCTCAAGAAGGCTGAGGAGCTGACGCAGACCCTCCTGCTGGTGAAGCAGGCAGCCCTGGCTGTGGAGAGGGCTCAAGCCCTGGAAGACGTGCTAAGCGTCAAGGATAAGGTCATCAGGCAATTGGAGGGAGACGTAGCCTATGCTGTAGACCAGTATCACCTGGCTCAGAGGCGCAGCCTCCTCTCAACCCCCTTCGCCTCCGAAGCCGAGCTCCCACGGCGAAGAGGGCTGTTGCCCAGGATGACGAAGTGGAGGATCCTCAGCATCCTCGCCGCAGCAGCCTTAAGCTGGTGGTGGCTCCCCAAGCACTCGACTCTCAGCCCAAACGCAGCCCTCATCTTCGGAGCTGCAGCCACCTACCTATTCTGGCTCATCTGGGATAGAGGCCTAAGGGAGGTGTTCACCCGTTGAGCCTAAGCGAAGACCTCATAGACGCACTTAGAGATCGGATAGAGGCGTGTGAGAAGCGTTTAGAGGAGCTTGATGAGCGCCGTGAATATATGAAGGAGACCCACGACGAGGTTAGGAAGCTGCTATATGATGAGTGGAGGCCTGAGAAGTTTGATCCCGATGATCCTAAGACCTATCCACCCTGCCTCAGGAATCAGCGGCATACTCTAAATCTCCTCGATAAACTCAACGAAGCCGTCGGATATGCCTTGAAATTCGTCATCAAGTATAGGTATCCTCGGAATCAGCAGGAGCCCCCTCCACCGGTTCAGTCCACATCGCAGCCCCAGCAGCCCATCGTCATCCAGACCGGCCAGCAGCAGGAGGGGGGAGGGTCAAGGGTGCGGAGCTGGTGGACTGGATTCTGGGAGGTCCGCCTGGAGAAGATGAGGCTGCAATACCTCAGGGAGCTCGCCGAGAGGGAGGCTCCGAAGGCCGTGACGCCGAGAGTCGTCAGAGACCCAATAGAGGTCGGGAACGAGCTACTAGCGGCGCTACACGAGACCAAGAAGTTCCTAAATGACTGCTATCTCGTATGGCCCATTCATCGCACCTGGGCTTTCGCATTAAATGTCCATGAGGCCCTCAGAGATAGGCTGACAAGGCTGCTATCCACCATAGAAGCCTTCTGCTACGCAGCCCTAGATCAGGAGAAGGACAGGATTAACGATCAGCTCCTCCAGCAGATAGGATTCTTCACAAGGGTGCTGGAAGCCCAGGCGCAGGCTCCGGTCACTATCCAGGAGATCAGCAGGCTCTACAGCGAACGGGGATACAGAGACCTCGACTTCGAGCCCCGCATCACCAAGCGTAGAGGAGGAGGTGAACAGACATGAGCATGGCTAGGCAATTCCTCTACGTCGACCCCAAAGAGCTTCAAGGCCAGATGTATCTCAGTCATGGAAACCATCTGCTCATCATCGGTGCGACAGGCTCGGGGAAAACGAGCTCGCTCATGAAGGTGACCTATAATCTCTGGAAGGTGGGGGAGACCATTATCTGGCGGGATGACGCCAACCTTGAGTTCCTCAGCTTCCTCCCCTACATCGACTGCAAGCTATATCTCCCCGAGGGCTGCGACCTCCACCTTGATGAGGTGCTGGCTCCCTCTATGCTGAAGCGTGTCGAGAAGGTTCACTACGACTGGCATAGGCCTGGAGAGTTGATGCCCAGCTTCGACAACGAGAGGCTGAACATCCTCCTCTTCGACCTCTTCACCATAGACCTTGAAACCAGCGTCAGGTTCTGGACCCAATTCTTCTGGGAACTCTACCGATATAAGCGGCAGGAGATCAAGGAGCCGTGGAGCCTCGTCATCGATGAGCTGAACGACCTAGCCCCAGGCAAGGCTCGGGGAACCTTCGCAGGGCAGCTAAGACTCAGCAGCAGTATCTATCATAGCCTCAAGAAGTATCGGAAGATGAATCTTCGTTTAGTGGCCTCTACGCATAACTTCAACGATCTCCACGCCCCCCTACGGGGCCAGTTCAACTATTATCTCCTCAAGCGTATGCGCAGGGAGCATGTCCCAGAGAGATTCGTGAACTACGCCCACGTCATCGAGCGGATGAGCGTCCGCCACGCCATATTGGTTGACAGATACGGCAATTTCCAGTTCATCTATCCCTGGACCGAGGAGACCAGGTGGCATGAGGATATGGAGAAGCTGATCAAGCTCAAGCCTCAGAGGTGGAAGATACCGTGGAGCGGAGAGGTCAGGGAAGAGGAGGAAGACGAGAAGGGCAGGAGGGGCGTCTGGAAGAAGAGGGCTCTGCTACTGCTGAGGCTGCTGGATGAACTCGATGTGGCCAGGGTAGACTACAACTTCATACGCAGGCTCTTCGGCCTCGCACCCGGATACAGTAGCACGCTCTCCCAGATGGTCAGGGAAATCCCAGATGAGGAGGTGGCCGAGGCCTTGAAGCTGCTCGACGTGGAGGCCGAGGAATGAGGGACTTCGTGGAGCTATTGAAGAGGCTGAAGGGTAAACGGGTCAGGATACACTTCTACATCCCTGCAGAGGCATCCACAGCGACGGAGGAGGGAGTGATGACCCATCTGGCGAGGATCATCGACGTCGAGGGAACCATTCTAAAGATGGACAATAGGGGAGAGCTGGCTGAGAGGGAGGGAGGAGCCTACGAGACATACCTAAACCTTGAGGCCGTCGTCGTATGGTGCGTGGAGCTCGTCCGTGAAGACTATCAGCCAAAAATGGATGACTCATAGTCTCCACAGGCTCCGAGGGTCTCTATATTTCTCTATTAGGTGGTAGAGGTGAATGGGAAGTCTACTTCCGGCCTGATTACAACCATCCAGGTCAGGCCCGAGACCCGTGAGAGATTGAAGGATTTGGGGAAAAAGGGAGAGACCTACGACGAGATCATCAACCGCCTTATAGACTTCTGGCTGGAGCAAGGTGGTCAAAGATGAGCCTATATGAGAAGCTGGAAGAGGCAGCCAAGAAGCTGTCAAAGATACGACGACAGGGGCTGCCCGAACCTGAGGAGACCGGCGACTTCACCCTCGCTCTCGACGACATCTTCGGAGATGTCGTCTTCTTCACCAGCCATGAGGAGAATCCCGACAGGTTAGCCCTCTTCTGGATGCCAAGAGACGACGCCGTAGCCATAGCCGAGATCGACCTCAAAGAGGCCCACTGCCGTAGAGTCAAGATCCTCAACATCTGGGCCCTCCTAGACGAGCTCATCGCCCCAGTTTCCATCGGAGGCGAGCAGGATGCCTGAAGAGGAGAGGCCTAAGACCATGCTGGAGGAATGGAAGGCCAGGCAGCGCCGACGATACGGAGCCCCTCAGAGCCTCACCCTCAAAGATGTGGAGGGGGAGCTGGGAGACCACCTCCACCTCGTGGAGATAGAGGAGCATCCCGAGGGCTTCAGGGTGACTCGGCGACGATACCTCAGCCACGAAGAGTTCCAGGAGATACACAGCATCATAAAGCGCCTCGGAGGAAGCTACAGGGTTAAAGAGAAGGACTGGCTGATACCCAAGTCGAAGCCCAAGAGGGAAGGAGGATTCGGAGTCCGAAATTCTCAAGAGGCTGAGGCCGGATTCGAGATAGCTCCCATAGACGCCCTGACACCTCCTGAGCGGAGCCTAAGGCTTGGTGAAGACGAGGAGCTTGAGGAGCTTGTCGAGAGCATAAGGAGGCACGGCATCCTGCAGCCAATCCTCGTGAGGCCGAGAGGCCTGCTGTATGAGGTCGTCGCAGGCGAGCGACGATTGAAGGCCGCTAAGAAGGCGGGCCTAGTTGAGGTTCCGGTCATCGTCAGGGAGATGAGCGACGAGGAGGTGGCCTTCGCCAGGCTTATAGAGAACCTGCAGCGCAGAGACCTCTCAGCCTACGAGAAGGCCAAGGCTCTGAAGGCTCTACTAGACAAGGGATACACCCAGGAAGAGTTGGCGCAGAGGCTGGGCTACAAATCACACTCCATAATCTCAAGAACTATTAAAGTGCTGGAGCTGGAGGGCTTTGTGCCAAATGTCACACTTATAAATCTTTCGGAGGGACAGGCGAGAACCATACTGAAGCAACCTAAGGAGATCTGGGAGGAGCTCGGGAGGGAGATCGAGAGATACAGAGCGGAGAAGGGTGAGCTTCCATCGGCTGCCAAGATAGAGGAGATGGCTCAGAGAATAGAGATCAGCCGCATGAAGACAGCTGAGGAACTCCTCGCCGAGAGGCTGGCCGAGGAGCAGCTCAAAAAGATGGCTCAGCCCATAGCTGCTGAGAGACCCGTTGAGGCGAAGGCCGAGGTAGAGGAGGTCGAAGAGGTCTCAATTGAGGAGGCGGTGAAGCCTGCGAAGCCCATAAGGAGATTCATAGAGGAGCTCTACGAGCTGTTCCCAGACGCCGTTGACGACTACATCATAGATCGCATCGTAGAGGAATACGGCGTCAGCGAGGAGGAGGCTCTCAGGGAGTTCAACCTATACAAGATGGAGCAAGAGGTTGCTGAACATCCTGGCTACTGGATATGCCAATTCTGCGGAGCGTGGACGCCCGGCGACATAAGCCCCATCCCTGAGGAGATGAAGAGGCATATCCACCAAGTTCACAGATGGAAGCCTGAGCCGGGAGGAAGCTACTGGGATGCCCTAATATATAGCTCGGAGCCCGGAGATGGCAAGCGGCTAGACCAACTGGAGCTGACCAGAGGCTACTGGATATGCAACCTCTGCAAGGCGTGGATGCCAGGCTACGACCTAATGCCTCCCGAACCCATGAAGATCCACCTCCTCGAGGAGCATAACTGGAGGCCTCCATCACCGGGAGCCTGGGGCGAGGCGTTCTTCAGCGAGATCGCACCAGGAGAAGGTAGAAGACTAGACAGGGAGGAGAAGAAGAGGAAGCTGGGCGAGTTCGTAGCAGACTTCAAATGCCCAATCTGCGGCTACAGAGCCGTCATCATCCACATCGACGAGGAAACCCACAAGCTGCAGAGGGTCAGGGAGGACTGATGGCCCTAAGGTATCTCTATCGAAAGCTGTCAAAGGAGGAGCGTCGATGCCCCTACTGCGGCAAGGTAATCCAGAGGAACATCGCAGTCTACAGAGGCCGATACTATCATTATGGATGTTTGAACGAAGCCAAAATGAAGCGCTACCGCTGTCAGAACTGTGGAGCCATCTTAAGCTGGCTGGAGATCGGCGAGGCGGAGGTTCTAGGGCGTAAGGTTAGGAGTTGCCCCATCTGCGGGGGAAGGGTGGTGAAGGTGAGGTGAGGGCTGTGACCTCTTAATGGGGTAAAACAGGCCAGCTACAAAAATCTTATTAAGAGCGAAAGGTTCTTACATCTTAAAAGTGAGAGGCATGATGGATATTAAACATAGTATTCCTATCGAGGAAGTATTTAGTGAGATTAAGGAGTGTTTTAAAACTTTATGTATTAAGTGTCTCGCTGTTAGGGAAAATGATAAATGGTTTAATATTATGATGACAGGTTTTCTCAGCATGAAAGATGAGGAATTATTAAAAAATCAAATAATGAAAGAATATGATCAACTTGAAAAACTTGGGGTAACAAAGCTGGAGAAACTCCTCATCACTTATGACATACATAAAGCAACAGATTTCCCTAAAGTTATTCAAGATATTCTTTCAGGTTCAATAAATCTACATGGACAAGTTATAACACTGGGAGAGAAGGTTCAAGGACGTATAGAAAAGGACTCTTACCTTCTTTCTCAAGAACCTTATAATTTCCCTAAGATCAACTTCATAGCTAGAGTGGACCAAAGAGGGATTGAAACACACATTCCTAAGATTGAAGAGGATCTCAAAACTTTTGGATATACATCCATTGATGAGTTAGGCCTTCAGTGGTTGATGTTACCTCAACTTCGAGTATATACATTTAGTGTAACAATTGATATTCCAATTTACTTCATACCTCTTTCGCTAAGTTTAGATGGTAATACTGTGAAGTTTGATGCAATATCTCATAGATCGTTAATCCCTAAGCTAAAATTAAGATTAACACTTAGGAGACTTTTCCAGCGAAAAGAATATGTGCCAATAGAAAACTACAGGCTCAGATTTCAAACGATACCTAGTAGCGATGATATAGTGACGGTAACGATAACTCAACCATTAAAATCTGCCCTAAACCATGAAGATATTATAGAAGTCATTGTTGCTAGTAAACTGGGCATATTATGTAAGAAAGTCGGAACAGTAAATAATTTGTTACAAAAGGAAATTATAATCGGGGATTTCCCGAAATTATTAACTCAATTTATAAGTCTTGACGAATTAGAGGCGTTAATAAAAAGAGAGAAGATAGTTGGAGGTGTAGTGAAAAGGCCTGAGTTATCATTTCAGAGAGCAATAGCATGGCTTTTATCTATCCTCGGTTTCCAAGTAATAGAACTTGAAGGAACAAGATACAAAGAAATGACGGATATCGATGGAACTAGAAGGGAGACAGATATGTTAATGTTTGATCCTGAAACAAAAAAGATGTATGTAATTGATATCACGCTAAGAGTTCCTAAAACTGATAAAATAGATGATATAGACAATCTTCAACTAGCGTTGCAACGAAATGGGATATTTGTAAAGCCTTTTATAATAACGGCAGATTACGCAGGTGAAACAAAGAAAAATATTCGAGGAGTAAAGATATTGGATTTTGAAGACTTAAAAAATATCATAAATAATATAAGATTAGGTAACATTAAAGTGGCTAAAATGATAATAACAGAGTAATTTAACTAAAATCAACATAAAAGCTTATAGAAATCTTAAGTGACGAAAATGAAATTTTATTTAAAAGCGTTTTTTCATTCAATTGAAAAGATATTTAAAAATATATTTTTATAGCTCTTTCAAAGTCTTGTCATCTTTAATCCTTGTGAATCTGGGGTGTCTCAGCTTTCCATCCTTCGTCTCCTCCATATATTTGACCTCGACGACTATCTCGGGTTTCACCCAATACTTCACGTCGGAGACCGGCTCATCTATGGGAGGCCTCTTAACCTTCCGGAATCTGCGGAGGAGCTCCCTGAGCTCAGCTTCCGAGAATCCGCTCGCCTTACCGACGTAGCGCAGCCTACCTCTGCGATCTCGCTTTGCCAGGATGAGGGCTCCGAAGGTTGAGCGCCGCTGTCCCTTGCCCCTGGTAACGCCGACTACGACGACATCCGCCGTCTTCTCCCTCTTCAACTTCAGCCATTCAGAGCTGCGCACACCCTCCCTGAAGGGGCTCTCGGGGTCTTTGAGCATCACACCCTCAGCGCCCTTCCTGAGTAGATCCCTGAAGACCCTCCTCTTATTGCTGCGATACACCTTTACGAGCTCCAGATGCTTCATGGGCCTCTTGATGAGCTTCTCAAGCAGTCTCCGCCTCTCCCTGAGGGGGAGTCTTCGGAGGTCTCGATTGCCGTAATAGATGAGGTCGAAAACCATCAGCTTAGGGGTCAATCCTCGCTCTCTACGGGTTTCGGGTGTGGCTAGGGCGGTGAGGAAGTGGTCGTCGCCATGCTTATCGAAGTATGTGAGCTCTGCGCAGGCGACGAATCTCTTAGCCCTTATACGCCTCACGGCCTCTACGAGCTCTGGGAAGTTTGGGGCATAGTCGTTCTTCCAGCTTCTCCCTATCAGCCTCACCCTGTCGCCGTCCTTTATGATGAAGGTCCAGGTGCCATCATATTTGCGCTCCAGCCATAGGTCTGGCCTGTCAAGGTCTTCGAGTGTTCCATTCTTCGCCAGCATCGCCTTGATTCGCCTCGGCCTCGAATAGGGATAGGGCTGGGATTTGAACCTGACCTTGACGATGCGTGGAGCCGAGGATTTGGTTATCGGCCTAACCCTCTTCTCCTCATCTGTGTAGAAGCCTAAGACCTCGGCTCGCCGTCTCGCCATCTACCTGAGAAATCTGGCTGCCTCCTCCCTGCTCACCTTAACCGTCTTCGGCTTACCATATTTATAGACGACCAGAATGACCTCAAGAGCGGATTTAAGAACATCGTCGATTGATTGGATGTCCCTCCTCGGGACGATGAGCTCACCTTTATAGGCTCCGTGTCCACTTATCCAGCTCAGGACTCTAGGCCTCCAACCTGTGTAGTCCTCCATCTTCGTGGGCGCCTTCCGCTCAGGAGGTTCTAGAAATGATAGAGTTTACAAAAACTTAGAAAGTTCTTTATGATAACTCATAAGTCTCAAAAACTTAAGTCTTCAAGACTTCTACTATAAGAGTAATTTTTTCAATATTATCATAATATGAGGTAATCTCTATATGATAAACTTGGTCTTTATTTTCATTAAGATTTAAAGTTCCACTTGCATTTCCCGTAAAGATTTCTGCTAAAGGTTCGGCAACTTCTCCTCGTCTCCATTGAGATAAAGAAACAACTTTAATATTCACTAATCCTTCCCATGAACCTTCTATTTCCCATCTAACCCTCCATTCAGGATAATTAACTTGGAAGAAGCTTGTTGAAGTTTCCATGCCTTCTTCAAGTGAACCTATAAACTTCATTATTGGAGTCCATACACCAGTTCTATGCTCCTGTTTTTCTGTAATTTGGGTTTGTAGTTGCGAGATTGTATCCGATAGAGATTTTATCATATTTTCTTTTTCCGATAATTGGGCTTCTAGTTTTTCTATCTGACTTTTTAGAAACGATATATAACTTTCTTTTTCTATGAGCTGAGACTCCAAGTTTTTTACTTGATTTTGACTCTCTGTAAGCTGAGCTTCTAGTGATTCTACGGTTCTTTGGCAACTTTTTAAATCAGGCATAATAAACCAATAAAGGAAGAGAGGGCCTACGAGGAAGCCTATTACGACACCAAGGATGAAAATTTTCCATTGGTGCTTCATTATTATTTCTGTTTTTCAAAATAGGAGTTAAAAATTTTTTTCTGTTTATGCGGTTTAACCTCTAGAACCTCCTTGACGAAGCTCTCGAATTCGCTTCGGCTGACTCTGGTTAGCTGCTCGGCTCGTCTATCTGCAGCCCTCTCAGCTATCCAGCTTCGGAATCCGAATGCCGTGTCAGCCTTGACGGCTTGCTCCATGTGGGCCAGCTCATGGGCCACCATGAAGCGTAGAGCCCTCTCAGCTCTTTCCGGATCAGCCTCATAGAGTTTCTCAATCGTCTTAGGGTTGAAGACGATTCGCAGCTTCTCTATTCTCCCCGTCCTCCTATTGATCCTTAGATTCACGTGGGCTGGAGTCCTCTTCCATGGATTAAACTCTATTTTGGGGGAGAGGCCTCTTAGATCCATGGCCTTTAGCTGCCTCTTCAGTATCTCCATGACCCGTCGCCGTATGGCTGGCTGAGCCCTGATCCTAACAATCCGACATCGCTTAGACTTGGTTATCGGCCTAACCCGCTTCTTCTCATCCGTGTAGAAGGCTACAACTTCCCGGCTGCGACCCATCCACCTGAGAAATCATCTCAGGGCTGAGCCGGAGAAGCGGATTCGAGCATTCGCTCTATCTCTCTAGCTCTCTTCTCCCTCTGCTTTAGATCCTTCATCTGCTGCTTGTATATCCAGTCCTTCAGCTTCTCCAGCTCCCTCTTCTCCATGTCGCTCAGCCTCTTATGCTCCAGCAGCCATGGGAGACTCTTCTTGATGTCGCTGTCTTTCCAGCCCTTCTTCTTTAGATACTTGTAGGTGAGGTGGCAGTAGATGGCGTAGCCCTCCCTGTTGAGCGGCGTCGCCATGGAGAAGGTGTTTAGATATGCGAGGGCTTCCAGGTCTGTGGCCGTCTTCCGCCTCTTATTCCTGGGCTTCTCCCACTCAGCCTTTATATCTTCGATGAGCTCTGGGGGAGGCGGCCATCCCGGATGGTGGATTATCCTCGGCCTCAGCGGCTGGCCTCCCTGAACCTCAACGCTCACCGGCTTACGCCTAGTGCTTGGGAAGTGGATGGTTATCTTGACCAGCTTATCCCTCTGGACCTCGAGCTTCACCTTCTGGATCAGGGCTTCGAGTAATTGCTGGATGTCCTCCGGCTTCTTGTAGCCGAGGCCCTCCTTGAAGATGAATTTGCGGCCTTCTATCTCGACCTCGGCAACTAACGGCTTTGTGCCACGTGGATATTTGATTATACCCCATCTGCGTGTTCTCTTCGATTGGAGCTTGACCTTCCTCTCCGTCCTGGCTGCGCATATAGTCCTCTTCCTTGTCCTCCGTCTCCCACCCTTCGACCTCGTGATGGGCCTAGTCCGCTTCTTCTCATCCTTGTAGAAGCCGATGACATCTCTCCGAGTTTTAGCTCTTCGCCTGCGAGCCATCTACCTGAGAAATAGGTGGGATGTCCTCTCCCCTGACGAGGCCCTGAGCTTCAAG
>Ga0190363_1001141_pt1 | contig 15785 bp, 15 predicted proteins | sample 48721867_MG_FD_161272 | JGI IMG/M metagenome (GOLD analysis project Ga0190363, IMG submission 161272) | Hydrothermal vent microbial mat bacterial communities from Southern Trench, Guaymas Basin, Mexico - 4872-18-6-7_MG | ecosystem: Environmental > Aquatic > Marine > Hydrothermal vents >... | reverse complement strand
ATGTAAGAGGAAGACCCTGGAGACGCGTGTGACGGTCGAGCTGAACCTAGACGGCGTAGGCCTGTCTAAGGTGGATACCGGACACCCGTTCCTCGACCATATGCTAGAAACGTTCTCTAAGCACAGTCGCGTCGACCTGAAGATAAAGGCTGAGACCTTGAAGACCCCTAGCGTCCACCACCTCGTCGAGGATGTGGCCTTAACCCTAGGTGAGGCGCTGGACAAAGCCCTAGCGGATAGGAGGGGCGTACGTAGGTTCGGCTTCGCGTCCATACCTATGGACGATGCTTTAGCCGAGGTATCCCTCGACCTCTCCGGTAGACCCTACCTGCACGTCGAGCCTCTACCCATGGGTGTGGTCGAAGGCTTCGACTCCATCCTCATGGAGCACTTCCTACGAAGCCTAGCTCAGACCGGTAGGTTCACGATCCACGTGCCCCGGGTCTACGGGCGAGACCTCCATCACGTGTTCGAGGCGCTCTTCAAAGCCCTAGCCGTAGCTTTGAGGGAGGCGTCGAAGCTCGAACCCGGGTTAAAGGACGAGGTTCCTAGTACGAAAGGAGTGCTGTAGGATAGATGCGGGTGGTTAAGTATGGCGGTCAGCCCTGTTAAGATAAGCGGTTTAACCGATGCTGATGTTAGAAGGCTGATGGCGAGGGGTTTGAGCCTAGAGGAGGTACGCGGCTCGGTGGCTAGGATAATAGCCGATGTGAGGTCTAGAGGAGACGCGGCTCTCCTAGAGTATACTCGGCTCTACGATAAAGTGGAGCTGGATAGAAGCCGGTTGAAGATAACCCGTGAGGAGATGGATGATGCATACGACTCTTTGGACAGGAAAACCCGTGAGGCATTAGAGACGGTGCATGAGAACGTGAAAACCGTATGCGCTAAGCTTCTACCTGAGGACAAGGTTATAGAGCCTACGGAGGGGGTACGCATACACGTCCTCTGGAGACCCCTGGAACGTGTAGGCGTCTACATACCGGGCGGGGTAAACCCCTACCCATCGACCGTCTTCATGACCGCTACGCCGGCTAAGGTGGCGGGTGTAGACGAGGTTATAGCGTGTACCCCTCCTAGAAACGCCGGACCCGAGGTTCTAGCCGCTATGAAGATAGCCGGTGTCGACCGGGGCTTCAGGGTCGGCGGCGCCCAAGCCATCGCGGCCATGGCTTATGGGACGGAGACTATCCCCAAGGTCGATAAAGTCGTCGGACCAGGAGGCCTATACGTCGAGGCGGCTAAGAGACTGGTGTACGGAGAGGTCGGCCTAGACCTGCCCGCAGGCCCCAGCGAGATAGCGGTTTTAGCCGACGGTTCCGCAGACCCGCTGCTTATAGCCGTGGACCTCCTGTCTCAAGCTGAGCATCCGAATTCCTCAGCCCTCCTTGTGACGACCTCTGAGAGCCTCGCCCTAGAGGTCTGTAAGCTTCTCGGCGAGATGGCAGAACCTAGGTTGCTGGAAAGCCTTAAAAGAGGTGGAGTCTTCATAGCGGAGGACGTGGAGGAGGCGTTGAATTTCCTGAACCTTTACGCGCCTGAGCATCTGGAGCTGTTCGTGGAGAATCCTGAGGAGGTTTTAAGCGTGGTCCGGAACGCGGGGTCTGTGTTCCTAGGCCCCCTGACCCCTGCCGTGCTTGGAGACTACGCCACAGGTGTAAGCCATGTCCTTCCGACGGGTGGGGCGGCTAGGTTTTCCTCAGGCCTCACCCCACTGGACTTCCTGAAAGTCTTAACCGTTCAGAGGGTGGATACCGAAGGGTTCAAGACGCTCCGTAAGGCCGCGGAGAGGCTGGCCCAGGTCGAGGGTTTGAAGTGGCATGGCGAAGCCCTTAGGGCTAGGAGGGTTTAGCATGAGCTGGTGTTTCCTAGACGAGCTTTACAGGGTGATAGAGAGCCGACGCGATAAGCCGGTCGAGGGCTCCTATACGAGCAGCCTCATGTCGAAGGGTTTGGAGGCTGTGATAGATAAGGTCGTGGAGGAGTGTATGGAGCTCATCGAGTCCGCTAGAGGCGGGTCGAAGAGCGAGATAGTTCATGAGGCTTCAGACCTCATCTACCACACGCTAGTCCTACTGGCATACCTCCAGATACCCTCAGGTATGGTTCCTGAGGAGCTTATACGCAGGAGGCGTAGAGGTCATGGAGGAAGACGTAAACCCGGGTAAGCTGGCTGTACAAACCCCTATGAGCCTCGAAGACGCCGAGCGGATTGCGGAAACCCTCAACTACCGGCATAACGGCGGGTTCGTAGTCGCCGTGGCCCAGGATGTTTCAAACGGAGACGTGTTGATGGTGGCCTTCATGAACAGGGAGGCGTTCGTGAAGACGTTGACGACCGGTCTAGCCCACTACTGGAGCCTATCTAGGTGGAAGCTCTGGCGTAAAGGCGAACAGTCTGGGCATGTACAGTACGTTAAGGAGGTCTACCTCGACTGCGACGCCGACGCGGTCCTGCTTAAGGTGGAACAAGTCGGATACGCCTGCCACGAGGGGTACCGGTCCTGCTTCCACAGAAAAATCTACGGCTAGCCGTCTACCTGGACGACAGGCATAGACGCTAGAACCTTCCTAGCCCACCGTTTAACCGCGTCGTCGACGTGTACGACCACGACACCTTCACCGGGCTGACCGTAGAGCACTACAGACCCTAGAGGAGCCTCCGCTATCGCGACCAACGCTAGGAGGTCCTCCTCACCCCTGACCCTAACCCAGCATCTACGGCCACCCCTCAAACACTTCCTTATGGCCTCTTCGGCCTCAGACGATATATGGCCTGGGGGGTTGAAGACCGTTTGAACCGTATCTACCATGGTCTCAAGTTTAGGCTCCTCCCTCTCGACGCGTAGGCTCCTAGCGTCTGTGATGTACAAGTCGGCTTCCAACCCCATCTCCAGTAAGGTTTCAGACACGACATCTCCGACGGCCACGGTCTTGAGAGGCTGAGAAGCCTCTAGGATCCTCCTAACCTCTACGCTGGTCTCTTGAGGTTTCCCCCTGACAAGCATCCCGACCGGTTTTTTAAGCGATATCCTAAGCTCATCTGTCAAAACCCTCATAAACGGTCGACCCGGTTCTTTCAAGCGCCTATCCTCCCGCCGAAGCCCGTGAACGGTACTACTAACTACATAGATGCGAGGCTCCCCCTTAACCCTTATCGACCCGCTACATAAGCTTAGTTTCATACATTTTGTACGACAAAATGTTTATATTCTGTATCACTATTTGTTTCACAATACGTGGTAGCTTGTCCTCGACGTTTACGATACGCATACCTGAGGAGCTTAAGAAGAAGATGAAGGAGTTCAAAGTAGAGTGGAGTGTCGAGGTTAGGGGGTTCATAGAGGAACGGATCAGACAGCTTGAGCTTATGAAGTTGATCAAGGAGGTTGAGCTTAGGTCTGAGAGAAGGAGGGTCGGCGTAAATTCTGCGGAGATGATCAGGGAGGATAGGGAGCGTTGAACCTGGTTTTAGACTCGAGCATCCTCATAAAGCTTGTGATAACCGAACCCGGCTCTGAGAGGGCTAGAAAATTCATATTGGAGTCTCTGGAGAAAGGTGTTTCGATGTATAGCGTGGATATAGCCTTAGCTGAGGGCCTGAATGCTCTGTGGAAACACGTGAGCATACATAGGGATCTAAAGGCCGAGGACGCCGAATCGGCTGCCGAAGACTTGGCTAAGATATACGGTAAACTGAACGTCATAGCGACAAGTGAGGTTTCAAGGGAAGCTCTAAAGCTCTCTTTAACCCATAACATTACGGTGTACGATGCCCTCTACATAGCGGCTGCACGGAAGTTGAAGGCCACGCTGTATACGGCGGATAGTAAGCTATATCGTGTGGCAAGGAAGTTATCCTCCTCTGAACTGCTTGAAACTTAGGGATGATGTCGGAAGACCTACCTTACGTATAGAAAAACTTAAGTGGATAGAGTATTCATTCTAGTTTCTGAGGGTTCATGTCGATCGTTGTCGAGACGAAAGACTTGAAGAAGGATTACTATCTTAAGGGAGAAGTCGTGCATGCTCTGCGGGGTATAAACCTGACGGTGGAGAGGGGTGAGTACCTATCGATCATGGGTCCCTCCGGCAGCGGTAAGACCACGCTCTTCAACATGATCGGCGGTCTCGACGACCCGACATCCGGAGTCGTTCTGATCGATGGTATAGAGATAGCTAAGATGAGTAAGAAGGAGAAGGCTTGGCTGAGGGCTCATAAAGTGGGCTACATCTTCCAGACGTTTAACTTGATACCTGTTCTGACGGCTCTGGATAACGTGGCTTTGCCCATGGTCTTCACGGGTAAGCCTAAGGAGGAGAGGATCAAGAAGGCTGAGGAGCTTCTCAAGCTAGTAGGTCTCGGAGATAGGCTTCACCACAGGCCCACCGAGCTCTCGGGCGGCCAGCAGCAGAGGGTCGCTATCGCCAGGGCGTTAGCCAACGACCCCTCGATCATACTGGCGGATGAGCCTACCGGGAACCTAGACCTGAACACGGGCTTTGCTATCGTGAACCTTCTCTACAGGCTTAAGGTCGAGAGGAACACGACGGTCATATGCGCCACGCACGACCTGAAGATGATCGACGTCTCAGACCGTATCGCGTGGATACGAGACGGGCAGATAGAGCGTATAGAGAAGCGCCAGTCCGTCGCGTTAACATCCGAAGACATTAAGATAGAGATCTAAAGTCTTCTCCGGGAAGTTGAAGATTATCCTCGAATATTTTCCAGCTAGATTTAAACATAACCCGGCTCTACAACTTCTTTGTCTCCGAAGAAACGTAGCCGAGCGGTGGGAGACATAGACCTGTTCGCTCTGAATCCTCCATTATTACTCCCCGGTTTATCTTTCAGACTCGATGAATAAGCTTAAATAACGGCTGCTCTCTCAAGCCTCTAGAGGTATCAGCGGGGTGGACGGGTTGTCTGAGGAAGAAGAGCTTGAGGAAGAATGGGAGGAGGAAGAGGAGGAGTGGGCTGAAGAGGAGGACTGGGAGTGGGAAGAGGAAGAGGAGCTCGGTGAGGAGTGGGAGGAGGAAGAAGAGGAGTGGTAGAACCCACCTGTTTTAGTAAAATTTTTCTCTAGTTTCTAGGTTTCTGGATGTGTCCATATGGTTAGGGTCGCCGTTCTCGACAAGGAGAGGTGTAAACCTGAGGACTGTGGTCTAGTGTGCATAAGGTTCTGCCCTCCTGTCAGGAACGGTTTAGACGCCATAAAGCTGGGTGAAGACGGTAAACCGGTCGTGAACGAGAGGCTCTGCGTCGGATGCGGTATATGCGTCAGGAAATGCCCGTTCAAGGCGTTGTCCATCGTAAACCTCCCCGAGGAGCTCGAAGAGGATTGCTCCCACAGGTTTGGGGTGAACGCCTTCAAGCTCTACCGCCTCCCCATACCGTCGCCGGGTAAAGTCACGGGTTTGGTCGGTAAAAACGGCGTCGGCAAGACCACCTCCCTGATGATACTCGCCGGCATCATAAAACCCAACCTCGGCAGGCTCGATAAGCCTCCAGACTGGGATGAGATAATCGAATACTACGGCGGCTCACCGCTACAGGAGCATTTCAGAGGGCTTAGCTCAGGCTCTCTCAGGGTTGTCTATAAGCCCCAGTATGTGGATAAGATTCCTAGGGTATACAAGGGTGTGGTTAAGGAGCTTCTATCCAGGGTGGACGAGCGGGGGCTTATGGATGCGATATGCGACGAGCTTGAGCTTAACGAGGTCCTGAACAGAGACCTAGCCGTCTTAAGCGGTGGGGAGCTTCAGAGGGTCGCCGTGGCGGCTACGTGGCTTCGAGACGCGGATGTCTACTTCTTCGACGAGCCTTCGAGCTACTTAGACGTTAAACAGAGGCTATCCGTGGCGAGGGTCATAAGGAGGCTCAGCGGAGAGGGTAAGGCGGTGGTCGTGAGCGAGCATGACCTAGCGATACTGGACTACCTATCGGACCAGGTATGCATAATATACGGCAACCCGGGTGTATACGGGATCGTCTCCCGCCCACATCCCGTCAGAGAGGGGATAAACATCTTTCTCCGAGGATACATCCCAGACGAAAACATGCGTTTCAGGAGGGATGAGATAAGGTTCCACGTCAAACCCCCGCTTGACAGACATAGCTCCGAGGAGAACGTCGTGGTCAGGTGGGGATGCCTCATCAAACGCTTCGAAGACTTCTCGCTTAAAGTAGAGCCCGGCGAGATAAGGGTGGGAGAGGTCATAGGTATCCTAGGCCCTAACGGGATAGGTAAGACGACGTTCGTTAAGATCCTGGCGGGTGTCTTAGAGCCGGATGAGGGCGAGCTCCCGTCTAAAGCCCTGAGGATAAGCTATAAGCCCCAGTATCTCTCGGCTGAAGCCTACAGCGGCACGGTCGAAGAGTTTTTCAGAAAGGCTCTAGGCGACAAGTCTGTCTCGGGTTTCCTGGAAGAGGAGCTGATGCAGCCCATGGGGATCTACAAGCTTCTCGACAGGGAGGTTTCGAGCCTGAGCGGTGGGGAGCTTCAGAAGGTAGCTATAGCGCTGTGCCTGTCGAGGGACGCGGACCTCTACCTCCTAGACGAGCCGAGCGCATACCTCGACGTCGAGGAGAGGTTCATAATGACCAAGGTTATCAGGAGGATCGTCGAAAACTTCAGGAAGGCCGCCCTCGTCGTAGAGCACGACCTCTCGGCCGCAGACTTCGTGGCAGACAGGCTTATGGTCTTCACAGGTAAACCAGGCTTAGAGGGTACGGCTTTAACCCCTATGCCGCTTAGACAGGGTATGAACACGTTCCTCAGAGAGCTCGACGTAACCTTCAGAAGAGACCCCGACACCGGTAGACCAAGGGTTAACAAGGAGGGGTCTAGGCTGGACCGGTATCAGAAGTCTATAGGCGAATACTACTACGCGCCTGAGGAGGGGTAACCCCTCCAAGAGGTCGAGGCTAAGCCGTTACCCCCTCCTTAGCCAGTATGGACCTAGCCGCTATCACACCCGATACCGATGCCTGAGCAAGCCCTCTGGTCAAACCTGCGCCGTCGCCCGCGACGTAAAGGTTCTTAATCTTCGTCTCGAGGTTTCTGCTCAGTTTAACCCTGGCCGAGTAGAACTTGACCTCGACCCCGTAGAGAAGCGTGTGGTTCGAGTACACACCCGGGGCTAGCTGGTCTAGGGCCTCCAGCATCTCCAGTATGTCCGTCAGATACCTGTAGGGTAGTACGAAGCTTAGGTCTCCTGGCGTAGCGTTTTCCAGGGTGGGTTTCACGATGCTGCGTTTTATACGGTCGCGGGTCGACCTCCTACCTCTCTTGAGGTCTCCAAGCCTCTGGATTATAACGCCTCCGCCTATTATGTTCGCGAGTCTAGCTATGTACTTCCCGTATGCTATGGGCTCTTTGAAGGGCTCTGTGAAGGACACGCTGACGAGTACGGCGAAGTTCGTGTTATCCGTCTTCTTATCATGGTAGCTTTGACCGTTAACCGTTAAAACGTCCTCGTATATCTCGGTGATCACCTCGCCGTGTGGGCATACGCAGAAGACCCTAACCATATCGTCGAAAGACTTCGAGTAGAACATGAACTTAGGCTCGTAGAGCACGTCGGTAAGATGCTCCATCACGGCGGCCGGCACCTCAACCCTGATCCCCAGGTCTATCGGGTTGTTTTCGAGGCCTAGGTTTAGACGCCTAGCCTCGTTCTGAAGCCACTCAGCACCGCTTCTACCAGGCGCTAAAACGACATATTTGGCCCTGTAGAAGTCTCCGTCACGTGTCTCGACCCCGACGACTTTCCCGTCGTCGACGACGATCCTCGAAACCTCTTTCCCAAACTTAACCTCAACCTTACCCTTCAGATAGTCTCTAGCCGCTTTCAACACGAACCTTGTTTTATCCGTACCCATGTGTCTAAGCGTCATAGGTATGAAGTTTAAGCCCGCCAACGTGGCTTTCCTCTGGATGTCCTCTATGAAATCCCTATCTCCCCCGTAGAGTCTGTCCGGCGCCCCGAACTTGAGGTAGAACCTATCCACGTACGTCATAAGGTTCTTGAGTTCGTCTCTAGTTATGTAGTCTATGAGCCACCCGCCTACGTCTGGAGACAGTATGAGCTTCCCGTCGCTGAACGCCCCGGCTCCACCCCAGCCGTTCAACAAATGGCAAGGTCTACAGCTCCTAGTGCAGGTCCCAGACGTTAAAGCCGGGCATATACGCTTCTCTATATCGTAGCCTTTCTCGAGCATGAGCACCGAGAGGTTGCTTTTCTCGGTAAGCTCTAGAGCCGCAAATATGCCTGCCGGCCCACATCCTACTATCACTACGTCGTACCGCAAGGAATCCCAACCCCTAAATTGGAGGAGGACGGGTATTAAAGCTTTAACGGCATCTGGGCTGGAAACCCGTTATACCGACGGCTGGAGAGAAAAATAACCTTGAACGTATAAAAAATTTTTAAATCGCATTCCCGTTTCAGAGAATCCTGTAATGTCAAATATTATAGCGAAGAACCGTTTCTTCTTAAGCCTCCGCCTTAAATCGGGTGCGAAACCCTGGCCCGAACTCAGGCTTCCTGAGTGGCGGAGGAGGTCAGCTTTCCTAAAAGCTGCTAAAGTTTTAAAGTTCAAAACGTCTTTCTGGTCTGGAGAGGTGGAAGTATGAGGACGACATATCTTGCGGTCGGACTGATAGTAGGGTTGTTGGTCGGAGTCGTAATAGGCTACGCTATACCTAAACCCGTCGTGCCGGTCGAGGAGTATAATGCGCTTCAAAGCGAATACAATGCTCTGCAAGGTGAATATAATGCTCTGAAGGCTGATTACGAGAACATCTCCGCTCAGCTAGCGGAGTTGAAGAAGCCTCTAAAGGTGGGGTTCATCTACATCGGCCCGGTAGGGGATTATGGATGGACCCATGCGCACGACCAGGCGAGGCAGTACCTCGAAAAGGTTTTTCCGTGGATCGAGACCGTGTATGTGGAAAGCGTTTCAGAGGCTGACTGCCCCGGGGTCATCGACAGGCTTATCGACGAAGGCTGCGACGTCGTTTTCACGACGAGCTTCGGGTTTATGGATGCCACGATAGAGGCCGGTGAAAGATACCCTGATAAGATATTCTTCCACTGCGCAGGCTACAAGAGAAGGGCTAACGTAGGCACATACTTCGCTGAGTTCTACCAGCTGTACTACCTAAACGGGCTCATGGCCGGTGCTTTGACTAAGACGAACAAGATCGGTTACGTCGCCGCCCACCCGATACCTGAGGTGATCAGGCATATCAACGCCTTCGCCCTAGGCGTAAAAGAGGTTAACCCGGACGCTGTCATCGACGTCAGGTGGCTCTTCGCCTGGTACGACCCCGCGGCGGCTAGGGAGGCGGCTGAGTCTCTGATATCTTGGGGTGCGGATGTCTTAGCCTTCACAGAGGACTCGCCTACGGTCATAGAGGTCTGCGAGGAGCATTACAAGGAGGGTAACCCCGTCTACTGCTTCAGCCACTACAGCCCTATGCAGGAGTTCGGCCCCGATGTCTGCGTCAGCGGTCAGCTTGTCCACTGGGAAGTCATATACGCCGACATAGTCAGTAAGATATATGCCGGATACTACAATTCATCGAACCTCGAGAACGTCGACTACTGGTGGATGCTCAGGGAAGGAGCCGTCGAGCTTGGAGGCGAATTCGGCGTTCCGATAAACCCGAAGTTCGTGCCTGTGCTACAGGAGATTTACATAGACCATAAGGAGTTCGGAAAGATCAGCGCATACGACTTGGTTATGAAGAGGCTTGAGCAGATGTCTGAGGACACCGTGGTCTTCGACCCGTTCACCGGACCCATATACGACAACCAGGGTAACCTGAGGGTCGAAGCCGGTAGAAGGATGACCCACGACGAGCTTTGGACGATAGACTGGTTCGTCGACAACGTGGTCGCCAGCATCCCAGAGTAGAGCATCTCCTCACCTATTTTTTATAAGGGTCTAGTGTATACGGCTTTAGCGTGTGGAGGTAAGCGCTCAGGATGACGCTTGTAAGGATGGTCGGGATCACAAAACGTTTCCCAGGTGTCCTAGCTAACGACTCCGTGAACTTCGAGCTGAGAAGGGGTGAGGTTCATGGGCTTCTAGGGGAGAACGGAGCTGGAAAGACGACCCTGATGAACATCCTTTACGGCATCTATCGGCCTGATGAGGGCGAGATCTACGTGGACGATAGGAGGGTTCGCATAAGGTCTCCTAGGGATGCGATAAGGCTGGGGATAGGTAGGGTTCCCCAGTTTCCTGAGCTTGTCGACAAGCTAAGCGTCGCCGAAAACTTGGCGGTGCTGTTCCCCGAGAAAATACTGAGCCGGAGGAGGCTTGAGGAGATCCGTAGTCTGGCCGAGAAGTATGGGTTGCCGATAAACGTCGACGCTATGGTTTACGAGCTTTCTCTCGGCGAGAGGCAGAGGATAGAGGTAGTGAAGGCTCTCCTTAGGGGGGCTAGGATACTGATACTCGACGAGCCTACGACGGTTTTAACGCCGAAGGAGGTCGACACGCTTTTCGAAGCCCTCAGGAAGATGAGGGATGAGGGTAAGGGAATAATATTCGTATCCCATAAGCTCTCGGAGGTGCTTAGCATAACCGATAGGGTCACGGTGCTTAGAAGGGGGAAGGTGGTCGCGACCTTGGAGACCGCAGACACAGACGAGGAGGAGCTTACTAGGCTCATGGTCGGGAGGAGGATTGTGCAGAGATACGAGCGGAGGAAGATCCCGCTTGGTGAAGAGGTTTTACGGGTGGAGAACGTTTACGTGTTGAACGACAAAGGCGGGGAGGCCGTAAGAGGGATAAGCTTCACCGTAAGGAGAGGTGAGATCTTCGGGATAGCCGGTGTAGCCGGGAACGGTCAGAAGGAGCTTATCGAAGCCATAGCCGGTCTGAGGAGGGTGGAGAGGGGGAGGATAATCGTTGGCGGGGAAGAGATAAGAACACCCCGTCAGTTCCGGAAGTACGCGTCGCATATCCCTGACGACCGGATGGGTATGGGTGTACTCCCGTCCCTAAGCGTCCTCGACAACCTGTCTCTAACCCTATACCGGAGGTTCTCTAGGATGGGTATGATAGACATGGACGACCTGAGACGTTTCGCCGAGAAGCTCGTAAAGAGGTATAAGATAGTGACGCCTTCTTTAGGGGCTCCGGCGTGGCAGCTTTCAGGCGGTAACATCGCTAGGCTTATCTTGGCTAGGGAGACCGCTATGGGGTGTAGGCTGTTGATAGCCGTCCATCCGACGTTCGGCTTGGACGTGGCCTCGACAGACGAGGTTAGACGAACTCTGCTTAAGCTGAGGGATAAAACCGCGATCCTCCTGGTCTCAGAGGACCTCGACGAGATACTTCAGCTGAGCGATAGGATAGGTGTGATGTATAGGGGAAGGTTTATAGGGGTTCTGGAGGCTGATGAAGCCGACCCCGAGAGGTTAGGATTGATGATGGGAGGGGTGGCCGTTGAAAGCAGTTAGGGAACGCGTTCTACCTGTGGTCGTCAAGCTGTTCACTAAACTTTTAGCTATACTGCTGGGCTTAGGTATATCTGCGGTGGTCTTCGCCGCATATGGGGTCGATCCCCTCTATGCGTACTCGCTCATGGTGACGAAGTCCCTGAGCTTCCGAGGCGCAAGCGAGGTTTTAACCAAGTTCATCCCGCTTCAGCTGTGTGGGATAGGACTTATAGTGGCGTTCAAATCCGGTATGTGGAACATAGGCGCAGAGGGGCAGATGCTCATAGGCGCCACGTTCGCCACTTGGATAGCCCTTTTCCTCGATATCCCCGAGTTCTCTAGGCTGCCCTTGATATTTCTATTCGGTTTAGCGGCCGGAGCAGGGTGGGCGCTTATCCCAGCCCTTCTCAAAGTGAAGTTCGAGGTAAACGAGGTGATAACGACCCTGATGATGAACTATATCGCAAGCTCCCTGGTCAACTACCTCGTCTACGGACCTTGGAAGGGGGCTAAGGAGTGGGGTTTCCCCTACACGGACAAGTTTCCCAAGTCGGTGTGGCTACCCACCATAGCGGGCACTAGGATCCACTGGCCGACCCTGTTGATAGCCGTCTTAACGGCTTTTCTAATATACTTCCTACTCGTTAAAACCACGGTCGGTTTCGAGATCAGGGTTAGCGGGCAGAGCAAAAGGGCCGCTGAGTACGCGGGGATAAACTATGGGAGGGTGCTGTTGATAGGTATGGCTATAAGCGGCGCCCTAGCCGGGTTGGCCGGCGTAGGAGAGGTCTGCGGGATCCACCACCGCCTCAGGTATGCCTCGTCCATATCGTCGGGTTATGGATACGCGGGCATAATAGTGGCTTGGCTCAGCGAGCTAAACGCGGTAGCATCGGTCTTGTCGGCTCTGTTCATGGCGTTCCTATTCGCGGGTGGGGACCTGATGCAGGTGTCTCTGGGGCTTCCGATAGGGGTCGTCGACGTGTTCAACGGTAGCATCCTGATATCCCTCCTGGTGTCCGAGGCCTTCGGAAGATACAAGCCTAAGTGGAGGCTTAGGTTGAAATGATCGAGTCTGCTACAGAACTACTTGCCATGATGATAAGCGCAGGTACACCGCTTCTCCTATCGACCCTAGGCGAGATCTACGCCGAACGCTCAGGCATACTCAACCTCGGCGTAGAGGGTATGATGGCGTTAGGGGCGGTCGTGGCGTTTTACATCACCCTCACGACGGGGAATCCTGCTCTCGGCCTGGCTGCAGCGGCTGTAGCCGGGCTAGCTCTCTCGTCTCTTCACGCCTTCATCTCGATAACCATACGCTCGAACCAGGTGGTCTCCGGTCTCGCCCTATCGATGCTCGGTATAGGGCTGAGTTCCCTCATAGGTAAGGGTCTTATCGGTATGCCCCTCCGCCATGCGTTGGAGAAGCTTGAGGTCCCCCTTCTAAGGGATATTCCGCTACTCGGAGCCTTCTTCAGGCAGAACGTCCTGACATATCTTTCCTACCTCCTAGTCGCGTCGCTGTGGTTCATCATGTTCAAGACCAGGATAGGTATATGCATAAGGATGTCTGGGGAAAACCCGCGGGTAGCCGATACGATGGGGGTAAACGTCTTCAGGCTTAGGTACCTCTGCACCCTGCTCGGAGGGGCGTTAGCCGGTTTAGGAGGCGCATACCTAAGCATAGCCTACACCCCTGCGTGGATAGAGGGTATGACGGCTGGGCAGGGTTGGATAGCCCTGGCCCTCGTGATATTCGCCGCGTGGAACCCGCTTTACGCGTTAGCAGGAGCCTACCTCTTCGGCGGGATAAGGGTCTTACAGTATCGGCTTCAGCCCCTAGGCATATCCCCTCCGCTTCTACAGACGCTTCCGTACGTATGCACGATAGTCGTGCTGGTGGCTTTCAGCACCGAGAAGCTTAGGAGAAAGCTTGGAGCTCCATCGGCCCTAGGAAAGCCCTACTCTAGAGAGGAGAGGTAGGTCGCGTCTACAGGCTGTTTCCGACAAGCTTCTCCCACTCTTCCGGGCTTATCCTCTTAAGCCCTCTCCTCCTCTTTCGACCAGGTGTAACGGTTATGAACCTAGCTCTTCTCCGCAGCTCCTCTATATCGGCGGCTCCCACGTATCCGAAGCCTTGTTTAACCCCTTCGACCAAGTCTTTGAGAACCTCTCTGACGCTCCCCCTATACTCCACTATAGCCTCAACCCCTTCAGGGGCGTACTTAGTCCTCCTCAGATACCTATCGGTCTTATCTATGACGCTTCTAGCCCCCATACCCCTATAGGGCTTAAACAACCCCTTCAACCCGATCAGCTCTCCGTCTAGGATTCTCCCAGGGGTCTCGTCTGTACCTGCGAGAAGATATCCCAGCATCACAGAGTCTGCACCGAGCGCTAGGGCCTTCACTATGTCCCCGCTACTGCTTATACCTCCGTCGGCTATCACAGGGATCCCGTAGTTCCTAGCCTCGAGGTATACGTTGTGAACAGCCGAAGCCTGGGGTGCTCCTACGCCCGTGACCTCGTTGGTTATACATATAGAGCCGCTTCCTAAGCCGACCCTGAACGCGTCCGCTATATCCACGTAATCCCTGACGGCCTCAGGGGTCACTATGTTTCCGACTATAAGCTCGCAGGAGAGCTTCTCCCTGATCCTTCTCGCAAACTTCACGACCCTGAGGTTATGCCCGTGAGCACAGTCTATAAGCACGGCGTCTGCACCCGCCCTATCCAACGCTACAGCCCTCTCCTCGTCGAAGGGGCTTGAGGCCGCTACAACCCTAAGCCTCCCATCCTCGTCGACGGTAGCCCCCTCACCTCCATAGACGCTTTTGACGTTTTTGACCTCCTTCACCTCCTTCTCCACGCTCATATTCCTATGGATCGCCCCTATAGCCCCCATCGTAGCCATAGCTATAGCCATCCTGCTTTCGGTCACGTAATCCATCGGCGAGCTAACTATCGGAACCTTAACCCTGATACCTCTAGTCACCCTGGACTCTAGCGAGACCTGGTAAGGCTCGACCGACGAGGATGAAGGCAGAATCAGCAGCTCATCATAGCTAAACCAGTGCTCCAGTTCTTTAAGCTTAGGCCCCATTAGAAAATTCTAGCATAGAATCCAGATAAAAACCTTTCCAAATCCGTGGGTCGTACTTTGCATGTACCGTCGCTAAAGGGGGTAATCCTTATATCTGGTTTGCCTGCTTCGGTTTATGGGATGCTTCCTAAGCATGTCTTTCAGCCGCCGAGGGGTATGAGAGACTATCTGCCTAGAGACCTATACGAGAGACGGGTAGTCGAGAACACCATACGGGAGCTATTCAGGCTTTATGGGTATGAGGAGGTTGAAACCCCTACGGTCGAACACTACGAGCTTCTAGCCGCTAAGGTCGGGGAGGAGACCAGAAGAACCATGTACGTCTTTAAAGACCTCGCGGGTAGAACTCTGGCCTTAAGACCTGAGGGTACGGCCCCGATAGCTAGGCTTGTCGCCTCCAAGCTTAAAACCGCGCCTAAGCCTCTTAGGCTGGGGTATGTATGGGACTTCTACCGTTATGACGAGCCTCAGAGGGGGCGTTATCGCCGGTTCTACCAGGGTGGGTTTGAGCTTCTAGGCTCCTCTAGGCCTGAGGCAGATATAGAGATACTATCCGTCTCGATAGAGCTTATGAGGAGGCTGGGATTCGAAAGCTTTCAGGTTAAGCTGAACAACGTAAACATCCTACGTAGCCTGATGGCCGAGAAAGGGGTGGACGAAGCCACGCAAAACAGGATACTCGGCTTAGCCGATAAGAAGAGGCACGCCGAGGCCATCGAGGAGCTTAAGAAATGTGGGGTAGACGAAGACCTGATCTCGAAGCTTAGCCGCCTGTTCCAGCTCAGAGGCGTCGACCACAGGGAGTTGATGAGCGAAGCGGAGCGGGTGTTGGAGGGGTGCGAGAACGCTTTAGAGGCCTTGAAAAACCTCAAGTTCATACTCGAAACGGTTAAGGAGGTTTATCCCGAGCCTCAGTACCTGCTAGACTTCGGGTTCGCTAGGGGTTTAGAATATTACACCGGTCTCATATTCGAGGTCTTCGTAGATGGTCTAGACATCGCGTTGATAGGCGGAGGCAGATACGACAAGCTGGTCGAGCTTTACGGTGGAGAACCGACACCGGCGGTGGGATGCGCGCCGGGTATAGACCGATTGGTCTTGGCTATGAAGCTTAAAAACATCATGCCTGACCCCCCTTCAAACTACCGGGTTTACCTGTGTATCCTGAACGAGAAGGTGTTGGCCTACGGGTTCAAGGTCTCCGCTAGGCTGAGGG
>Ga0190363_1001140_pt1 | contig 15791 bp, 15 predicted proteins | sample 48721867_MG_FD_161272 | JGI IMG/M metagenome (GOLD analysis project Ga0190363, IMG submission 161272) | Hydrothermal vent microbial mat bacterial communities from Southern Trench, Guaymas Basin, Mexico - 4872-18-6-7_MG | ecosystem: Environmental > Aquatic > Marine > Hydrothermal vents >... | reverse complement strand
TCATTATCATCAATGTTTTTCGGCGTACTATCTAATAGCTTTGCTGGGTATTCAGTAATTATAAGTAGTAATGGTATATCTTTAGTACCAGCTAGTACTGAATCTGCTCAGCTAGCTATACTACCATTAATTAATCCTATGTTCTTCATAAAATTAGCATTAATTATAGGTTTAATCCATGTTAACATAGGTCATGTATTAGCTTTAATTAAGTATTGGAAGAAGAGAGCTATGGGTGACTTCATATCTAAGGTAGGATTCTTCATAGCTGAAGTTTTCGGTATACCTTACGTATTAAACACATTCATAGGTGTTAAACTACCTGGGATTTTAGGTCTGCATCCTGAATACTTACTCTATGGTGCGTTAGCAGGTTTAGGCGTTCTTATCGCGGGTAAGTTTATAGCTTATAGAGGTTTAGCAATACTGTTCTGGCTATTCGACATTACAGGATTACTAGGTGATGTGATGTCATACACCCGTCTAGCTGGTATAGGTTTAGCAACGACACTCCTCGCTCAAAACTTTAACTCATTAGGGCTAGATATTGCTTCAACAATGGGATACTTAATACCTATTAAGATATTAGGATTAATTATTGGTGTGATAGTATCTATCATTATAATGTTCTTAGCTAACTTACTAAACTTAACTTTCGGTGTACTAGGTGCATTCATACACTCGCTAAGATTATGCTTCGTAGAGTTCCTACCTAAGTTCTATGAAGGTGAAGGTAGAGAGTTTAAGCCATTAGCTGTAAGGATAGAAAGGGCAGTCATTGTGGGTAGGAGATGATGTAGTTACGTAAACTCACTATACTCTATTTATCTTTAATACCTTATTAGAGTCAGCCCTCACACGGATCTTCATCAATCTGCTCCGGATGCCCTCATCATTCAAGTAGAGATAATTTCAAAGATATTTAAAGTTTTTATTTTATTTTAGCATGTCATTGTTTGGGTGATATTGATTGAGTTCTAGTGAAGCTATTGTTAAGTTTGAGTACCCTAGTGCTAAGGCTTTTGGAGCATTACTTGATGTACTAGGTAATATAGTTGATGAGGTACTCTTTAACTTCACATCCGAAGGGCTTACTGTAAAGGCATTAGACCCGGCTAAGGTAGCTCTAATAATTATAAACATACCCTCATCAGCTTTCTTAGAGTATAGCGCTGAGAGGGACTTAAGTGTAGGTATAAACCTCAGTGCTCTAGTTAAGTCATTACCCACGATGAAGAAGACAGATAAACTAGTATTTACAGCTAATGAGGAGTTTTATGAATTGATAATTGAGGGTATAACAACTAAGAGGTATAAGTTTAGATCCATTGAGGTTGCAGCTGAGGAGGTACCTGAGATAAATATTGACTTCAAAGTTAAGGCAATAGTTCTAGCTTCAGCCTTTAAGTCAGCAATAAAGGACTTAAAAGGTGTTGAGTCGATAGTGTTTGAAGCTAAAGATGATCAATACTTATACCTGAGAGGTGCTGAGGGAGGAGCTGAGGCAAAATTATCAAGGATTGCAGGATCCATACTAGATATGGAGGTTAAGGAACCATCTAGAAATGTATATGATGAGGACTACATAACTAAAGTATTAGATCTAGCAGGCATAACAGAGAACATAGAGGTTAAATTCGGTAGTGAACTACCTCTAAACCTATATTTCACACTAGCAGGTGGGGGATCAGCCGAATATCTACTAGCACCTAAAGCCTAATAGAAAGAATTTTTATTAATATATAAACACTACATTAAATTGGTGGAAAATTATTGCCTGAATTGGAACTCGATAAGATAGATAGGGAATTACTAAATTTATTACAAGAGAATGCTGAATTAACTTATGCTGAACTGGGTAAGAGGCTCGGAATAAGCCCGTCTACAGTCTACATGCGTGTTAAGAAGCTTAAGGAGAAGGGGGTCATTAAGAGAATTATCGCTGAAGTAAATCCTGAAGTCTTAGGCTATAAATTAAGATCGATAATATTTGTATCGATAGATGTAAAGAAGTATAACTCAGTTGTTGAGGCTTTAAGTAAAATACCCCAAATAAAGATCATCTACGACATAACTGGTGAGTGGACATTCGCTCTTGAGGCATTAGTTAGAGATCACCAAGAATTATCAAGCCTTCTAGATAAAATAGGTAACATAGATGGTGTACAGCACACATCAACAGCGGTAGTCTTGAGAGTTATGAAGGAGGATAAGAAGGTACTACCACCTTGATCCCTATATACGCCTACGGAATATTTGATGTAACATATGGTGAGGTTATTCAGCATATAATATTTGAATATGTAGATCCGGGAAAGGGGTATGCAAAGATAGTTAAAGATAGAGAGAAGTTAATTAAGGAATTAGCTATCCTTAAAAGAAACATGCAGGCTTTCTTAGATGCTGAAGAAGTGAAAATTAATGGTGTTAGGGTTTACCCTAAAGTTGTTGATGTTAAGATAGGTTTCTCAGGGACCTATGAGAGGCCCTATATTAAGTATGTAATAATTTTTGATGCCCCATTAAAGAGTGGTGTCAATGTTTATGAAGATAAGTACGAACCTGAAGTAACAGAATATGATTATGTAGTTACGTGGGTTTTCCCTAAAGGTAGTAAGGTATTAGATGTGAATGTAGGGTTTAATTATGAGGTAGTTAATGAGAGGGTAATCATATTTCATGTACCTGAAGGAAGCGAAACACCTGGTTATGAGTCTATTTCTTTTCTTCTCCCTTAGTATTTTTTAAGTACTTCCTTAACTCTCTCCAATAGTATGTGATAGGGCTTTTAGTACCGCATTCACTAATGCAGATACCTAATGAACGCATCTTCTCACAGCTATAAACCTTGTACTTCTTTCTACTACCCCTCATTCCAGCTAAGTGTTCTATTTGGTAACGCGCTATCTTCTCATTAAAGTCGGGGGAGTTCTTGAAGAGATTTAGGATATAATCTGAATCTGCACCTATGTTAAGTAAGAATGTTGCTAGGGCGAATCTTTGGTGATGAGATAAGTGTTCACCCCTCATTAATGCATCCTTAAGCTTCCTTATACATGGTGGGAAGAACTCCTCTCTAATAATCCCCTTTAAGGCTTCATTTCTCTCCCTAATTTCCTTAGATGTGAAACCTCTAATGTCCTTAACTATGTTTAATACGTAGTTCACTAATTCTTTAATCTTCTCATTACTTAATGTACTTCTTACCTCTTCATCACTTATGAGGTTATTGAGGTAATTCTTAACACCTTCCTCAATTATCCTTGTTACATCGTTCTTAACTAAGTAGACGTAACCATCACATACGTACCTATTGACTAACCTCCACTTAGGGTCTGAAACAAGCTTCTCGGTTAACTTAATGTATTGTGGTATAGTGATTCTGTATTGGTAGCATTCAATGATGGGCCTACCATTCCTTAAGTCAGTACCTAATATAACCGCTTTTCCACACCTATTACTTTCGTTACCTAGATACTCAATCATTATGCCTAACTTCTTCGCTATCCTCTCAACTATGTTATCACTTTCACTGAGTAAGTATTTACGACATCTCTTAGCCTCCGCATCAATAAACTTCCTGAAAGACCAAGGATCTGCTGCTTTCGTCACAATTAACGATAAGTAAAAAGATATAACTTCAATGTCATCTCTTCTAGAAGGTTCGTAGGGCAAATTCTTTAGGTATGCCTCAATTCTCTTCCTAGTATGGACTATGTAATCACCTATGTCAAGTAATGAATTCAGAGGTATGAATCCTCCATAATAATCCCTTATGAAGTCTCTAAGATTAACTATGTAAGGATACTTCGCTAAGATTGATTGCATTTTATTGAAAACATATGAAGTCATTACTAGCCTTACTCCCCCTCACGGTATTAAAAATTAGAGACCTAATAATTTGAGGGTGAAATGCTTATTTAGTTAAGTAGTTGACGTTTAAGGTAGCTCAGTAACATTTAGTAATTATATATTAATACCCCTACGTTAGTGGGTATTACGCATAACATTGAGACTGCGTATTAATTTAGGAATTACTTCCTCAACACCTTATCCTCAGGTATGGTTTTATGTAAGATTCTCTTTGAAATTTCATTAATTACTTTAAAAGTTAATTCATCAACTATGACGTCATTATTGTCAACAATAATACTTATTCCTTCAAAGGGGCTTAAAGGCGGATCAGGTAAGTGAGGATCTGGCTTCTCCCTACCTATGTAAACCCACTTTACCTTTCTACCTTTCTTGATTACTCTATACCAATACCTACCGAAATACAGGTACTTATACTTCCTATTATTCACATTCTTATACACTATATGTATAGGTTTGAGGTAATAGCCGCTATCCCTGATCCTTGAATTATATGCGTATATTCTTTCTCTATATGGAGCGTAGATCTCCATTAGTAGCTTGTACCCGTCCCTTATTATTACTGTTCTATTACCTCTTGACTGCTTCATAGTAATCACCTTAAACTTAACTACTCCCTACACTTTTCAGGATTAAGCTTAAATTTTAACCTTTTAATATATCCATAAACTCTTTCCTTAAATGAATCAAGTAATTGGGGATTAATACCTCTCTTACTTACTATCTCCTTAACATGCTCCTCAACAATGCTATACTTCTTATATCTCTCATTTAGTTCACGCCAATTTATTCCTTTTAATGCATTCGCTATAACCTTATTCACAGGTAATTTACCTTTAAGCATTAATACAGCTATAATAGGATAACCTATGTAGCCTCTAAGCATTGTCCCATTATCTGTACTGCATACTTCATTATTATCTAAATCTACGTATACAACGTATTTCCTACTACCGTCCGATGAGATTACTTCAGCATATTTTTCATTTAATATTTTGATTCTTTCATCAGCTATCGTTGATAATGCCTCAAGAACTTTAATCTTGGGTGGTGGTCGCAAATACATATCTCTACATCTCTCGAGAATATAGTTGATTTAAGAGTAAAAAAGGTGCTACTTCTCTTCCTCCTTCTTGATTTTATCGACGTATTGTTGTGGAGTTAGTAAGCCTTCCTTACTGATAGCACCACTTACTTCAATCTTAACGATCCATCCTTTACCGTAAGGATCTTTATTTATTAAGTCAGGTTCATCTATTAATGCTGTATTAGCTTCAATAACTTTACCATTAAATGGTGTATAGACATCAGCTACAGTCTTAACTGATTCAAGAGTTGCAATACTACTACCAGCTTTAACCTCGGCACCTTCTTCGGGTAATTCAACATTAACTATATACCTCAATTTCTTTTGAGCATAATCTGTTATACCTATGGTTACGATATTACCTTCAATCTTTACCCACTCGTCAGTCTTAGTGTAAAGTAAGTCCTCTTTAACTATATACTCACCTAATTTTGTCTTAACGACTATGTCATCCATATATGTTCACCATCATAACTCTATGGAATGGAAAATTAAGTTTTTATTATAGGAACTAAGTCTTAATGAATGGGAAGTCAACAATTCTTGCTTCATATATCTTACCCCTAACTTCAACACCTACTTTATAGCCTAGGTAGAAGTACTGAGGCTTTATGTAACCCATCGCTATGCTCCTCTTAAGGTATGGAGAGTACGTACCACTAGTTACATATCCTATAACTTTATCTCCAATCACTATCCTACTACCATGTCTTGGTATCACCTTAACACCTTTCTTTAACCTTAAGCCAATCCTAAGCTTCTCTACGCCCTTACTGAAGACCTCTCTCACCTTATCACAGCCTACACACTCCTTTTTATCGAGGGATAAGGGTAGCCAGTATCTTGCTTCTATAGGATTAGTATTTTCATCCATATCAACACCTATGAGTAAGTAACCCATCTCTAATCTAAGTGAGTCCCTAGCTATTAACCCAGCAGGCTTCGCGCCTAGCTCAATAACCTTCTCAAAAATCTTCGCACCTAACTCCACATCAGCCCATATCTCAAAACCGTGAGATCTAACTTCTTCACCAGTCCATCCAGATCTACTAACTAGGACAGCCTTACTACCAAGAACTTCAGGTTCTCTTACGAATTGCAGTATCTTAAGATCCTTGACGTAACCTAAACCTAACTTATCCATTATATCTGATGATTTAGGTCCTTGGATAGCGATTAAAACAGACCTAGTAGTGACATCCTCTATATCCACATCCTCCTTACTATATCCAAATCTCTCCCTAAGCTTAATCATCCACTCCCTATCCTTCTCTACATTAGGTGCGTTAACTACTGCTAACCATGTATTTTCATCTACATGATATAACATTATGTCATCCCTTATTCCTCCATTATCATTAAGCAACAGTACAGGACCACTCATGAACCCTTCATTAACCTTGCTTAAGTCTTTACTAACAACCCTCTGTAGGAATTCAAAGACCTTCTTACCTTTAATGACGTACCTACCCATATGTGATACATCAAAAACACCTACAGCATTCCTAACAGCTAAGTGTTCATCGAGGGGGTTCCCATAATCCATTGACGTTATCCAGCCAGCAAATTCACCAATACTACCCCCAAACTTCCTTTGAATATTGATTAGAGGTACTTCCTTAGGCAATCAATACACCGTATATTAATTACGTGAAATTAATAATAGTTTACTTTATTTGCCTACTTTAAGGATCACTTATTTTCCCTCTCCCTAATTTATAATGGCTGATAATATCATGCCACATCCTTGGATACCTAACTCAGCAGAGAATATTAGGAAGTATTTAATGAAGGAGCTAGGAATAAGTAATGTATTAGAACTCTTTAATGATGTTCCTAAGGAACTTATACTTAATAGAGCTCTGAATGTTGGTTTCGGTAAGTCCTTAAGTGAGTATGAGATGAGGAGGTTATTTAATAGGATAGTTAGTAAGAATAAAGTGTTTATAGATCCACCACCATTCATTGGTGGTGGATTCTGCGCCCACTACGTACCAGCAGCTCTTAAGTACTTACTAAGTAGAGGTGAGTTCTATACAGCCTACACACCCTACCAGGCTGAAATAAATCAAGGCATTCTTCAAGCTCTTTTCGAGTACCAAAGCCTAATCGCTGAACTCTATGATGTAGATGTAGTTAATGCGTCAATGTATAATGGAAGTACTGCGGCAGCTGAAGCAGTAAGGATGGCTTTGAGGATTAAGAAGCATAGGAATAAGGTAGTGTTAGCTAGCACAGCTCATCCTGAAGTGAGGGAGGCCATTAAGACATGGCTTCAAGGTCTTAATGTTAACGTAGTTGAGGTTAGTATGGATAAGGAGAGTGGTGAATTAGGTATTGAGGAGTTAAAGAACGTTATTGATGATAAGACAGCCGCACTCTATATCGAATACCCGAACTTCTTCGGTATAGTTGAGAGGGGGATTAAAGAATATATTGACATAGCTCACGAGAAGGGCGCTCTAGCAATAGTTTACGCTAACCCTATAGCGTTAGGAGTATTCAAACCTCCAGGATCCATGGGTGCAGACATAGTTGTAGGTGATACTCAACCACTTGGTTCAGGATTAAACTTTGGTGGCCCAACCGCTGGTATTCTTGGAATTAGATATGAAAGGGAATTATTGAGGCAATTACCAGGTAGGTTAATAGGTGCTACTAAAACCATTGAGAATAGTGAATTAGGTTTCACAATGATTTTACAGACTAGGGAGCAGCATATTAGGAGGGAGAGAGCGACATCAAATATAACGACTAATTCGTCACTTATGGCTATAGCTGCTGCAATTTATCTAACATTACTTGGTAGTAATGGTATAAGGAAGTTAGGTGAGGTAATCCTAGGTAGAACATACTATGCTATGAATGAGCTATCCAAGTTGGATGGAGTACAGGTACCTGCGATAGGTAGTAGGAAAAGCGTGTTCTTCAGGGAATTTACAGTGAAATTTGAAGGTGATGCGAGAATAATCGTTAAGAAGCTTATTGAGAAGGGAATTCATATAGGACCTCCATTAAGTAAGTTCTATAATGATAAGTTCATGAAGTCATGTTCTCTCATATGTGTTAGTGAGCTCCACACCAAAAGTGACATTGATTTACTAGCTAGTAAGATTGAGGAGGTGATTAAGAGCCATGTATAGGCAGGCTAAGTGGGATGAGAAGACCGTATTTGAAATATCAAGCTTTGATAAGCAAGGCTTAATATTAGATGAGGAATTTAGTGAGATAGCGTCAACAGTAATTACTAACATACCTAAAGAGCTAATACGGAGTGAACCACCTAAAATACCTAACTTAAGTGAGGTTGAGGTAGTAAGGCACTACACTAGGCTCTCTCAAATGTCATACGGTGTTGACGTAGGTCCTGTACCACTTGGTTCCTGCACTATGAAATACAACCCAAAGATATGTGAGGAATTAGCTTCTAAGGATGAAATTACCATGATACACCCATATCAGGACGAAGAGACTATTCAGGGAATCTTAGAGATTATGTACATAATGCAGAAATGGTTTGCGGAAATCACTGGTACTGATGTATGCTCTCTACAACCACCAGCGGGAGCCTCAGGTGAGTTTGTGGGTGCATTAATTATTAGGAAGTATCATTTAGATCGTGGTGAGCATCAAAGGAATGAAATGATAATACCTGAGAGCGCTCACGGAACAAACCCAGCAAGCGCTGTTATGGCGGGATTTAAAGTTATTAACATTCCGACAGATAAGGATGGAAATACAGATTTTGATGCACTAATCAACGTGTTAAGTGAACGAACTGCTGGAGTTATGCTCACGAACCCTAGCACTTTAGGGCTTTTTGAATCAAGAATACTCGATATAGCTAAGGAGGTTCATAGAGTTGGAGGCTTGCTATACTATGATGGCGCTAACTTAAACGGTATACTAGGTATTGTAAGACCCGGTGATATGGGCTTCGACATAGTGCACTTAAACCTTCATAAGACTTTCTCAACACCTCATGGTGGAGGAGGTCCTGGAGCAGGACCTATATGTGTGAAGGGCAAGTTAAGAGACTACATACCAGTACCTATAGTTGACTATGACGGTAGAAAGTACTTCCTGAGGTATGACATACCTAAGACTATCGGCAGGGTATCATGGTTTTACGGAAACATTATACCCATAGTTAAGGCATTCATATATATAGCAATGTTAGGGCCAGCATTAAGGGAGGTAGCAGAGGTATCAGTACTAAACACTAACTACTTGATGAAAAAGCTTAAGGACCTCAAGGGCGTAGACTTGATTTATGGACGTGAGAGATGGAGGAAACACGAGGTTGTTATAAGCTTTGACGCATTACATAAGGGGACTGGCGTTAGTGCTGAGGATGTAGCTAAAGCGCTACTTGATAGAGGAATTCATGCACCAACAATTTATTTCCCATTAATAGTACCTGAAGCGCATATGATAGAATTAACTGAAAGTGAACCGTTAGAGTCAATAAATAATATAATTAATGCTTACAAGGAGATAATCGAGAAAGCATATAGTAAGCCTGATGAGGTAAGGAAGGCACCACAAAATACATCGGTAGGAAGACTTGATGTAATGATCGCTAACCATCCAAAGACGTTATCTCCTAGTTATAGATTCATTAATAGGATATTAAAGCTCCTAAAATCTAAATGAACCTTTCTATACAGCAAGCTGGTAACACTTTAACAACCTTCTCCTCATTGAATCCCACTATAACCCTCCAATAACCACTAAGATCTTCATCAAGTTTAGGATCTCCTGTATCAACTATTAAGTACTTAATACCTCTCATTTTACTACGTGTTGCAATAACATATATCCTATCCTTACCTCCGATACTCCTTATGACTTTAGGCGTGAACTGCTGATTACCCCTACCAAATATGTAACCTTGACGCCCAATTACCGTAACCACTATGTACGCACTACCATAGTTATTTAACAACTTCAATAATTCCTTCTCTCCTAAATCTAAAGCTATGATTCTCTTATTATATAATGCATCAACACCTAGTAATGTCTTATCCAACCCCAAGACATCAGTTACTGCCTTTACGGTACTCCCAGGCCCCAGGAAATATAATTCATTATCCTTCAAGTACTCATTAATGAAATACTCCGCTACCTCATACTTCTCCTCAGGACTTCCAGATGAGGAGAAGTCCTTACTCGGTACTATTAAGTATTCATGTCTTAATGAGAGAGTGTAGCCGTATATCCTAACCCTAGGTATCCCCCTCCTAATGGCTTCTTCATCAGCATCAGCTATTTCAGTTACCTCAGTACTTGCAGCACCTTCTACATATAACTTAAGTAAGTGAGCTGCGGCTTCAGGTGATGTAGCAAAGCATCCTGAGTACATCTTAACACCTGATGGAATACCTAATAATGGAACCTTACCATTAGTGACGTCGTATATATCCTTAGCTGTCCCATCACCACCAACGAAAACTATTAAATTAGCACTACGTTTTAGAAATTCCTTAACAGCTTTCTTAGTGTCTTCACTACTTGTCAAGCCACTATGTCTAGGTATATCAATACATTCATAATTTACATACCCTATCTCCTCTAAGTATTTACATCCCATAATCCCCGAAGCTGAAAGTAATTTCTCAGAGAAACCAATTTCAATAAGCTTCCTTAGGAACCTAGCAGCCTTGCTAGGCGCTACAGGCTTTGCACCTCTTTTTAAGGCTTCAAAGTAAAGATTACCATCAGTACCCTTAAGACCTACTGAACCCCCCATTCCTGCAATAGGGTTTACGAGAAATCCTATGATCATTAACTCCCTGAATTACCTACACTCTAAGTTAGTATTAAGGTTTCTTAATCATTGATTTGGATCTTCGAGACCATATAAATACGTTACTTTCAGCAAACACACCCCCAGTTTATGTAAAAATGTTTCAGCTCATCACATATAGTATTACTTCATCACCACCGTTGGTGGTATTATGAAGTGCCCCTATTGTGGTTCAAGCAGTATTGTATGGGATTACGAGAGAGGCGAAATTATATGTATGTGTTGTGCCTCAGTAGTAGATAGGATATATTATGACTTAAACACCATACCTTCAGAAGAATTTAGGGAAAAAGCAATAAGTAATTCGCATAAAGCTCAAGGCTATCCCAGACTAAGGAGTATAACATTGACCTATCTAAGATTCATAAAGAAGGTAAGTAAACATAGAGGAATTATGGTTGATAAAAAGGCATTCCTCGACTACTTAAATGGTAAGAGACCTCATGTCAAAATACTTAAGAGGAAATTTAATGAGGGTAAGTTAAAGGATGAGCTAATTAGTAAGGTAATTAATGCAATGAGTAAGTACCCCAGACTAAAGTCAAGGACAGATAGAGCGAAACTAGCCTTAGCACTCATAGCTCTCGGTATAGCTAAGGGTGATAACATGAATATAGTCATGAATAAAGTTAGGAAGGATGCAAAGCTTAGTACAACCCATGTTAAAAGACTCATTAGACTTGTAATGAGGGAGAGCATGTTCTTGAGAGATGTTAAGGAAATAATAGTAAGGTCAAATTAAATTAAGCTACTTACCTAGTCTTAGTAGTTTGTTTAATTCGTTCCTAACTATTTCAGCGACTAACTTACCATCAGCCTTACCTCTTACGATACTCATTACCCTACCCATTACGAAATTGAATGCCTTAGTACCTCTCCTAATTACTTCATCTCTATGGTCTTCGATAATCTTCCTAACTATCCTTACTACTTCATCTCTTGACATACCCTTAAATTTAGAGATTATTTTATCAATTACGTCTTTGGGGTAATTCCTCGCGTACTCAGCTAGTATCTCAGGTATAGCCTCCTTAGCTACCTCACCCTTACCTACAGCTAGTAGGATCTTCTTTAGTACATCAATATCTATAACATCTATATTTACTCCCTCAGACCTTAGTGATTTGAGATGTATCATTAGTGTTGAAGCTATAATTCTTGGCGGTACGTCCCTACCTATCTCACTAACTAAGTCGAGGTATAGGTGAAGCATGGGATCCTTAATTAAGTTGAATGCTAGGTCCTTACTAAGCCTATGTACCTCTACTAACTCCTTAAGTAATTCATCAGGTGTCTTGGGAATGTATTTGGAGGCTTCCCTTAGTAAGGTTTCATCAACTTTAATGGGTGGTACGTCAGTTTCAGGATACATTCGAGCAGCACCAGGCTGAGGTCTTAAGTACCTTGTTGTTCCATCAGGATTAGCGCCTCTAGTCTCCTTAGGTACGCCTTTTAAGGCATACTTAACCCTATCTATAACAGCTCGGAGAGCTCTTTGAGCTCGTTCCTTATCGGATATTACGAATGCAAACGCATCTACACCCTTCTTTAACCCTAAATACTTATAGATCTCATTAGTTACCTCCTCATCGATACCGTAGCCAGGCAGTTCATCACTATGTATTAAACCACCAACACCTCCCCAAGCTTTAGCATAATCGGATAACTCTGTTCCAAATCTCCTACTGGGTTGTACCTCAATCTTCAATATACCTGATAGCTTAGGTAACTTAATAGCATATACTTTATTACCCTTCTCTATTAACCTCCTTATCAACTTACTCTTTGACTTTCTCACTATCTCGGTTATGTCATAAATCTCATAACTTAGCTCATCCTCGCTTAATCCTCTCCGCTTTAGCTCCTCCTTAATTTCCAATAGTTTTAATTGCCTCATAACCTCATACTTTATAACTTTAGGTATGAGTTCTAGCTTACTAACACCTTTAATCTCCGTCTTTACGCCATTCTTTATTGACACGTTCAAGTCTTGCCTTATAGTCCCAATGCCTCTCTTAACCTTACCCGTAAGTCTCATTATTAGACCTATCTTAAACGCTACCCTTAATGCTTGCTCTGGGGATTTAATATTCGGTGTAGTTGCTATCTCGATGAGAGGTATACCTAACCTATCAAGATTATATTTAACGTAACCTGGGCCTTCATCAACCTTTCGTGCGGCATCTTCCTCTACACATATAGTTTGAATACCTACTCTACCCTCCTCATCGTCTACGTAACCACCAATAGCTATTATGGCTGTCCTTTGAAATCCTGTAGGGTTAGATCCATCAATTACTATTTTCCTCATTACATGTACTTCATCCAATATTGTCGAATGTAGTGCCTTAGCTATAGCGATCGCTATAGCTAGTGCCTCCCTATTTAATTCATGAGGGGGTTCCTCATCAAGTTCTACGAGGCATGCATGACCTTGAGGTACTTGATAAATTATTTTCCTACCTCTCTGCATCTCGTAGAGAGCTGCAGGATCTATCTCTCCTATCTCACTCTTCGTAGCCCTCAAATACCTAACGATTTCCGCTGTTGGTGTTAGTGAGCTAGCAAGCTTTGTTGGGCAATCACAGAATAGCTTATGCTTAGTATCCAATTGTTGATGGATCTCTAAACCAACTCTTAATCCCAGCTCCTCATAATTAAGCTCAGCCATGATACCACCTAGGGAAGTAATTCTCATGGTGAATATTGCCTAACTCCTTCACTAAATTACTCACGAATAACTTCTTAACCTCATCAACATCATTTACGTTACCTAAGAGCCATGAAAGCTTAACATAAGCTACCTCAGGTAACATGTCGTCAGCACTTAGAACTCCAGCCTTCAGTAATTTTCTTCCGGTTGTGTAGACCTTCATATTTACTCTACCAAATAATGTTTGAGTTGACATTACAACAATAACTCCTTCATCAACTACATTCTTAATTACGGGTACGCAATCCTCCTTTATGTGACCTAGCCCTGTGCCTTCTATGACTATACCCCTATAACCTACGCTTGCTAAGTACTCAATAATGCTACAATCCACACCTGGAAATGCTTTCAATAGGAAAACCCTATCTGAAAATCTAGGTCTGAGTTTAACGTTACGGTCCTTACTTTTAGGTATGTAGTCCTTATTTAGAAGTATGAATTCACCAGTAGTTGGTATTACCTTAGCTAAAGGAATGTCATTTATGCTCTGAAAAGCATCCCTACGACTTGAATGCATCTTCCTAACTCTAACTCCTCTATGTATTAATATGTAAGTATCTGAGGTATGTCCATGCATACAAACGGTGACTTCACCAAAGGGCGCTTTTGCAGCAACTGTAATGCTACCCCTAAGGTTCATCACCGCATCCGTACTGGGTCTATCACTACTTCTCTGAGAGCCAACAAGGATTACGGGTCCAGGAATGTTTTGTACAGCAAAAGCTAAAGCAGCAGCTGTATAAGACATGGTATCTGTTCCGTGAGCTATGATGACGGAATCGGTGCCGTCCATGAACTTCATAGCAACTATCTTAGCTATTTCTTCCCAATGCTTAGGCGTCATGTTCTCACTTAATAGTCTAAAGACCTCCTCAACCTCGATATAGGAAACTATATCTAGTAGGTTTGGAACCATATCTATAAGTTCCGATACATTAATAGCAGGTCTAACAGCTCCAGTCTCATACTCAACTTTACTCATAATGGTTCCACCAGCACTTATGAATGCAAGCTTAAGCGAACCCTTACCTTCAATCTTAGTTCTCTCCATAGGGTATTCCTTAACTACGCTAGTCTTCGATTTACCTAACACCTCAATCTCAGCATTATTCTTAGATACGCCAACATTGTAGCCATTACTTAACTTAATTATTATGATGTCCTCAGAACTAAACTCGGTTACAGGCATAACTATGCCTTCAAGTACTTCTCCACTCTTCAATCTTACCCTTACAATATCTCCTTCTTCAACGTCATTAAATCCACACCTAGAATGCAAACTACGCACCAAAGAAGAAATAGTAATTCACAAAATAAGGTTCAAAGAAGCAACTAAGCTAATTAATTTTCTAACTTAGTATCAATAGTACCTTACTCTTTAACTTTCCTCGGAACTGATGAAGGAGGTACCACAGTCGGTATGGGTAGTCCTGCTTCCTTCCTCTTCCTTATCCAAAACTCCCTTCTATTCCTTACTCTAGGTGGTAAATTCCTCTTAGGCTTAGGTGGTATCTTTGGTGTCTGACTCCTTACCTTACCAGCCTTTGTCATTGAGCCGTGGGTTGGCATTCCAAATACCCTGTAAGTCTGTATTCCAGTGCTTAAAAACTAAATGCTCGCTAAGCAATGCTAGAGCGTAAATATATTTTAAGGATTATGTGTAGAAAGACTATGGTGCAGCTATTGAAGGTATCCATAATAGACACCATTATAGGAGCGTTTGCTATGGATGAGAAAGGTGAGGTTATAGCGAAGACCTTTACCTCAACAGACATTAATAAGTTAGTTGAGAGAGCATTAGCCATTGAGGAGGGTGTACCGTCTACAGAGTTTAGTGAAGTACTTAAGGAGGTTAGTACTAAGGTACCTGATGCTGAGTTAATTCTTGAACGTGAAGAATACGCAAGAGAGGCATCAAGTAAGGGGCTAAAATTTAGTGTAGATCCGGGTCATGAGTTAGTCTTAAAGCTTAGGTCATTACTTCCTGAATTAGCTGTTGAGGGAGGTTTCATAAAGAGTAAGGAGGAGTGGATAAGCTTTGTCCACTTAGTATCGTTAAGAGTTACAAGGATGAAGTTAAGGAAGGTAGCTGAGAAGAGAGATTTACTAGCTATTCAAGCTATTAGAGCAATCGATGATATAGATAAGACATTAAACCTCTTTGCCTCTAGACTGAGAGAATGGTACAGTATTCACTTCCCCGAACTAGATGACTTAATAAGGGAGCACTCGATTTACACTAAGATAGTTTATGAACTTGGTGATAGAGAGAACATAGTTAAGGATAAGTTAGTTAAACTAGGAGTTAG
>Ga0190363_1001139_pt1 | contig 15812 bp, 19 predicted proteins | sample 48721867_MG_FD_161272 | JGI IMG/M metagenome (GOLD analysis project Ga0190363, IMG submission 161272) | Hydrothermal vent microbial mat bacterial communities from Southern Trench, Guaymas Basin, Mexico - 4872-18-6-7_MG | ecosystem: Environmental > Aquatic > Marine > Hydrothermal vents >... | reverse complement strand
CAAAATAGGGTTTATCTTTACCTTCGGGAACAAAAATTACCCCCAAATTCTCTATTTGTTCTATTTTAACTTCGGCAGAGGGCTCCATATTTTTTGCTATATCAAAAATTCTCGCTTTGCCTCTGTTGCTTGATTTATATCCCTTTACTTCGCCACCAGAAGAATTTGCGAATGCACATATATCCTTCCCTATAGAAGAGGATAATGATTCTTTAAATTCCAGAGTATAACCTTCTCCCGTTTCTATGAGCTCTAATATTTCTTTTTTGTTCATTTTATCTCTCCAGAACTTTTAACCCCCTGCAGAGGAACGGCCATAGTCTCTGTGAATGTTATCTCTTTCCCTTCCGAAATCCTCTTTTAATCTCTCAATAATATTTTCATTTTAACAACAGTTCTTCAACTCTTTTTACGAATTGATTAGCCCAGTGTAAGGCATTCTTTGCTTCATCTTCGCTGACTATATCAACTTGTTCGTAAACTGCGATATGCCTTTTCCTCCTCATTTTATTAAAAACAAATAACATTTGATTAGCAAATTCTCTGCCAAACTTAGACTTTACAAATTCTAAAACAGCAAGATGTTTATATTCGCCTTTTGGTCTGTAACCTTTTGAAAACATTAATGCTCTGCCGGCTTGCAGCATTGCATTATAAGCAATAGATAAACACCAGTCATAATCTTTATCTTTAAAAACATTTTTTGCAGTTTTCAAATCCCTTTTTGCTAAGGATAAAGATTTCTCTACAAGCTCTTTGTTTATCCCGATTTTCTCCCACATTTCACTCGATGATCTTTCTGAGTTCATCTTCATCTCCAACAAGCATTATTACTGGATTTTCAGCAATTTCATTAAGCAGATGATGTTTTTTTGCCCTTTTCATAAACAAAGATTTTTTCCATAGAACATAGTTGATTTCCCTTCCCGTTTTATTTTCTATTTTTTGAATAATGTTCAACAACTCGTCTTCTTTAACATCACCTACAACAAATAAATCAATATCGCTATCTTTACTCTCAATTCCCTTTGCAAACGAACCAAAAATAAAGGCAAAATCAATCTTTAATTTCTTTAATGATTTTTTTATTAACTCCCCGAAGTATTCTGTTTTCATAAATATGTTTTTAAGCTCAGTGAATATCGGTGAGTTTCTGTTTATTCGAAATAAACTCAGATTTCCTTTTTTTGATTCTAATACAAGATTTAATTCTTTAAGATTTTGCAATTCCCTTCTAACATAAATAGGAGTTATTTTTATTTTTCTCGAAATCTCTCTTAAATGAAACTCTCTATCTGGATTAAAAATTAACAACTCTAAAATTCTTATTCTTGTTTTTGAAGTAAACAATTTTTCTAACATTTTACCCACTTAACATTATGTATACATTTGTATATAAAAAGTTTACTATTGTTCGCTTCTTTCAATCTCTCAATAATATTTTCAATTTAAAACCTCCCAGTGACCGCCTTTCCTACCACCAATTCTCCTTATTCTCCCCTCCTTTTTCAATTTCTCTATATTCCATTCAACTCCTCTTCTGCTTAATCCTGTTTGTTTAGATAATTCAGAAATGGTTATTTTTGGATTTTCTTTCATAAGCAACAGGATTTTTTCCACAGTTTTTTCCACAGTTTTTTCCACAGTTTTTTGGATAGTCTCTGCTAGAGCCAACCTCAAGTACTCTCTACTTTGCCTAAATGTAATATAAAAATAATTATCATCAAATTCTATATCAGGAAAGGGAGCGTTTTCCTTCTTGCATATCTGCCTTATTCTCTCAAAACCTGTTCCTAATTTTTCTCCAAAATGTATCCTTGCAAATAAATCGGCAATAATATGATTCCTCCTGAAAACTGTTTTGCCGAGAACAAAATTTCTTGGTTTTAGCCAATAATTTTCTATTCTTATCTTGTCTGGAAAGAATCTTAGGATATTATTGTGGCCATGCTCAAAGTAGTATTTATGCATGACAGAATTGATGACAGCCTCTCTTATGGCATCAAATGGATACTCATATATGTTTTCTCTTCTCGGCTTTCCTGTAAATCTGTAAGCAACCTTTGTGTATAACCTTACAAAGTCCATTACCTGTTCTACAATTTCAAATAAAGAACCTGTAATTTCTTTTCTGTCAATAACATCAGTCCCTTCCCTATTCTTGAATAAAACTACAGTATAAACAGACCACGGAATAAATCTTTGGGGTTCCTTTGCAAAAAACAAAACGCCAGCATTGTTAAAATAAAGCCTTCCTTCCTGCTTTTCAGCAACATTTAAGCTTAATAAAACTTTTTCAACAGAACCTAATCCAGATAGACCTGCTAACTCCAAGAATTTCCTGAATCTATTTTTGTCAAAATCTTCTGGATATTCAAATCTTTCATTAATCAGCTCATCAAACCTTATTTTTCCTTCCGATTTGAAAAAATCAATAATCTCATCTCTTTTCAATTTTTGCGATATTGATCCAATTCTTTTATAAAAACCAGAAGAACATTCATAGGGCTTGTCTGTGCCTTCTCTTACATTAACTATGAGGACATTTCCCAAACTTTCCAACAATATCTCTGGAACAGGCCTGCAATTGTTTGCAATATCCTGAATTTTAGTTTTAATTTTATTACTAACTTTTATGCCTTTTATTTCTCCCTTGTCAGTTACTCCAACAAAAATTCTGCCTCCAGAAGAATTTGCAAATGCAACTATATCTTTGTCAATATTGCTTAGAGACTCTTTGAATTCTATCTTGTAACCTTCTCCTTCCTGCAGCATTAATTTCAGTTCTTCTTTGTTCATATTAATTTTGCAAGATTAACCCTTTCTACCAACCTTCAATTCCAATATCCTGATAATTTGCCCATCCGTTATTTTCATCCCCTCTACACGAATGAAAAAAATGTTATAGGCAGATAAATTATGTTGTCTTCTTTTTTAACATCATTCGCATTTGAAATTACGATTCCGTATCTTGCTTTGTATCTATTAATTGCCTTCTTTATCTGACTCCCGCCCTTTTTTCCGATTGATACCTCTACAGGGATTATCTCATCAAACCCTTTTTGTATGAGGAAATCTACGCCTTCTTTCTCTGGATCATAAAATATCCCCAATTTGTATGTTTCTTTCATTCTGAAAAAATAGGATGCAACAAGATTTTCTGCAAATAAACCAAGCATATCCCTATCCCTTAAGTCATATCTCCCTAATCTATAATTTATTGCTGCATTTATTGATGGTGATAAAAAATAATATTTCCAGGGTTTTCTTACAAGTTTTCCAGCTCCACTGTAAGGCTTTACACTAAAAACTAAATGCGTTTTCTCCAGAACATTTAGAATACTCCTAACTAGAGTTGGTGAAGTATCAAGCCTTTGTGCCAGTTTAACATCAGAAGTTCCGCCAGGTTTTTGCAGTGCTAAAAATGTCAGGATTCTTGTTATAAGGTTTCTTGTTTCTGTTTTAAATGACCTGATTACAAAAATATCTCTTTCTATTATTCTGTCTATCATCGTGAGTACTCTTTCATAGATGTCCCTCTCATTCAGATTCATTCCATAGGGGAATCCCCCAGATGTGAGAAAATATTCAAATTCTTTATCCAATGGCTTTCCTATTGCCAGCACCTTCCTCTTTAACCCATCCCACTTATCGGAAGCGATTTTTAATGAGGCATTCGATGGATTGAATATTAATTCTCTTATGCCCTCAGCCGTGCCCGATGGCGGGAAGACATTGTATTTCAAAATCAGATATTCAGAAAAGTTCATCGGAAACATTACCTCCCTTTTAGCCCTTCTTGCAAGGTCAACGCTCATTTCCATGCTTAAGGCAGAGGAACCCGTAAGAAATAAAAAAATATTTTCGGTTTGGTCATAGATGATCTTTGCAGCTGTGCCCCATTCTTTATCAAAATGTGCTTCATCTATTAAGATAATCAATTGTTTATCAAGATTAACAAATGACGTTTTAAATACACTCTCTACATAAACCCCAATAACCTCGGATATTTTTGCTCCAAGATACTCTTTTAATTCATCAACAGAAAAATAAAGAATCCTGTCTTGCTCAATTTGTTTTGTCAGATAGAGATATTTATAGATCTGGAGCATTAGTGTGGTCTTTCCGACACCCCTTAAACCAGGTAATACAATGACTCTATTCTCTATTCCTTTTTTTTCTCCCGATAGAAAATTGTCAATATATTTCTTTATTCTAAAATATACTCTCCTGTAACCCAATGGTTTTCCGTCCTCTTGTGTTTTTTTCCTTGCCAAGGTTGGAGCTTCGGCTAATTTGGCTGACAAATATGTGATTATATCTCTTCTATCAATGTTTTCTCGCATTTTACCATCTTATACATTTTATTGTATAATTATTTATAAATTATAATACATTTAAATGTATAAATAAAGGGTCGCAAAATTCCCGCACCCGAGATATAAGGTGGTGTCAGGGATGGTTATACGGGCCCAACAATGATGTTTTCAGAATATGCTGGATGTTGACAGGACACACGTTAGGGAAGAAGCATTCCGTGGTTATATCTTCGCATCATTCATATCCCTTATTGCATACTATCTCATTCTGAATGCACTCAAAATTGAGTTGTCAAAGATATATTTAACGCCTAATTGCTATCGCAAATTTCTCTTACCCTCAAAATATTAGACGTAATCCAACCAATCCTCATACCTCTCATCCTTACCCTTAACTATTTCAAAGAATTTATCCTGTATCTTTCTCGTTATTGGACCGGGTTTCCCCATCTCTATACCATCTATCATCCTAATTGGCGTCACCTCGGCAGCCGTTCCAGTGTAAAATGCTTCATCTGCATTGTAGAGCATGTCCCTTGAGATATCTGTCTTCTTTACTTCATAACCCAGTTCTGTCGAGATCTTCATTACGGAATCTCGTGTTATCCCAGGTAGAATGCTGGCGTGATCCGGGGGCGTCAAAACCTCAGAATTCTTAACTATGAATATATTCTCTCCCGGGCCCTCGGAGACAAATCCGCGAGAATCCAGCATTATCGCCTCGTCATATCCAGAATCGAGAGCCTCCAGTTTTGCCAGAATCGAATTTATGTACTGTCCCGTTGCCTTTGCACTGGATGGCAGGGCATTCGGAGAGATCCTCCGGAACGATGAGATCTTCGCCTTAATTCCATTCTTCAGACCCTCCTCCCCCAGGTAGGTACCCCAGGGCCATATGGCAATTGCCGTCTCTACCGGGGCGTCCAATGGATTCAAACCCATCTCCCCGTATCCCCTGTAAACGATGGGTCTTATATAACATTCCCTCAATCTATTGGCCTTTATTAAATCCTTTGTGGCATTGCAGAGCTCATCTATGGTATATGGAATCCTCATCCGATAAATCTTTCCAGAATTAACCAACCTTTTCATATGATCCCTCAACCTGAAGACAGCCGGACCCTTTGCCGCGTTATAGCACCTGATTCCCTCAAAGACCCCCGAGCCATAGTGCAGGGCGTGTGTTAAAACATGAATCTTGGCATCATCCCAGTTCACAAGTTTCCCGTTCATCCAGATCTTTTCTACCTCTTGAATTGGCATTTTAATCCTTAATTATTTGAATTTTATAAAAATAAGACCATAGACCTTATTCTGATGACATGCAAGACCTACTGCCCTGATTAAGTCGGACTGAAAGCCGGTAACCTCTCTGAAGATTATCTGATAATTATCTCCTTGTCATCCTTTACTATCCTGACCCCCGGCTCTTCCACGACCCTGCCAATCTTTCTTATCTTCCATTCATCCCCGAACCTCTTTATGATGTCTTCAGAATCCCTTTCATCAACGATGCTACAGAATCCAACACCCATATTGAATGTCCTATACATCTCCTTATCGGAGACATTTCCCTCCCCCTGTATCTTCCTGAATATCATCTGTGGTTTTGGCATGTTATCGAGGTAAAATCCCAGATCGGTTATTCTAAGTAAATTCCTAACTCCACCACCAGTTATGTGCGCCAATCCGTGAACATCATAATTATTTATCAATTCAAGGACCTCCTTCACATAGATCCTTGTTGGAGTTAACAGGTCTATCCACATATTCCTCGGCAGAACCTTTCTAGCCAGGGTTAATCCATTAGAGTGGATACCAGAGCTTTTAAACCCAAGAACAACGTCTCCAACCTTGATTTTCTCGCCCAATATAACCCTGTCCTTGTTGACTATCCCGACGGCGGTTCCAGCCAGATCGAAGCCCTTTTCATCTATTCCCGTTATAATCTCCGGCAGGGTTGCGGTTTCGCCGCCGACTACTGCAATATCGGCTTCTTTTGCACCCTCATAGATTCCGATACATATCTCCCTAACGATCTCTGGATGAATGTGCTTTACTGCGATGTAATCAACCATTGCGATGGGTTCTGCACCGATACAGATCAAATCGTTGACATTCATTGCGACGAGATCTATACCAACTGTGTCATATTTGTCGAGCTCCTGAGCAACTAGAATCTTGGACCCAACACCATCCATACATATAGCCAGTGCAAAGCTTCCCATGTCAATCAGGTTCGCGTAGGACCCAATACCCTGCATTACCTCACCCACCTTACCCCTACGGAACCGGGAGGTTTTCTCCATTATACCCTTTATCTTCCTTATAGCAAGCTCCTCCCTCTCGATACTCACACCGGCCTTTGCATAGGTCATCTCCTCGGGCATCTTCCTTTAAATTCGTGTATAAAAATTTAGATTAGATTCAAGTGTGGCTGAACGCAGTGAATGCCACACAACAGGGTAAAGGGATGATAATCCCTTCCTGGAGGTTTTCTCCATTATACCCTTTATCTTCCTTATAGCAAGCTCCTCCCTCTCGATACTCACACCGGCCTTTGCATAGGTCATCTCCTCGGGCATCTTCCTTTAAATTCGTGTATAAAAATTTAGATTAGATTCAAGTGTGGCTGAACGCAGTGAATGCCACACAACAGGGTAAAGGGATGATAATCCCTTCCTGGAGGTTTTCTCCATTATACCCTTTATCTTCCTTATAGCAAGCTCCTCCCTCTCGATACTCACACCGGCCTTTGCATAGGTCATCTCCTCGGGCATCTTATTCATTCTCAATTATCTCGTCTCGTTCATGCTCCATCGCCACCACCCCGGAAGGGATCTTCTTGTACCTGCCTATCGCACTTATCAGGGTTTCTTGAAATAGGTAGGCCATCGTCTCGAATTCCCCACCGCCGTAGAAGAGGGGCTCTTTTGCGGACTCTGGTGCTAATTGGGCTTCGAGGTACTCCCACCCTCTCCTTTTCTCCAAACCCCCCGGGAGCAGAAATACGATGTCTGAATATCTACTCAAGGTGCTGTCCCCGTATGATGTTATCCCTGCAACGTTGGCTTTGTCCTTTTTGGCCCTTTTTGCGACGTCAACGACCTCAGCCGTTTCTCCAGAACCGGAAAAGAGTATGACCAAATCCCCCGGTCTGATCCTCTCCTTGACAACATCCCCTATAAACCAGACGTTATAGCCGAAGTGCTTCAGTCTCAGGGCGAGACCTACCGCGGCATTACCCGACCTCCCTTTACCATAGAGATGTATGGCTCTACTTCCCTCTATAAGCTCATATAATCTGTCGAGCACATCCCTCTGTTTCTCGAAGAATGATGGATATTTCTTCAAGTACGTTGAAAGTATACTGGACTGCTCTACAATCTCATCGGAGAACCTTCTCTCGCGGTCTGGTTTCATTTCAAGTAGTAAATTTAGGTTTTTAAAATAATATCATCTATAGCTTTAAATCAAAGAATTTCTTTGCATTCTTGGTCGTGATATCTTCAACAATATCTCTGTCGATATTCTTTATTTTAGCGATCTCATCTCTCGTTAATTTAATGTTTACCGGCTCATTTCTCGTCTTCGGGATGGGGGATAGATATGGCGCATCTGTCTCCAGGACCATTGACTCCAAGGGCAGATTCTCTACCAATTTCTGTTTCCGCTTTGAATAGACAAGCGATACCGGGATAGAGATCAAACAACCAAAGGAAACTGCCACCTCAGCCTGCTCCGGGCTTCCGGAAAAAGAGTGAAGAATTACCGGTAAATCCTCTTTCTTCAATCTATCAATTACATCCCCCTCTGCATCCCTCGAGTGGACAACCAACGGGAGGTTTAATTCCCGTGATAGCTCTATAAATTCATCAAAATTTTCTAATTCTCTTCCCCTGCTACTGGAATCTTTGACCCAATAGTAATCCAGCCCAACCTCGCCTATACCCACGATCTCATTTCTATGCTTACCGATCAATTCCTTCGTTTTATCTATAACTCCCTTCCTAAATTCTCGGGGGCTTAAACCGAGGGTTGCGAATACATTGTCATATTTTTTAGATAGATAGATCGTTTTTTCAATCCCCTCGGGGCCCATCCCGGAGTTTATCACGAGAATTTCTTCCCTTCTCGCCCTCTCAATTACCTCTCCCCTGTCGGAATCAAACTGCGGAAGATCCAGATGGGCATGAACATCGATCAGCATCTTAGGGTTAGTATATTACCCTGGTTTCACCCGCGGGAGATAGCGTAGAAAGATACCTGATTCTTTTCAGCATGTTCGGGTGTGTGCTGAAGAGCTCCATTAGACGATCGGAGGTGCTTATCTTTATCCTCTTACCCCTGAGATTCATCAGCTCCTCTCTGTCGACCGTCCCGCTCATATCAGAGTCTATTTCCCTCAATTCATTTATCTCTGCCCTCGCCCTGGATGGATCGTTAAGGAAGAAAGCCTTGTAGCCCTCCATCTGCTTTACTGCATCCCTCGGTGCCATCGCACTTCCATAGACCAGCTTGTACAATGCGGATGCCAGATAATGAGGTTGATTACCAAGTGCAACACTGCCCATGTCCGCGTAGTATTCCCTTATTCTTGAGCCATACAGAACCAGAAGATTTGTGATGAAGTAAAGAACAAATGCTACCAGTCCGAGCAGTGCGGCATTCCCCCTGTCCCTTCTGCCGGAAAACATAAAGCTCCACGCGAGATACCAGCAGATGATCGGAACTACGGATAACATGGTCATCGTTATGACGTCCCTGTTCTTTATATGGGAGATTTCATGGCCCAAAACCGCCTTTAATTCATCCTTATTCAGCAATTTCAGGATCCCCTCGGTAACGCAAACCCTGCCATCCGAGACAGATCTCCCAAAGGCAAAGGCGTTTGGAACCTTTATCTTAGAGATTGCAATCCTTGGCTTTTTTATTCCGGCCCTCACTGCCAGATCAGAGACCATCTGATGTAGCTCTGGTGCTTCTTCCTCGGATACATACCTGATACGCATCGAAAGCTCAATCAATTTTGGACCTATCATATATTGAATGAAGAGCATGATAACTGCCAAGATCGCATAGAGAGTAAAACTCCCAACCCCTATATAGGCCCCTGCGGCTACAAAGAGGGCATAAACGATCGCGAACATCAATCCAAGTAAGAGATACATCCTTACCTGTAACCACATAATTATCACCCAGGTTATTATTATAATAAAATTAATAGATTAAATATCGCCCTTCTTAACAAATTCCTTAAGGTCCTCGATGCGGAAGTAATCCCTAAATTTTGGGGTCACGGTAAGGACCCTCGTTCTTCCACACTTTTTGCCCTCAACCAGACCCCGTTCGCGTAAAAATCTTATATAACCATAAGCCCTGTTACCCCTCTCTCTAACAACCTCGGACTGTTTTATCGGTTGTTCATAGGCGATCAAAGCCAGGGTTTTAAGGATTGGTGGTGGAATGTCCGTTTCTGGGATTAGATGCATGAGTCTTTCCTCCAAATCCCTCTTTACGCACATGATATACCCCTCCTCGGTTTTTTGGATAACTATACCAGAGTTCCTGTTCTCGTACTCCTTGGATAACTCCTCCACATAGCTACGGATAAGTCCGAGATTTCCAGAGCTACAGGTCTTAGCCAATTCCTCAACGCTAAGGGGTCTCCCAGATACAAATAAAGCCGCCTCAATTAGTGATTTGATCTCGTTCATTGTCCATCTTCTTTTCACTTTTCTTCATTATCGAGGACATAGATGGTTGCGGATATAAGATCCTTATTGGTCAGTGCAACAATATCCAGATTTCCGTCATTATCTATGTCCATTGCTTTTACAAAGTAAACGGGATTATCCAGATCAACCCTCCATTTTATATCGTTATGTCCGTCCAGGGCAATGACACCTTTTCCTCTATTCCCGAGAATAATCTCCTCTTTGTTATCTTCTCTTGAATTAGCCGCAACTATAAGCTCGTTTTTGCCATCGTTCTCGAGATCGCTTACCCTCATTTCGAGAATCTCCCCCTTATCCGAACCCGTTTGGATATACTGCCACTCTGGCCCCCACCGTATTTTGCAATTCCCGTAAGGAAGGTTCATAACGACCCCATCGCTGGTTCCAGCGAATATCTCATTGAGTCCATCGCCATCCAGGTCTCCAGAATACACAGAGGTTATATATGATCCCACCCTGTTGTAAATGCATTTCTGTTCCATATAATCTGCCCCCACACCACCCATCACGGAGAGCAAAATCAAAAAGGTCAATATACTTTTCATTTAATCCCACATTACTAATTTCTCTTTAATAATAGATTATTTTTATTCATAAAATGGATATATTATTCACAGAAGAAATGAAATACTCTGTTGCTTTGTCTGGATCCTACCATGGAAAGAATATGGAGGATTTATTTAAGAAATTATCTATGGACGGTATCCTACAGATGTCTTTAATTGGTAGAGAAATAACCCTACAGGTCCGGAGCGAGAACCTCGAAGAGGTTAAGGAACGTCTGGGCAGGCTCGGTATAAGCAATATAACGGTCATCGAGTGGAAGAAGGCGGGAATGACACTATCAGATTCCGGATATGGCATAGACGATAATAAGATTTTGAAGGTCTCACTAATTCCATCGGTAAAGGGCGAGGGGATCCGTCAGTTGGCAATTCTACGCGAATTCGAGATCGATAAGGAGATCATGGATGATATCAGCCTAAAGATCGAGGAGATACTCAGGGACGCGGGTGTGACGGACGCTCTCTATACGGTGCACATAGTAGAAGAGGCAGACAGGGATGCATATATAACATCCGCCGCAGTTGCAACCCTGAATGCGATATTTGATTCTGGTGGCATCGTTAATATAGATTAATCTGCTCTCTCAACACCACATCTGCCTTCTTTCTATATCCTGCCCATAAATCTCCTGAACACTGGGTGCATCTCGCTCATCTGCTCTTGCCGGATCTCCTCATATAAGCGGTACAGAATTCCGACCGTTAATAAAATTCCGGTACCAGAACCAATGGCCCCCAGAAGATCTGCCCCCGCAGCCAGTAATCCCACGGCCACCGAACTTATTATCGTAATCTGTGGTATATACCTATTCAGAACCCTCTCTATCACCCTTTGATCACGTCTAAAGCCGGGGATCTGCATTCCACCCTGCTGAATCCTCTCCGCGACCTGCTCTGCCCCCAGCCCCGTGGTTTCTACCCAGAATCTACCAAATAGAACACACAGACCGGTAAATACCGTCAGATAAACTATCAGATGTATCAGGACATTGACGTCCACCAATTTATAAAGGTTGTCCGGTCTTAAGATGCCATTCAAATCCCTCAGGGTGATTAATTGTGAAATCTGAAAGACAGAACTCTGTAAAAGGTTCATCTCCTCAATTGGTTGGGGGTTGTATATGTTAACACCAACGATTCCCGGTAACATCTGAACATTTGCCAGTAATGCCGCAGCCAGTATTACGGGAATATTTGAGACATAGAAGAACTTTATCGGATATCTGCCCCCGACTCCACGTATGCCCCCGTAAGACAGTGGGATTTCAATTCGCATGGATTCGCAGAAAACCACAGCCAGGAAGACGATAAGGGTGGCTATTAAAGGGAACAACAGCATAAAGTCAACGGGGCCCTGACTTGCTTTTTCTATGAAGTTGGGTATAACACCGAGAGGGGCCCCCGAGAATCTCACAGGGTCTATCCACGGCAAGAAGGTGAGGGAGGCATTTACTATCCTCTTTGAGACACCACCAGCTATAAATAAACCTATGCCAGAGCCGATGCCCCACTTTGAGACGACCTCATCCATGTACATAAGCAGGATGGAGCCCAGGGCTATCTGGAATATCGTGAACAGGACGAAGGGGTTCATGAGTCCCCACGATGCTCCCAGATATTCGGCACCAAGCCTGAAACCGACAACTATCGCACCAGCTTCAAAAAATGAGATCAATATGGTGAGTATCTTTTGAGCCCCCTGAAACAGGGCCTTACCATCCTCTGTCGTTAGATCTATGTCGATCATCTCCGCCCCCACCAGCAATTGAAGGATAATGGATGCCGTAACTATGGGCCCTATACCAGCAGAGATGATGGTACCCATCGTGCTCGCAAATATTACCGTAAACTGTTGATAGGCAGGTGGTAGATCCGTGGGTCCAACGTGAACTGGATAGATAACACCCATCACAAAAAAGAGGAATAAAACGCCCGATGTCCAGATTATTTTTTCCTTAAACGATACATGTCTCTTGGGGAGTCTCACCTCGGGCAGATACCTGATGAGTGGACGGATAAATTCCAGATTCATCTTATCTTTTATTCGGGTACCTCTACCTTGCCACCGGCGCTCTCTATCTTCTTTAACGCCAGCTTTGAGCATGAATTTACAGTTACTACTATCGGATGAGAGATCTCGCCAGAACCGAGGAGTTTATCATAGCCAATATCACCAAGATTTAGGAAATATCTCTTGTTTTTTAACCTGATCTTTCCTTCATCGACAAGCCTATCCAGATCTTTCTCGATATCGCCAACATTTATCGTCTTTATCTCTCTGACCACTCCCTGGGGTCTCTTGAATCCCTTGGTACCGAAGTATTCTGGCATGTATTTGCTAACATAAGACCATTTATGTTTCTTGCTGCCAGCCATGCCCCTGCCACCACGGCTCCCAGCACCTCTGTGCTTCTGAGCATTGCCATAACCACAGGTTCTACTGCCTCTCCTCTTTATTATCTTTCTGTCCCTGTGAGCCATCTTTATTAAACTTTAAATCATCCTCTCTAGGAGCTCATTGATCCTTTCACCCCTGTAACCCAGTGCGCCACCAACTGAGTAAGGGTGTTTTATACCCTTCCTATCATACCCCTTTCTGGGCGGCGCTAGTCTGAATATCGGCTTTAAACCTGGGATATCCTTGAGTTCTGCCTTGAATTTCACGAAGTCGTCTACAAATTTCTCAATCGATTTGTATTTCGTATTTTTCTTCAGATGCTCCTCTGTGAGGGGTTTATCCCCATTTAATCTACCCCTATTTTCCAGTAATTTTTCAAAGATCTTGGGGCATATCTCACCCCAGGTAACGTAGTCATTTACCTTTTTTATCATACCCATATACTCTTTTCTATTATCTACAATTACGCAGTGATTTATCCTGGTTAGATTCAGAAACCTCAGCGTGTCCTCTATATCCTTCCTGACATGAACCCTGCCGCGCACTCGCACAACGGCAACTCTCTTTTTATCTGTCATCTTGAACTGCGCCAGAGACTATTCCAAGCCTCTCTGTGTCTTTTTCACTAATCTTTATCTTATTTGTATTTTCCAGGGCATTGAGAACGGCAAAGGCGAAATTTATGCTTGTTCTCGTACAGCCTTCTGTATGAACCCAAACATCTTTAATTCCGGCAAGTGCCAGTATCTTTCTTGCTATATCACCACTTACTAGGCCCACCCCCTTCGGTGCCGGAGATAAAACGACCCTGACACTCCCGCACCTGCCAACGACCCTAAAAGGTACCGAGTGAGGCTCTCTGCATCCACACTCCCAGCTTCCACAACCCCTCTTTATCCTCTTTATGTTCAGCTTTGCCCTCTCAATGGCCTTTCTTATCGTTGGTCCGGCCTCCTTACCCTTTGCCTTCCCCACACCAACGTATCCATCTCTATTGCCCACTGCAGTAACTATTCTGAAACGCATCCTCCTGCCCGAGTCTGTGGTCCTTTGAACCCTGGCAACGTCAATTATCTCCTCATCCAGATCTGGTAAGAGAGTATCTATTATCTCAACCTCTTTTATTGGGCTGGGGTATTCCATTAATTCATCGATGCTCTTTATCGCACCAGATGCTACCTTCTTCCCCAAGACCGTTTTGGGCTCCCATTCCGAGGGGACCTCTTTTTCTTTTATCTCTCCATCAATATATGAATTCATTTTTTGAACGTTCTCACTATCTCTTTTCTTACCTCCTCAAATTTTTCTGTTATGCCTTCATATTTGTCAGATATATGTTCACCAGATATTCTTTTTTCATCTGGGAGTACTCCTTCCCCTACCGGAATCTTTAATCCAGAATCTATAGCCCCCTTCAATGCAGCATAACTCCTGGATCCTTTTACCGACGGAAAGAGTCCCAGGTCGAGTATGGCCCTTTTCACACCCTTCCCCTGACCCCGAAACCCGCACAAGAGCCCAGTTAGATATGCAGCTGGTAGATTGCCAGTTGCAAAATCCCAACCGAACTTTTTCAATTCCTTCGAATATGCCGTTGATATAACTACATCACCATTCTCCTTGTAATCAACGAGCTGAACGAGCATATGCTTGTTGGATGGTCTGACAACTAAGCGAGTCACTCTCGATTTTAGGAGGTTAAGCCTCTTCTTGTAATTTGTCTTTCCCTCCCTCTTTCTCCTAAAAGGGACAACGTAGTCAGCTCTCTTTGCCATTCTATCTCTTCGCCACCCTCGCTATATACTCCCTTAAATGTCGTCTCGAATGGAATAGATTACCCTTAGCCTGGCGATAAAATTTTCTATATTCCGAGTTGTCGATCTCTTTGTTTTCCCTCATCTTCTTGAGTTCGTCTCTGATAGCCCGAATCTTCCGCATCCATGCCTCTTTCTTTCCCATTCTAGCACCCTTTGTACCGCTTCTGCGTCCAGGACCCCTTCTCCTCCCTTTCTTCCTCTGCTCCATCCTCTTATGCAATCTACCCCTGCTTATCCCCTTTTCGGGTCTTGCTGAAATTGCCCCGGTGGATATATGGTATTTAATATCCTCTCTGGTTATCGCCTTTGAAACCTCCTCCAGCATTTCTGGGTCTATTCTTATCCTGTTAACCCCAACCCCTAAAATATCTGCTGCAAGCCTCTTTTGACCTTTCAAATCCATTCTTGGCCACACCTAAATTTATTTTTCTTAATTTGATTTATAGCTCACCCTTTCTTGGATTTAGTATCGTTATATTCAGCTCATTTGCAGACCTTATTATCTCATTTCTCTTCCTTCTACCAATAGCCCTCGCTATTATAGCCGCCTCTTCCTCCGGATTAATGAGCGTTAATTCCTCTACATTATGCACGAGGACGGGATAAAAACCAGACGGGTGGATCCCCCTCACGATCGCTGGTTTTTTGTAACCTATTTTTGGCAATTTACCCTTTCCCCTCTTCCCCTCTCGCTTTTTGCTATCTATACCTCTTGGCCTTCTCCATTTATCCTTTAACCTTTTTAACTTTGGCAACTCCTGTCTCATAAATCTCGGCTTCTTCTTTCTGAGCTTTAGGATATCCGAAATGTCTCTCTTTTCATGAAATTTTATCTTTTCTATCTCTATCTTCTTTTCTTCCTCAAGCTCCTTCCCTTCCTTCTTCAGCTTAGCTTTCTTCTTTTCTTCCTCAAGCTCCTTCCCTTCCTTCTTCAGCTTAGCTTTCTTCTTTTCTTCCTCAAGCTCCTTCCCTTC
>Ga0190363_1001138_pt1 | contig 15814 bp, 12 predicted proteins | sample 48721867_MG_FD_161272 | JGI IMG/M metagenome (GOLD analysis project Ga0190363, IMG submission 161272) | Hydrothermal vent microbial mat bacterial communities from Southern Trench, Guaymas Basin, Mexico - 4872-18-6-7_MG | ecosystem: Environmental > Aquatic > Marine > Hydrothermal vents >... | reverse complement strand
AAAGAATTGAGAGCAAAAAGAATGGCTATTGGAGATAATTACTATAACCCTTCTAAACACTGCTGGTGGGATGACTCTTGTGCATCTAAAGATATAGATTCTCTTGCTGATTTAGTTGTTGAAGGTAGGGTTGGTATCGGAACAGTAGACCCTCTTGAGAAATTAGATGTCAATGGTGGAATTAGAGTAGATGATTATATTAAAGCAAGGGATAGTGGTGGTTTATCTTTAAAAACAGATGATGGCACAACAAGATTATTTATTAAAGATAATGGAAATGTAGGTATTGGAACAACAAATCCTGGTAAAAAATTAGAAGTTGCAGGAAGCACCAAGATAGGAGGTGATTTGGAAGTGAAAGGGAAGTTAAAGGGATTAGGATGTAACGATGGAGATTATTTAAGATATAATGCGGCAAAAGATGAATGGGTATGTGCAGATCCTCCTGGAAGCGTGAGAAATTTGTATATCGGTAACATAAGCTGTTATTCGGATGATTGTGGTTGTTATAGCGGTGGTTGTTGTTGTGAGTGTACAGCTTATTCCGTAAATGTTCCTTCTCAAGCTAAAAAAATAATAATTTTTATGGTGATAGATACATATTGTACTGTAATAGATACCAGAAGAGATATAAAAGTTATTTATCAAGGAAATGTTGTTTGGGGTCCTACTACAATTCAGACAGGAGACACTCCTCTTTATGAAATTCTTATAATTGATGGAAATGGAGGAGGGACTTTAAAGATTACGCATAAGCCTTGTTTTGGCGACCCTAAAGGTGATTTTCATTGGTGGATAGGGGTTAGTTATGTTTATTAAAAAGATAATCATCTCTGAGAAATTTAAAATTTTTTAGAATACACTTAATATTTATGTCAGAATGAAATCAAGTCAGTTCTATAATAGTGCCCTCCATAAATGTTGAACGTAAACAAAAAGCGACATCAGTGCAACCTCGTAGGTTGAATTAAATTTGGGAAGCAACATTTTTAGAAATTTCTTGACAAAAGAAAAGAGAATAATAAAATTTTACTATTAAAATTTAACTATATGGATATAAAAAATTTTCTTCTTCAAAACACACAGAAATATCCTTATAAAGAAGCAGTTATCTTTCAGGATAGTAAGATAAATTTTTCCCAACTTAAAGAACTTTCATTTAAATTAAGCAATTATCTTCTCAAAAATAAAATAAAAAAAGTAGCTATTTATCTTCCCAATAACTTAGAAAATCTAATTAGCTTTTTGGGAGTATTTTCCTCTCAAGGCACAGCTATTCCTTTAGATTTTATGCTTACTGAGGAAGAATTGATTCATCTTATTAACCATGCTGAAGCAGAAATTTTAATTACCCAGATTAAAAAGGATATAGATTTAAAAAATGTGAAAAAAAGTTGTCCCAATCTGAAAGAGATAATTCTTTGTAAAGAAAAAATAGATGGGTTTTGCTTATGGCAGGATATCTTAAAAAAATCTTCTTCCCGAAAGCCTATCTCTTTCTATGAACCTACCCAAACCGCCTGTATTCTTTATACATCTGGCTCAACCGGACATCCTAAGGGAGTAGAGCTTACCTACAATCATTTAAATGTTCCTATAAAGACCATAGATTATTTTTTAAAACTTTCTTTCTCAGATACACTTCTTTGTGGAGGAGTCCCTTTTTCTCATTTAGGAGGGCTGGATTATATACTTGTTATGGTTGCAAAAGCTTCAACCCTTATTTTAATGGAAAGATTTCGCCCTTACCAATTTCTTTTAAATGCACAAAAATATAAAGTTACTGCTTTCTGGGTTGTCCCTTCTATGTATACAGCAATTTTATCTTTAAAAGAATATGAGAAATTTAATTTGCCCCATTTAAGGTATGCTGTTGTCTTTGGTGCACCTTCCTCCCCCCATCTTTTAAAAAAATTTCACAGAATTGCACCAAATGCTTTTCTTTTAAATGGATGGGGAATGACTGAAACTTCTGCTCCTAACTGTGTTTTGCCTCCCGGTATAGATAAAATTGAAAGTATAGGAAAGTTTTTTAATATGGAGGCAAAAATAGTTGATGAGAAAGGAAGGACTTTGGGACCTAATGAGAAAGGTGAGTTGTGGGTAAGAGGCGAGGGAGTTATGAAAGGGTATTTTAAGGATTCCCTTCTTACTCAAGAAGTTTTAACTTGTGATGGATGGCTTAAGACAGGAGATATCGCTTATTATGATAGCCAAGGACTTTTTTATATAGTAGGTAGAAAAAAAGATATGATTAAAGTGGGAGGGGAAGTTGTTTTTTCATCTGAGGTGGAGGAAAAGATTCTGCTTCATCCTAAGGTAAAAGAGGCAGCAGTAATTGGAGTTCCTGATAAATTAAGGGGTGAGGTTCCTAAAGCATTTGTTGTATTAAAAGAGAATGAAAAATTACTTCAGGCAGAATTAAAAGAATTTTTAAAAAAACATTTAGCCCATTTTAAGCTTCCTCATTATATTGAATTCAGAAAAGAGCTTCCTAAGACACGTTCAGGAAAAATTGATAAGAAAAGATTAAAAGATGAGGAAAATTCATCTTACACCGGAAATTATCTTTAAACTCTACGATATAAAGAAACCTGAGAAAATAGATTTTGCTTTTAGTTTTGATTATAAAAACTTAGCTTTAAAGGCTTTGACCTGTTTTAAAAATCCAAAAAAAATTATAAATTTCTCTGGGTTGGTCTTCTGGCAGGCAGATTATAAAGATAAAAAAATTGTTATCTCTTATGGAGGAAGTTACGCTCCTGATACCGCTATAGGGACTGAATTTTTATGTTTTTTGGGAGCAGGAAAGATTTTACGTATTGGTTTATGTGGAGGATTAAAAAAAGAGATGGAGATAGGAGATTTAATTGTTGCTGATTCTATTTTAGATTATACAGGAGTTACTAAGTTTTATCCGGCAAAATTAAAAATTAGCTCTTCATTGAATGAGAAAATAAAAAAGATTTTTGAAGGATATAAAATTTATTGTGGGAAAGTCTGCTCTACTGATGCTTTATTTAGGGAAAGCCAGATTTTCATAAAAAAAATAAAAGATAAAAATTGTGTAGCGATTGAGATGGCATTATCAGGTTTTTTTAAAGTAGCCAGTTTCTATAAAAAAGAAGCAAGTTCTCTTTTAGTGGTGAGTGATAATTTAATTACACAAGAATTAGGATTTAGAGAAAAAAAACTTTTTGAAAGATTAAATATAGTTATAAAAAAGATACCCCAGTTTTTATGAGTTTTAAGAAGGAAAAAGACCAGATAATATTTTGGGCTCACCAGCTTTATGAGAAGAATTTAACAAAAGCTAAAAGTGGAAATGTTTCTTTAAAAGTAGGGAAAAACAAAATTCTTATCACTGCTCATGATGCTTTTTTAGGATATTTAGAAAAACAGGATATTATTTTGATGGATTTGGAGGGAAATATTTTGGAAGGAGAAAAAGAAGTAACTAGTGAGAAACTTATTCATTTAAGTATTCATAAAAAATTTCCTCAAAAAAAAGTAGTACTTCATGCCCATCCTCCCTTTACAGTAGCCTTTTTTCATTATTTTAAAAAATTAGATAATATTTTTTTGGAGAGTAAATATTATTTAAAAAATATAAAAGTTATTACTCAAAAAACAGTTAATATTACAAAAGTTGAGCCGGTTTTATCTGCTTTAGCTGAATCCAGTATAGTGGTTATAAAAGACCATGGAGTAATTAGTATAGGAGATAATTTTAAGGAAGCTTTTGGTTTGATAGAGTTGCTTGAGGAGCAGGCAAAGATAAATTTTTTTATGAAATTGTTAAATAAAGATGGATAAAGAATCTCGCCTTTATAAATTAGCACGCACAATTATTCATTTAAGAATTTATGTCATACTTTTAGGAATAATTATCTCTCTTTTTTTCATTAATGTTTTAAAAGATATAAAGATTGAGACACATCTTGAAGATTTTCTTCCTCAAAAACATCCTTTTATTAAGGTTCAGCATAAATTGACAGAAATTTTTGGAGGGCTTAATCAGGTCAGTATTGCTTTAGAGACAAAAAGAGGAGATATCTTTAATAAAGATTTTTTAGAAAAAATTATCTTTTTAACCGATGAACTTTATCTTTTAGAGAATGTGAATCCTTCAAGAGTTATTTCTTTAGCTTCCCGGCATATAAAACATGTAACCGCAAATGAAGAAGGTTTTTTTGTAGAAAGGCTTTTAAGAGAGGTTCCCTCAGAGGATAAGATAGAAGAGCTTAAAGAAAGAATTTTAAATAATCCCAATATTTATGGAAAGATAGTATCCAAAGACTTAAAAAGCACATTGATTCAGGTAGATTTTTTCTCTTCTGCAAGCACCTCCTATATCTTTAATACTTTGATGAAGCTGAAAAAGAAATATGAGGATGAGAATACAAAGATTTATATTGCTGGGCGTCCTATCCTCGAAGGATGGCTTAATTTTTATCTTCCTCAAATGTTTAAAATTTTAATCATCAGTTTCTTGGTAATCGGCGTTATTCTTTATCTTACATTTCGCTCAAAAAGAGGAGTAATTCTGCCTTTATTAGATTCTTCTATGGCAACAATCTGGGGAATGGGAGCGATGAAACTTTTAGGATTAAGGCTTGATCCTTCTACAATTTTGGTTCCTTTTATCGTTCTTTCCTTAGGGATTAGCCATTCTGTTCATACTTTAAAGCGTTATTATGAGGAAATGAAAAATCCCAAAATGAAAAGTAAACATGCAATTGTAAATACGATGGCGCATTTATTTATTCCTGGGTTAGCATCTTGCTTAACTGATGGATTTGGATTTTTATCTTTACTTTTGGTTCCTCTTCCCACAATAAAGAGTATGGCTTTAGCCAGTGGTTTAGGTATATTGGCTAATTTTTTAACCTCATTTATGTTTACCCCTGCTCTTTTATCTTTTATGAAGAGACCCAAAGTTTTAGAGATAGAGAAAGAAGAAAGACACAAATGGGTGGATAATTCTCTTAAACAATTAAGTATATTTTCCTTAGATAAAAGAGCAGGAACAATTGTAGTGAGTATATTTATTATTTTGTGTTTATTTTCATTTTTAGGGATAGGAAAGATAACTGTGGGAGAAAATACTTCCGGCACAAGTTATTTATATCCAGAAAGTCCTTTTAACAAAGCAGAAAGATTTATTAACAAAAATTTCGGAGGAACAAATACCTATTATATTCTTGTGGAATCAGAAGATAGTCTTCTTAAGGTTAGTAAATTAAAAGCAATAGAGGAACTTCAAGATTTTATTTTAAAAAATGTCTCCTCCTGTGGTTCAGCAAGCTCTTTTGTAGATGCAATCAAAGCTCTTAATATGTTTATGTTTGGCGGGAAAAGAAGTTATTTTAAATTACCTTTACAAGATAATGTAGTTTATCAATATTGGTTTTTATATACGATGAGTGGTTTTCCTTCAGACTATGATCATCTTATTTCAAGAGATAAACACTTTGCGAATATAAAGTTTGATTTTAAGGATCATAAAGCTTCCACAGTAGAGGAGGCAGTGAGAAAAACAGAAGAATTTTTAAAAACCCACAAGTTTAAAGATATTAAGTTCAGTTATGCGGGAGGGGATATCGGGATTAGTTTTGCTGTAAATGAGATTATAAAAAAGACAATTCTTCCCAATATACTTTTTATCTCCTTTTTAATCTTTCTATATGTAAGCTTTGTTTATAAATCTTTTACCTCAGCAGGAATTTTACTTATCCCTCTTTTAATAAGCAATCTTATTGTTTTCTCTTTATTTGGATTTCTCAAAACATCCCTTACTACAGAAACTTTGCCTTTGGCTTCTTTAAGTGAAGGATTAGGGATAAATTATGGGATTTATATACTTTCTCGGTTATATGAAGAGATGAAAAAGAAAAAAAAGACTTATAGAAAAATCCTTTATGATACTCTTACAAGTAGTGGAAAAGCAGTTTTTTTCAGTGGAGTTATAGTCTCTTTGGGAATTTTTGTCTGGATATTTTCTCCTATACGCTTTCAGGCACATTTAGGAATAAATTTATGTTTAGCTTTAATTTTAAATATGTTGATTTCTTTAATTATGATTCCAGTAATGGTTTGGTGGATAAAACCGAAGTTTTTGTTTGGAAAAATTAAGGCAAGATTAAAAAGGAGGTGAGGCGATGCGATTTCTTTTAGCTTTTTTATTTTTCTTATTAAATTTGGCAGGATTTGCTCAAACACTTGAGGTAGGAAAACTTTATTCTTTAAAAGAAGGAATGAGTGCAGATGAGATTATGAAAATTGTGTATCATAATAAATATTCATTATTTTGCAAGGATATTACTTTTAAAGGTGAAGTAATTTATGTCGATTCTCCCACATTAATACGTAAAAGAAAATATATAAAACATAGAATAATTTTAGGTAGAGACGGCTTCTCTTATAAAGAATTAACTGCAATTACTTATCCTACAGAGGTAAAGGGGCTGGCGATTCTTGTCTGGAGTTATCTTTCACCTCAAAAAGACCAGCAGGTTTGGCTGTGGCTTCCTACTTTAAAAAAGGTGAGGAAGATTTCTGCCTCCCAAGATGATGATGCTTTTATGGGTTCAGATTTTACGGTTGAGGAGGTTTCAACCCGCCGATTTGAAGATGAGACTTATAGATTAATTGGGGAGAAGAAGTTTGCTGGCTACAGATCTAAATATAAAAATGAAATGTTATTTAAAGGAAGAGATTGTTTTGTGATTGAGGCTCATCCTAAAAAGGCACACTGGTATTATGATAAAAGGATAGTTTGGGTAGATAAAAAGACAGGAGGACATATCTATGAGGAGTATTTTGATAAGAGAGGAAGATTATTTAAAAAAATTTTCCGAAAATGGGAACTTGTAAAAGTAGGTGATAAGCTTTATCCTACCCAGACCGCTTTAGAAGTAGAAGACCTGCGTACCCATCATCGCACAGTAATTTTAATGGAGGATATAAAATACGACCAGGGTTTGGGAGAAAGTTTATTTACAGTTAAGACTTTGATGAGGTCAAGATGGTAAAAAAGGAGGGAATATGAAGAAATTATTACTTTTTTCTTTTCTGACTTTAACTTTTCTAACTCAAGCTAAAAATTTTGAATATGCAGGGTATTTAAAAAGTGAAGTCTGGAGTAAAATTAATAATGATAATTCCCATTTATTTTTATCCTCATTTAAAAATACATTTGATTTAGAGACAGAGTTTAAATTATCAGAAAACTTAAGCTTTTTCTTTCATCCTCGTTTCTTTTATGATTTAGCATATGATATAAGAAATCAGGATATTTTTGATGAGAATCAGGAAAAGTTAGGTCATACCCAAAGAGGAGAATGGTTAAGAGATTGTTTCTTGGATTATACTTCTGATACCTTAGATATAAGGATTGGAAAACAGCAAGTAGTCTGGGGACAGGCAGATGGGCTTCCTTTCTTAGACAGAGTAATGCCTTTTGATTTAAGTTATTATTGGCTTCTAGATTTCGCCGATATAAGAATTCCTTTATGGATGATTAAAGTAGAGTATTCTCCTTCCTTAAATTCCACTTTACAATTTCTTTTAATTCCTGATTTTGAAGCTTCCCGTTCTGCGCCCGCAGGTGCTCCTTTCTCTTTTAAAGCAGTAAATATCTTTGATGCATTTGAAAAAGTTAACAAAAAGTATGGAGGTAGTATGAATACAACTATTTATCGGCCTCCTAAAAAATTTAAAAACTCCCGTGTGGGTTTAAGATGGCGTTCTATGATTGGAGATTTTGAGTATACTTTAAACTGGCTTTATGGATATTCTACTTCTGCTTATACTTATACAGATTCATTTACCCCGGTTATTGCAGGAACTTTCTTTGGAAATTATGAGATTTCTCGCCGGCATAAACTGATGCATATAATTGGTTTTTCTTTTAATAAAAGCTTTGTTAATCCTGGGATTTTTCAAGGTTTAACAATAAGGGGAGAATTTGCCTATCTTCATAATGAACCTACTTACTATGGAATGGAAGGAAAAAGAAGACTTACTGAGAAAACAGATAAATACACTTATGTTTTGGGATTTGATAAATATCTTTTCACCAATTGGTTTTTTTCTTTACAATTCGCTCAATATATACATGATAAAAAAACTTTTTCTGGATACCATGTATTGAATACCTATACTTATGGATTAATGGATAAGGTAGAGAATTATTTAACTTTAAAAATTGCCACTGACTTTATGCATGAGAGATTAAAACCAGAGGTTTTAGTTGTCTGGAATGATGATAATGATGGAAGAATATCTTTTAAGGCAAAGTATGAATTAAGAGAAAATGTGTGGCTTACTTTAGGATTTCATCATTTCTGGGGACCTCCTTATGGCTCTAATGGACAGTTCAGAAACAATGATCACGTAGTTTTTGAAGTAAAATATACTTTCTAATATTGTTTAAAGTCAAATTATCTATATTTTTCTGAAGATGGGGGATTTGTCTTTTGCCAAATCAGGAATCAAAACGAAACTTTTGTTGCCTCTTTTGTTAAATTTAGTTTTGGGTTAAATTGAAATTTTGTTATTTACAACAGATAGCGTAGACTTTTATACAGCTTGACGGAAAAACAGGCCCAGAATATGCTTCTCCATAAAGATGCCACGTTCCGCCTTTACCAGGAATTTTTGGGTATGACTCATACGTGTCGTCGCAATGTCCACCACCACCTACTAACCATTTGTCTGAAGGGCAGGAAACATCACACGACAATTTTAAAGTGGCATAGCTTACACAACATTCTTTCTCAACAACCTCACAATCACTAAATCCTCCCCCGCCAATCTCACTCCCATCCACATAAATCTTTTCAGCATTAATAGTTCCTGGCCCCATATTTCTTACATCACCAACAGCCACTCCTCCATCTACTTTTAAATCACCTTTCACAGTTGTCTTATCAGAGCTTGCATTACCAAGTTGTGTATCTCCATCTACATTTAAATCATTCTCAATTTTTAAATCATTCTCAATTTTTGTATCTCCTGCTACATGTAGTTCTTTCTCAGGTTTCAATACTCCAATACCAACCTTACCTTCAACAACTAAATCAGCATCAGAAGAAATTTCAGAACCCCAGGAATAATCAGAAGGATTATAGTAATTATCTCCAATAGCCATTTTCTTTGCTCTCAATTCTTTATATATTCCCACAGGAGATGGATAATAGGTAGTGATGGTTAGTTCTTGGGTAAAAGAGGAAAGATAATAATTTGAGAATAAAAGAGTAGAGATTAAGATTAATAGAGATTTTATTTTTATCATGTTGCCTCCTTTTTCTTTATAATATAACACTATTTTTTATTTTTTTAAAGTTTTGGGGCAAGAGACGAAATTATAAAATTGTGAATTTTTGCAGTAATTTTTAGAAATCAAGATACATTCTTTAAAAGCTGGAGTGAAACAAATTAATTTTAGGGATCACTTTTTCCATTAAAAAACTTGCATATATTTATTTTTTGTAATAAACTTAATTTTCTATGAAATATGTAGTTGTAGTTCCTGATGGAGCCAGTGACTATCCTTTAGAAATTTTGGGAGGAAGAACTCCATTGGAAGTAGCCTCTACCCCTAATTTGGATTATTTAGCTAAAAAAGGAATTTTGGGAAGAGTAAGGACAATTCCTTCTGGGTTTTCTCCCTCAAGTGATGTGGCTAATCTTTCCTTATTAGGTTATGATCCTAAAAAGTACTATACAGGAAGAGGACCGCTTGAGGCAGCTAATTTAGGAATAGAACTTGATGAGGAGGATTTGGCTTTTCGCTGTAATCTTATAACTGAAAGTGATGGAAAGATTTTAGATTATAGTGCCGGACATATCTCTGATAAAGAAGCAAGGATACTTATTGAATATTTAAATAAAAATCTGGCTACCTCAAGTATAAAGTTTTATCCAGGAAAAAGTTATCGTAATTTGATGATTTACAAAAAAGGAAAAAGCTTAGGATTAGATAAATTAAAATATTGGCCTCCTCATGATATTATGGGAGAGAAAATAAAATCTCATCTTCCTCGAGGCAAAAATAGTGATATTATTGTTGAACTTATGAAAAAGTCAAAAGAAATTCTTGCTTTGCATGAGATAAATAAAGTAAGAATTGATTTAGGAGAGAATCCAGCAAATATGATTTGGTTGTGGGGTTGTGGAGATAAACCCAAAATGGAAAGATTTGAAGAAAAGTTTAAAATAAAAGGAGCAGTAATCTCAGCAGTTGACCTTATAAAAGGAATAGGCAAAATCATTGGATTGGAGGTTATAGAAGTTGAGGGGGCAACTGGTTTTTATGATACTAATTATGAAGGTAAAGCAAAAGCTGCGCTATCAGCATTATCTCGAGTTGATTTTGTCTTTATCCATATAGAAGCTACTGATGAGGCTTCTCATAACGCTGATTTAAGAATGAAGATAACCTGCATTGAAAGGATTGATAAATTAGTTATTGGGACAATTCTTGAAGGATTAAAAAATGAAAAATTTAGAATTTTAATCTGCCCTGACCATCCCACACCAATTAGTAAGAGAACGCATACTTCTGAACCAGTTCCTTTTTTAATTTATGGAGAAGGGATTGGGGAAGAAGGATTTAGTCGTTTTTCTGAAGTAGAGGCTCAAAACAGCAAACTCTTTTTTGATGGAGGCTGGTTGCTTTTAAAATATTTTATAGAGAAATGAGCGCTTTATTAGTGGCTTTAATATCTTTTTTATTCTTTTTGGAAGGATACTTTTTTTATGCTAAATTTATAGAAAAAGTAATAGGTGTAAATCCTCATGAAGCTACACCGGCATATAAAAAATATGATGGGGTTGATTTTATTCCTGCAAAAAACTGGTTGATTCTATTTGGTCATCATTTTTCTTCCATTGCTGGTGCTGCTCCTATTGTGGGACCAGTGATTGCAATAAGTATTTGGGGATGGGGACCTACCTTAGCCTGGATTATTTTGGGAAGTATATTTATTGGAGCAGTTCATGATTTCTCCTCGCTTGTAATTTCTATAAAAAATGAAGGAAGATCAATTGCTGATATTACTAAAGATGTTATATCTCTGCGTGCCAAATATATATTTTCCCTTTTTGTCTTTTTTGCTCTTATTTTAGTTGTTGCTGTATTTTCTTATCTCTGTGCAAAAACATTTGTTACTGATGGAAGAATAATTTTTCCTTCCTTAGGATTGATTCCTGTAGCTATGTTTGTAGGATTTCTTATTTATAAGATAAGATTTAATCAGACTCTTTCCACAATCATTGGACTTACTCTTTTAGGAGTTCTGGTTTATTTAAGCACACAGATGAGTATAACTTTTAACAAAGATCTTTTAAATATCTGGATAGCTATTCTTCTTCTCTATGCCTTTTTTGCTTCTATTCTTCCGGTAAACATTCTTCTTCAGCCACGAGATTATTTAAGTGCCTATTTACTTTTTTTTGGAATTATTGTAGGGTTTTTAGGGGTTTTTATATCTTGTCCTTCTGTAAATGCTCCTGTATTTATTAAGTTTAATCCTCAAAAAACCTTTCCTTTATGGCCACTTTTATTTGTTACTGTAGCCTGTGGAGCAGTATCCGGGTTTCACTCTCTTGTTGCCTCAGGCACAACTTCCAAACAAATCTCTAACCAGAAATATGCCAAAAGAATTGGTTATGGAGCAATGATTTTTGAGGCGATTCTTGCTACCTTAGCTTTGCTCTGTGTAAGTGGTGGATTAAATTTTTCTCAGTTTAAAGAGATTATGAAGAGTTCCGGCCCGATAGTTGCTTTCAGTAAAGGTTTTGGAATACTGACTTTTCCTTTATTAAAACAATTTGGAGCAATTGTTGGAGTAATTATTCTGAATGCTTTCATATTAACTACCTTAGATACTGCTACCCGAATCACACGTTATATCTTTCAGGAAATTACAGGAATAAAGAATCGGTGGTTTTCTACATTCGTAGTAATAATTTTGGCAGGATTTTTAGCACAGGGTGAAAGGTGGAAATTAATCTGGCCCACTTTTGGAGCATCCAATCAGTTAGTTGCTGCCTTGGCATTATTTGTGATTACTTTGTGGTTAATTTCAAAAAGTAAACCTTATCTACCTTTTCTTCTTTCCGCTTTATTTATGCTTGCTACAACCTTAGGTGCACTTTTTATTCAACTGATAAAATATTTTAAAGAAAAAGAGATTTTACTTTTTACCGTCTCTTTAATATTGATCTGTTTGGCAATTTATCTTTTGTGGGAAGTAATAAGGAAGATGAAAGAATTATTGAGTAAAAAATGAGGAAGAATCTTTATGTTTTAAAATTTGGGGGAACTTCAGTAGCTAATAGCAGAAGAATTAAGGAGGCAGCAAAAATAATCATCTCTTATGTCAAAAAAGGAATTAATGTAGTCTGTGTAGTTTCGGCAATGGGAGATACTACCGATAGATTAATTAATCTGGCAAAAGAAATTAATCCTTTCCCCTCAGAAAGAGAGATGGATATGCTTATTTCTACCGGAGAACAAGTTTCATCTGCTCTCTTGGCTATGGCTTTGCATAAAAAAGGATATGATGCTTTATCTTTTGTAGGTTATCAGGTAGGAATTATTACCGATACCTCCCATACCCAGGCGCGTATATTAAAAATAGAGACGAAAAAGATTCTTGATGCTTTAAGAAAAAAAAGAATTGTTATTGTTGCCGGATTCCAGGGAGTAACTGAAGATGGCGAGATTACTACCTTAGGAAGAGGAGGGTCGGACTTAAGTGCAGTAGCATTAGCATGTAGTCTTAAGGCGGAAAGATGTGTAATTTATACGGATGTGGAGGGGATATATACTGCTGATCCACGATTGGTAAAGGAAGCAAGAAAACTGAGGTGTATAACTTTTGATGAAATGTTGGAGTTAGCTTTTTTAGGAGCCCAGGTAATGCAGGCAAGAGCAGTTGAGGTAGCAAAAAAGTTTAATATGCCGATAGAAGTAAAGTCTTCTTTTACAAGAAAGGGGGGGACAATAATTATGGGAAGAGCTAAATTTATTGAAGAGCCGGAGGTGAGAGGTGTAGCTTTAACAGAAAATGAGGCAAAACTAACAATTTGCAATGTTCCTGATAAGCCCGGAATAGCCGCTTCTATCTTTAATGAACTTGCCAAAAACAATATTAATGTAGATATGATTGTGCAGAATGTGAGTCATAGAAAGATTACGGATATCTCTTTTACTGTTCCCAAAAATTTATTATCTAAAGCAGAAAAGGTTTCACGAAAAATTGCACAAAAGATTGGAGCAACAGAGGTTCTTTCTGATTGTGATATTGCCAAAGTATCAGTAGTTGGTGTGGGGATGAGGTCTCATCCGGGAGTAGCAGCAAAATGTTTCTCCGCTTTAGCAAAAAGAAAGATAAATATTGAGATGATTTCTACTTCAGAGATCAGCATCTCTTGTGTAGTAAGAAAAAAAGAAGGTAAAAAAGCTTTAGAAGCCTTGCATAAGGAGTTCAATTTAGGTAGAATAAGAAAATGAAGATTGAATTATACGATACAACCTTAAGAGACGGAGCACAGACAGAAGGAATCTCTTATTCTGTTTCTGATAAAATCTCTATTGCTAAAAAGTTAGATGATTTAGGGATTCATTATATTGAGGGAGGATGGCCTTATTCTAATCCTAAGGATAGAGAATTTTTTGAATATTTTAAAAAGAATCCTTTAAAAAGAGCAAAATTAGTCGCTTTTGGTTCTACCGCTCATCCTTCCTCTTCGCCTTTATATAAAGATAAAAATTTATTAAGTCTGCTTAAAGCAGAGACAGAATATATTACTATTTTTGGTAAATCCTGGGATTTACATGTAAAAGATGTATTGAAAATTTCACCTGATGATAATTTAAAGATAATCTATGAGAGTATAAGGTTTCTTAAAAAAAGAGGAAGGAAGGTTTTTTATGATGCTGAACATTTCTTTGATGGATATTTTCATAACAAAGATTATGCTTTAAGGACTCTTGAAACTGCGCTTGATGCTGGATGTGATCTTTTAGTCTTTTGTGATACTAACGGAGGAGCACTTCCTTGGAGAATAGAGGAGGTTATAAAAGAAGTTAAGAAAGCACTTAATTTATCTCATTTTGGGATTCATTGTCATAATGATTTAGGATTAGCGGTAATTAACTCTTTAATTGGAATAAAAGAGGGTTGCGTTCATATTCAGGGGACAATTAATGGATATGGTGAGCGATGTGGAAACGCAAATTTAATTACCATTATTGGAATTTTGCAACTTAAGATGGGATATAATGTGATTTCTCCAAAAAAATTAAAGGAATTAACAGAAGTCTCTCGATTTGTAAGTGAGGTAAGTAACCTGACCCATCAAAATAATCAGCCGTTTGTGGGAAGTTCTGCCTTTGCTCATAAAGGAGGGGTACATATTGATGCAGTAATAAAAAATCCCGCCTGTTATGAGCATATTGATCCTGCATTGGTGGGAAATAAACGAAAATTTTTAGTATCAGAGTTATCTGGAAAAAGCACTCTTGTGGTTAAAGCTAAAGAATTGGAATTTGATTTAGATAAAAAATCAAAGGAAGCAAAAAGACTTCACAGATTACTTCAGGAATTGGAAAAACAAGGATATCAGTTTGAAGCAGCAGAAGCCTCTTTCAAATTACTTTTACAGAAAGAGTTAAAGAAATATAAAAAGTTTTTTGATCTTTTAGGATTTCGGGTAATTGTGGAAAAAAGAGAAGATGGTAAATTGATTTCTGAGGCAACAGTAAAGTTAAAAGTTAAAGGAAAATTAGAATATACGGTAAGTGAAGGAGATGGTCCGGTAAATGCTTTGGATAATGCTTTGCGAAAAGCTTTATTAAAGATTTATCCTGCCTTATCAAAGATGAGACTTACAGATTTTAAAGTAAGGGTACTGGAAGAAAAAAGAGGAACTGCAGCTAAAGTGCGTGTTTTGGTTCAATCTCAGGATGAGAAAGAAAGCTGGACAACAATTGGGGTTTCAGAAAATATTATTGAGGCTTCTTATAATGCATTGGTAGATTCTATTGAATATAAACTTTTAAAAGAGCTTAAAAAGTAAATTCTTATGATTTCTCCTCAGGTAGTAAAATATGTAGCTGAACTGGCAAGGATTAAGGTAACAGAGGAAGAGATAGAATTTTTAAAAGAGCAATTAGGAAAGATTTTGGAATATATCAATAGTTTGAGGGAGGTAAATACCGATAAAGTAGAGCCCACAAGAGGTGTTTTTTTTCAAGAGAATCGTCTAAGAGAAGATATTCCTTGTAAAAAAGATATTTTTAAAGAGATTTTAAAGAATGCTCCACAGAAAGAAGGCAATTATTTTAAAATCCCCAAAGTAATTGAATGAAAAAAATTTTTCAGCTAAAGGCAACAGAAATTTTAAAAAAGATAGAGGAGAATGATTTAAAAAAGGAAGAAGTCTATCATCACTTTAAAGAGAGAATAGAAAAAATTGATCCTCTTATTAAAAGTTTTATTGAAGTATATGATTATTATCCTACCTCCAAAGGCGCTCCGGTTGCTATAAAGGATAATATCTGTATTCAAGGAAGAAAAATAACCTGTGCTTCTAAAATTTTATCTTCTCATGTTGCTGTTTATGATGCCACAGTAATTAGAAAGATTAAAAAAGAGGGACTTTTAATTTTAGGCACCACCAATATGGATGAATTTGCTTTTGGTTCATCCTGTGAAAACTCCTGCTATTATCCGACAAAAAATCCGTGGAATTTAGAAAAAGTTCCTGGAGGTTCATCAGGAGGCTCAGCCGCAGCAGT
>Ga0190363_1001135_pt1 | contig 15825 bp, 18 predicted proteins | sample 48721867_MG_FD_161272 | JGI IMG/M metagenome (GOLD analysis project Ga0190363, IMG submission 161272) | Hydrothermal vent microbial mat bacterial communities from Southern Trench, Guaymas Basin, Mexico - 4872-18-6-7_MG | ecosystem: Environmental > Aquatic > Marine > Hydrothermal vents >... | reverse complement strand
AAGGAAGAGGAGGAAAGACTAAGACAGGAAGAAGAGAAACGGAGAAAGCAGGAAGAGGAGGAACGGAAAAAACGAGAGGAGGAGGAACGGAAACGAAAACAGCTTGAGGAGATAATAAATTTTGCGAGGGAACATCCCGATATAGTGGCCGAGATAATCGGCCGCTGGATCACGGAGGAGGAAAAGGAGGAATAAGAGATGAAAGGTGCAAGAAAGGCCGCTGTGCTGTTGACCCTTCTTGGGAATGAGGCGGCCGCCGAAGTGATTAAACTGCTATGGGAAGAGGCCCGAGATGCTGTGATATATGAGCTGGCCCAGGGGGCTAAAAATGCACTCCCTGAGGAAAGGGATAGGGTTCTGAGGGAGTTCTACGAATTGAAGGAACAACATGACATATATGGTGATCTCGTCGATATCCAAAAGATACTGGAAGCGGCATACGGTTCATACGCCGGCAGACGCAAGACCGAACAGATCAGACATCTGCTTTCCACAGCCCCCTTCGCCTTTTTAAGGGATGCTGACCCCAATGATATATACACCTATATTCAGAACGAACACCCTCAAACTATAGCGGTTGTCCTTTCCAGCCTGTCTCCCGATAAAGCCGCCCAGGTCTTATCACGTATAGATCCACCTAGCAGACGTAACGACGTCGCCCGTAGGATAGCTGAGCTCGAAAGAGTTACCCCGGATGCCCTGAAACAGGTTGAGGAGGCGCTTAAAGAAAAGCTACAAAAGGTATCTTCCGGAGCAAGGGGCGGGCTTGGAGACGGAACAGGCAGGTTGGCTCAGATCCTCGTGCGGGCCGATGCCAACCTACAGAAAACCATATTGGGAAGTATGGACCCGCTCCTAGCTCAGCGTGTGCGCGATAAAATGTTCACCTTTGAGGATATAGTCAATATCTCTGATTCCGACATGAAGAGAATCGTTATACGCAGAATCGATACAAGCCTGCTGCCAGCGGCTTTGAGGAGAGCTTCACCGGAGGTTACCAGTAAGTTCCTCAACGCCCTTCCATCCAGGCTAAGACGAGATATAGAGATGGAGATCGATATGGGACCTGTACCAGCATCTCAGGTCAACGAGGCGAGGAGGAAGATACTCGATGTGATAAGAGATCTTGAAGCCAACGGCGAGATAACAGTTTCAAGATCCCTCGTGGAGGAGGAAGTGATATAAAAGGATAGGGAGGAGATCGTGGCCAGGATCCTTCGCAATATCAGGGTGATACCGGAGCCTGTGCTGATCGGCTTTGAGAAAAAAACGGAAGTCGAGAAGGTTGAACCGGATCTCAAAGAGATTGAGGAGAAAATCAAGAGGGCTCAACAGGAAGCAGAGGAAATCCTGAAGAGAGCTCGTCAGGATGCTGAAAGCATAAAGCAGAAAGCGCTTCGGGAGGCCGAGGACGAAAAACGATCGATTCTGGAAAAGGCGCGGAATGAGGCCGAGGAGATTAAAGCTCGAGCATATCGAGAGGGATTTGAACAGGGCAGAGAAGAAGGATTCAATAGCGGGCATGCCCAGGGGGTGGAAAAGGGACGGGAAGAGGGATATGAAACCGGATACAGAAGAGGATATGATGAGGGATTCGAAAAAGGGAAGGCAGAATTTCGCGAGGCCATACAGGAGCTAAAGGCAATAGCTAGAAGCGTGATTGACCAGAGGCAGAAGATCCTTCAGGAGGCCGAGCCCGAACTTGTGGACCTTTCCCTTTCAATAGCGCGTAAGGTGATTCAAGATGAAATCGACTCAGGCAGAGTTATCAAAAACCTGGTCAAGGCTGTTATCAAGTACTCCCTCGAAAACGATCGGTTGGTAATCAAAGTCAATCCGAAGGACATGAAACATCTGGATAAATTTAAAGATGATCTGTTCGCAGAAGTAGCTGAGTCCAGGATAATCGATATAGTCCAAGATGAGAGTGTCGAACCAGGGGGATGCGTTGTGATCACATCCACCGGTCAGATAGACGCTCAGATCGGGGGACAATTAAAAAAAATAGTCGAGGCTTTGAAAACGGGACGGGAGACGGAGGATGTCGAGGGGGTTGATCGATCTTAGGAGATATATAAATCGCCTTAAGCTCCTCAGAACGATAGAAGTCACCGGGCAGGTGAGCAAAGTTATAGGTTTTACCATTGAAGCCCGTGGTATTAAGGTCCCTGTGGGAGAGGTATGCAAGGTTTATCCTCATGATATGTCGCGGGAAATTCTGGCGGAGGTAGTTGGGTTTCGAGATGAAGATGCTATACTAATGCCATTGGGTGATATGACGGGCATATCACCCTCAAGCAAGGTTGTAACCACCGGCAAGCCATTAACCGTAAAGGTCGGACGTGGTCTGCTCGGTAGGATCCTCAATGGGTTGGGTGAGCCGATGGATGGGTTAGGACCGATTAAGGTTGAGGATGAATATCCTGTCTATAGCTCCCCACCTCATCCCCTTAAACGCAGCCGGATAACTGAGATGATAACCACAGGAGTTAGGGCCATCGACCTATTCACCTCCCTGGGGAAAGGCCAGAGAATCGGTATTTTCGGCGGCAGCGGTGTCGGTAAAAGCGTATTACTGGGTATGACGGCCAGATATACCGAGGCCGACGTCAGCGTCATCGCTCTGATAGGCGAAAGAGGGAGAGAGGTAAGAGAGTTCATAGAGGAGGATCTAGGCGAGGAAGGGCTTAAGAGATCGGTGGTCGTGGTTGCCACGTCGGATCAGCCGGCATTGATGAGGATAAGAGGGGCTTTCCTTGCAACCGCTATAGCTGAGTATTTCAGAGATCAGGGTCATGATGTGATATTCATGATGGACTCGATAACCAGATTCGCTGTGGCCCAAAGGGAAGTGGGCCTTTCATCCGGCGAACCGCCAACTACAAGAGGATACACCCCCTCAGTTTTCGCTCTTTTGCCTAAATTGCTTGAAAGGACGGGCTGTTCCGAGTCGAATGGTAGTATAACGGGAATTTATACCATACTGGTGGAAGGCGATGATATGAACGAGCCGATATCCGATGCCGTCAGAGCTATCCTGGACGGCCATATCGTTCTCTCAAGGGAACTGGCTTCGAAGAATCATTACCCGGCGATAGATATTCTCAACAGCTTGAGTAGATTGATGGTTCAGATAGCCGATGAGGAACATCAGAAGCTTGCTGCCGAAGCGAGGGAGCTACTGGCCGTCTATAGGGAGAAAGAGGATTTGGTTAACGTAGGTGCCTATGTGCATGGAAGTGATCCGAAGATGGATAGGGCCCTAAAACTTATAGAGCCTATCAATCAGATCTTAAGACAGAACATATCGGAAAAGGCGATATTCACGGAAAGCTTGCAAAAGCTTAAAATGATACTTTCCTCAGCTTAGCTATGTATGGATATACGTTTAGGCTTGAAAGAATTTTGAACCTGAAGAAAGAGATCGAAGATATTAGGAAAAGGGAGTTATCTGAGGCCATCATCGCTCTCAGAAAGGAGATCGAGCGGAGGGAGGAGATCGAGTCGGAGATATCGGAGGTCATGGACGAAATGAGAACCGGGCAGAAGGTGGGATGGAACCCTCTGAGATATATCTCGGCCCATAGATATCTTTCCCATCTAAACGCCGAGCTTCAGAATCAAGCCTCAAGGATTAGAAAGGCCGATCTTGAGGTAAACCGACGTAGGGAAAAAACAATTCAAGCGATTAAGGAACGGAAGATCTTCGAGAAGTTAAGGGATAGAGATTACAGGAGATTCCTTGAAAAGCTGTCCAAGGGGGAGATGACCCTTCTAGACATGGTAACCACTAACGGATATCATAGGAAGAGCACACAGATGCCTGAAGGGGTGATGTGATGGGGGTTAAGTCCATAATCATTATAGCGGCTGCTATACTTATAATAGCTGCCGGCTCCCTGATTTATCTGGGAGACGTAGGCGGAATAAAAAGTTCCATCCACAAAGGTAAAGGCTCAAATCCGGAGGTTCAACCTCAAGCTCCATCCGTCTCGGAAGCGAGTGGTGGTTCCAAGAAGGGCGGTTCCGTTGAGGATGTCGCTGATATAATCGAGACCTTGAAGAAGCAAAGAGAGAAAATCAAGATGAAAGAAGATGCTGAAGAGGCTTTAAGGTTCAGACTCAGATCGCTTCAAACGCGTATAGAACAAAAGCTAAAGGAGCTGGACGATATAGAACAAAAGATCACCCAGAAGATGGACCAGCTAAAGGCGTTGGAGCAGAAGATACAGAACATCAATAGGCAGATACAGAGTAAAATGAGTGAGCTGGAGAAGATGAAACCCCAACCTCAAACCTCACAGGTTATCTCCCAACAGGAGCTGAAAAAGCTGGCAAAAGGGTATGAAGATATGCGATCTTCCAAAGCAGCCGAGATGCTATCGCAGATGGTGACTGAGGGCAATGAGAAGCTGGTTCTCGATATCCTCAGGAATATGGATAAGGCTACAGCCCTTGAGATACTTTCCAATTTCAAGAATAAGTCCCAAGCTGCTAAGCTACAGGTCGGTCTGTTAAGAGTTGAATCCTCCGGAAGCAATGGTTCTTAAAATAAGGTGGTGAAATTAGTATGATAGAGGTCATAGGCGTTAACGGTAGAAAGATGGTGGTCAACGCTGACCTCATAAAATATGTTGAGGAGGGGCTTTCGACCATCATCACATTCATCGATGGTTCTAAATTGAGGGTTAACGATTCACCTGGTATGTTAATCAGGAAGGTTATAGAGTACAAAAGGTTGGTTCACAACCCCGAACTGGGTATGAAATAATAAGCGGAGGTGAATAATGGGGAGCTTTATGGGTTTAAATACAGGACTGGCGATAATTTTAGGGATCGTTGTGGTGTTTATAGGAATATACCTTAACCAAGGTGTGCCAAGCACCTTCATAAACGGTCCCTCTTTCCTGGTGGTGTTCTTCGGCTCCTTCTTTGCTACAGTAGGAAGCTTCTCGCCCCGGCAGCTTCTCGCCAGTTTTAAAAGCCTTAAGAGCGTTTTCTTTCCAACACCTCTGCCCTACGCCGAGACCTTAGAAATCATGTACAGGCTGGCCATGGCAGCCAGAAGAGAAGGATTAACGGGGTTGGAGGCAGCAGCTGAAAACGTGACCGATCCTTTTTTCAGGCAAGCTGTGGATACGGTTACAAATACACCTGATCCTGATGCCGCTGCCGAACTACTGCAGGTTAATATCGAGTCAGATAAGAAAGCCCAAAAGGATAATCAAGAGGTGTTTAGAAGATGGGGCAGCTACGCCCCGGCGTTCGGCATGTTGGGAACCCTTATAGGCCTGATCCTGATGCTTGGAAAGTTGGATGATCCAAGTCAGCTCGGTCCGAACATGGCGCTGGCGCTTATCACTACCTTCTACGGTGTCCTGCTGGCCAATCTCGTCATGTTCCCGATAGCCTCTAGGATGACCGAACAGCTTGCCAAGGAGGGGGATTTCAGAGAGATGATCATAGAGGGTCTTACTTCTATAGCCAACGGGGAATCTCCCTCGAGAGTATTGGATAAACTGTTGTTCTACGTTCCTCTGGCACAGAGGGACGAGGTGCGAAACAGGGTAGAAGCAGCAGCCGGCATCGCCGAAAGAGCCGCTGAGATTCCGGGGACAGCGGACTGATCCGGGAGGTGAAAATCGATGCGCAGAAAAAAAGCGGAGTTGGAGATAGAGAAAACCGTCGAGGAAGGGGCTCCTAAGTGGCTTGAAACATACGGAGATATGATTACCCTGCTCATGACCTTCTTCGTATTCCTGTTCGCCTTCTCAACCTTGGACGTTCAGAAATTCAGGCAGATAGTCATATCCCTGCAGGGTACGCTCGGCGTTCTAAATGCCGGTGAGAGGATATTTGAGCCCGGAGACCTACCTGAACCGAATCCGGGAAGAGGAGAACCCATCTCCTCCTTTTCTCTAGCCTTGCCTATACCTATTCCCGGCAAGGAGGAAGGCGCTAAACAGAGTCTCGGGGAGAAAAACATCGAGATTGAGGAGAAGGAGGGAGAAGTCATAGTTAGAATTCGTGAGGCTGCTCTTTTCGATGAGGGAAAGGCGGAGTTGAAAGAGGATGGTAAGGAAACTCTGAGGAAGCTTGAGCCCGTTATAAAATACTTTCGCAAGGAGGTTACCGTAGTGGGTTATGCCGATCCTCAAGTCGTGACCAAACCCAAGAAATTCGGGAGTTGGGATATAAAGGACAACTGGATGCTATCAGCCGCCAGGGCCGTTAGCGTCGTCGACTTCTTCGTCAAGGAGCTGGGATTGCCGGAGGAGAGGTTTACGGTTAAAGCCATGGGAAAAGTCCATCTGCTTAAACGTGAGAAGGGCGAATCCTATGAGGATTGGCTGAAGCGCAATAGAAGGATCGATATGATCTTCAGACCTTAAATATCTAGGGAGGATGATAATGAGACGAAAAAAGCTTGTTTTGCTATTAGTGGCGATTTTCACGGCTATCTCATTTATCCTAGTCTGTCAAGGGTGCGGCAAGGAGAAAAACACCTATATAACCTTCGGCAAACCTTTCATAGTTAACGTCGGATCTCAGGAAGCTTTTCTCAGCGCTGAGATAGTTGTAAAGGTACCGGGGAAACTCAAGAACAAAGAGGAGAAAAAAATAGATCTACAAGCGGCTCTGGTTAATGCTCTTGTTAAAGCTCTGAAGGAAGAAGATCCTAAATCTGTTACCCCTGAAGATTTAATCAAAAAATTGAAAGGGGACAAGGGGATAACGGATATAATAGGAAAAGACTTTGAAATCCAATTCACGAGATTCGTCGTGCAGTGACGCCAATTTGGGAGGCAACCGTCCATGAAAAAGGAGAGCTTGACCAAAGAGGAACTGGAAAGTCTAAAACTCTTTGCGGAGATCGAAGCAGCCGAGGAAGAACGAAAGCCTGAGGAACCGGTACGATATGATTTCAGTAAAAAGCTCACCCTTACCACGGAGGTAAGAACGTTAGAGGACATCTTCAACAGATTTGGAAACAGCTTTAGATCGTGGCTATCCGGCTATCTGAGAGCTGTGCTGGAGATAAGGCTATCATCGGAGGGAATACAGCAGATGTCATATGAGGAATTCATGGATTCCCTCAGCTCCTCACCCTATACTTACGCCGTTACCTTTTTCATGCCACCCCTTAAAGGGGTATCAGTTTTGCAGTTCGACCTGGAGCTGGTTTATGCTTTCATCGATAAACTTTTGGGAGGGGAAGGCGCACCGATAAGGGAGGAGGAATTGAGGGAACTCAGCGAGATAGAAGCTAAAATCATGGAAAACATATCAAAAAATGCCTTGGATATCCTTAGGGAATCTTGGAAAGGCTACTATGAGCTGGAAGAGGTCGAATATAGTAGCTACGAATCGAGGCCTCAATTTATAGAGCTGGGCGTTATGCCCGATGATACGGTGATACTGGCTCAATTTGATGTGTCCATACAGACTGGAGTCGACTATTTCACCGGAAATATGAGGGTATGTATTCCATATGTAGTTCTTCAGCCTATCAAATCCATGCTTCAACCGGGAAAGCTCAAGGGGCCGGGGGATGATACGACTAGGCTCCTCGTGGAGAGAAAGGTCAGAAGAGTTACACTTACTGTCAGATGTGTGTTGGCCGAGGATGAGATGACATTGAGTGAGTTGCTAGAGCTTAAAGTGGGGGATATAATCCCGCTTAAAACCCCCATTGATGCTCCCGCGATAATCGTTGTGGGGAATACCCCACGTTTTGAAGCAAAACCAGGGGTTATAAAAGGGCGTCAGATGGGATTTAAAATACTGAGGGAGATAAAAGAGGAGGAAGAGGAAAACAACACAACCTAATCATAGGAGAGGAATCTCATGGATGAAAAAAGAACCAATACCGATAATGAGGAGGAACAGAAGGAGGTTGCTCGGCCGGTCAAGTTTCCGGAATTGGAAGAAGAGGCCTCAAAGATAGGCCTTGGAAACTTGGAGAAACTTCTGGGTGTCCCTCTGAAGATAACAGTCGAGCTGGGTAGAACTGAGATGACCCTGCGAGAGGTGCTTAATCTGAGCGTTGGCCAGGTTATACCATTGGATAAAATAGCAGGAGAGCCTGTGGATTTGCTGGTAAATGATAGATTTTTCGCCACCGGTGAGGTGGTCACATATAAGGATAATTACGGTGTTAGAATCGTTGAGATTATAACTGAAGAGGAGAGGCTAAATAAGATCCTGTGAATAAAAGAATTATCTGCTTGCTAGTGTTATTGCTGATATCGCTGCTTGAGCAGCAGATTTTAGTCTACGCCCAGGAAGGTGAAAAAGAGCCTAAAAGTCAATTTCTCCAGAGGAGGGAGGTTTCCCCTCCTCGACCCCCTGAGATAGGGTTTCTCGCTTTCATAAGGCTCTTTATCGCTCTCATTGTGATACTCGGTTTGATCTACGCCGCTGTTTATCTGATGAGACGATTTTGGAGCCGGCAGATCACACAGCCTTCAACCTCAAATCTTTTCTCCATCCTGGGCGTGTTACATCTAAGTCCTAAGAAGACCATTTATATGATCGGGATGCCGGGGAGGATTTTGATCCTCGGAGTCTCGGAGAACCGAATAGAGATGCTTAGTGAGATCACAGATCAGGAGGAAATCGAGCTTATAAAGAGTAGCGCTGGTGACGTGACCTCCTTCTCCTTTCTATCGCATCTTAAACGGTGGTCAGGTAAGATAGGAAAAGGTATCTAACGTGAATCGGGAAGCTCTGTTAACATTGGTGGTTCTCTCCATAGCGTTGATCCTCATCTCAGGTTTCGCCTCAGCCCAAGAAGGGCTACCCTTGCCCTTCCCAAACCTGAATATAGGTGTGCGAGAAGCTCAATCGCCGAGGGATGTAGCCATAACCCTTGAGATCCTATTCGTTCTTACGATCATCACCCTCGCCCCCGCTATTCTGGTCATGATGACCTCTTTTACCAGAATAGTCATAGTTCTTTCCTTCGTCAGGCAGGCGATCGGAACGCAGCAGATTCCATCAAACCAGATAATCATCGGACTGGCTCTATTTATGACATTCTTCATAATGACCCCCGTGGGTAAGGAGATTAACGACAAAGCACTTCAACCATATCTCGCTGGACGGATAGATAGGCAGACAGCCTTCAATCAGGCGATAGCACCGCTGAGACGCTTCATGTTCTCACAGACAAGAGAAGGGGATATAGAGCTGTTCATGCATTTCTCCGGCAAGAAGGTTCCGGTAAGCGGTCCGGATGAGGTGCCGACTTTAACTTTAATACCGGCTTTTGTGGTGAGTGAGTTGAAAACTGCCTTTATGATGGCTCTGTTTATCTATATTCCGTTTCTAATTATCGATATGGTGGTAGCCAGCACGTTAATGTCCATGGGGATGTTGATGCTGCCGCCCGTGATGATATCTTTACCATTCAAAATACTTCTCTTCATAGCGGTTGACGGGTGGCATATGATAGTAGGCTCCTTGCTTCAAAGTTTTGGAACGTAAAGGAGGAGGAGGAGAATGACACAGGAGTTTATAGTCGACATGGGCAGAAATGCCTTGATGGTCGGGCTCGAGGTCGCCCTGCCCATTTTAGGATTCGGCCTGATCATAGGGCTATTGGTGAGCATATTCCAGGCCGTAACTCAGATACAGGAGATGACTCTCACCTTTGTACCTAAGATATTAGCGGTTGCTGCAGCCGTTGCCATCTTCGGAAAATGGATGTTTATGACTATGTTGAATTATTTCTCCAACATACTCGTATCATTGCCGGATTGGATCTATTACGATATAGTGAGATAAGGGATGGACCTGGCCACCTTTTCAGTTCTTCAGGTTCAACTTTTCGGCCTGGTATTTGCCAGGATCTCAGCCATATTCACGATGGCGCCAGTATTTGGAAGTCGGACTATTCCGGCTCCGGTGAGAATCGGTTTAGCGTTGTTGATCTCGGCCGCTATATATCCAACCCTTAACCTGAATGGGCTCGAATTACCTACACGGATTATCCCATTCGCTTTGATGGTGTTGAAGGAATTCGCTATAGGGATGATTATAGGCTTTGTGGTTACCATGCTTATGAACGCTGCCTTTCTGGCAGGGCAGATGGTTGATACTCAAATGGGTTTCGGAATAGCAAACATAATTGATCCGATAACTGGAGCGCAAATTCCCCTGATAGGCCAATTCCAGTATGTTCTGGCGTTGGCTTTATTTCTCGCTCTCAACGCCCATCGGATTCTTCTAGGAACGCTTATGGAGAGCTTTAGGGTTATTCCGTTGACTACAGCATCTTATGCGAAATCCCTTCCTTTCACGGAGCTGGTGATCAGACTCTCCTCGGATATGTGGATGCTGGCGCTTAAAATGGCTGCTCCGGCTTTGGCGATTCTGTTCCTCTCGACCGTTGCCTTAGGTATAGTGGCTAGGACTGTTCCCCAGATGAACGTCTTCATAGTGGGTTTTCCCCTTCAAATAGGAATTGGCCTCTTCATAGTGATGGAGGCTTTACCCATGACGGCCTTGGTCCTCTCAAGGCTTTTTGATGATCGTCTCTTCAGACAGATTTTGGAGCTTTTAAGCTTCCTGAGGTCATAGAACGATGAGAGACCCTGAAAGAAGATTTCCAGCAACGCCGCGAAGGCGCAGAGAGGCAAGACGCCGAGGGCAGGTTGCTAAAAGCATAGAACTCAGCTCGGTTGCCGTGTTGGTTTTGGTGCTGTTAATGTTATTGTTATATTCGAGAAGCGTGTACACGAATATACTGGCGCTATTTACATCCTCTTTCGAGAAGATCCCATATGTGGCCGATGTAGTCCGGTCTGAAACCGCTCAAAATACCGACGCAGCGCTTAAGTATATATCATCAAGCACGACTTCTATGCTCATTAAGAGCGGATATCTCGTATTACCGATATTGCTTATGGCTTTTGTCGTGGCTATGCTTGCAAACATAGTTCAGGTGGGCGTGGTTTTCTCATCATATCCGGTGATCCCGAGGATGGAGAGGATAAATCCGGTTAATGGCCTGAGGAGGATATTTTCCCTGAGATCGCTTTTCGAGTTGGCCAAGGCTTTGCTCAAGATAGCCATCATATCCTATGTAGGATATGTGACGATCAAAGCCAAAGTACCTGAACTGCCCTATCTGTCGGATATGGGGATAGCCCCAACTATCGGATATATAGCCAACGCTTCGTTTCAGATATTCTTCAGAACCTGTATAGCTCTGGTGATCCTGGCTATAATCGATTATCTCTACCAGAGGTGGGATTACGAGAAAAGCCTTATGATGACATTGCGTGAGTTCAGGGAGGAGCTCAGGGCGACAGAGGGTGACCCCCACATGCGAGCGAGAATCAGATCGATGCAGAGGGAGATATCGAGGAGACGAATGCTGCAGAGGGTTCCCGAGGCAGACGTGGTTTTGACCAACCCGGTCCATCTTGCCGTCGCTCTTAAATATGAGCCGTCGGAACGCAATGCTCCTTTTGTCGTGGCTAAGGGAGCAAGGTTAATAGCCGAAAAGATAAAACGGATAGCCGTTGAAAGCAGGGTCCCGATCGTCGAGAATCCACCTTTAACACAAGCGATCTACAAGGCCGTTGATATAGATGAGGAGATACCTGAGGAGTTCTATGAGGCAGTAGCTGAGATCCTAGCTTATGTTTATGCCATGACTAATTCGCCCAAGCTGGCGATAGCTTAAGGTGGGACCATGCTTGGTGGTAGAACCATTTCAAATATAGGTTTGGCTTTAAGGTTTGGCAGCGTTTTCATAGCGATAGCTCTTATCGCGATCCTAGTCATGATGGTAATTCCCCTGCCCACCCGTCTATTGGATGTCCTGCTGACGTTTAACATATCTTTCTCCCTGATACTCCTGCTTTTGACCATATACAGCCGCCAATCCTTAGATCTTTCGGTCTTTCCCTCTTTGCTGCTTGTGGTCACGTTGTTCAGGCTTGCCCTTAATGTGGCTTCCACCCGCCTGATACTTCTCAACGCGTATGCTGGCGAGGTGATAAAGGCGTTTGGCCAGTTTGTGGTCGGAGGAAACATAGTTGTTGGGTTTGTGGTGTTTCTGATTCTGGTCGCCATACAGTACATCGTTATTACAAGCGGCGCTCAAAGGGTGGCGGAGGTCGCTGCCAGATTCACACTGGATGCGATGCCGGGTAAACAGATGGCCATAGATGCCGATCTGAACGCCGGATTGATAACAGATGAGGAGGCGAGGGAAAGGAGAAGAGAAATTCAGAGAGAGGCGGATTTCTATGGCGCTATGGACGGCGCGAGCAAGTTCGTCAAGGGAGATGCCATAGCCGGCATCATCATAATATTGGTAAATATAATCGGTGGACTTTCCATAGGACTTATTCAGAAAGGGATGAGTTTATCACAGGCGGTGCACACGTATACGATACTGACGGTGGGCGATGGATTGGTAACTCAGATACCAGCCTTGATCGTCTCATCCGCGACTGGAATACTTGTCACCCGTGCCTCGTCAGAGATCGATCTGGGATACGATATGACTCGTCAGGTGCTATCGCAACCTCTTGCTATGGCGATCGTGGCGATAGCTCTCTTTTTCTTCGGTGTCTTTACGCCTTTACCGACACTCCCGTTCGTTATAATATCATTCGCCATCGGAGCGGCGGCTTTTGTGCTTTGGCGCTCTGCTAGAAGGCCGGAGAGACCTCCTGAGGAGGAAGCACCACCGACGCCAGTTGAGGAAGGAGCAGAACTGGCGGAGCCCGATATGATCCTGGTGGAGATAGGGTATAGCTTATTGCCGCTCGTTTATGAGGATCAGGGAGGTGACCTGCTCGAAAGGATACCTGAGATAAGGAGACGCTGTGCTAGGGAGTTGGGATACAGAATACCGCTTGTAAGGATAACCGATAACCCGACCCTTCCTTCCTCTTCATATAGAATCAGCATCAAAGGCTCAGAGGTTGCTAGGGGGGAACTCATGCCCAATCATCTGTTCGCTATGAATCCTGGAAACGTAACTGAGGAAATAGAGGGTATAGAGACGAAAGACCCGGCGTTTGGTGCTCCAGCTCTCTGGATACCTATCTCGGAGAGGGAAAGGGCTGAAAAGGCCGGGTATGTAGTTGTAACGCCTTCCGCCGTCTTGGCAACCCATCTGGAAGAGGTGATCAAACGCTATGCCCATGAGCTGATAGGCCTTCAGGATGTCCAGAACATGTTGGATTCCCTACGTGAGAGAAATCCCGTTGTGGTTAGCGCCTTGATCCCTGATATCATGTCGGTGGTTGATGTGCATAAGGTTCTACGTGGACTGCTGGAAGAAAGGGTCTCCATCCGAAATCTCACGACCATCCTAGAAACGCTTGCCGATTACGGAAGAAAGGCGACCATAAGACGACCGGATGGTACCACCATAGTTAATACCGACCTCCTGGTAGAATATGTGCGTCAGGCTCTCAGGAGGGAAATAGTGGATCAGTATAAGGTGAATGGGAAACTCCAAGTGGTGATGTTCGATCCGGATCTGGAGAATAGGTTGAAGGAATCCGTCCAGATGACCGAGGAAGGGGTGCAATTTGCACCGGAGCCTAGATTGTTACGTCAGGTTCTTAATGAGATACCTCGCACCTTGGAGGAGTTGATGACACGCGGGATAAGGCCTGTTATACTCTGTTCCTCAGCCATTCGTCCCCATATCCGTCGTCTTATAGCACCTATGTTGCCGAGCATTGGTGTTTTATCGTATGAGGAGATAGATCCTAGCGTGGAAGTTGAGACGGTGGGAGTCATCGGAGCAAGACCGCAAAGTTGAAAATATCAAGGAGGGATGCCGCATGCGAGTTAAAACCTATGAGGTTGAAAGTATGACTGAGGCGCTGGCCCGAATTAAGGAGGACTTGGGGCCCGGCGCCGTGATACTTAGCATCAAAAACATTCGCAGGCGGCGCTTTTTCGGCCTCCTGGGCAAGAACATGTTGGAAGTTGTAGCCGGCGTTAACCCTGAAGTTAAACCTAAGCGAAGAAGAACTTTGGAAGCAATAAGGGAGAAGCCTCGTCCTCCAGTTGAACCCAGGCGAGTTGAGGAGGAGGAGATAGATGTCGGAATTCGAAAGGCCCTGGACGATGTGTACGCTGATATAATCAAAAAAGGCGTGATCAGGGAGCTTGCTCAAAGATCGGTATTCCTCTTGGATGACATACTCTCGACGAGATTTAGAGAGGGAAAGGAGCTGACGTTTGAGGAGGTCAAAAGGGAGTTCGCCGGGCGGATGAGCCAAATCATCCCCATCTCAGGGGAGATCTCCATCGACGGCGATAAAACCAAAGTGGTCGCTCTGGTCGGCCCGACCGGAGTAGGCAAAACCACCACCACGGCGAAGCTCGCCGCCATCTACTCTATAATGAAAGGCCACGACGTCGGATTGGTTAGCATAGACGCCTATAGAATAGCCGCTTTTGAACAGCTCAAGACCTACGCGGATATAATCAACCTTCCTATAAAGCTTGCTACCAGCCCTCAAGAGGCTCGAGAGGCTGTCGACTCCTTCGAAGGCAAGGAGATCGTTTTCGTGGACACTGTGGGGAGAAGTCCAACTCATCAGATACATATGGCTGAACTCAAGGCGTATGTCTCATCTTTAAATCCAGATGAGGTTCACTTAGCGCTCACCTCCACCACTAAATATCAGGATCTCCTGAAAGTGATCGATGAATACGGTGAGCTCTCGGTCACAAACCTCATATTCACGAAGGTTGATGAAACTACATCTTTGGATTCTCTCGTTAACATCGCATATACGACCAGATACCCGATATCATATTTCGGGATAGGCCAGGACGTCCCGGATGATATAGAGCCAGCATCGATAGATCGTATAGTCGATTTTATGTTAAACCCCGATCTTATGGGGAAGATCTTGGAAAATCTCCGCTCAAAGCGGATGCAAGGGTAGACGCTATGAGAAGCCAAGCCGATAAGCTTAAGCAGTTGGTAGCCAAAAGGGTCTTAGGCGTAATAGGAGCGAAGGAAAAGGTGGGGTTGTCAACTATAATCTACAATATAGCCGCCGGGTTGACAGAGAGGATAGGAGATGTGATAATAATCAATGCTTCTTCAAAGGGAATCTCCCCTATAATGGGGGTCGAGGAGCTCCCTGATGTTACCGTGGCAGAGCGGCTGATAAAAGGCGAATATAGTCTGAGAGCTTCTCCCGCTGTTACATCGATCGAGAAAGTGAAAGTGATAGATCTCGGCGAGATAGATCTGGATGCTATCGAAGACCGAACGTGGGTGAGTGAAAGGATCAGGAAGTACTTCCAGAGAATCGAGAGGGATTACCCGTTCGTGCTTATAGATCTAGGCACGTTATCCTCATTTCAGTCCGTTGTTCTCTCTATGGTGTGTCCGGAGCTTATGTTCGTGGTTACCCCTGCGCCTGAAGCGAGAGCCCAATGCTATGCGACCATAAAGTCGATGTTGAACAGCAATGATGGTTTTAGAGAGACCGATATTGCGTTGTTGGTCAATATGGCTGAAGGACCAAATCAAGCGCTATTGGTGGCCGAGAGCATAACCAGCACAGCCAGGAAGTTCCTGAATTTCGACCTCAGCACGGCAGGATATGTGCCGTTGGATCAGCGCGTTAACGCCGCCTGCGAGAGGAAATTGCCGTTTTTGCAGGTTTCTCCTGATTCGCCGGCCTCAAAGAACATCAGGGAGATCGTTGATTGGATATATGCGAACCGACCTCCAATGGGGCAGATTGGTGTGAGCGAAGTTATACTCAAGTTCTTCAATCTTTTGATCGAAATCCAAAACCAAGGGGAGGAAAATGGCTA
>Ga0190363_1001134_pt1 | contig 15827 bp, 20 predicted proteins | sample 48721867_MG_FD_161272 | JGI IMG/M metagenome (GOLD analysis project Ga0190363, IMG submission 161272) | Hydrothermal vent microbial mat bacterial communities from Southern Trench, Guaymas Basin, Mexico - 4872-18-6-7_MG | ecosystem: Environmental > Aquatic > Marine > Hydrothermal vents >... | reverse complement strand
TCGGCTAAAAAAGAATAGAGAAGATGTTGGGGATAGCTTGGTGAAGTTGCATGCTGAGCCCTATGGAGAAGCTCGAAGCACTGTCGAGAGGCTATAGCCTAGAGGAGATTATAGAGTATGAGCAATTAAGGGGCATCGCCCTCATCAAAGACCTAGAGACGGGTGTCGAAAAAATCTACTCTCACTCCTTTGCAAAGTTTCTTGAGGATAGGAATCTGGCGGAGATCATACGCGTGGCCGACACCGTTCAAGAATTGATGAGGAATAGGCGTGAAACGGCTCGTAGAGTTACGCAAGATAGGGTTAATAAGATGACGACGGTTATCGAGAGATTGGAGAAGCTATTGGAGTCCAGTAGATCTGGGAGGAGAGGGCTTCTAGATGAGGCTAGAATAGTCAAGAGAAGCTAAAAAATCAGACTATTATATTCGCAGCATTAGCTATCCTAGGCCACCTCTCAGCGGCTTCCTTGGCTACAGGTCCCCTAATCTCCGTGGCCTTGATATCTCCCTCTGGGGTGACTAGGACTGCAGCCGTGTCCTCGAACATGATCCAAGTTCCATCGGGCCTCCTATAGGGCTTCTTCTGCCTAACTATCACTGCGTGTAGGACCTTCTTCCTAAGATCTATAGGCCCCTTCTTGACCGTGACCGATACGAGGTCTCCGACGCATGCGCATGGATGTTGTCTAAGCCTAGTCTTGATCCCATGGACTTGGACTATCTTCAATATCTGAGCTCCAGAGTTGTCGGTACATAGGATCTCCGATCCGACGTTTATAGTCCTAGGTATGTTCGGCCTCCGCTCAAGGATCCCGACAGCGGCGACGGCTCTGCTTCTCCTAGACATCCATCACCACCCATCAAGCAGATATTCACCGATGCTTTAAACCTCACCCTCAAGCTAAAGCTTCTCTATCACGACGAAGCTCACGGTCTTGCTTATCGGCCTACACTCAGCTATCTTAACCTTATCCCCCTCCTCGACATCGATGCATGGTGGGAGATGGGCTGGGATATTGCTCCTCCTCCGTTCATATCGCTTATACTTCCTAACATAGTGTAGGTATTCCCGCCTAACGATCACCGTCTTCGGAGCCCTCTTCTTATAAACCACTCCGGTCAAGATTATCCCCCTGATCTTGAGGTGGCCGTGGAAGGGGCAGTTTGGGTCGTCGCATTCCCTTTCAGGCGGCTTAACGGGTATCCCGATATTCTTGGCAACCATCTCTTAAGCGACCTCCAATCCTCCCACGTCCTCGGAATGGGTAAATAAAAGCCTTAAACCCAGCTACCATCTCCTAACCCTTTTCTTCAACCTCTCCTCAGGCCTCCCAACGAGCATTCTCCCCTCAACCAGAACTTTCTCGTTTGATGGAAGCTGAAATTCGAAGAAATACGCCTCTTTCGGGAGAGAGACGATTCGTCCATCATCTCTCAAAACTCTCAGCATGTTCCTCGTCTCGCCGACCACCTCGCCTACATGGATATAATCCCCTTTAAGCGGCTTGGCTTTAACCCTCAGACCTAAGAGCTCATGCCTGAGAATATTCCTCGGAGTTAAGGTCTTCATCACTTCAAGGAAGAGATGGAGCGCATTAAAGGTATTTTATCGAATTACAGCTTAACGCCGCGTTCTCTCAGGATGGTGAGGATTCTCGCTATCCTCCTCCTCATGTTCCTGACGAGCGCGGTCTTCTCAAGCCCTCCGCCGGCGACGGTCTTGCTCCTAGTCAGGATCAGTTCCGCTCTAAGTCTGTCGAGCTCCTCTATTAGCTCCCTCGTACTCTTCTCCCTAAGTTCCTTGACCTCCTTCACCACCGCTCTCAGCCTCCTCTTTCGCCGCAACCTTGCTGACATCTATCTTGATCTCCTCGGGCATCGGGGCGTCGGGTGGATAGATCTTGACCTTGATCCCGAATACCCCGGTCTTTAGGAGGATTGAGGCCTTACCGACCTTCACATACTTTAAGGCTAGGTCGCCCGACTTAGGCATGATTCCAGCCGAGAACTTCTCGGTTCTATGCCTCGCCGAGGTCAATTTCCCGCTAATCTCTATCTCGCATCCCCGCGCACCCGCCTCCATTATCCTCCTCAAGGCCCAGAACGCCACCCTCCTATGCCTAACTCCACGCTCGATCGCTTGAGCTATCCTCCTAGCCATGACATGCGGGTTCAGCTCCGGAACCTCTATCTCAGCCACGGTCACGTTCGGGTTCTCTACCCCAAACTTCTCCTCAAGCTCCCTCGAGATCTCCTTGATCGTCCTACCCCTCGATCCTATAACCCTCCCAGGTCTCATGGCGTAGATCGTGATCCTAGTCCCGATCGGGGTGAAGAATATGTCGACTCCACCGAATCCCGCGTCCTTTAGCTTCTCGGCCAAGTATTCGTGGATCTCAGCCTTCTTCATCTTATCCTTTAAGATCTTCTTTATCGCGGACAAGCTACTCCCTCACCTCTCCCATCACCTCGATATGGACTAAAACTTTATCATATGGGGTTGACCTCCCGAAAGCCCTCTCGATGAACTTTCTAATCCTTCTACCCTTATGGGCGGCGGCGTGGACTATTACCACCTCATCTGGATCAAGTCCCTTGAAGTCTGCGTTCGCCTCAAGGCTATCTAAGAGCTTTAGCATGAGCTTTGCGACCTTCACAGGATATCCTCCAGGCCCCTTGGTCTGCCTATGATGAGCCCTATTCTTATTATATCTCCTATATGGGATCATCCTCCTCCCAGCCACCACGTCCTCTAGAAGCTTCCTCGCCTCTGGAAGCTTTAATCCTAGGATCGCCCTACAAACCTCCCTAGACCACTTCGGCGAGACGTCGACCTCCCTCAGGCTCGCCTTGACGGTTCTAGCCTTATCGACCTCTTGAACTGAGTAGCCCCAATGAGGCATCTACACCCTGCTCCCCTCAACCGCTTATCCAGCCGCTATTTTAGCTTAAATTAATGGGAAAAGAGAAAGGCCTCGACTTAAGCTGGATCACAACGTCGATCATAGTTTCATCCCTTGGCCTCGCTTAGAGGAATGATGGTCAAAAGATATCGGCGATACCCCGAATATTGGTGGGAGTATGTGATCAAATCTTCTTCAGGTGGGAGACCATCATGATGAGGCCCACGATCAAGAGGATGAGTGAGATTGCTAGCTGGAAGGTCATAAGAGGCCCGATTGGATGTAAGATTACGTAGGCGGTCGCGGCGGCCGATGGTCCGAGTAGGGCTGCTCCGATTAGGAAGAGGATGAATCCTATGATGAGCGTGGAGTGCTTCGATAAGTCTATGGATGAGATTAGGGGTTTATCGCTTCCAGCCCTTGGGATTAGGAAGGCCGCCGCGAGATAGAGTAGGGCCATGACGGCCGGCGAGACTATGAAGAGGGCTACCGCCAACAATCTCAAGATGTTCGAATCTATGTTAAGATACTCTCCAAGCCCGCCTATAACCCCCGCTATCACTCTATCCCTCTCCGATCTCAGAAGCCTTCTCGGAGTCCTGCTCAACTCGATCAATAATCCCTCAATCTCCTTAAAAGCTTTGACCAAAGGTTTAACTCATGTGGGGTCTAAGAGCGGTTGATGGCTAGAGTCTCGGAGGTCATGGATGAAATATTGCAGCGATCATCCCTAACACAAGTTTCAGGGAAGCTGCTCGACTTCCTCAAGGAGTCCGGAGTCTCACTCGACATAGAGTTATCCGAGGTCGATAAGAGTTTCATCAGGGATCTTGCGAATAAACTCATAGACTTTGGAATGGAATCTGAAAGATTGAAAGAGGTCTTCAAGTTGCTCGCTTCAAGGATTAAAGAGTTTAGAGGGGATCTAATCGAGGAGATTGAGGCGAAGTTAAAGCCCGTTGAAATTCCAGCGAATGTTAGAGTTAAGGGATTTGATGAGATCGTTAAGGAGGTGAGTCTCGAGGATGCGGTGATGGAAGCAAGAAGATGCCTAGCATGTATTCCGCCGAGATGTGTTGAAGCATGTCCGATAAACTTCAGCGTCCCAGCATTCCTAAAACTCGTCGCGAATGGAAGGTTGGATGAAGCCTATAAACTTGGGTTGAGATTCACACCCCTACTAGGCGTATGTGGGAGAATATGTATCGGATACTGTGAAGATGCCTGCGCCCTTGAGAAGATCGGCCTTAAGCCCATCTCGATCAGGTTGATTAAGAGGGCCATAGTCGAAAACGTCGATAAGATAAGGCTTCAGCCAAGCCCAAAGCAGAACAAGGGGATTAAGGTCGCCGTGATAGGATCTGGGCCAGCGGGCCTCACAGCCGCCTACTATCTAAGGTTGATGGGATACTCGGTCACGGTCTTCGAGGAGTCTCAAGAGATTGGGGGGATGCTCGCTCAAGCCATTCCAGAGTATAGGCTTCCAAGGAAAGTCTTGAGAGATGAGGTTAAGCTCTTAGAGAGAATCGGGGTCGAGTTCAAGACCTCCACGAGGATAGGCGATGAGATTGGAATAGATGACCTCTTCAAGATGGGGTTTAAGGCGATATTCATCTCAACAGGCGCGCACAAGCCGAGAACCCTGAAGATTCCAGGAGTGGGGTTGGAGGGAGTCCACCAAGCATTGGATTTCTTAAAGCTCGTAAAGTCTGGAAAGCTTAGGAAGCTCGAGGGAATGGTTTGGGTTATAGGTGGAGGAGATGTCGCGATAGACTCCGCTAGAACAGCCCTAAGACTTGGAGCGAGGGAGGCTAGGATAATGTATAGGAGGAGTAGGGCCGAGATGCCGGCCAGCGATGAAGAGGTCGAAAGAGCATTAGAGGAGGGCGTCAAGATAGATTTCCTCGCCGCGCCGATCGAGATACTGGGCAGAGATGGAAAAGTGATAGGAATGAGATGCATTAAGATGAGGTTGGGCGAGCCAGGACCTGATGGGAGGAGGAAGCCAATCCCAATACCTGGATCGGAGTTCGAGGTTGAGGCCGATCACGTGATCCTAGCGATAGGTCAGGAACCGGATCTAAGCTGGATAAAGCCGGAAGATGGGATAAAGCTTACGAAGCGCGGATTAATCGATGTCGATGAAAACTATTCGACGAGCAGGCGGGGCGTATTCGCTGGAGGGGATGTCGTCAGGAGGCCATCGACCTTCACTCACGCAACGCTGGATGGATTGAAGGCGGCTCACGCGATCCATAAATTCCTCCAACAAGGCTCAAAAAATGCGTAGCACAGATTATGCTCGACCTATTCCACTATAGCTACCGCAAAGCCGTTTCCCTCTTTCCTCAGAAGATAGTCGCCAGCTCCATTCCATAAATTCGACTTAAGCATCATCAAAACATTTTGAGAACTAATGGCACTTAATCATAATCCACCGTTGAAAGATTTTAATACAATATTGGTTGAGGATTCACGTCATAAGATGATTGGAAAAGATGATGCTAAGATAGTCTTCATTGGAGCGGGTAGCGCTGTGTGGTCGAGCCGAATAATAATCGACTTAATCATAAACAAAGACCTGCGGAACGTTGAGGTCTGGCTGAATGACATCGACGATCATAGGCTTAACCTGATTTACGGATTCTCGACGAGATATGCGAGGGAATACGGCTCATCGATAAAGTTTCGGAAGACGAAGGATCAGGTGGAGGCGATTAAAGATGCGGATTTCGTGATAAATGCGGCCATGGCGAGAGGGCATGGCTATTATGAGAGGATGAGACAAGTCTCGGAGAGATACGGGTATTATAGGGGGATAAACAGCGTTGAATGGAACATGGTCTCCGACTATCACACCATCTGGGGATACTATCAATTCAAGCTAGCTCTCGAGATAGCGCATAAGGTCGAGGAATACGCACCAGATGCCTGGCTTATCCAGATCTCCAATCCAGTATTAGAGTTGACGACCTTGATTAGCAGATATACTAAGGTTAAGACGATAGGTCTATGCCATGGACATCTCGGCTATCTTAAGGTGCTGCGCATTTTAGGGCTGAGGCCAAACGATGTCGAGGTGGAGATGATAGGTCTTAACCACCTAATCTGGCTTACAAAATTCAAGGTTAAAGATGGTGAGGGCTATCAACTTCTAGACGATTGGATAAGAAGAGAATCGGAAACGTATTGGAAGAGGTGGTGGGAGACTACATCAGACCCATTTGACATAAGCCTATCACCCGCCGCCATAGACATGTATAGAACCTATGGTCTACTCCCGATAGGAGATACAGTTAGGGCTGGAACATGGAAGTATCATTGGGATCTGGAGACTAAGAAGAGATGGTATGGCCCCTTCGGCGGACCCGACTCAGAGATAGGTTGGTCCATCTACATAGCCGATCTTAGAAGAAAGATGATGGAGCTTGAGCGAGCGGCTCACGACCACAGCGTGCCGCTAACCCTAAGATATCCTCCAAAGCCTAGTGGGGAGCAGGTCGTCCCGATCATGGACTCCATCATAAACGATAAGCGTGCATCCTATCAGGTCAACGTCCTGAACTTTGGATCTATTCCCGGGGTAAAAGATGATATTGCGGTTGAGATGCCTGCCGAGATAGATGGAAGGGGAGTTCATAGGAGGAGCTTCCCCCAACTTCCCTCAAAGATACTAAAGTATGCGATTATGCCGAGGATAATGCGCGCCGAATGGAGCATCTCAGCCTTCATGGAGGGCGGCCGCGACCACCTCTTCGAATGGCTTATAGTTGATCGGAGGACAAACTCGATAAGCCAGGTGAATCAGGTGATAGATGCAATACTCCGAATGCCGGAGAATGATGAGATGGCTAAGCATTTCAAGTAGGTTAAAGCTGAGGCCATCGAGAGAATATGTTTTCTTTCATAATATCATTTTGACATGAAACATTCAGAGGGCATGCGATGAAGAGAGATTCTAGAAGGGCGTTATAGGGTCTCCAGCCTCATCGATACTCGACGACCACCATTACGTGATCTCTCTCATATGGTTCGAGATCGACCACCTCCAACGGTTTCAATCCATTTTTCTCCAGAATCTCGATCTCTCTCCTATAGACGGCCTCAGGCTCCTCGACGCTATCTATGCTCCTAGCCTTGACCGCGATCAATCCATGGCCTTTGCTCCTTAACATTAATCTAGCGTTGTCTGAGAAGAGCTTCGCCTGCTCGGGCTGAGCGACATCGCAATAGATTATATCGACCTCTCCAACGATTCCAGCATAGGTTGAGGGCTTCCTCGCATCCGCGAATATCGGAATCACATTCGGCCTCCTATCGGCGACATTCCGCTTAAACTGGATCATGACCCTTGAGGCGAACTCAACCCCATACAGTATCCCAGATTCTCCGATTATGTCTGATACATGGCTTGACGTTGTCCCCGTGGCGGTTCCAAGATAGAGGACCTTTGAACCAGGTCTTATGAATATCTCCTTGATGCCCTTCAGGATGGCGGCCGCGAGCTTACTCCTATAGGGTATCCAAGCCCTATACTCGACTCCACCAACCCTAAACAGTCTCTCGCCATAGACCTGAACTCCTGGGGCGAGATTCTTCGTCGCTAGAATCTTCTCCGTGTCGATTATCCAATAGACTCCCTCAAACTTCTCATGAGGCTTAACCTCGACCATTCCCACCATTGATAAGCCTGTTGAGCCAATCTATATTCATTTACGTCTCCTCGACCTACGCTTACCACGCTTCTTCCTAGGCTTCCTCGCTGGAGGCTGAGCATACTTTTGCTTAATCTCAGCATACCTCTCCTCAAGCGCCTTCCTGAGCTCAGAGCTCCTATCCTCCCTTGAGAAGTAGTCTATTCTAGCGGCTATAGCTATCTTCGCCGCCAACAATCTGGCTATCTTCCCCCTCTGCCATCTCGGAGATCCATGAACATATGGGTGCTGGAAGATTATCCCATGCTTTGGAGCGCCTCTACCTGTTCTGAAGAATCTGAATAGGGCCTTCTCGGCTCCAAGGACTTGGATCGTGCTCGCTGGGAGCCTCGCGAGCTTCTCTAGCCCGCCGGCTAGGGAGATGAGCTTTGCCCCCAGAATCGGGCCCGCGATCGCTGAGAGATTTGGGGCCTCAACCGACATGAGTTCCTTGATATAGTTCTCCTGCTCCCTCCTCAACTTGATCAGCCTAAGCCCTTCTCTCGCAACATCCTTAACCCTCTCCTCATCCTCTGGGCTCATCTCAGCTCCAATAGATGTCTCAGCCTTTTCGAGGACGTCCCTGGCTTTCCTCGCGCTTCCCAAGATCTTCTTAAGCCCCTCGATCGTATAGTTTTTCCTAGAGCCGAGTTCGGCAACTATCCGCATATACTCTTCAGGCTCATCCGTTAGGTCTGCGAGTTCGGGAAAGTGCAGGCCATACCACTCCCTACACCTCGTGTAGAACATGTTTATCTGTTTATCCAAGTCTTCTAAGACGTGGACTGCGTGGACGATCATCACATCTCTCCGCGCAACCGCTTCCTTCAGCTCGGTCACGAGTAGCGAGTCCATCACCTCCTTAACCCTCCTCCTATACTCCTCTAAGTCTTTCACCAAGCCATTTTTGACGAAGACTTCCTCGATGTTTATCGGCTCCTCAAGCTCCCTAAACCTCACCCCTCGATAGCTTTTGGAGAGGGCTGGGATCAGGGTTGGAGGCTCGACCAAAACCTCCTCAACATCTCCAACTGTGGCCTCATCCATCAAGTCCTTAACCTCATCCACGAGCTCTCCGCTTGAAGCCTTCGAGAACTTCGAGGCTATCGAGGCGGGATCCCCCTTGAATAGCCTATATGCCAATAGCTCATCATCCCTCAGAGCTATGACGCCGAGGGGGCTTAAGGCGAGTTTGATCATCGGAAAATCTCTAGCAAGCCAGCCTTTTAAAAATTAGCCTCTGGCCAAAAGCCTTAAAATCCATCCTAGATAAGAAGATGTATGGCTAAGGTAATAGTCTTCCACTTCACCGAGAAGGGTTGGCTCCCAAAGCTGAGCGAGGAAGAGCTTAAGGAGATCAGGAGGAAGTTCCTAGAAGTCTTAAAAGATTATCCAGATGTAACCTTCCATGGGACCTACCTGAATGAGGAGGGCATGGGGATATGCGATTGGGAAGCCCCAAACGCCGAGGTGGTCAAGGAGATAGTCGAGAAGGTGTTAGGCTCACCCCCAGTCGACCCAGTGATAGTTGTGAAAAAGGTGCTATAGAGATCGACTTCAATCTAATCCATCTTTGAAAGAATAGAAGTCAAGATCTGAGTGATTAATTTCTCGCTAAGTAACGCGATGATGCAATCTCCTCTTTTCTCAAATCTTTACCAGACATGCGGGTTTAACCAAGCCTTTTATACCACAGATCTAAGCAGACTTGTAGGCGACTCAATGTGGTCTCGGAAGCCGAGATCCTATCCGCTCTAAGGAGGGTGATGGATCCAGAGCTGAACCGCGATGTCGTGAGCCTAGGGATGATAAAGGATCTGAAGGTGGATGACGATGGAAATGTCACGTTGACCTTGGAGCTGACAACCCCCGCATGCCCGATGAGAAGCGAGCTCGAGAAGGCTGTAAAGAAAGCCGTTTCATCGGTTCCCGGGGTGAAGGGGGTGAAGCTTAATGTCACGGCCCGCGTCACTCGATCTCTAAAGCTTGAGAAGATGCTTGAAGGCGTGAAGAACATCATAGCCATCGCTAGTGGGAAGGGAGGCGTGGGAAAATCAACCTTCGCCGTAAACTTGGCCACAAGCCTCGCCGCTCTTGGGGCGAAGGTAGGCCTATTGGACGCAGACGTCTATGGCCCAACCATCCCGAGGATGCTTGGAATCCTCAAATATCCTGAATCGATTGGAGAGGATAGAATAGCTCCCGGGGTGAGCCATCTCGGGATAAAGGTGATGTCTCTCGGCCTCTTCCTCCCCGATGAGCAGCCGGTCATTTGGCGAGGCCCACTCGTCTCAGGAGCGATAAAGCAGTTTCTCACACAAGTTGATTGGGGTGAGCTCGATTATCTAGTCGTCGATCTCCCTCCCGGCACCGGCGACGCCTCCCTAACCCTCGCTCAGACGATTCCCTTGACTGGAGTGGTGATTATCACGACGCCTCAGGATGCGGCTCTCAAAATAGCGGTTAAGGCTTTGAACATGTTTAGGAGGCTTGGAGTCGAGATCATCGGAGTGGTTGAGAACATGAGCTACTTCATATGCCCAAACTGCGGCCATAAAACCTACATCTTTGGGCATGGAGCGGTTGAGAAAGCCTGTAAGAGGCTTGAGGTGCCCTTCCTCGGAGAGGTTCCACTAGCCCCAGAGATTAGAGAGCGGTCGGACACGGGAATACCCCTACTGGTCGATTCCCCGGACTCCGAGCTGAGCATGATAATGAAGGAGATAGCGAGGAGGGTTGCGGGTAGGGTTAGCGTGATAGCGAAGAAGAGGGAGGGGCGGAAATAGCATAGGTTTAAATTTAGACGATTCAATCTAGCCATGGAATGCCAAGCCACGGATCAATAACCAAGGCCGGGAAGGTTAGGTCTCAAACCCCTAAGATCGAGGCTAAACCTAGGAAGGGGATAATCCCGAGACTAAGAAATAGGTATAATTTCATCAAGAGAATCGTAGAAGCCCCTGAAGAGCCCACCCATAGGCGGAGGCGATGAGTTTCAACGGTCATCATCTTTAAATAGTCACCCATATCGAATGATTCGGAAATAGGTTGACAAGAGGTGGAATTTATCGCGGAGCTGGAGGTCTTGGGCTGGGCATGGAGGGCGATTTCTATGGCTAGGGTGTCGTCGAAGCCTAGAAAGCAGCGGAGACTCCTCTATAACGCCCCCCTCCACATCCTACCCAAGCTCATGTCCGCCCACCTCTCCCCAGAGCTCAGGGAGAAGTATGGTAGGAGATCCTTCCCAGTCAGGGTCGGTGATAGGGTTAAGATAATGCGTGGAGAGTTTAAGGGGGTTGAGGGTAAGGTGACTGGAGTCGATAGAAGGAATCAGAGGGTTATGGTCGAGAATGTGACGATTAAGAAGGCCGATGGAACAACCGTTCCAAAACCCATACATGTCTCAAATATCATGATAACCGAGCTCAAGCTCGATGATGAATATAGGAAGAGGGCTTTAACGAGGGGTAAGGGAGGTGGAGAATAGTCATGGGGCATCTCAAGAGGCTCGCGGCGCCACCGCATCTCAAGATCCATGTGAAGGAGAAGGTCTTCACGGTATGTCCGAGGCCGGGGCCTCATCCAAAGTTTGAGTGCATCCCACTACTCTTGATAGTTAGGGATTATCTGGGATATGCTGAGAGGGCTGAGGAGGCGAAGAAGATCATAAAGTCTGGAAAGATATTCGTCGATGGGAGACCGGTCAAGGATCCGAAATTCCCCGCAGGATTGATGGACGTCATCTCGATACCAGAAACCGGGGAGAATTATCGGATCATACCGATCTATAGGAGGGGGCTGGATTTGATAGAGATCCCAGAAGAGGAGGCTGGATACAAGCTCTGTAGGATCATTAGGAAGATGCATGTCTCCGGAGGCCATCTACAGATAACCCTCCACGATGGTAGGAATATCAGGTTTAAGGAGCTCACGGAGGAGGTTATGTCGTATAGGACGAAGGACACCCTCAAGATATCGATCCCAAGCCAGATGATCCTAGAGCATCTAAAACTCCAAGAAAACATGTATGGTTTGCTCATTAAAGGTCCTAAGCAGGGGTTGCATGGGAAGATCGTCGAGCTTAAGACCGATGTAGTCTATCCCGCGAGGCCCCTTGTTAAGCTATCAACGGATAGAGGTGAGGTGACATCGCTCCTAGATTACTTGATGGTTGTGGGATCCGATAAGCCCTTGGTGAGGCTTCCATGAGCACTCTAAAGCTCGAGAACCCTATGAGGAGGCTTAAGATAGAGAAGGTGGTCGTGAACTCATGTATTGGGACTAGTGGGCCTAGGCTTGAGAGGGCTGCGAAGATCCTTGAGATGCTCACGGGCCAGAAGCCTCAGATAAGGAGGGCGAAGAAGACCATTAGGGGATTTGGGATCCATAGGGGTGAGCCGATAGCCGTTAGAGTTACCCTGAGGGGTAGGAGGGCTAGAGAGTTTCTTGAGAAGGCGTTGAAGGCCGTGAACAACAGGGTTAAGGCATCGAGCTTCGACGAGCATGGAAACCTATCCTTCGGGATAAAGGAGCATCTAGACATACCTGGAACGAAGTATGATCCAGAGCTTGGAATAATCGGGATGGATGTATCGGTCCATATAACGAGGCCAGGCTATAGGGTTGCTTGGAGGAAGCGGGCGAGGAGCAAGGTGGGTTCGAAGCATAGAGTGACGAGAGAGGAGGCCATGAAGTTCCTCCGAGAAGAGTTTGGGGTGGAGATCGTAACCGAGTAGTTGGCGATGGGGATATAAGGAGGGACATAGGGTTCAAGGTTGGAGGATAGGGATTGAAGCATAAGCCTCCGAAGGATCGGAAATTCGGGAAGGGAGTGGTGAGGTGTAGGCGATGCGGCACGACCGTAGGGGTTATCCGAAAATATAACCTATACATCTGCAGGCGCTGTATGAATGAGATAGCCCCACTCTTAGGATTCAAGGTCTATGAATAGAGCCTATCAAGCTCCGCCTCTATGATCAGAACCCAGACTCCCATTAACTAGGTAATTTTAATCGCCTCTATACCAGGGTAGAGTGGTCGTTAAAATTGGGGAAAGGGAAAAATTAAATGAATAATAGCCATAGGATGAGGACGGCCGTAATTCCCGTCATATAGACGCCGTCGAATATACCTGCACCTCCTATGCTCGCGATCGAGGCTCCAAGCTCCGGTAGCTTCTTCCAGTTTAATAAGTCGGCGCCGACGAGTGTGCCGAGTGTGCCTCCTACATAGGCGATGATGAACGGGTTCGTTTTCACGTATATCGGGAAGAGGGCGGCGGCCACGGTGGCAGAGATTAAAGGTGGGATGAACGAGGGTACGGCTATGCCGAGCCCTTTTATTGGCGTTGCGAATGCATGCACGACTAACGTCACCACGATAAAAGCCACAAGAATTTTTAAGTAGGAAACGAGTGGAGCTCCATGAGTGGGAACTGAGAAGATTAGAAGGTAGATGGAGAAGAGTAGTGGAATTAAAGCGCCACCAACATTTACGGCGATTATCGTTTTCCTAAGACCATATCTGATCTCTGGTATGCGCCATCTCACTCCAAAAAAGTATACCTCTCTGAAATATGTAATTGGCTGGATGGATTCAACTTCTTTAATTCGAATATTGACGTAACTTCCGAGGAGGGAGAATAGAAAGATCATAAAGATGAGATATAGTGGAACTTCCAGACTGCGACTAAAGATTATTCCTGTGAGGATTAGATATGGTAGGAGAAATATGTATAGGGAGAGGAGGAAGATGAGATAGAGTGGTGACATAGGCTGAAATATTATTATCCTGTTCCCCCCATACTCATTCATACCTGCCGTCACTTACTGTTTTCCTCATTAAGGGACATTAAGGACTTATATATTTTGCCCATCATCCGAGGAGAGCCTTTAGAGAGGAAATCCGAGGATGTCGTGAGTTCATTATGGGGTGAATAGGCTGGGAAAGTTGGTATGTCGGACGATGGATTGCCGTAGTCGGGTTCAGAATCGAATGAGGGGTGACTTGCCTTCTAAGAGATCTGATTTATAGAGGTGGGTGCCCGCGTTGCGGTGAGCGGGTTGAGGGCTCACGGTGAGTCGACATATCTCTTTCATAAGGCCGATGGAATGAACGGCCTCAAACCCAGAATACGTTGTTAGAATGGAATGACTGATAAACGGCTCCCGTATGGCATGTTCTTGGGTCTGAGGTCGAGGTCCCGGTCGATGAATCCTAATAATAAACCTATACGCGTGGAGAGGGTGGGCGGGTAAAAAAGGCTTTAAACATGGTTTAAAGTGATCATAAGCTAAAATAATGGCTGTTTCGAGAGGTGTGGTGAGGGATGAGTAAGGACTTGGTCTCAGGGCTGTTCACGACCCTCTACAACAACGAGCTAGCTAGGAATAGGGAGTGCATCTACCCAGCCTCAAAGCTCCTAGCAGCCATCCTAAAGGTTCTCCAAAAGAATGGGTATATCGGCGCCTTCGAGTATATCGAGGATGGGAGGGGTGGGAAGTTCAGGATCCAGCTCCTAGGGAGGATAAATAAGTCTGCGCCGATTAGGCCGAGATATAGCGTGAAGAAGGATGAGTTTGAGAAGTGGGAGAGAATATACCTCCCAAGCAAGGATATCGGAATCCTCGTGGTGAGCACGAGTAAGGGCGTGATGTCCCACCACGAGGCGAAGAAGCTCGGAATAGGTGGAAAGCTCCTTGGATACGTCTACTAGTGGGGTGATCTCGGGGATGCCGTTACCGGAGATCGTTGAGAGGATTGAGGTTCCAGATGAGGTTGAGGTCTCGGTAACCCCTCCCGCAAAGATAAGGGTTAGGGGGAGGCTTGGAGAACTCGAACAAGACTTGACCCACATGGGCGTGAAGCTCGAATTGGACGGTGGAGATATCGTGATAAGGTTTAGGGGTAAGGGGAAGATGGCTAAGTCCATGATGGGAACAGCCAAGTCCATGATAAGAAATATGATAATCGGTGTGACGAAGGGATTTACCTACAAGCTTAAGATTGTAGCCTCGCACTTCCCGATGAGCGTGAAGGTTCAAGGGGACACGGTCATAATCGAGAACTTCATAGGTGAGAGGTGGCCGAGATATGCAAAGATAGTTGGGCCGAAGACAAAGGTAATCGTGAAGGGGGAGGACGTAATAGTCACGGGAATAGATAGGCAGGCCGTTGGACAGACCGCCGCAAACCTAGAACTCGCCACAAAGATCAAGCAGAAGGACTTGAGGAAATTCTTGGATGGAATATACATCTATGAGAAGAAGATAGGAATTGAAGAATGATCCGCGACTCTGCATCGCGGTAATTTTCAGCAACCTCTGAAAATATTATAAACCCTCATAGAAGCCTAGTTGCGGATGCAGAGCTTTAATCTCTGGATATTGGATGGAGCGGATAGCATAGGTGGAAACAAGATAGCCCTAACCAAGGATGATCAAGGAATATTCCTAGACTTCGGAGTGAATATGAAGAGGAGGAGGGCGTATGAGGTCAGCTATAGGGTTCTCGCGATAGCGAATAAGATGTTCTACCACCTATACTCCGAGATCCTGCCGAGGATTAAGGGAATCTACCGCCCAGATCTAATCGAACTCGATGAGAGGGTTAAGGAGATGTTGGCCGATCAGCCCCGGCTAAGCATGCAAGCCTCCCTAATCTCTCACGCCCACATGGATCACTATGGCGCAGTGGGATTTCTCTCAGATGAGATCTCCGTCGCCGTCAGCAACTCAATGAAGGCCATGATCGAGGCGATGGCCGAGTCATCATCCTACGATATTGAGGGCGAGATCTTCAGGCTCAGAGATAGGAGAGTGAAAGGGAGGGAGGAGATTAAGAGAACATGTGAGATCTTCGAGGAGGGGAAGCGGGTCTCAAACATCCCATTCAACGTCAAGACATATCCCGTGGATCACTCGGTTCCAGCCTCATTTGGATTCCTAGTCGAAGACGCATCTTTAGCCTATACGGGAGACATTAGGATCCATGGCCCTCGCAAAGATTTGACCGAGAGATTTTTGGAGAAAGTTCGCGGGGTGGATTACCTTCTAATCGAGGGGACGAGGATAGATACCTCGACGAACATCTCCGAGGAAAACGTCTTCAAGATGATCGAGGAATATATCGCGGAGAAGCCGGAGAAATTCGCATGCGTGATGGTCTCGTCAACAGATCTCGACAGGGTTAGGGGTATAATCGAGATAGCTAGGAGGCTTGAGAGGATT
>Ga0190363_1001133_pt1 | contig 15836 bp, 8 predicted proteins | sample 48721867_MG_FD_161272 | JGI IMG/M metagenome (GOLD analysis project Ga0190363, IMG submission 161272) | Hydrothermal vent microbial mat bacterial communities from Southern Trench, Guaymas Basin, Mexico - 4872-18-6-7_MG | ecosystem: Environmental > Aquatic > Marine > Hydrothermal vents > Microbial... | reverse complement strand
TAAGTATAACGGCAATAAGGAATAGGCTGTCGAAGTTAATTCGTTATGGTATTCTCCAGGGCTTTAGGGCAGATATCGACTTTTCAAAACTAGGCCTTTCTGTGCATGCTCTCGTTGGGATAAAAGTTGACTTCGAGACAAGAAAGGTCGTAGCAAGCAAACTCCTGAACAACTGGAGAGTTTTAAACTTATATGAGGTCACAGGGGAGTACGACTATATTGCCGAGGTAATTGCTAAAGATTTATATGACCTTCGAGAGTTCTTAACAACAGAAATGTTCGAGATCCCTGGAATAAAGAAAACTGAAACAATGGTCATACTCAAGTCACATAAGGGCCTAAGTCCATTCAGGATTCTCAAGGAGAATGCCCAGCTCACGCTTTGAGCAGTCAAGAGGAGTGTTATGGTCGTTTTGGTTAATCCCGATAGAACGTCATCCCTGTGCCCGATATGTGGGGTAAAATTAAGCCCGAATGGGCACAGGATCATGAGATGCGAGAATTGTGGTCTCGAGGCTTATAGGGATGTTATCGGCTCCTGGAATATAAGACTAAGAGGCCTGAAGATGTGGGAGTCACTGTCCCCCGAAAGCCAGTCGATGAAGTCTGGCTCATAAAGCCAGACGGACGGGAGGACTACTTCATCCAGTACCAAATATCACCAAAGGCTCATAAAATTAGATGAAGCGAAGAGTGAAAAGTGGTTACAAGATGCCGCTAAGAAAGCCCCGCCCTTTAGGGCGGGAGATCAGTTAAGAAGAACACTCTAATTGCTTTAGCTGTTTATAGTCTTTTATTTATTCCTTAGTAGACATCATGTAATGTTCTAGCTCAAAAACCTCTAAGCTTAGATACTATGCTAAAATTCATACACCTCTAGGCTCTTATACTGCCTTAATAATAGGGCTGTACGCTCTTTTCAGTTCATCATGAATGTTAGTAAAATTAATGTGCTTAAAAGTATAAAATATCTGAATAGTGACAGTCCCCCTGGTTGTATCCCCCTCCACTCCTGAACACCAATGGTGAACACTTGTGCCTAAAAAAACAGTATCAGGCCAGGGCGTTGGAAGAGAGATCATCAACGCTATAAAGGGTGCCAAAAGGAGAATATTCATTATTTCTCCGTATATATCATCTGACTATGCAAAGCTCCTTCTTGAAAAGGCTAAGAACGGTGTGAATGTTAAGGTTATAACATCAAAGGGCAGAAGAACGTTCTCAACAGCAATACTATCCATATACTCTGGTAAGATTTCAGATAGAGATCTGACGATGTTTGAGGCACATCGAAGAAGGCGGCTTAGGTTGATGACAACGTTAATAACGGTCTACTTTTTCTTGCTCGTATTGATGCTTGTTTCCATGAATAATTTGATCCCAGACATATCACAGCCACTCTTCTATGGATCTCTTGTAGCAATTGCAGCCATAGCATCTACAATCACGTATTTCATCGATCTAAGATATGCGGTAGTGCTTGTGCTTGGAGCGCTTATACTTGCACTTATGCTGGGGGTAATCCTAAAAGGACCGTCAATTTATGCGTACGTAATTGCGATATTTCAGATACTATATCCCATCGGTATTGTAATGTCGTACATAAAGTGGTCATCTGCGAGGACGTATAAGGGCATAATAGAGGAGTTTGGGGCTCCTAAAAAGCTTATAGAGATAAGATTCGCATCCAGCGGTGAGAAGTTCATTCATTCGAAGATATATATTATTGATGACGTGGGGTTTTCGGGATCAGTAAATTTGACATTCAAGAGTATAAATAAGAACGTCGAGACGATCACAAGATATGAAGGTGAGGATATTGAAGAGCTTGAGAGGCAATTTAGTGAAATTTGGAGTATGCTTGACGATCCTCCTATTGACGTTATTAGAGACATATATGCCGTCTTTTAAAGCTCAAGATAATGACGTATTTACGATAGTAATATCAGACGAGAGCTCCTTGAAACAAGTTCGAAGTATAGTTCCTGGAGCGCATGTGTATGGGAATGGCACAAAGGATAATCCTTACGTTCTAGAGAACATAACAATACATGCCCTGGGACGCCAGGGGATACTTATTGAGCACTTTACAAAATACCTTGTTCTCAAGGACATCAAGGTATATGGTACTTCCGTAAAGCCTGATATACCCATGACAGGGCTGAAGGGTGGCATTGCTGTATATGATTCCTCTCATATAAGTCTTAAGAATGTGACGCTTTACGGGAGCTGGGTTGGGATTTACATTCAGAGGTCAAACAATGTAATAATAGAGGACTCAAAGATAGTATCAAATAATGTTGGTCTTAGGATAAAAAACTCAAAAAGTGTTACAGTTCTAAGGACAATTTTCGTTAACAACTATGATGGGATTAAGATCACTGACTCCAATGATGTTAAAGTGGAAAAGTCCACGTTCATAGATGTATTCAATTATGCAATAGACGTCTTATTATCGAGTGGCATTGAGATAAGCGATAATACCTATATCTACAACCACATAGCGGTAATGGTTGAGAGCTCATATGACATCCTCCTTAGTGGAAACACATTCATAGAAAACGGAAATGGCATAATCCTTTACAAGAACGTGAAGTCCTCTAACATAACGGGCAATTGTTTTTATAGGAACTACGCATATGCAATCTCGATACTCCTCTCATGCAGTAATATTACAGTTTATTTAAACGCCTTTTTGTATAACATGGGCACAACAGACGTCTTTGTGAACAAATCCCAAGCCCAAGACCTAAAGGGAGTAGCATCGTGGAACACCAGCAAATATGGAAACTACTGGCTTGACTTTGCAGGAATATCTGAAGATGCAAATAATGATGGGATACTGGAGACGGCATATCCTATTTCCAGCTTAAATAAGAACACATTTGACTGGAAGCCGTTAGCATATCCACCACTTCAAATAAACGTGAGTAAGATTAAGGAAAATACCATAAAGAAGTACACTGAAGTCCTTGGTGAGAGACACACAAGTAGTTATCTCCCAAGCCAGGGAGGAAGCAACAGCGTGAACGTCGTACCACCTGAGGAGTTCAGGAAGCTCATAGAAGAGAACAAGAAGAACAGGGTCATTATGGAAATATCCGCTGGAGTAGCGATAGGAGGATCCATTGTGTTTCTCATAATCTCCCTTCTAATGAAAAAAGAGTTCATAAAGAGATGACAGAGATTAGGTGTTGTACATGCATGACAAAGTAGAGGCTATGAAGAAGCTTAGAGCAGCGCTTATTGAGAGGAGAGTAGATGATGACATAGTAGATCTCCTCCTCCTTATAAACTCCATAAAGGGCGTTCACACAACTAGCAGCTGTTCTGGCAGAATAGGTATCATGGAAACTCCAGAAATAGGTGCAAAGCCAAAGGCAAGATGGCTCCTTAAGGAGCATAGGACAATAACTTATGAGGAAGTTCTGAAATCTCTTAAAAACGTCAGAGAGGGACTAATACTATTTAAGGTGCAATCCCCAATATTTCACGTTGTCTGTGAGAACCTAAAGATAGCAAGGCGCGTTCACTACTATGGTATGGAATCTGGGTTTAAGTACACAAACTATAGAGCCCTTAGTGACTCTGGAAGAATTCTAGTGGAGATCAATGGTACTGAAAACATATCAGTCCCGCTGGGTATAGATGGAAAGCTTCTAGTTGATGAGGAGTACATAAGGTTTCTCGTTGACGTGGGAAATCAGGTACTAATGAGAGGGAAAAGGAAGTTAGAAAGGCTTAGAGAGTCCTTTAAAAGACTTAAATCTGAGCTTGGAGATGACCCTAATTTTTCAAGATATGATCTAAAAAGTTATTAAAGGAAGGGATTAGCGTCTTGTTAAAGCTCCGACAAGGACTGCAATCCCAACAAGTACTAGCACTGCAGCTATTATCATTGGATTAAGACTTCCTATTGCTCCATGCTCTGATGTCTCTTCACTTGGACTTTCCTGTGGGGTCTGAGCTTCTCCTCCGCCAGTTGTTAGTGGCGTAGTTGCTTGAGGCATCAGAATCTCTAAGGTATGCTCTGAGAAGTGCTCTACAGGTACTATTACATGATAGCTAGCTCCATCAAAGGTTATTGCGAATCCATTGCCCGTGTTAAGAACCTCGTCAAGGGGCTTTAGCTGAAGTTCCTTTCCATCAAAGGTAACCTTAAGATCATCCAAGTTCTCAGGTAATAGAGAAACGCTTGGATCTATCTCCACGTCCACAAGCGTTCCTTGGCCTTCTCCAGAAATATGGGCTATAACTCTTCCGTTGATTACGTCTACGTTTATGTTAACATCTGGTCTTGTAGACTCACCAGCGGCCCTCATGCTGCCATTGTCAAACACCTTGATGAAAGCCTGTGCTATAACCCCCTCTGATGGAGGCGCTACTAGGGCCATACAGCTGTTATTACCCAGGCTTACGGTTAACACATTGCCCATAAGAGCTAGACTTCCATTGTAAACCCTTACTATAATAGGAGAGTTGTCCACGTAGTACTTAATGAAGTTTTCAGTGATATTTGCTACGGTCACGTTGTCATCTGGTAGCTCAATGATGACAGTTCCTCCTGTTGGAGTCCTTACTATGATAGGTCCTGCAGAAACATCAACGATTTTTACCCTATTATTTCCCGAAATGATGTCTATAGTACATCCATGTCTTGTAACAGCATATCCATTGCCTAATAGCTCTGTAAGGTCTATGCTTGAGGCCACTATTGTGTCTCTAACAGTGTAGTTGTATATTGTCCCGTTTTCGAGGATCCCAGAGATATACCTTCCAGAGAACTCCCCTGAGGCATTCACCTTAAATATCTGATGATACATATGTCTCTCTCTTAGCCAGTGCTCCATTAGTCTCGGTTCAACTATTACTCTCAAAGCCTTCTCTGCCTTAATTACTCCGTTCTCTACAGTAATCTTTCCAGCAATAATGCCAAACGTCTTATTTTCAAACACTAGTATTATTATTGATGGCGTTACAGCCCTCAGCTCTATATCCTTTGCTGGCACAAATGTTATGTTCTCTGCTAGCACATCAAAGAGCTTCCCGTGAGGCATTGATATAACGTGCACTCTAGCGTTTTCCCAGATGTATACTTTATTAAGCCTCCCCACGGATCCTATGAAGCTTCCAGAATTGAAAAGAATTGATCCCACAGAGACATTACCAACTGTTATGTTTTCTATGCCGCTATCTGTTATCTCAAACTTTATCGCCATGTACGATATCAGCCTCTCCTTAAGCTTTGGAACTGGCTGAACAACTATTATACCAGTGCCCGATAGCGTGCTGTTATTAAGGGTCATGTGTCCGCCATACTTCACTAAGAACGTGTTGCTGTTGCTTATAATTACTGTAAACATGTGGCCTTGCCTTATCTTAACGCCCTCATCAAGAAGTACTGTGGAGTTTTTCATCATGAGAGTTATAATATCGTGGTTTATCGTTATTGCGCCTTTTGTAAAGAGCACGTAAAGGAAGCTATCAAACGTCCATCCTTTTATGAAGGTTCCTAGGTTTGCACTTGATACTATGGAGCTGTTCAAGTACTTCAGAGACTCTACTCCAGACTCAGTAACGACCAAGTAGTATCTTCCTATCCTAAGCTCCATTCCAGGATTTACTAGTTTTAGCTTCCTTCCATGCATCTTCTTGATGACATCCATTGCTAAACCGCCATGACCCCCTTTCTCCATGACGTTCTCAGGCTGCTGTGCCATTAACACTGGAAACGCTGAGGCAACTACCATAAGTACTACAAGAGAGCAGACTATAAGGGATAAAGATTTACCTCTAATCATCGGTGCTCACCGATTATGCTTACACCATCCTACTTATATATCGATTCTGATACATTCGACGAATGTACTAATTTTTGTAGTCAAAAAAGAGCATAATATGAAGTATATGTCAAAACCAAGGAAGTATTATGAGGAGACTATTTCGTTAAATAAGTACAATTCGGTAACCATGGAAACATTTGAATGAGAGAGGGAGGAATAGAATATTAAGCGAGCTGCCTCGATGACGGCAAAGTGACCATCAGAGGCGGGAGGATCGTGCTAATCCCACGTGAGGCGCCCCCTCCATGACGTGCTGATCATGATGATGCGCGAGAGGGGGAAGCCTGCGCTCGTGGCTGAAATATCCTAAATATAAAGCACGGGCAACCACGTTTAGAACTAGCGTAATACTTTCATCACTACGTTAAGAAGATCTCTTGAGCTAGGCACGTTCTCTAAAAAGACTCCCTGAACGAGATTCCTTGACCCTCCTCCTTTTATCTTATAGAGCTTGCTCACGAGCTGGAGGATCTCTTTGGCAAGGCCCCTAGATGAGAATACTAAGAATTTCCCTTCCTTGCAGACTCCTACAAGCATTGTTATCCCATGAGCAGAGGCCTCCTTTACTAGCGAGTCCCTTAACTCCCATGGAATGTCTTCGAGCACTGCCACAATTTCCCTTCCAATCTTTACAGCACTTGCCCTAGCAAATTTTACTATGGTCTTCACGAGCTTGTACTTCCATATTCTTTCCTCGGAGATCCTCTTTGTTATCTCGTCCTCAAATGCCCTTATGGCATCAATAAGTGGGGGAGTGCTCCTGTTGAGGGCACCTAGGGATTTCCAGTAGTCCTCTAGTATATCATTTAGAACCCTGAACGCTCTATATCCAGCAACGAACTCCACGCGCCAAATAGAAGACGTCTTTTTATATGTTCTGAGGATCTTTATGGGAAGCACTTCCTTGGTGTTCCTTACGTGTATTCCACCACACGGTACGGAGTCGTAATTCCCTATTGACACGATCCTTAGAAACTTTAGCCCTTCCTTTGGAACCTTTCTTAATTCCTCCTGAACCTCACCTCTGGAGGTTATGTACGTGGTGACCTCTAGACCTTTTTTGGCCACCTCATTAGTTACGATCTCAACAGTCTCCAGCATCTCCTTAGAGAGAGACTCTGTCCTAAGCTCTATCTTTGAATGATCATCAAATATTTGAAATCCCTCAGTTTCGAGGCCATAGAGCCTAAAGAACGTTGCGGAAAGTAGGTGCTGAGCAGTGTGTTGTTGCATGAAATCATATCGTCTCTTCCAGTTGAGGACAACTTCTACGATCTCCCCAGGCTCAGGGATAACACTACCGAAAAGCGTCCCAATGTGCCACACTTTGTCATTAGAAACCCTATGAAGTGTAATATCAGCACTCCACTTTTTTCCAAGAATTCTTCCCGTGTCATGTGGCTGACCGCCACCACCAGGATAGAGCAGAGTATCCTCTAGGAGAATTTCAATAGATCTTCCCGAGATAATGACATCCTCTATGACGGACTTCATCCTTGATAAATACGGTTCTTTATAATACATGGGAATTTCCAAGCAGGATCACCTACCTATGGACTGAGGATCCGCCCCTTGGAGAAATTAACGCTTTTATAGGTCAAATAATGTCTTCTGCTTTACTCCAGATTTAAGCTCGCTTTCATTAATGTTAAAGACAGAGAGTATCCTCATAACTGCAGGGATTATTTGTTTGTTGATGTAATACTCTACATCTATTCTATGCATTTTTGGATCGTAAAAGTCATATAAAATGGCCTTTTCTGCGAGCTTTCCTCCTCCTCTTTGTATTATAAGTATTCCTACCTTCATTCCAGGCCTGTACTTAAACCCGTGGTACTTAATGGCCTCCTTGACGGCCCTCACATGTGCCTGCTCAGCCACGTATTCGTCAAGGCCTCTGGTTATGGTTTTGTATATCACGAGCTTTTCTACGAGATCCTCTGTTATCTTGCCTGAGATAAGCTTCTGAATGATCTCCTTAACGTAGTTTTTGGCTTTTGTGGGATTTCCTTCCTTTAATACGATCTCTATGACCTTCTCCTGAACCTCCTTTGCTAGCTCACACCAATCCCCGCGTCTTACCTCAAGTCCTCTGATGTAGATCTCTCCTGACTCTGTAATTCCTGCATACCTCTTCTTAACCCCAGTGAAAAGCACTCTTCTAAAGATTGTCTCTATCTCGAGCTCAAGGGGTAAGGTCTCGTTTACTTCCTTTATAAATTCCCTGAGCCTTGGATGATTTATCACAAAGATGGAGTCCGTGTTATGAACGAGTATCCCATTTGCGAAAAAGTTGTGAACGCCATTCACGCATATGTCATAGACGTAACCGTTGTATGGTATCTCCTCTACAGAGATCACTTTTCTAACATTTACATCATTCATAGAATCATTAAGCACAAGAACTCCATCAACCTTTGATTTTATCTCTGTTGGCTTGACCTCCACAAGACGCTTCACTCCATCTCTTTCGATTATACCTATTATGCTGTGATCCTCTGTGACGTCCACGTAAGTGCTCTCATCAACCCAGATCCTGTACATCTTCTTTTGAACCTTGTGTCTCATTACGTGCTCTATAGGCCTCCACGTGAGACGCCCGTCATCATCTAGGGTTAACGTCTCAATCCCCCTGGGAGCTCTGTATTCCTTCCCTGGGCATGCATTGCAGCCCTTCACGGGCTCTCCCATAAAGAACAGTTCCTCTATCTTCATTGTCTTGATGCTTCCATTAGGCAATCTAACAATAACCCTTGAGTCTCCTGAAACGCTGTCTCCGTATAAAACCTTTATTCCGTATGATTCTGCCTTTTCCTTTACGAGCCTTATGAAATACCTTCCCCATGCAGTAGTGGCCTCAGCGCACTCTCTCTTGTACCACCTCGCACCTCTCCAGCCTGTGTATCCGTAGAAGGAGTTTGCTAGGGTCTTAAGAGCTAGCTGCTGTATGTTAAGAACTTTGTACTCCTTTGAGTCCTTTGGGTAATTTTTCATCTTTGTCTTAATTTCCTTTCTTCTTTGTATTAAATTCCTCAGTATGTGTCTGTAGAAACCATCTGGCTTCTTAAGGAATCTATGACCAACTTCTGGGGCTACATAGACATTATCCTCTGAGACGTCCATGTAAGGAGGAACATATGTATCAGGAGAGATGTTGTACGTGATCATTATTGTTGGATACATCGCTCCGAAGTCCAAGTACACGACGTCCTCAAAGAGACCCTTTTGAGGCTCTAAAACAAGGGCGCCTTCATATATAGACTCCTCCCTTACCTCCGCCTTGTTCGGGGCGATTTCTCCCATTTTGTATGCCTCAGCGACTAAGTACCAGTCCACCTGTCTTCCCCTACTTAAGGAGTACGTCCTTGAGATGGGCTGTCTTATGAGCTTTGCAATCTCAAACTGTAATGGGAGGAGCTCCTGGCCCACCAAATATGTTGCAAGGGCGTCGTCTCTAGCATATGATATAAGTTCGTTTCTGAGCTTTGGGTCCTCCCAATACTTAGCGATGTCCTGAGGCCTTACTATTGTCCTCTCTGATTTCTTCATCACGCCAAGGTACTGAGCTATGTTCTTAAGGGTCTTCACTTTAACCTCTGGAAGATCCCTCTCGACGATTATGTAGAGATCTATTAAAGCCCTTCCTGGAGCTTTTGCCTCTCTTATAAGTCCTGAAGGCCTTATGAGGACATTTGATCCGTCCCTTCCAATTTTAATTGATATGCCATATTTCTCTGCTCTTTTCTTTAAGTATGGCCAGTCAAATTCATTTCCGTTGTACGTTAGTATTATATCGGGATCATACTTTGCTATGAGCTCTAGGAATTCCTCTATGAGCTTTCTCTCATTTCCATCAGACACGAACACGCCTGTATCATTTTCCGTAGGTCCCGTGGCATATGAGATCATTATTATCTCATCCTTCTCTGGATCAACAGAGATCTCGGGGTTCAGAACTTCTATATCAAATGCTAGTATCCTAAGGGGGTATTCCCTCTCAAGGGGTGAGTATTTCACTTCATGTGCTACGTACTCAGGATATTTCAACCTCTTAGTGCTTAGAGGCTCTACTATGCACTCGACACCGTCCATGGGATGAAGCCCTCGATCTATGATATATCTCACTGCAAAGGGTATATCTGCCTCTCTAACGTCTAACACGCCATCAACGTGCTTTACCTGTTCTCTAAGACTTGGAACGTTCTTTGGAAAGTCGGCAGTAATCTTTATCACGTCTCTTTCCCTGCCATAGTCCTTCCTCTTTACGATCTCTGCCCTTTTAATCCCTGGTATCCTCTCAATGCTCTCTCTTATGGCGTTTATATCGTAGTTATAGTCCACAATTGCATAGAAGTAGGGCTCAAAGTTAGGATCATACACAACTACTGTGCTCCCATCCTCCATTTTTATCCAGAGTCTAACCCACGCTTTTCCTCCTACATCTATATAGTCAGCATCAAATAGCAGACCTTTTATTAAGATCTTATCCGAGCTGTTAGTCATTCAAGACACCTACACAACAGGAGGTGGTCTATAATACACTCTACGAAATTAATAACCCAGCTTAGGGCTACTAATTAAAGGCACTTAGTATTTTTTCATATATAATCTTTCTTTTTCGATTCTTCTCAACATTATAAAGCCTTTTAACTATGAGCTCTGGAGTACTTCTTCCTATCTTTCCAAATATCGGCTGTCTATTTACAATAAGTCTAAAGCTATGATCTAAACCTTTCGCCTCTATTCCGTCTACCCTTAGATCGGGAACCCTAGCAAGTATATCCCTTCCGAGGTGCGTTACAAGAACGCAGTAATCTCCTTGATCTCTCAATATTTTAATGATCTCTGAGATTATTGTTGCAGCGGCTCCTGGCTCTGTCATAGACTCTGCGAGCTCGTCTATAAGAACAAGCTTTTTGCCCTTTGCAGTTAGGATTGATACTAAGGACTTAAGGGATTGCTCAAAGGCCCCTGCAGAGAGGCTTCTTCTTGAGCCTTTGTAATACCTTACTATATCGACAATATCCAGCCAGGCCTTCTCAGCTGGTACAGGAAATCCTGCCTGACCCATAAGCTGGAATGATAACATTGTTTCTAGGAGAGTTGTCTTTCCACCGCTATTAGCCCCTGTAAGAAGAGTGACTGAGGACTCATCAAGTCTTATGTCCACATCACCAGGAAGTTTGCCGATAGCATATGTGACTGGCTGTGGGTTGTCGAGGAATGGATTCCTCCCTCCTATGAATCCTATACCACCGTTGAATATTTTTGGAAAGCACCATGGCCCCCTGCTTACAAAGAGGTAGAGAGACTGCATGGCATCTAGGAACTTCATTTTCTCCATAGCTTTCCTGATGAGATCCACTTGGCTAATGATAGTCCTAACTAGACTGAGTGATATTCTAAAGAGCTCTCTCTTGAGCTCTCTAATAGAGGCCTCTTTTAGCTCTCTGTACCTTTCATCGTCAATTCTTATTGGATACGTCCTTATCACGATACCTTCTCCTGCATGCCCGAGGATCTTCTCTACATTACTCTCGATGCCCATGGCCTCCTCTTCTATGAGACTTTTTATATCCTCCAGTCCCTTCATGATTTCTGATATGCTATCAGAGCCTCTAACTAATGCCTCTAGAAGTTCACTTCCTTTAAGCCTTATCTCGTACTGCTCAGCCTTCTCTAGTATCCTCCTATTTGCGTCATTCAACATCTCCTCAATGACCCCATCAAGCGCGCTTATTGTCTTAATTCTCTCCGCTATGCCTTTCACTTTCTCATCAAGCACGGCCTTCCTAATGACCTTTACATCAATTAGTTGCTTCATGTCATCTTCAGGTATGAGCTCCAAAAGTTTCATAACTGCATGCAGTCCCTCTAGATTTTCCCTTAGAGAGTTAAGAACCCTCTCAGGTGCAACGTATTCCTCTCTAATTTCATTTAAAAAGAAGGCATCACTAAGATCCTCTCGAGGAACGTTCTCATCACTTGAGTAGAATATAACTATGTCATACATCCTTAAGAGAGCGCTGATGTCCTCCTCAGAGGTTACCATCGTAACAGGGCATATGTTGGATATAGTCCTTAATATCTTATAATCATCACTATTATCCGTTACTATAACCCTATCTGTAAGCTTTTCTTTAAAGACAAGCTCTACACTTAGTGCTTTCTCCAATAGATTTCTCATTTCCTCAATATCACTCCCTAACAGAGCTCTAAAATAGTTCCTTATGAGCTCCTGCCTTCTGAGAATCTCCTCCTTAGTACTTACTGGGTGAAGTTTCGAGAGAATCTCGTAAGCACTCTTCCTTGACACAGCATAGCTTGACGCTTTTAGGATTATCCCATTTAGGATTGTTCTCGAGTGCTTATCCATTCTAAGAGGCCTCTGAGACTTTAGAGCCTTATTCATCTTAATCACGCCATTACAATGCTTCTTTAACTATAAGACTGTATATAAGACCCAAGCAGAGACGCTAGAAGGGAGCTCAATAGTCGTTAGCGGTTTATAAATTCGCTGGTACTTTTGTACACTATTTATTCCTGCAAGAGCTCTTTTAAGTCTTTTGAACGTATGTGAACACGTGAAATTAGCACCACAGAAGAAAACAACGTTTATATTTTCACTGGCTCAGTTTAGTATAGTGCTCCGTGCCGGTCTGAGGGAGCCCGAGTCCCGGGCGCTAATGAGGATCCGGCTGCAAGCCGCCGTTTAATCCAATCTTTCCTACTTTTTGCGGTAATTTTACAAGAGGCCTCCTATAAAGGATAGAACTTCTTATGGAGATCGCTTTAAACTATAATTTTGTGGCGATCTCTCTGGTTTAATTTTCACATATGATCAAACGACAAAATATCGACTCAAGACTGTTATTAAACTATTTTGTTAAAAAAATAAACCCCTTTTCTGGTATAAACCTTAAATAGTTTTCTGTTAGGCGACAATAACTCTAGGGCGCAATATTTCGCAAATTATATAGCTATTTCTCAACAAAAAGTATAGATAATGGTTAGCTAGGGTGATGTACCTATGAATAGGTATCTCGCTAGACTTTTCGCTGTTGCAATAGTTGTGATGTTAGTGCTCTCTATAGTTCCAGCACAGGTATCTGCAATTACGGAGGGCAAACAGGCAAATGCAAAGTATAAGTGGGTTTTCATGGTGTACCTTGATGCTGACAACAACCTCGAAGGAGCGGGGATATCAGACTTCAACGAAATGGAGATGGCTGGATCCACAGATGACGTTGCAATAGTAGTTATGATGGACAGGACTCCAGGATATGACACGAGTAATGGAGATTGGACAGATACGAGGATATATCTAGTTCAGTTTGACACAGACCCTGAGAACATAAGCTCACAACTTTTAGTAGACCTTGGAGAAAGGAACATGGGAGATCCTAACACCGTTTTAGAGTTCGTCACCTATGTACATGAACATCTCCCATCTGAGCACTATGCGCTTGTCTTCTGGGATCACGGAAACGCCTGGAGGCGTGCAGGGCCTGGAAGCCCCAACTACAAGGGAGTGTGTTGGGATGACACTAATGGCTCTGACTACTTAACTGAGCAGGAGATAGTGCAGGTGCTCACTGAAATAAGGGACATGGGGATACATTTAGACATAGTTGGATTTGACGTGTGTCTGTTGGGACAGGCAGAAATCTTATATGACATCGGGCTTATAGGCGTTGCAGACGTGTTTGTTGCATCACAGGAATATGAGCCATGGGATGGATGGTACTACACGCCATTCCTGCAGGCACTAACAATGAACCCAGACATGAGTGCCGAGGAGCTGGCCTCTAAGATCGTTGATGCTTACGGAGAGTTCTACACGAACATAGTCAAGATAGACTACGCAACACTTGCTGCGTTTAACATAAGCACGTTTATGACCCAAGTAGTTCCACAGATAGACGCTCTTGGAAGGGTTCTAACTTACTCTGTGTACTATGCTCCTGATACTGCGGGCGTAGTGCATGACGTCTGGAGCGTAACAGATCGCATGGGAGAGGGAGAGTTCCCAGACCTGTATAACTTCTCACAGAACATACTAGCGGACAACAGATGGAACCCTAACTATGATCCAAGGCCAGTGGCACAGGATCTTATAAACGCTCTGGAGAACGCTACCATAAACTACTGGCACGGGCCTGACCATCCAGGAGCCCATGGGATAAGCATATACATCCCAGCAAGCACAGACGCATACTTAGAGGAGAGGTACTGGTATCTCGAACAAACAGCACTACCAAATGACACGTGGTGGGGATGGTTCCTTGACTACTACTTCTGGAGGCTAGAGCCTCCGACAAAGAGTCTTAAGATAATACCAGCAGCACCAGCCTTCATTAACAAGGGAAGCAAGGGATATGCATTTATTGAGGTACTATTCGGAGGTACAAAGATAGATCCAGACGGGCTTAGAGTCAGCATACTATATCCTGATGGGACTTCTGTATCGCTTTCAGCAACAAGACTATCGCCTGGAGTATACGTTGTAGAGGTGCCTCCAGTAGATGAGGACACGACGATAATGATGCTAGTTGATGCATCATACTGGTTCCTTGACGCAACAGCATCTGCTGCAGTCAAGGTATCAGAGATAAGCTCGCAGATATCAAGCCTTGAGGATCAGCTAGGATCCGTATCCCAGACCGTGAACAAGGTAAGCGACGTGACCTATGAGATAGCAGGGGCTGTAATAGCCATACGCACTACCGTTGGAACAGTATTAACAACGCTCGATAGCCTGAACGCAAAGATAGCTAAGATTCAGGGAGACGTTGTCTACATTAACACAAGCATAGGAACACTTAAGACCTCACTTGACAGCCTCAACACGAAGATCACAACCGTAGGAGACAACGTCGTTGAGATAAAGACATCACTAGGAACCATAAAGGGAACTATAGAGAGCATTGATGGGAGCGTGGTCACCATAAAGACAGATCTTGGCACGATAAAGACTACTGTGGATAAGATAGATGACAAGGCAGGATCAATACAGAGCACACTTGGAAGCGTGAAGGACACCGTGTCATCGATAAGCGATAAGGTTGGCAGCGTTGAGAACAAGGTCTCATCGCTACAGGGAGCCTCCATGTGGTACTACATAATCGCAGTTCTAGTAATTATAGCCATAGTGCTTCAGATAGTGACCTTAGCACGTAAGAAGTAACCTTGTTTTCCCCTCTTACAATTATTTTTGTTTTTGATTGTGTTTAACCGTCTATCAGCCTATCAACAACATCTATCATCAGATTGTACACCTTCTTTAGAGTCCCTTCATGAATACCGTCAACAGAGAGGCTTTTTCTTCCAAGAACACCATCTATTAACCCAGAATCGTACATAATCCTCAGATAATACTGCTCATTAAACTCCTTCAACAGGTTCCTAGATGTGAGCTTTGATAAAGCCCCTACAAGAGCATATGCTGCCCAGTTGGAAGTTCCTCCAGTTATCACGTGATCAGCAGGTACAGAGCTTGCTATTTTATCTCCCAAAGGGACGTGTTTTACAATAAGGTCTCTAAGAGACCCCATCCCTGCTTCATTTCCTCCATCTCCTATGCACACCGTTCTTCCACTGCCAACGTGCTTGAGGATGATGTCATCAAGCGGATCTGGAGATATAAGAGCTCCACGCATTGAATAGTAGCGTCCATCCTTGGACCTGCCTGGAATCTCAATAGCGACTATTACATCTTTCTCAGACACGCTTGCATTTGACAGGCTGAAGGTATTTTCCCAAACTTCCCTCAGTGCTTTAAGCACGCTTTTATCAGCTATAATTCTTACGTACTTCCCAAGGCTTTCAAGGGCAATTGCTAAACAAAGAGCTCCTAGGGGGCCATCCGTTTCTCCAATGCCGCTCGGTGGTATGGGGAAACCCACGAGCACGATCACAGTGTTGGCATTAAGGAGTATCTCAGCAGGTCTCGTGATGGAGATCTTGCCCATATGATATGCCTCACTGAACACA